>Ga0182030_10020687_pt1 | contig 12387 bp, 8 predicted proteins | sample 812S3MmetaG_FD_121299 | JGI IMG/M metagenome (GOLD analysis project Ga0182030, IMG submission 121299) | Permafrost microbial communities from Stordalen Mire, Sweden - 812S3M metaG (Illumina Assembly) | ecosystem: Environmental > Terrestrial > Soil > Wetlands > Permafrost | place: Sweden... | reverse complement strand
CAATAAGGTCGTATCATTTACTGCCCATGCAGCAATAAATGTATTTAATAATAAGATTAAACATAGCAGACTCTTGTAATTAGGAAAGAATAAAAACCTGGAGTGCATTCGCATAATATTTAATTTTTTAATTTTTTTCCAATGAGTTTACATATAATAAATTAATATCTTTATTGTCGAGGTCCGGTTTAAAATCCTATTAATTCTTTTTATGAGTTTTTGGGGACTTTTGTTTCATGAAAACCATAATATTTTAATACTCATCCAATAGTTATGTTCATTTTTACACTAAATATATAATTTTGTATAACTTTGATCTTATTAACGATTTGCTTTTTATTATTTAAACTTAACAATAGTCGTTGTAAATAAAATTTAAGGTATAAATATATTTGAAACTTCCAATAACCAGAAAAACTTTACATATAATGGAAATGATTTAATACCTGGTGTTTATATTATTTCGGTGAAGAGTGAAGATGAAAATTGGGTTGGAAAGATGGTGGTAAAGTGAAATTTAAAAATAAATAGCTATGAAAAAAAAAATTGACAATTTCTTTTTTCCGTCTGATAATTTAGAATTAAGTAAGAAATTTTATTCTGAAGTATTAGGATTACCAATCAAGTTTGATTTTAGCCAACAAGGAATGATTGCATTTAAAGTTGGTGAAGAAGAACCATCAATTATCATCAAAGACAGGAATAAATTTCCTAAAGCACAACCATCCGTCTGGATTGAGGTTGATAATGTAAAGCAATTATATTCTGATTTGCAAAAGAAGGGTGTTAAATTCTTATCTGAACCATTTAAAATTAAAACAGGCTGGGCAGTTGAATTTACAGACCCTTCTGGAAATCTTTTAGGATTTACCGATTATATGAAAGATTAAAATTGAAAAAATGCAACAATATCATCTACAAAACCGACCAAACAGAGAAATTACCGACAATCAAGAAATTACCGAAATTTTAAAAAAAGGTAAATACGTAATCATTTCAATGTGTCGGGACAATGAACCATATATCGTAACTTTAAGCTACGGTTACGATTCAGAGAAAAATGCATTATACTTTCATGCAGCAAATAAGGGATTAAAAATTGATTTTATCAAAAGCAATCCCAAAGTATGTGCTACCATTATTGAAGATGGCGGATATATCATTGATGAATGTGGTCATAAATTCCGATCAGCTGTATTCTGGGGCAATATGACTATCCTGGATCAAATGGACGAGAAGAAACATGGAATGCAGGTTTTATTGAACCATCTTGAAAACAAGCAGGAAGTGAAAGCGGAAAAATTACTTAAATCGGAAGGATATTATTCAAAAATGGAAGTGTTAAGACTTGATATTGTTCAGATACACGGTAAAACTGGAAGATAAAAAGTATAAATATATGGAAAGGAACATGATTAATTGATTATATAATAAAGAAAAAATATTATGAACGAATTTACCACAAACAATCAGGAACTATTACAATTAGTTCAGCAATGGGAATCAAAACTATCACATCTTTCAACAGATGTAATCATGAACAGAAGAAACAGCCAAAACAGAACAATCAAGCAGATTTTGGGACATATGATTGATTCAGCTTCAAATAACGTTCATCGGATAGTTCATTTGCAATATCAGCCAAGTCCTTTCGTATTTCCTAATTACGCCACTAATGGAAATAATGACAGGTGGATTGCTATTCAAAATTATCAGGAAGAAAATTGGAAAGATTTGGTTCAGCTATGGAAATATTCTAATTTACATCTTGTTCATGTTATCAAAAATGTTAAAACAGAAAAGCTGAATAATGAATGGATTGCTGGAATAAACAGCATTGTATCCTTAAAAGATATGATCCTTGATTATTTAAGGCACTTTAATCTGCATTTAGGTGAGATTGGTGAGCTAATTAATCTAACTACTTCTGCCAATTCATACAGGTAGTTGGGCAACTTTCTCTTAAACTCTTTAACAGGGGGATATATTTTTTTCATGCGTTTGCCCTGATAAAAATATTATCTTCGTGCGTAATAATGGTTCATTTGTTTTATATTTGTAATTGTTTAGTTTGCTATTATTAACCGGATATAACATTCGAAAAGGATACAAGTTATAATTTTTAAATAAATGAATACAAAACCTAATATATCTAAACTTGCTTTTTGGGATATAGATTTTGAAAAGCTAAATGCAGATAGTAGTAATTATGAAAAATTTAAAATATTTATCATTACCCGAATTTTTGAACGGGGAAAAGATGATGATGTTGAAGAAATCATAAAATTTTATCCAAGAGAAACCATAATAGAAATTCTCACAAAAGAAAAAACGCTGATGAACAGGGCCGTTTATTATGGCGAAAAATTACTTAATATTAAGAGAGAAGATTTTATATGCTTAAAACAAACACAACCACACCAGCACTTCTTGAGGTATTAAATATTTTTATGAAATTTCCTGAATTAGAAGATTTTAGACTTGTTGGTGGAACTGCTTTAAGTCTTCAATTAGGGCACCGGTTGTCAGTTGATATTGATCTTTTTACTTTCAATGACACAAAACAGATTAATTTTAACGAAATTGAGAATAAAATAATATCGCTTGGTTTTCCATTTTATTCAAATACAGAACAGAATCTTCCTGATGATATTAAAAATAAAAATTCTTTATTTATTTATGTAGGTGAGTCAGAAGATAAAAGTGTAAAAGTAGATATCCTGAACTGGTCTGAGAATTTCTTTTTTGATGAAATAAAAATTGATGGAATCAGGATGGCAACCATTGAAGAATTTGCAATTATGAAACTTGAAATAATCGGAAGAGGAGGAGGAAGAAAAAAAGATTATTGGGATTTATCTGAAATTCTGGAAACCCGCACGATGAAAGAATTATTGGATATTTACAAAAAAAAATATTATTATTTAGATATAAGAGGTATTAATAACCTTACAAATTTTTCAGTAGCAGACTATAATTTTGATCCTATATGTTTAAAAGGGAAATTCTGGGATGTTATAAAAACAGACTTTGAAAAAGAATATAAGGCACTTAAAGTTTTAGGTAAGTCAAAAGGACTATCTATAGTAATATCATTCCTCTATTTCGCTTATTATTGTTTAATTAATTAAAATTCAAATACTTTGGGATTACAGTGTGGAATAGTCGGATTACCTAATGTAGGAAAGTCAACTTTGTTTAATTGTTTGTCGAATGCCAAAGCACAGGCTGCGAATTTTCCGTTTTGCACTATTGAACCAAATATAGGCGTTATAACAGTTCCGGACGACAGACTAAATAAGTTGGCTGAATTGGTTAAACCAGGCCGGATTGTACCGGCAACCGTTGAAGTGGTTGATATTGCAGGATTGGTAAAAGGGGCAAGCAATGGAGAAGGGTTAGGTAATAAATTTCTTGGTAATATCCGTACCACGAATGCCATCATTCATGTATTGCGCTGTTTTGAGGATCAAAATGTAACTCATGTTGATGGTTCAATTAATCCGGTGAGAGACAAAGGCACCATTGATACCGAATTGCAACTAAAAGATCTCGAAACTGTCGAAACCAGAATTTCAAGAACTTCCAAAGCAGCAAAAGTGGGAGACAAAGATGCTAAAAAAGAACTTGAGGTATTACTCCAATATAAGTCACATCTGGAAAGAGGATTATCGGCCAGAACACTGGCGATTGAACAGAAAGACAGAGCTTTGGTTTCGGACCTGGAATTATTAACAGACAAACCGATCCTTTATGTTTGTAATGTTGACGCAGCTTCAGCAGTAAAAGGAAATGCATTTGTAGAACAAGTAAAAGACGTAATAAAAAATGAAAATGCAGAATTACTCGTCATCGCATCTGCTGCAGAGGCTGAAATTGCAGAACTTGAGAGTTATGACGAACGTCAGATATTTTTAAATGACATGGGACTGAATGAACCGGGTGTGAATAAACTCATTCGTACCGCGTTTAAACTGTTAAAACTGGAGACATATTTTACAGCCGGTGAAATGGAAGTGAAAGCCTGGACATACAAAAAAGGAACATTGGCCCCACAGGCAGCCGGTATTATACATACTGACTTTGAAAAAGGATTCATCAGGGCTGAAGTAATCAAATATGAAGATTATATCAGATATGGATCAGAAGCCTCTTGTCGCGATGCCGGAAAAATCAGCATTGAAGGAAAAGAATATATGGTGAAGGATGGCGATGTGATGCATTTCAGGTTTAATGTATAATTTATAAATAATCAATCTCCATGAGAATTAAAATTGCCTGTTTGCTTTTCCTCTGGTTTTTCTTCAATGCAACTGTTTTTTCCCAGGATAAGAAACAAATTCAGAAACCCAAATTAATTATTGGGATCATCATTGATCAGATGAGATATGATTTCATATATCGTTTATGGGATAAGTTTGACAACAATGGTTTTAAGCGACTGATCAATGAAGGCGCTTTCTGTAAAAATGCCAAATATAATTATCCCATCACAAAATACATTATAAGTTACGCGACAATTGCTACCGGATCAAACCCATCTATGCATGGAATTATTTCAGAAGACTGGTATGCTCCTTTATACAACAGAGTTATTAATTGTATAAAAGATTCAACCGTATCAACCTTAGGAGGATATTATGAATCTGGGAAGTATTCACCTGTTAAACTTCTTTCATCCACTATTACCGATGAACTGAAAATATCAAACAAGAAAAAATCTAAAGTTATATCCATTTCGATGGATCCGGGTCCAGCCGTACTTAGTGCAGGACTGATCGGCAATGCCGCGTACTGGTTTGATACCGAAACTTCAAACTGGATAACAAGTAGTTATTATATGAAGGACATTCCTTTATGGATTACGGAATTTAATCGTAAAAAATTACCGGATGTTTATCTCGACAGAAACTGGGAGACATTATTGCCCATTCAGGAATACGGTGACAGCACTATGGATGCAGGAAAATATGAAACCGGTTTTCACGGGTTAAAAGTGTTTCCATACGACCTGAAAAAATTATCTTCCGGTCATGATAAAAAAAATTATGCTTTGCTCAAAACGACTCCTTTTGCAAACACTTTGGTTAAAGACTTTGCCATATCAGCCATCGTAAACGAACAACTCGGGAAAGATGATTTTACGGATATGCTTTATATCAGCTTCTCTTCCACTGAATATATCAACCAATCATTCGGCCTTAATTCTGTGGAGATGGAAGATGCTTATCTCAGACTTGACAGGGATATCAAGCATCTGCTTGATTTTATTGACGGATACCTGGGGAAAGGGAATGTCCTGATATTCCTGACTTCCAGTCATGGTTCATCCTACAATCCGCAATATCTGACTGATATGGGCATCTCAAAAAGTTTTTTTAACTCATCACAGGCAATGGCATTGTTAAAAAGTTACCTGAATGCTACCTATGGGACAGGTGATTGGATCAAGCATTACAGCAACCTTCAGATATATCTGAATGATGACCTGATTAAGAAATCCAAACTTTCAACGGAGGCCTTTCAGAATGATGTGGTGGAATTTATGATGCAATTCACCGGGGTTGTGAATGTGTTATCCGGGAAAACAATTCAAAACAGCAGCTTTTCCGGCGATATATTTAAAAAAGTTCAAAATCTATACAACCAGAAACGTTCCGGAGACATTGTCATTATTCTTGAACCGGGCTGCTTAGAGAAAAAAGGTCTTGATATCAATTACAGCTCTCCTTACAATGATGATACTCATGTACCGCTGATCTGGTATGGTTGGAAAATAAAGAATCAAACTATTTCCCGTAAAATTGATATGACTGATATAGCGCCCACGCTTTCACAGATTCTTGATATTTCTATACCCAATGCCTGTCAGGGAGAACCTATTATGGAGTTGTTTGAAAAATAATAATCTATTTTTATACCGGATGGATTCAAAAGTAAATTCAGTTCAGCATTTTTTCTTTATCGGCATTGCCGGAACGGGAATGAGCGCCATAGCACAATATCTGAAAGGAACAGGTAAAAAAGTATCGGGTTCGGATAGATTGTTTCATGCTGATAAAAAAATGCTCATTCAGGAACAGTTTGAACAACTTGGCATTCAATGTTTTTTCCAAGATGCATCGGGTGTTACAAAAGATATTGATGTGGTTGTGATCTCTACTGCCATTGAAGAAACGAATATTGAACTTCAAAAGGCCCGTTTGCTAAACATCCCGGTTATGAAACGTTCGGAATTATTAGCAGCCATCTCATCACAAAAGAGAACATTGGCTGTTGGCGGCACTTCCGGAAAATCAACTACCACAGCAATGATTTTTCATATCTTACAGGAAAATGGTTATTCACCTTCTATCATCAGTGGTGCAGGATTGGTCTCTCTACAAAATAAAGGATTGCCCGGCAATGCCTGGAATGGCGGAAGCGAATGGTTAGTCATTGAGGCCGATGAATCGGATGGATCCATTGTAAATTATCTTCCTGAAATCAGTGTTTTACTTAATCTTAATCGCGATCATAAAGAAATAAATGAATTGATTGATTTATTTGAGACCTTCAAAAAAAATACGCGGAAAATATTTATTGTCAACCATGATCAGGGGATGCTACAACCTTTATCTCAGGATAAAAAATACGATTTCGGAATGACTGAAAATGTGGGATTTTTTGGAGCGAATTTTATCCAGAAGGGTTTTGAAATACAATTTACAATAAATAATATTTCTTTTAAAATTCCCGTTATAGGGGTTCACAATATGGAAAATGCAATGGCGGCCACTGCTGTGGCTTCTTCTGCCGGAATCCCGATATCCGGTTCTGCTAAAGCATTGAATAGTTTTGAGGGTATCTATCGCCGGACACAATTAATCGGGGAGAAAAGAGGAATATGGATCATGGATGATTTCTCACATAATCCCTCTGAAGTAGCAGCAGCCATTCGCTCCTGCCAGTTAATAGGTCAACATGTTATTGCCTGGTTTCAACCACACGGCTATGGCCCTTTGCGTTTTATGCAGCATGAACTTGTAGATGCTGTATGCAATACCCTGCGCGGAAATGATTGTTTTATCATGTCCGATGTGTATTATGCAGGTGGTACAATAACGAAAGATATTACTTCCGGTGATGTTGTCAATGCCATGCTGATGAAAACGCCAAATATCATATTCATTCCAGACAGAAAGAATCTTGCCAAAAAGTTGAAAACTGTTGCCAAAACAGGGGATGTTATCCTTCTGATGGGAGCCAGAGATCCTTCATTGGCCGACTTCGCTAAAAGTATTTATGCAGAAATATAAATTCCACTCTGCCAGCGTCTGAATAAAAATAGTTTTTAGAGATGCCTTATTCTTCATGTAAAAAATTGTAACACAATTATTAGCAATTTTAATATCTTTAATGTATATTTGCTATACCAAACTAAAAACTACTATTTATGTTAACTAAACAATTGTTCAGGTTATTTACCTGTATTATATTCATTCTTCCATTTTATAATCAAAAAATCAATTCCCAATGTATCGCCCCTGTTATTTATCCAAGAATGGGCGTCAACCTGGACGGAATAAGTGATTATGGCTCAGCACGTATTTTTACTGATTTTTGCAAAGAATCAAATCTGAGGGAAGGGCCCAATGATAATAGCAATTACTGGGGTCCCTACGGTGGCAATCTGGGCGACGCCTTTAATGCAAGCGGTTGGCCTTCTACTCCTTTTTTATTGTCAATGGTAGAATCTGACAGTTTATCCATGGCCTTCTGCGGAACATACTTAGTTCAGTACCTGGGACCAACTTCTGCAATAGCTACTGCCGGTAACCTTACAAATATAACGAATATTGGTGGAGGTTACACACAAGCCACTTTAAAAATTAATTATGGAGCTGGAAATCAATGGATCGTATTTAATGCAGGCGTTTCAAATCTACAAATTATTCCCACCGCATTGAATGGAAAAGCCACCGGATATACTTTTGCTAATTTCCCTACTTTTAATCCAACCATTTTAAATGATTATAAAAGTTTTACCTTATACAGGTTCATGACCTGGGGAAATACCAATGGTGATAGCCTCCAGAATTGGTCCGATAGAACTGTTACAGGTGGTGTGCAATCCGGTGACTACGGCGTGGCTTATGAATATATGATTGATATTTGCAATGCCAGCGCCAAAGATATGTGGATCAATATTCCCGTGATGGCAACCAACGATTTTATCAAACAGCTTGCTACTTTACTCCTTAAAAATCTGAGGACGGACAAGAATATTTATATAGAATATGGAAATGAAGTCTGGAACTTTGCCGGAGGTTTTGATTGTTTCGGATGGAACTTATATGAATGCGGCAACGTGATGGATACAAGCGCATATTACAATACAATTTTAAGAGGTCAGCCAAGCTGGGTCGGAGGCCAGGATGCTGGTAGTATCGGTACCCCATGTGTGAATTATGGTCTTCAGAATAGGTGTGGTTTTTCTGCCTGGCAGGCTGGTGCAAGATACCAGGGTTTACGCACAAAACAAATCAGTGATATTTTTGCATCCGTCTGGGGACAGGCAGAAATAAATAACAGGATAAGAGTGGTTCTGGGTGGACAGTTCGGTTACGGAGGCTATGGATATGGCTATAACATTGCTATAGACCTGGATTTTATACAAAAAGTTTTCGGGCTACCGGGAAATTATCTTTACGCGATAGCAGTAGCTCCTTACCTTGGAATGAGTGCACCCTATCCCAGTTCAACAGCAGTCAATAACTCCGATTCATTGCTGAATGGAATGGATACAACTCTTAATCACATGTTTCTTTTTCATACCGGAACCGATGGCAATGTCGCCCAAATGGAAGGTTTCAGAGGTATTTGCAGGCAATATGGATTACGGCTTAACGCCTATGAAGGCGGCCCTGACTTTGATTATACTACCGGCTGGGATACAGCAAAAATGAATGCCAAGCGTTCTCCCCGAATGAAACAATTATGTATTGATTATTGGACGGATTGGTATGAGGGAGGAAGTGACGGACAGTTTAATCTATTTGAAGGTGGATATAGCTCTCAATACCAAGGGCTATATTCCTGGTGCGAAAATATACATGACAGCAGCCAGGTCAGGCAGGCAGTTGATTATATAATGAAAAATCCAAATCCTCCGTTAAAAACGGAATGGACTATTCCAGATACTATTGACTGTAGAAAAATTTATGGTTGGCAATATTGCGGAGATATGATACAATGTTCTTATGGAGAACCCGTCGGGGAACCATTCACGGGCAACATGTACAACCATCCCGGCATGACAGATGCCTGGCTTTTCAGTTCAAATGTCAATGCGGATTTTCAGATTTCCCTTCAGGCAGATTTTCAGCAGGACGGCAACACAGGTCTCGCCAAGGCTTCTGTCTGGCTTGACGGCGACAGTATAGGTATTTATTCGGTTCAAAGTCAGAGTGGTACCGTCTGGTATTCGCCACTTGTCATAGGAGGCCTGACTTCCATACCAATCACTTATGGTACACATGTAATCCAGTTCAGGTATATCACCGATAACGGAAACTTATACTGGCTTGCATTTAAACAGGAAGCACCCATCCCTCCTGCCGAACCTTCGAAACCCCAGGGTGAAATCAATATCTGTTCAGGCGGTCAGCCTGGGATAAATTATTTTATTCCCTATGATCCTTCAGTGTGCTTATATCAGTGGTTACTAACCGGGAATAGCATGACAATCGTCGGTGCTGCCAATTTAAATACCCTGATCATAAATTATACAAGCGGATTTTCATCTGGAACAATGAAAGTCAGGGGAGCCAGCATTACCGGTACGGATACCTCATTTAGTCCATGGTCCCCGGTATTAGATATTTCAAGTATTACCTGCGGCTTTCAGGCCAACAATCTCACTCCCTGTGTAAATGATGTGGTCTCATTTACCGGCGTATCAACCGGCAGTTCAGACACATGGACATGGACCTTCGGGGATTCAACGGTTGTTACCGGGGCAACGACATCAACACCTACCGTTAAATATACGTCACCCGGTTTAAAAAATGTATTTTTAACAATAAATGCGGGCACGGATTCGGCACAAACTTATCAAAACTATGCTTATATTGATGTCAGCGCCTGTACAACTCCTGTTGTTAGTTTTACTGTTGACAGTACTTCCTTCTGCGCGGGAAACAGTGTTACATTTACAGGGAATGTCAGTGGCGGAACTGCATCATCCTGGAACTGGAATTTTGGCACCGGAGCCACACCCCAGACTGCTTCCACTCAAATAGCCAATGTCGTATTCAGCTCTGGTGGAGGGAAAACCATTACTTTAACAACCAATGTAGGAAACAATACCCAAACCATCACTTTTACCCAGAATCCACTCCCTACTCAACCTGGCTCAATAACCGGTTCTGCATCCATCTGCACCGGAACAAACGCGAACATGTATTCAGTAACCGATGTTGCCGGAGTGACTTATAAATGGAGCTATACCGGAACAGGAGCTTCATTAACACCTAATACCAATCAGGTTTCTGTTGACTATGCAGACAATGCAACGTCAGGTAATATTTCAGTTACAACAACCAACAGTTGCGGTACAAGCACTCCCACTACAGAAGCAATTACTATAAATGATCTTCCCGCTCAACCGGGCTCCATAACTGGTTCTGCATCCATCTGCGCAGGAACCAACGCGAACATGTATTCAGTAACGGATGTTGGCGGAGTTACCTATGACTGGAGCTACTCCGGAACAGGAGCTTCATTAACGCCAAATACCAATCAGGTCTCCATTGACTTTGCAGACAATGCAACATCAGGTGATATTTCTGTTACAGCAACAAACAGCTGCGGAACAAGTACCTCCTCTTCCCTCTCTATTGCGATAAGTACTCCACCTGTCCCTGGAACCTTAACAGGTGGCACTTTCATCAATCCGGGCAATACAGTTCAACTTACCCTTACTGGTTATACAGGTGGTATAGTTATGTGGCAATATGGTGTTAGTCCTTACGGACCTTCCAACTGGAAGGATACGCTCATTACAACACCGATATTTACTACACAAAAGTTATATATCACCACCCGTTTCAGAGCTATAGTGAATAATAGTATCTGCGGTGATTCCACATCAGGATTCGCGACTGTAAATGTAGTACCCAATAACGCGGGCTCTGTAACGGGTGGCTCTTCCATTTGTTACGGTGATTCAGACATCGTTCTGACTTTAAAAAATTTCACGGGAAATATTGCCAATTGGGAATATGCTTCTTATCCAAATTTCCAGCATATTATATTACCTGAAAATGACTCTGTTATTACCACTGCTCCATTATTTAGAACCACCTGGTTCTGGGCTGTAGTTGTGGGACTGACTGGAGATACAATCATTTCTCAACCTGACTCCATCGTGGTTACGCCAAAGACTGTTGCAGGAAAAATAACAGGTAACAATCCCATACAAACCGGGGGAACCGCTTCTTTGTCATTAAATGCATACGAGGGAACTGTGGTGACATGGCAACAATCTGTTTCACCATTCAATACATGGACAAATGTTGCAAATTCTAATGACAGTACTGGTATCTCATTAACCCTGACCCAAACAACCAAATTCAGAACGATCGTAAACAACGGAGTTTGCGGGTTGGATACGTCGGCTATTTACACAGTCAATGTAGCGGGTAATAAAGGTATATTAACAGCGGATGAGGATACCGTCTGTTCCGGAACAAATACGACCAGGCTGGAATTAATAGGATGCAGGGGTACGGTCAATAATTGGCAAACATCCGGTACTATAATCGGGCCCTGGACAAACCAGTTACCGGGACCCGACACGATCTACAACCTTACCGGCATCACTGCTACAACTTATGTCAGGGTATTGATTACCTTTGCTGCACAAGCGGATACTTCCAATATCGTTTCTGTTATGACTGTCAACGCACCTCAAACAGGTTCTTTAACTCCAACAAAAAATTCTGTTTGTTCTGGGGGAAATATTACCATAACATTAAGTGGAAATACCGCACCTGTTCAGAGTTGGATCAGCTCTACTGATAGGATCAACTGGAATACGATTCCCGGCGTATCCGCTTCGCAGATTCTTTCACAACTTTTATTGACGACAAACATTGCCGTAGTTGAAAAGAACAGTGTTTGCCCTGCCGATACAACCACGCCCGTTGTTATTTCTGTTCTGCCAGCTCCATTAACAAATTTGGTAGTACTGGGAGATTCCAACTGTTCCGGGCAGACCGCCACGGTAACAATAGAAAACAGGGAACCAGGGGTCAGCTATAGTTTGAAAAGTTCAGGAAAACCGGTGAGTGCAACAGCCGATTCCTCAACAGGCAATTATATTCTCACGACAAGCAAAGCGGT
>Ga0182030_10020686_pt1 | contig 12387 bp, 10 predicted proteins | sample 812S3MmetaG_FD_121299 | JGI IMG/M metagenome (GOLD analysis project Ga0182030, IMG submission 121299) | Permafrost microbial communities from Stordalen Mire, Sweden - 812S3M metaG (Illumina Assembly) | ecosystem: Environmental > Terrestrial > Soil > Wetlands > Permafrost | place: Sweden... | reverse complement strand
CAGGCACGGTATTCAGCCTGACGTTGGCTCAATAACTCAAGGCAACGGCGGATGAATGCAAGCCATAATCTCTGCTTCGTCGAGAGTGTGGTCGCTGGACTTAGCGAGCTTGTAAATGCGGTCCACGATCCCTTCGTCCACCGATAGGCCACGATGCTCCAGCCAGAACAGGACGTTTGATTTTCCGCTCATCGGCCCGATATCGATGATCTGCTCGAGGCCGAAATAGTGCGAGGGGACGCCGGAATAGACCGTGTTCGCGAGTTCGATATCTTTTTTCTTGTAGGCTTTAATCACCGCTGCGGCGTGGACGCCAGTCGCAGTGCGAAACGCGTCTTCTCCGACGACAGGATAGTTCGCAGGAATCGGAACGCCGATGGCTTCCGAAACGGCTTCGCAGTATTGCTTGAGCTTGGTCAGATCTTGCCGGTCCCAGGGTGCGATTCCCATTAATTTTAGGTTCACCAGCATCTGATCCATCTGCGTATTGCCAACGCGTTCGCCAATGCCCAGCGCAGTCGCGTGGACGCAATCGGCGCCTGCCACCAAAGCTGCCATCGAATTCGCAGTGGCCAGTCCGCGATCGCAGTGCCCGTGCCATTCGACGCGAATCTTCTGGCCCGTCGGTTTCACCACTTCTTCCAGCACAAACTTCACCAGTGCGACTGTCCCCATGGGCGTCGCGTGACCAGCGGTGTCGCAGAGGACGATCGTGTGAGCCCCCGCATGAATCGCCGCCGAGTTGAGCTGCTTCACGGTCTCAGGATCGCAGCGCGTCGTATCTTCTGTGACATACATGACCTCAAGGCCAAGCGAAACGGCGTATTTGACGGCCTTTTCGGTAGTCTTCAGTAGAAACTCGCCGTTCCAGTCCTCCGTGTAGCGGCGAATCGGGCTCGTCCCAAGGAACGCCGCGACTTCAATCGGCAGTCCGGTCTTCTGCACAATTTCAGCGATGGGACGAATATCGTTCTCGTGTGTGCGGGCGGCGCAGTAGGCCGTGATCTTCATTTTGTGCGCGACGATTTCGCGCGCCAGCGCGGTAACGTGTTCAACGGCGCGGGGTCCAGCTCCCGGCAGCCCGAGGTCGAGCGTGTTGATCCCGAGCGCCTCCATCAAATGGAGGATTTCAATCTTTTGCTCGATCGATGGGTCGCGTACCGAGGGAGATTGCAATCCGTCGCGCAGCGTTTCATCCGTTAACCGAACCGGGCCCGGTGGATGAAGCGATTTGGGATAGAGCTGGTTCCAGTCGTAGATGAGTTCAGAGACGTTCACAGCAAAGCAGGCGTCGGCTTTATGCCCCAGCTCTTAGGACCCCGGTCTCACCGGAATCGAGGGGCCTCGGCTTCGGCCCGCGAGTGCACTGAGACTTTATCACGGCTTTTTCTCTTCCTTCGGCGGAACCGTCAGCCCGAAGACCGACAGTTGCCCCTTGCCCGCAACGTTCAATCCGCGCGGATCGTCGGGACTCGGAAGATAGAGCATCTGGCAATTCTCGCAGCGATACACCTCCGCGCTTGGCCCCCAGGCCTTCTCCGCGCAGCCGCACTCCCGCTCCAGTACATCCGTGGCGTAAAACCAGCGCTTCAGATGCCCGCCACAGAACTTCCCTTTTTCGTTTTTCTCGTTGCAGGCTCGCTGGCCCGTTTTCTTGACCTTAACTTTGTGGTTGGGAAGCTGCGGAACCGTACTTTCAACCGCGGTTGCCGTTTCGCTCGAAGCCATTCTCTCTCCTGCGCGGCTCGCTCCAGCGCGCTTCCTCCATTTTACTCAGGCAAGCGCTTCCGACCAAGGACCGCAACGTTTCCCCTCAAAACTCCTTGCGGGGAACCGCCTGGTCCGCGCCAACCCGTCCCACCGTGATCTCGGCTAAGTAATAGTTCTCGCCTTTCATCGGAAGGCCCGCCATGCGGCGCAACATCGCGATCTGCCCAACGTGTGTGAGCGCGTCCGCGATCGGCCCTTGAAACAATTTTCCCGCAGGCACCTGCAGCGGTTTGTCCGAGCCCAGATAGTCGTCGAACTTCTTCACGGCTGCGAAAAAGCGTTCGCACTCCTGGTCCCACGGCAGTGGCAAAGAGTCTTTCCATTCCCTCCGCCCTTCCGACATCGCTAACCCCCAATCCATCAGATCGCCGATGTGCGCGAGAATCTTCGCCGGTGTACGCGAGGTTTCCGGCAAGCCGTAACCGGCAAAGGCTGGCCCCGCGTCGCGGATGGCCTTCCCTCCGCGATAAGCCAGCGTCGCTACCGTATGACGAAGAAGAGTGCGGGATTCGCTCATCGAAAAAATTCCTTTCGTGTTTGCAGTTCTCCACTCCCGGAAATCTCCCGATTGTGCCGGAGCACTGACAACTGAGAAGTGGTTCTACAGTTTCCTTCGCCACAGCGCGCCCGCCGCACGGGCTGCGGCTTTCAGCCTTTCGCGCAACGGACTCCTATAAAGCAGGTCGACAAAGCCATCCATTTCGCCTGCAAATTCGGCCCCATAGCCAAACCACCAGATCTTCTTCATGCGCGGAAGGCGATCGTCGTCAACATACTTGACCCGCACCATCTCTTCCAAACCCCATCGGCCATGCATGCGACCCAAACCGCTCGACTTTATGCCACCATGTGGAGCTTCGCTGATACTGAAGCAAGATACCGTATCATTCACCATCACGGTGCCGGCGTGAATCTGCCGCGCCAAGCGCTCGCCCCGCGCGCGATCCCCGGTCCATACACTCGCAGCTAATCCATAGTCGGAATCGTTCGCCAGCCGCAGCGCCTCTTCATCGCCAGTGAAAGCCGCAATCGGCAGAATCGGTCCGAACGTCTCTTCCCGCATCACCCGCATACTCTGATTCACATCGGCCAGAACCGTCGGAGCAAAAAAAATAGGGCCAAGCTCACGCAGCCTTGTACCACCGGTCATCACCCTTGCCCCGCGTCGAATTGCATCCTCCAGCTGCGCCTCGACCGCCCTCACCTGCCGCTCATGGATCATCGGGCCAATTTCCGCATCGGCATCCGTTCCATTCCCCACGCGCAACTTACGCGCCTTTTCACTGCACGCATCCAGAAACACCCGGTACAAACTCCGCTCCACGTAGCAACGCTCCACCGAAAGGCAGGTTTGTCCAGCATTTACGAAGGCTCCCCAAACGGCGCCGCTGGAGGCCACATCGACATCGGCGTCATCGAGGACCACCATGGCATCCTTGCCCCCCAGCTCCAACACCACCGGAAGCAGTCTTTCTGCGGCGATCTGCGCGATTCGGCGTCCGGTGGCCGCGCTTCCAGTAAAGACCAGTTTGTCGATCTCACTTTTCACCAGCGCGGCGCCAGTCTCACCTTCCCCAGGAAGCACCTGAAAAATATCGTCGGGCACTCCTGCCGCGCGCAGCATCGATTGCAGCTCCAACCCGATCAATGGCGTCAATTCGGATGGCTTGAGCAGCACCGCATTGCCCGCCACCAGCGCCGCCATCGCCTCGGTAGCTGGAATCGAAAATGGATAATTCCACGGCGATATGATTCCGATCAAGCCGTACGGCTCGCGCAAAACCAGGCCCGCCTTGCTCTTCATCGCCAGGTTGCCGTGCGGCAGTTTCTCGTCGCGCAGAATCGCAAACGCATTGTCGATCAGGAACCGCGCCGCGTCGAGCACGACCAGAACTTCCGTCAGCAGCGCCTCAACTACGGGCTTCCCAGCTTCCAGCGTGATTCGCCGCGCGATGTCGTTCTTTCGCGCTAAGAGAATTTGCTGGAAGCGCCGCAACACCTCGACCCGATCCCGAATGCCACAGGCATTCCATCCGGGCTGCGCCGCTCGTGCGCGAGCTACTGCGGCGTGCACCTCGACCGGCCCCGCGCTATCCAGTTCGCCCAAAACCTCTCCCGTCGCGGGATTGACCGAGGCGATGCGCGACACCGCGATTTCGACGTTGGCAGCCATCTGCGAAGAAGCATACGCGGCCCGGAACAGCCGCGCCATAGGTTCGTGTGGCGCGGAAACTCCTGTCTCACTCGTTTGCACCAATTCTCGAGTTTTTCGCCAGCCCGCAGGGAACGCCCAGATTTAGTACTCGACAGCCACCAAATACAGCCCATTCGCTGGAGCTGTCGCGCCCGCCGCAGCCCGCTTCCGTGCCGTAAGAATATGGCGAAAATCTTCCCGGCTCACAGTCCCTTTCCCAGCCAGCAAAAAAGTCCCGACCAAATTGCGCACCATATGATGAAGAAAGCCGCTGCCGCGAACCGTATACAGAAATTCCTCTTCTCGCCGCTCCCAGCGCGACGAAAAAATCGTTCTCACATTGCTGGTCGCAACCGCGACCACATCCTTCCCCGCCACCCAACCGTCCCCCTCCACTTGCGCCCCAAGAACGCGATTCTCTTCCGCCGCCATCCGCTCCACTCGCTCCGGATCAACCGCGGCAAAAGATGTGAAATCGTGTTCGCCCACCACTAACTCCGCGGCCGCGATCATCGCCTCCTCATCCAGCGGATACGGGTAGTGCCACACGTAGCGCGCCAGAAACGGCGGACATACTGCTCCCCGATGCATGCGGTAACGATACGTCTTAGCCCGCGCCGATTTGCGGGCGTGAAAATCGGGCGCAGCCTCCTTCACTTCCAGCACGCGAATCGCAGCCGGCAACGTGTCGTTCAGTGCTCTCAGCCAATTTTCAATAGGAATCGAAGATGCCGTCGTAAAAGTCGCCACTTGCGCCAGCGCGTGAACCCCCGCATCCGTCCGCCCCGAACCTTGCGGCAGTACATTTTCTCCCGTCAAACGTCCAATGGCTGATGCCAGCGCACCTTGCACCGTCCTCCGCCCGGGCTGCACCTGCCAGCCCGCGAAGTCCGCTCCGTCATAAGCAAGGATCGTTTGGAGATTGCGCACGTTCTTTTTCGAGTCCTAATCGGCCGCAACATCATCGTTAATGCTTACAGCATTTCATCAGAGCTCCCTCGGAGGGCTGCATCTCGTCAGATATACTATTTTACTTACGATCCTTTTTTAATTACGGCCATTTAACGCCGACCTTTCGCCGGAAATTTGCGGAAAAGATTGGCTTTCCCAGCAACGCTAGGAAAGTGCTGCGCCAAGAATGCAAGGAACTCTTATCTGTGGTTCTACGTATTAGCAAGTGATCAGGAAATAAGGGGCCATTGCGCCCGTTCCCTCGAGGTTAGATCGCCTGAGTCTCTTTACTGATCCGTGCTCGGGTGGTTGATTTTAGAGCGCCACTGGATGTGTGTCTCATTTGTGTGTCAATGGAGAGAATGCGAATGCAACGTTCTACCCTGTTAAATGCGTTTGAGCGGGCGGCCACCCCTTTGCTCGCCGTCTTCCTGTTGGCCGGAAGCCTGATTCCTGCCGCGTCGGCTCAGGATGCCGCGCCCATGCCCAGCGCCCCATCGGCGCAGATGCAGGCTACGCAGCCCGCGCCCTCGAAGTCACAGCCCTTTGATGTGCAGGAATATGCGCACCCGCAGTCGCATTTTCCGAATCCCGTTGGCCCCTATAAACCGCGCCACGTCGAACCGCCCAACCTCGCCAACACACCTCGAATCGATCAACTGCTCCACGATGGCAAAATTTACATCTCGATAAATGACGCTGTAGCCCTCGCGCTTGAGAATAACCTCGATATCGCGATTGCGCGCTACAACCTGAATATCGCCGACACCGACGTCTGGCGTGCGAAATCGGGCGCCAACACGATTCTCGGTGTCAACAACGGCGTCGTGCAAAACACCCCGGGCGGCGGCGTGGGAGGTCTCGGAACGCAGGTCGGCTCGGGCCAGGGCGGAACGTCGGTCGGCTCGGGCGGCGCCGGCACCGGATCCAGCGGTCTGGTGCAGTCGACTCTCGGCAGCGGACCGCTTATCACCAGTTTTGACCCCGTCCTCACGGGTACATTGCAGTTCGACCGGCAGGAAGTAAACTGCAGCAGTCCTTTTTGCGGCAGCAGCCAGAATACGACGACCGGCAACTTTGCCTACAATCAGGGATTTCAATGGGGCACTAATATGGCCATTGGCTTCAACAATAGCCGCGTGTCCTCGAACAACTCGTTCAATTCCGTGACGCCCGCACTGAACTCGAATTTCCAAATCAAGCTTACACAACACTTACTTCAAGGCTTCGGATTCGCGGCGAACACCCGCTACATTCAAATCGCAAAAAATGATCGTGAAATCTCGGACGTGGCTTTCCGTTTGCAAATTACGACTACCGTTGATCAGATCGAAAACATGTATTGGGACTTGGTCTACGCCTACGAGAACGTGCGAGTTCAGAAAGAGCAACTCGCCTTTGCCCAGCGAACCTTGTCTGATACCCAAAAGCAGGTGGATATCGGCACCTTGGCCCCAATCGAAGTCGTTCGCGCCCAGAGCACGGTGGCCAGCGACCAACAAACCCTAACCGTCGCGCTTACGAATCTCGAACTTCAACAGCTCCTGATGAAAAATGCCTTGAGCCGCACACTCGTGGATCCAGTCTTAGCTGACGCCGAAGTAATTCCCACGTCGACCATGGAGTTGTTGGCGCAAGAGCCAGTAATCCCTACCCAAGACCTGGTGAACGACGCGCTGGCCCATCGTCCGGAACTCGCCGAGCAACGCATCAACCTGACCAACACCGAGATCAGCAACAAGGCGATTCGCAGCGCGCTGTTACCTTCTGTGGATCTATTCGCATACTATGGCGGTGCGGGATTGGGAGGCAATCCAAATCCGGGCTACATTTGCGCACAAGATCCCGGGTTCTGCACGCCGGGCGCAACCCAGTACACGCCCCCGCCAGCCGTTTCTTACGGGGCAACGTTGAATCAACTCATCAACTCCACAGCACCCGACAAAGGGATGGGCGTTAGTCTAAACATCCCACTCCGTAACCGTGCCGCGCAGTCGGTCCAGGTCCGTTCCGAATTTGAATATCGCCAGGCGCAATTACGCACGCAGCAAATCGAAAACCAGATCCGCATCGAAGTGCGTAACGCGCAGTTTGGTGTGCAGCAGAACCGCGCCAGCGTCGACTCCGCGCAAGCCGCGGTGGATTACGCACACCGCTCGCTCGACGCCGAACAAAAGAAATATGCCCTCGGCGCCTCGACCTCAACGCTTGTCCTGCAAAATCAGGCAGCCATGACGCAGGCGGAAGTCACGCTAGTTTCCGCCAAAGCGGCCTACGAAAAAGCCGAAGTCGAACTCGATCGCGCCATCGGACTTCTTCTCGATCACGCCGGCATCTTGATCTCTGACGCCGAACGCGGTCAGGTCACGCGGACCCCGAATGTTCCCCATGTCGCCCCGCGCCCAGCCGATCAGCAGGTTCCAGCAAGCGCTCCCGCAAATCCACCGGCTCAACCGCAACAGTAGCGCTTAGCCACAATTCGACAATCGATAATTCTACAAACACTGAAACGCCGGGTCCTGCCCCGGCGTTTTTTTTTGCGTCAGCCTGCATCTCGCGTATCCTCTCAGCGTGATGCAATCGCTAATTGTCGGGAAGATCACGACAGTCCGTGTGGGGACAGGCATTCCTGCCCGTCCGAGCCGAGCAACGCTCGGCAGGCACTTGGCTAGCACCGCCAGGAATTCCCCATGATCCTCTCCGTAGTCATCATCACCCACAACGAAGAGGCCAACATCGGACGCACCCTCGCCAGCGTGCAGCCACTGGTCGCCGACGGCAAAGGCGAAATCATCGTAGTCGATTCCGGATCCACCGACCGCACCGTCGAAATCGCAAAATCCCATGGCGCAAGAGTCTTCATCGAAGACTGGAAAGGCTTCGCCGCCCAAAAAAATTCCGCAATCGACAAAGCAACAGGCGATTGGGTTTTGAGCCTAGATGCAGACGAGGAACTTTCCGACGGTTTGAGACAAGAAGTTGAGGAAATCTGCCACGGACCCGCCGAAGACGGATTTGGATCAGAGAATGGCTATTGGCTTAAGCGCCAGAACTATTTCCTTGGCCGTGCCCTGCGACATGGAGGCTTTTGGCCAGATCCCAAGCTTCGGCTGTTTCGCCGCGGCATGGGTCGAATGGAAAACCGGGCAGTACACGAAGCGTTTCAAGTGACGGGACGCTTAGGCACGCTCTACGACCCCCTCCTCCACCACTCCTACCCCACCCTGACCGACTACATCGACCACATAAACCACTACTCCTCCCTCGGCGCCGAGATGGCAGTTGCCAAGCGCCCTCGCGGTTTCAGCCTCTTCAACATCGTCGTCCGCCCGTGGGCGACCTTCACCTACAACTACATCTTCCGTCTCGGCTTTCTCGATGGACGAGAAGGTCTCTTGCTCCACCTCTATCACGCCGTCTACGTCTCTTGGAAATACGCGAAGGCCTGGGAATTGTCGCGCGAGAAATAATCGAAACCAGAAACCATATGTCCTCAAAAGCGATCAACAAGGGTCGCCCGTCGCGAAAAATCGCCCGCGATTCTTTTTTTCCTAATCCGAAGAACTTCTGATTACTCCCTGGGTTTGATTCCTACGAAGCGACACCGCTTCCCGGTTGAGATCTCAGCCGGTGAACACTGAGCCGTTCTGACGCAGTCTTCCCCCTGCGTATGCGCGGTTCTTCCCCCAAACCTAGCGCCGCAACCTTCTAACCACGAGGAGACTTATGAAACTTCGCACACGTGTCGTTATGCAACTCGCCGCTCTCTGCTTGCTTCTCGGAGCCTACAGCTTCGCCTCCGATGAGGCTTATCTCTACGTCGTGCATGGCATTCCCGGACGTGATATTGCCGACAACCTCAATCCGGGCTTCCCCGTCGACATTCTGGTCAATGGCAAGTCCTGCTTGGTTCACGGACTGACCTTCGGCAACAGCACCGGCCCCTACACCCTGGCCGCCGCAACCTATGACGTCCAGTTCAGCCCTGCCAATACACTCGCCCCCTGCACAAATCCGGTGTTGCTCGATACGCAAGTGACGTTAACACCCGGAGAAAATATCTCTGTCGTCGCTGCGATTAGCGCCACACAACCCGCAGCACTGCAATTCGTGGATTCACTCTCGCCAGTGGTTCCCGGAAACGCGCGTTATGTCTTCGCGAATTCCGCCGACGCTCCTGCGCTGCAGGTTACTCTTACGCAGCTGGGAGTTAAGCATCCGCAGACCTATACCGGCTCCGCAAACCCCGGCACGCAAACTCCAATCCCTGTAACGGCTGGTACGTATCTCGTCCAGGTTACCGCGGTCGGCAGCACGACCGTGTTGACTTCCCAGGAGCTCTCGCTGCCAGACCAGTCCCTGACCTTTGCTTATGCGTGTGGGGAAACACTCAACAACACCGTAGGCTTGGTCAACCGTACAATCCGCGACGTATTCTAACCGGCCCGTCTTGCAATACGGCCGTGCTTGGGCGGCCCGTATTTGCAACGTCGTCGCGGACGCATCTTCACAATCACCGCTACTTTCGCAGCGTAATTCGCATAATGTCGTACTTCACTTCCACCGACCGCTGCGGAAACTTCGTCTCCACATAATTCTTCACATCTTCCACCGACGGAATTCCGTCCCGCCCCGTCAGCCCACGCGCATCGTCCAGCAAAATCACATGCGGATAAGGATGGCTCAGGATCATCTCCAACTCAACCGACAGCCGCTCTTCATTCGTGCGGATCCCCACCCAACCGTAGTAACCCGCGTCCAGCCAGAACAGCGCCGGACCGCGCAGCAACGCCAGCACTTCCGGCATGACGACTCGGCTGTCGCCGCAGAAAATCCGCACCTGTTTCGCCTCCGCAAATTTCCGCGTAGCCCGCTCCGCTAGCTCGGGGACAAACTCAATCGAGTAAATCTGCGCGAACTGCCTTTTCATCGCGGCCACCATCTCGCCGTAGTAGGTGCCCGTTTCCACCAGAGTTGTCAGACCATATTTCTCACCATGCTCCCGCACCACTTTCTGCTTCAGCAGATGCGGCGAACGCTGCGGCCGCCCGCGCAAGATCCAATACCAATAATCGGGATAATGCCCGAGCGCCTTGTACGCGCCATACAAAGGGGTCCGCTGCAACAACCGCCGGAATGCTCTCAGAATTCCTCCGCGAAAAGAACGTCCAGCATAGGTGCCCCGGAAAACCAGAGTCAAGCACCGCGGCATTCGTGTCACAGATCCCTTCGTGTTCCTCCGTGGTAAAGCCTTGAATGGTGCACCCTCTTTTTTAGACTCTCGCCCAACCGCTCGGTCGGTCCTCGCATTTTGCCGCTTCGCCATCCTCCTCTATCATCGATATCAGTGGGGAACATCAATGTCCGAGAACAAGGCAAAGTCAGGAACAAAGACCAACCTGTCAAGCCAGCCCGTCAAAACCGTCGCCGAGAGCCCGATTTCCGATATCTTCGACGGCCGCCACCCCGCCGCCTCCGAAAAAACTTGGGCTGAGACCACCCTCGCTCCCGCTCTCGAGAAGTCTCCCGAGAAACCGATTGGCGCCGCCACCGGCACGAATCTCGACGAGCACGGTCACGCCCTCTTCAGCACCATCTCCAACGCCTCCATCCGCCGCCTCTACACGCAGGCCGATCTTCCTGCCGATTGGGACTACGACAAATATCTCGGTTATCCCGGCGAACCGCCCTACACGCGCGGCATTCACGCCACCGGCTATCGCGGCAAGCTCTGGACGATGCGCATGTTCTCGGGCTTCGCTTCCCCCGAAGAAACCAACCAGCGCTACAAATATCTTCTCGAACACGGCGGCGGCGGACTTTCCGTCGCCTTCGATCTCCCCACTCTTATGGGTTACGACTCCGATCATCCCGCCAGCGAGGGCGAGGTCGGCAAATGCGGCGTGGCCATCGATTCTCTCGAAGATATGGAGATCCTCTTCGACGGCATTCCCCTCGATAAAATCACCACCTCGATGACCATCAACTCCCCCGCCAGCGTCCTCTGGGCCATGTATCTCGTCGTCGCGGAAAAACAAGGCGCGGACTGGACGAAGATTTCCGGCACCATTCAAAACGACATTCTCAAGGAATACATCGCGCAGAAGGAGTACATCTATCCTCCCGCGCCATCGATGCGCCTCGTGATCGACACTTTCGAGTTTGGCGCGAAGTTCACCCCGCGCTTCAACACCATCTCCATCAGCGGCTACCACATTCGCGAGGCCGGATCCACCGCTCTCCAGGAACTCGCCTTCACCATTTACGACGGCGTCGAGTACGTCGAGTGGGCGCGCCGTCGCGGCCTCGACGTTGACGACTTCGGGCCGCGCCTGAGTTTTTTCTTCAACGCGCACAACGACTTCTTCGAAGAGATTGCCAAATACCGCGCCGCCCGCAAGATCTGGTATCGCCTGATGAAAGACCGCTTCGGCGCGAAAAACGATCGCACGCGCCTCATGCGCTTCCATACCCAGACCGCCGGAGTCTCGCTGCCCGCGCAGCAACCCATGAACAATATCGCCCGCGTTGCCCTGCAGGCGCTCGCGGCCGTGCTCGGCGGCACGCAGTCCTTGCATACCGATGCCTATGACGAGGCGCTCGCTTTGCCGACCGCCGAGGCCGCTCGCATCGCCCTGCGTACCCAGCAGATCATCGCCTTCGAATCGGGAGTCGCCCAAACCGTCGATCCCCTCGGCGGCAGCTACTTCGTCGAAAAGCAAACCCTCGACATGGAAAACGGCGCCTTTGACTACTTCGAGAAACTCGACCACATGGGCGGAATGGTCAAAGCCATCGAGCGCGGCTATCCCCAAAAAGAAATTGCCGAAGCCAGCTACCAATATCAGCGCGCTGTCGAAGCCAACGAAAAAATAACGGTCGGTGTCAACGATTTCGTAATCGAAGAACAATCTCCGCACATCCTGTACATCGACGAATCCGTCGGCCGCGCGCAACAGAAGAAACTCAAAGCCCTCCGCGACCGCCGCTCCAACGAAGAAGTGCAGCGTTGCCTCGACGCGCTCAAGCGCGCCGCCAGCCAAGAGCCCACTGCTGGCGCCGGAGGTAATATTTCCGACGTTAACACCATGCCCTACATCATCGACGCCGTTCGCGCCTACGCGACAGTCGGCGAAATCTGCGAGGCATTAAAGCAGGTCTACGGAATCTATACCGAAGTCAGCGTCACCTAGTCGCGCGGTCCGCAATAGCTTCGTTTCCGTTTTCTTTTTCCGCAGGGTCCGGCGATTATAGGAAAGAAATTTTGGAGGCGCGGGTGAGAATCGAACACGGTTGGCACATTTAGAATCTGTAAGTTACAGAAAACACGAAACGGATAAAACGAAAGAATCGGAGAAAACGCTATTTTGTGGCGGCCCTGTGGCAGAACACTTTCAATACTTCCCCAGCACCGCTCGCGCGATAGCCTGCGCCTTCTCGCTTTCTTCGAGCACCGGGCGCGCCTCGTCGAT
>Ga0182030_10020684_pt1 | contig 12388 bp, 10 predicted proteins | sample 812S3MmetaG_FD_121299 | JGI IMG/M metagenome (GOLD analysis project Ga0182030, IMG submission 121299) | Permafrost microbial communities from Stordalen Mire, Sweden - 812S3M metaG (Illumina Assembly) | ecosystem: Environmental > Terrestrial > Soil > Wetlands > Permafrost | place: Sweden... | reverse complement strand
TTAGCTATATACTATATAGTATATATATAATAGTAAACAAATAAGTAAATATATACTATATACTATTAATCAATACAATTAATTGATTAATTAATAATTAAATAAATAATAATATATTATCTAATAATAGCTCTCTAAAAATTGATAATTTATTAAACTAGAAAATATATTATAAAGTAGATAAATTATATACTATAAGTATATAATTCGCTTAGCAAAGCTTTTTATAAATACTTTTGTTTTACTTAAGTATTACTTAGTTCTATAGAATATTATCACATACTTTACCTCATTTGAAAGAGTACTATAATACGTGACAGTAAGATAGGTAGGTAAGCTTATATATCACGTGAGAAGACTAGCCTGTGGGACGCGTATTTCAAGTAAAATTTCGCGAGGAAATCTTCGTGAGTTCTATCGACCTTAGAAACTCTCATCAGTTAGATGTGTTATCATCAATAAGCGTCAACTTCGGTAGAAATTCTAAAAAGCACACATTTCCAAGACTCCATCGCGCCGTCCGATTTCTCGTTACTTCGCTATTACAGGACAAATCTACTATGTCTTTCGCTCAGACACAGGCCCATAATTGGGATATTGAGGACAAGTCCGAAATGGTCTCAATTGGATCCCACAAGCTTTACCTCTCAGCATCAGGTCCTGACCGAAAAGCTGGGGAGCCAGTCGTTCTATTAATGCAAGGCATGGGAAGCACAATCGACGAGTGGGTCGCGGTCAAGAAAATTGTGACCCGATTTGCAAGATGGATAGAATATGATCGATCTGGTCTTGGGAAAAGTGAGAGTCCCCCAGAGGCCCCAGAATCTATCAGCGCAGTGTCTGTAGCAAAGGAGCTGGACGTCCTTCTGAAAACCGCTGGGGTAGAGCCACCATTTGTCGTTGTGTGCCATTCTTGGGGAGGTATCACAGCTCGTGAGTTTCTCCATCTTCGACCTCAAGATATCGTTGGTATGGTCTTTGTGGATGCAAATACAGAAAAGTCTTTCGACGGCGGTGACTGGCCTCGCTCATACGTCAACAATGTGATTGGGGATATCAATTGGATAGAAGTCACGGGTCTTGCAGCTGATCAAGTTCTCACTGTTGAAGAATTCCAAGCTGTCTTGAACGAGCAATCCAAGCCCCGATCTCAAGCTACAGAGGCTTCCGAGTCACGGGGCTATCGAGGAGACCCAGTTGTTTTAGCAGCGAAGAAGCAATTTGAGAAACAGCCACTAGGAAATAGACCTATCAGTGTTATTACCGCGTGGACATGGCGTGACTTTCAGAGAATGTACGATGCTGGCGTTGCAGCAGGTAATGGGACTGAGGATGAGAGGGAGCTTTTCCGAGAGCTTCTCTCGAAGTGGAAGGACACTGATCGTGTGCAACAATCAGAAATACTAAAACTTTCTAGTTTTGGTCGCCACCAATATGCTGAGGCTAGTGGACACAATGTGCAGATGGCTGAGCCTAGTCTTGTTGCGAATGAGATTAGGTGGGTGTTAGACCAAGTAATAGAATAGAGGGAACAAAACATTCGTAGTGGAAGTGAATGGAGCGTTCATGATGAAGGATAGATTATCGTCCAGTGACTCATGGCCGCACGTGACCTCGGGCTATCTTTTTATTGTCTTACCGCCTACAGTATGCAAACCTTTTCTAAGTTCTACCTGTCACAAGGTTATTGCCAAGGTACGGCCATGCCACTGGAATATCCTGGAGCGCATTACATACTAGAGTTAAAGACTCCCTCAGAGGTCTATAAGTACCAAGACCAGCTCTGCACCATCCTCCAAGAGTGCGTGAACAAAGGCTCATCTATCGGCTTTCTCGCTCCCCTCTCTAGCAAAGATGCTCTTGACTACTGGCTTGGTGCTTCAGAGCTCATCACGAAAGGAAACCTACACCTTTTTATCCTTACTTCGGCTACCTCCTCAACTGAGCACACACCAGTGCTTGGAACAGTCCAACTCTCCCTCATTCCAAAGGCTACCCACCTCCACCGTGCGGAAGTCATCAAACTTATGGTTCTTCCCTCTGCTCGACGCCTCGGCATTGCAAGAGATTTGATGTTACATGTAGAGGCATTTGCAAAAGGGATTGAAAGATCGATGTTGACGCTTGATACGGCGACAGAGAGTGCAGCGATGGAGATGTACAGGAGGTTGGAGTGGGAGGAATGGGGAACTTGTAAGGTTTATGCGAGTTGGCCGGATGGGAGGAGGTGTGATGCCACGTTTTTCAGGAAGGATATTTAGACGCGCTTTCCAACCGGGGTAGAAAAGGGGGAGCGAACGGGCAAAAATGGCGGGGTATTCGCATGTGCGGGTTCAATGAGCTAGAAGATTAGACGTAGTGATTAATTCATCTCTGAACAAAACAGTCTGCTAATTAGAACTTCAATAAAGGCGGTTGTCTGCTTATTTCAGTGCTTAAGCTTAAATAATACGCTCAGTATCGCTGGAAAACTATACCTCATCGTCTCCACTCCTCCGGAAATAAAATCGTACCTTTTTCTCCCCAGGCTCCACGACCCTCTCCCTTGTTGCTTCAACCTCCTCCGTCGGCAACTTCCTTTCAATCTTTTCTTGCTTTTCAATATACAACTTCAGTTCAGCTCCGCGTAAAAAGCTAATACGATGCCAAACTCCTCTCCTTTCTGGTGGTTGATACAGCAGAATTTCTAAAGCTCGCTCGCGTAAGGACAAATGGCGACATCTTAGGGCGAAAAAGCAGAGAGCCATAATAATTCCTTGCTCAAAAGGAGACGCTGGGTTGTTCTGGCTACAACCAGCAAAGACAGACGGATTGGAGATGGAAACCAAAGTTTCGATGAGCACCAAAAGTTTGTTGAATTGTGGGATATGACTGTCATAGGTCGTTTCTGAAATGGGGATGAGCATTCGCAAGAGTAGAGTTATGTTGACGTGGTCTATCTGGGTTATCGGTATAGCCCTCCTCATTTCTAGGTTTTCTTTGGAGTAAGAAGATGTAATTAAAGGCTTGAATACTTGAAACCATTGCTCAAGCCGCTTTAGATGCGTTTCTCGTGTTCCCTCAGTATTGATGGGTGATGGTTTGGGATGTCTATCACTGCTCCGGAGTCCGTCCAGTTCTCGTTGCCATCTGATCAAGAAGGAGCTGGTGCTTAGCTCCTTATCGAGGTATGACCGAGCTTCGAAAATATTGACAAATGATGATGGGATTTGTGATATAGTTTCTAGGTTCAGGATTAGTACATATTTAAGGGTCTCTAGCTCGTCATCACCGAGGGAATCTTGTGTTCATAATTCTGAACAAGAATGGGCAAGGAAAAACAAAACTGTACCTATGACTTTTGCGAAAGCGACAGAATGAAAATCCGATTCTGGACACCCATGGAATGCAACTTGTGCTTTTGTTGCATACTTCTAGGAACCAGATTTCCCGAGCATATTCAAGGCCTTAGAAGCAGCGGAAGTAGGAGATGGGAGCGGTTTCCCGGGGGGTCCACAATCAGACCCAACGTCACTTGTTAGCATTCCGCTCGAACGCGACGATTACGGATATCAAACGACCACATTCGGCGAATGGATAGACGCCTTCAATACCGCTAAGTCGAATGATCTAACCACAATTGGTTATTCTCCCTAATTGCAGCTGCAACTTGATTGCTTGGGATGGCCTTTCAAATCTGCCGGGGACAAAATTCTAAACTTAAGTCATCCTCTTTTATTAGTAGCTGCAGACTTCAAGGTCTATGCGCCAGTGGAGTGGGCGAGCTTTGTCTGGCAATCAGCTCCTAATTCTGCGCTTGTTGTAAGGCACGGAGATGATCATACTTCTTTCTCCCTCGTCGAGCAACCTGCCACGGCGATCATGAGAGACTACTTGAGGACTGGTATCCTCCCAAAGGCGAGTATTGGATCTCTTGTATCGGTGTACTCGCCAGGAATGCAGCCACCTAACGCCTTAGATCTTTATAAAGTGGCTACGGGCGCACTGGCAGGTGATTAGGATAGCGGGTCCGCAGGCAACGTTACTGTAGAGACTTTCTTACCATGAGAATTGGCATTGGACTCTACATTTTTTAGTGCTTGGTCTCTTATATACGTAGCATTTACGTATTATTATATTCAATAACTGCTTTCTTAATAATCCATCGATGTAATAAGTGTTAGCAAAAGGAACAGAAAAGGTTGCAAATCGGAACTTAAACCTCTGTAGCCAGCATATTCTCAATCATTAGATGCACAGTACTCCCTATCAGCTTTACCTTGCTAGCTTATCATCTTCTATTCTCAACTCTATTTCTTTGTACCTGTGGTCAAAGTATGCTACTTCAGATCAAATTCAGCCCTTCACATATGCGTTTCTCTTGCCAGCTGGAAATGGAAGCGGCAACCCAAAAGATACAGAGAAAGTTAGTACAGATAGTTCTATGCTAGATCTGCCAGGTATGACGATGAGTGTTAATGAAGCAAGGTGATACGATACTATTAGTAACACCGATGATGATGCGGTCTGAAGAATGCCGTATATTTGGGCCGACTGCTTTTATCAAGCTATCTTCTATCAATACATTGCATATTGAAACCATGCTAATTAAGTTATCGACTAATACAACACCAGTATTCTTAATACTGCACGTGCCTCCCGAGTTCAGGTATTGGTGGGATTCCTGCTGCGCGATAGCGACCTGCTGTGGAAAAAGGAGGGGAAAAGTTTCTAAGTTGAATACCCATCCGAATATTCGGTTTTCCTTTCAAAGCGTGAAACTCCGTTCGATAACCTCTGGTATCTACTGCATCTCCACGAGCACCTTTTTTGTCAGCTTCTGATCGAGCACCCCCATTTTCCTGAACTAGGATCTGGCGCTAGGTGCTCCACCTAGTCGTATTTGTCAGCCGATTCAAAATCGAAACCAAGAATAAAATATGAAACCAGAAAATAATTGGATCTTCCCGAACTCTGAAATAATCACGCCGCCATACGACCATTTTCCTTCAGTATGCCTTCTCCACAGTTCACTGCTGCATGGGTCCTCAATAGCCAGGTTGGAATTGAGGGGTTAAACTTCTTTGAGCAGTTGCCCCTTCTACCAATGAGAGAAGACGAAATCCTGGTGAAGATCCACGCCACTTCACTGAACTATCGCGAGCTGATGATTGCAAAGGTGAAGTATTTCCCTTGCCCGATGTACTTTAGTTTTCGAACTAAGGTTCTATTTAGGGCGGGCTCGGACTTGCATTGGGCAAAAAAGATCTAGTTCCTGGATCGGATGGAGCTGGCGTAGTCGAGGCTGTCGGATCTAAAGTCACTGCATTCTGCGTCGGAGACCACGTGTGTACACATCTAACCTGCGGGCTATCCGAGGCCGATCACCCTAAATTTGAAGATATTGGCGCAGGCCTGGGTCAGACGGTAGACGGAACTCTGCGGAAATTCGGCATCTTTCATGAAACGTCTCTAGTGAAAATGCCTTCAAACCTGAGCTTTTTAGAGGCTGCTACACTATCATGCTCGGGCCTCACGGCATGGAATGCCTTATTCGGACTCGAGAGCAAGTCTCCAAGGGCTGGGGACACGGTTGTGGTGCAGGGCACCGGTGGTGTCTCAATTGCTGCTTTACAGGTATGGCTGCGTTGCAACCCCTGTCTCTCAAATCCTCTAGCAACATATCGCATATCTAATAACTCCTAGTTCTCCCTCGCCGTAGGCGCTACTGTAATTGCCACCACTAGCACTGAGGAAAAGGCAAAGAAGCTGAAGTCTCTGGGGGCTCACCATGTAATCAACTACCGAGAAACACCTGCTTGGGGAGAAAGCGTCAAACCTCTCACAGCAGATGGCAAAGGCGCCCATATAGTTGTAGACGTTGGTGGAGCTTCTACCCTTCAACAATCGTTGAAGGCCATTCGCGTCGACGGGTTGATCGCGGCAACGGGTGTTCTTGGAGATGCGCCAGATGGTAAAATTCCAACCTTATTAGACTGCATCTTCTCTCGCTGCACTGCTCGCGGTTTCTTCCTAGGATCTAGGAAGCAATTCGGCGATATGAATCGTTTCATCGAGACGCATGACATCAAACCCATCTTGGACCAGAGAACATTTGACATGGCTTCAATAAAGGAAGCATATACTTTTCTGATGGAACAGAAGCACTTCTCGAAAATTGGTATTCAACTTTGGTAAAGAGTTGTATCATGGAGGGGTTCAAGGATAAGTGAGTAGTATAGCTATACAAGCCTGACTGGTATCCGGTACTCAGACTCTAGAATATCGCTGTTAGTTCTTATTCATAAATCAAACCTTCATATTAGCCTACTAGGTGTCATTTCTATAGGTTGGGAGTTGTTCTAACGTGTAGCTGGTGAGCCTGATAAATGATTCAAAGACTGACCCTAAAGAAATGCCCCGAGCCTCCTTTAATGGAGTACGCCGAGACTCAGAATTAGCAATAGACCTTCTAATTGGTAGCTGAAGAAATTTGAAACTGTGCCGACCACCAGGATCTTGGACTTCTGATGTTTAAAATCATTTAATTGATTGTTATATCCTGGAATTACTGAGTGATGGAAAGAAATTGCCCTTTGAGTAAATAATCGTGCTATTCCCCCCAACCTGGTCTCCCGGCGTACAAATGGTAGATCAATTAAGAGCCTGCAGCCAAGCTCACACCAATAAAACTTACCAGGTCAGCCGTATATGCAGCCGTGATCGTCATAATATCCTTAGGAGCAACATTCTCTAAGACAAGTCCATTCGCACTTAAAACATCAAATGGAAAGTGGTTCATCACTTTCAAATATTCAGCATTGAAGATAATGCTACAAGGTTAAACGCAAAGATGCAGACAGAGAAACCTGTCGTAACTAAACTTCCTGTCTTTCTGGGTAGACAAACTATGAGAAGTAGTGGTACGATGAGCGACAACCCACCAATTATGGCAAAGATCAGTTGAACGCTGAAATGCACGAAAACTCTGAACCAGGATCTAATGAGCCCTTACACAAAATCATGATTTTGCTTCCCAAAACATTAAATCGTGATCCCCAGCTCATGGAGAGTCTTGCCCAAGCCACGGGATTTAAATCGTCATGACGGCTAAGTGTGATCTTTTATGAAATCCAAGTCTTTGGTTGCTTCACCTACATTTGATATCAATAGAAATATTATTACCGAGAATCTATACAGATCTTATGGTATGGGTGGAGCACTATATAAAGCGTATCTTCATTCACTTTACGGATGCCTCTACAAACATCTAACATTCCGACTTGGAGTTGACGAATATTCCGCATATGAAGCTCTTCAAAAAGGAGCACGACTTCATCATCTTTCCTGTGAAACAGCCGATTATAAGATTACACTCTCGTTTTCTTACCCACAATACACGAGCATGATGCTAGGATGTCCAGTACTTCTTCAGTGGGATTCGAGGAAGTAATCCTCCTGTTTAAGCCTGCATCCCTTAGTTCTTCCACAACGGTGCGCCACGGTAGTGGTGCAGCATTCTCTTCTTCGTCGCTGTGCTGATTCGACATGTTAAACTAGTGCTAGTATTTTGGGAGACTGGGCGTACAAGCGTGGGGGGGTTGGGGAACACCTCTTTATTAGGGGCTCATATTAATCAATCAACCTGTAGTTCAACATCTATCTAGTAGTGGCCTGGCGTAATCGAGGAAAGTTACGTTGACTAACTTGGGCCGTCTCTAAGAATCGGTTCTAGGAGTATCGCGAACTTAGAAGGCAAGGCTATTATCGCAAAAGGAGGGGCATAGCGGGGTACATTCTACACGTGATTTCTCCCCCCTGTTCTGCCAGGCGGTCTCTGTGACAGCCTCACTTCCCCCAGTTTCGCCTCACTTCTGGATCTTTTAGGTAGAGACAGCAAGTTCAGAGTCATATCTCTGCCTTCCTCACCGTCATTTCCTTTCCTCCAATCTCCAAAAAGAAACCAAACATCAATCAAACAAAGTTTCCAATCAAAATGGGTTACACTAAAGTCGTCCTGTCCCGCTATATTGACGAGCGCAGGCTGTTGGACCTGTTGGCGAGGCGTTTTCCAGGCCAGTCATGCGCAACAGCCGTGAGTTGCAAAATCTAGCAGTTCTAACCGCGAATTCCATCAAGTGGCGGTCTGCAAGGCATACTTTAATTGCGAGATTTGTTCCTTTGGCGATCGATGATGATGGGCTGACTTTCGTTACGTTGTACAGATTCGGCGGGGTAAATGGATTATCACAACACCAGAGCCTTTGACGGAGGTGTGTATTTCTCCTTGAACGGAGTTGTTCATGCTTATCATTATGCCTTGCATGCCACGTTGTTAAAAAGGGGAAGATGAGCTGACATGCATCAGGAGGAGATTGATTCTTGTGCGCCATAAATCCATGTTCATGGACCGGGGCTGAGCTCCAAGCGACCCAGTTTTGGTCGCTCGCCTTATCCCGAGTCTGCCTCGCGATTTGCCTTCTTTCCAATGCCGGTTTTAAATTTGGGCTGGTGTTATGGATACCTTGGGATGTCTTGCATTTATTGGATGTTCGATTTCGTTTCTGATTGCACTTTTCCAAGACAGACTGTTTTGCCCCGTGGCATTTGATGAAGGGGGAGTCGGTCCTTTATAGTCATCTCTCTCTGTTACGGTCTGGGATGCACGTTCGCGGTGTGGGCGTTATTTTGAGATCGAGGCACGCTCCCCAGGCTTCCCGATGATCGGGCGGTTATGAGTACGTGAGCCTAAGGGGTTTTGGAGGGTAATCTTACTCTATATACTTACGAAGGATCCATCCTTCAGCTGGGTTTGGATCTCGCCACCTGTCACGATTTCAATGAAAATCTTTTCATATCCAGATATCCCTCATACTCTTTCTCCACCTCGCTTGGCTATTTTATCTTATATCCACTGTGCCCACAGTTGCCTAACTTCTGATCACTATGGCGACCTACTGCACTTATAAAGCGCCCCAGATCATTGAGGGGCAGTATCTCGATCAACAAAAGCTTATGTGTCTCTTGAAGAACGTGTATGGAACATCCGAGGAAGGTCAGAACAAGTTCAGGGTCGAGGTTTGTTCATCTGGGTAACCCATTCTCTCAATATTGGTTGCTAACACCATCGCTTTGACAGTTGCGCCTAAACCGGTACAAAATATACCCCTCAGAGGATGCAAAGCATCTTATTCTCTCCGAGGTACACACTCGCTGATATGCCCAGGCGTCATGTATCAGAACTGACTTATTCTAGGACCAAATTCAAGATTGTCGGGCATTTCGGAGGCGTTAAAGGAGCGAACATAGGAGAACGTCACAATGTTCAAAGCGCATGGGGAACTGCATTGCATTGTTTGGAGCTGGAGCATTTGGAGGAGCGTGCATGATTTTGAGAAATGGGATTTTAGCATCAATACCCAAAAGGTAGAAACGAAGTTACGAAATCCATTATATCTAGACACTCATCCATTTCATAATGACCGATCGTAACTTCGTCTTTAGATCTGGAAGCGGGGCAATCATACAAAAGCCTTGACGTCGTTCATGCAAGTGACGGATGCGCCCGAATGGCGACCTGAATTCTGGAAAGGTACCACACTCACCGAGTATTCCCAGAGTCCGAAAATATGGGTGGGTGGTGAAGTCAGCTGCAATTAAGGTGGCTGAATGAGGCAGTGCTGCGAGGCAGACTGGGTGTCTGTTTCGGGCCAGACACACCAAGACCAATCAGAAGAATGTCGGGAAGGATTTCTCCGATCTGCCATGGCCTCACCTGAATTGAGCATCGTTTCGACTAGGTTTTGGATCGCGAGTCCAAATAATATCGTGAATCGGACGTACCGTGAGATAGTTTCAAGGAAGTGAGCGTCTTGCTGCAAATTGACCCCAATCAATCGATCGAGCTGGAAGTCAACATGGGAGCGTACCTCAATTTCGATGATGTTGAAAGTGTGCAAAAAGAGCTGAATGAGAGAGCTCATGACCTCTTCAAATCGAGGCCAGGTGTTAGTCAATTGCAAGTCAGTCGATCTGGCAGAACGAGGAACGCAGAAAATAAGGCCGCTGGGCGCTTCTCTCAAAAGCAGGATGTTGAAGGTATTCCCGGGATCAAAACATTGCACCAGGATCAAGACGATGTCAGCCAGATCTTTCTCGTACGCCAACGTCGAACTTGGACGACGTTGGATATTTCCCGCGAACTCTTCGAGGGATTGTTGAAGCAATATGCCGTATTTCCTCAGTTCTGGAAGTGTGTGTTCACTTTCGGGCGAAGGTCAGAGGATCACGAATTCGAGTTTCCAGGCTTCAGAGCAAGACGAACTCCAGTCATGGCAAGCAATCCATCCGAGATTTTTGGTTAGTACCATCGCTTTTAGGGTATCCTATTTTCGGGCTAGAGCGTTTTCTGATAATTGATTAGAATCCGCATATGTGCTTCGTCGTGTCGAGCTCAATGGACGAGAGTTGACAGACGGGCAATCACCATGGTCAATTCGCCAAACAGGTGTATACCACCGATTATCAGCTCCCTCTCCAGCTTCATCTCCTGACACCCAGAAACCAAAGTCTATGTACCTTTTAATCGCTCCTTCCGAGAGCGCGGAGACACAGATTGGATATTGTCTCCAGATGAGCAACAAATACGAGGAAGCAATGTCACCGTGGAATATGCATAGATTGCTCATTGCTGACAGTCTCAAGAACTGGAAAGACTATATGGTCTTTCTAGACGACCAATTAAGGGAGCAGGTGAGGCTTTCATCTTTCCAGGGCAATTGAGCCGTCGCTGATACAGTGATTGAATAGTCTAACCACATTGTCCTTGCCAAAGTTGGCCCAGAGAAGGAGAATCTTGCACCCCTGACTGACTTCAATATCAACTTTGTGGATCGTCAGGATCTCAAAGTCCTCGAAGAATCGATCCTAGATCTTCAAGTCATTCTCTCCACCATGGCAAAGACCATCACCAGAATTCGAGATCATTGCAAATCGACTTCCAAGAAGCTCCGCATGAACGAGGAGGAAACAGACAGTCTTGAGCTGGTTATCGACGAGTTTGATGAGTATATTAGAGAAGCTGAAGTGTATGCGGAAAGATCAGTGGTCTTGAAGGAAAAGGCACATTCCACCGCTCAGCTAGTAAGACGGACATTCACTGTATCGTGGAGATATCAATGCTAATCTCGATCAAGATGTCCGATTTACTGAGCTATGAAGAGGCTGTCGCACTGAAAGACCTCACACGAGAGACACAGCTGGAAAGCAAATCCATGCATCATTTGACCGAGAGGAGCACCAAGGATGCTGCAGCTGTAAAAATTTTGACCGTCATTACTCTCGTATATCTACCCACCACAATCGTCGCCAATTTCTTCTCGACGCAATTCGTGCAGACGAATGAAGCAGGCCACATGAAGCTCTCCGACAATGCCTGGCTTCTGGCCGCCATTGCAGTTCCACTAACAGTTGTCACAGTAGCCTTGTGGGGAACTTGGGTATATTTCTCAAAGGTGACGCCTCCGCCAGTGAACGAGCAACCCAACACCCTGCCAGCAATATTGCGCCGTCGTCAAAGCAGTTTCAAGTCAATTCTAACTTCCAGGAAAAAGCAACGGCCTTCTCCAAAACTACAAAGCACAAGCAACTGGAGCTTTTTCTCAGCATTGTCCTTGAAGAAACAGCAGCCACTGAAGGACCTCGAGAAGGGCATTGTGTTCACAGAGAAACCGGGCGCGTTGGAGCAAGGCTCGCCCCCACCTCCAATTCGGAATGCTGGTGGGACTTGGTCATCAGATGCAACTATGATATAACACTGGGAATATGGTTGGGGTCGTCCCGCCCGATTCTTTGGGACAGGATTTCCTGCGCGGATTATGGTCCGGACAGAAGTTGGGGGGTAGGCTCAGCTCGAGGCATTTCGGATGAAGAAAAGGCCCCCAAATTGTCGGGAAGGGGTGCTAGCTGTAATTGGGATTCCAACCAATGTAACCCAAAGTTGCGCGACTCAGCCTTCGTCGAAGCCTGTAGGCCGAACCAATGGGGGTTGTGGTAGGGCTTATTGATTGGCGCTTAGGGCCTTTCGTGTGCCTGCATTTGTGCATTAGCACCTAATGCGTGCCAAATTGTATGGCGAACTTTGGGATTGCGGCTTTAGTGGCTTGTGGATTTGGCTGAGGCTGTGTGAATTGAAGGCCTTAGGAAATGCAACCTGAATGAGCAGGTGTCGCAAAATATGTTGGATCTGGATCGGCACAGCGATCCCCAAACTGTGTGGGTGCTTTGTACTACTAGTCATGTATTAAATCAATCAAGTCTGTTTCTCGGTGCCCAGGGAACATCCAGGTTGACGGTGTTGTAACTTCAATGATTTCACTCGCCAATTGCTTTGTACGGCTGTTCCCCTCAC
>Ga0182030_10020683_pt1 | contig 12389 bp, 7 predicted proteins | sample 812S3MmetaG_FD_121299 | JGI IMG/M metagenome (GOLD analysis project Ga0182030, IMG submission 121299) | Permafrost microbial communities from Stordalen Mire, Sweden - 812S3M metaG (Illumina Assembly) | ecosystem: Environmental > Terrestrial > Soil > Wetlands > Permafrost | place: Sweden... | reverse complement strand
CGTCGGCATTGCTGCCGATGCCCGCATCAACGACCTCAAGCGCGACTCCTCCGTCCTCTATCTGCCGCACTGGGATTTCCCCCCGGGATCGCCCGTCTTCCTGGTCCGCAGCTCGCAGCCCAGCGAAACGCTCGGCCCCATCCTCCGCCAAACCCTCTGGAACATCGACCCGGAGATCGCCATCCCCACCCTCACCACGCTCGACTCGCAGGTCGGCGAATCCGTCGCGGTGGAGCGCTTTCAGGCCATTCTGCTCTCCAGCTTCGGATGCGCAGCCCTGTTGCTGGCCGTGCTCGGCATCTACGGCGTACTCACTTATTCCGTTTCGCTCCGCACCCAGGAATTCGGCATTCGCCTGGCGCTCGGCTCCAGCCGCATGAGCCTCGCCCGCCTGGTGCTGCTGGACGCCGCCACGCCAACCCTCACCGGCATCGGACTGGGCCTGCTCGGCGCAGCCGCAGCCTCAAAATGGATCGGCAGCCTGCTCTATGAGACCAGCACCGCCGATCCCTGGTCGATCGCCCTGAGCCTCCTCGTTCTTCTCGCCGCAGCTCTCCTTGCGGCCCTGATTCCCTTACGCAATGCCACTAACGTCGATCCCATGCAGGCGCTTCGAAACGAATAGAAATCCCGCGAAAAGGATAAAAACTTGAGCCAACTCCGCACCCTCTTAAGCCGAATCGCCGCGCTCTTTCGCCCCCAAAGCCTCGACGCCGCGCTGGACGAAGAACTGCGCGCTCACATCGACCTAGCCACAGCTGAAAACATGACCCTCGGCATGAACCGCAAGCAAGCGCGGAGGGCAGCCCTTCGCAGCTTTGGCGGCATCACCCAGGCCAAAGAAACATACCGTCAGCGCCGCGGCTTCCCGGTCCTCAACCAGGTCGCGCGCGACCTTCGCTTCGCCTGCCGGCAGCTCTATCGCGCCCCCGGCTTCGCCGCGACCGCAGTTCTCACGCTGGCCCTCGGCCTCGGCGCCAACACCGCCATCTTTTCGCTGATTAACGCGCTGCTGCTGCGTCCCCTGCCCGTTCCCCATGCAGACCGGCTGGTGGTGGTGTACTCCACCACCACCGACGACCCAGGGGCCAGCTACTCCTTCTCCGCTCCCCTCATCCGGGCTCTCGAAAAGCGTCACGACGGCTTTCAGCAAGTGGCGGCCTTCAGCCGCAGCATTCTGCAGGTCCGCAGCGCCTCTGGAAACGAACAGGTTTCCGGTGAACTCGTCAGCGGCCAATTCTTCGCCATGATGCAGACCCCACCGCGGCTTGGACGCTATCTGACGCCGCAGGATGACCTGGCCGGCAACCCGCAAGGCTTCGCGGTCGTGCTCGGCGAAGGCTTCTGGCGTTCCCATTTCAACGCGGCCCCGGACATTGTCGGGCGTAAGATCGTCGTAGCGAACGTTCCCTTTACGATCGCCGGCGTCATGCCCGCCAGCTTTATCGGGGCCGACCCGATCACCCGCCCCTCCCTCTATCTGCCCCTGGCCGCCGAGCCCATCACCGATGCCCCCTACAACAACATTCTCTCCGGCTTTCACTCCACCTGGCTGCGCATCCTGGGGCGCCTTGATCTCGGCGTCTCCATCCAACAAGCCGACACGGCTCTCAAGGCATCCACCCGGTCCATTCTCGAAAGCGCCGCCCCGCCCACCGACATTCTTAAGCGAGATGTGGAACAACACTTGGCCCTCGGCGCGGAATCCGGCTCCCGAGGATTCACCTACCTCCGCATTCAATTCCGAAAGCCGCTCATCGCCGTCTTCTCTCTCTGCGGAGCCGTCCTGCTCCTTGCCTGCCTCAACCTCGCCAGCCTGCTCATGGCCCGCGCCGCCAACCGCGAACGCGAACTCGCGACCCGCCTCGCCATCGGAGCCTCCCGAAGCCGGCTAATCCAGCAGCTGCTGATCGAGAGCCTCCTAATCGCTGCCCTCGGCACAGCCGCAGGACTGGCCGTTTCGCCCCTCGTCAGTCGCGGCCTCGCCGCGATGATGCTCGGAAATCAACAGGGTGCCGTGATCGATACTTCGCTTGATTTCCGGGTCTACCTCTTCGCCGCGCTGCTCACCGCGCTTACCTCTGTCCTGATCGGCTTGGTTCCCGCGTTTCGCGCCACGTCCGGCGACCTCAACGAACAGATCAAGAACGGGGGCTGCATCTGCGGTGCCGCCCGCTCCGCGCAGAAGCGCCAACCCTTCGCCTATCGGCTACTTCCTCGCCTGCTCATGGGCTCCGAAGTCACACTGGCCCTCATGCTCGTCTTCGGCGCGGGCCTGCTCGCCACCAGCCTGGTTCGCCTCTATCGCACTGGCCTCGGCTTCGAACCGAAGGGCGTTCAGAACCTGGACCTCGACATGGACAAACAATCCCTTCACGGAACAGCCCTGGTCCGCTGGTATCAATCCTTTGCGGATGCCCTCAGCCATCAACCCGGAGTCGAATCCGTCAGCTACGACTCCATCACCCCGTTGAGCGGGAGCATGACGACCACCTCGCTGGCCACGCCTTTCAGCCAGGGCGATCACCAGGTAGACCTGAACGATATCGCCCCCAACTACTTCCATACCATGCGTATTCCAATCCTCGAAGGGCGCGATTTCTCCTGGAGTGACACGGAATCCTCAGGCCCGAAAATCATCCTGAATCAAACCGCGGCGAAACTCTTCTTTCCTGGGCGTAGTCCCATCGGCCAAACTGTTCCCCACGGGAAAAAGACGCGTGAGGTTATCGGCGTAGTTGGCGATATTGCTTATGGTTCCATTCGGGAGCAAGCGCCGCCGGAAGGCTATTTTCCCATTACCCAGCGCGACGAAGACGACAAGAGTTCCTACACCGCTGTCGTACGCATCCACGGGTCCGCCGGGCCCTTCGCCGACACCGCCCGAAGGCTGGCCGCGCAAATGGCGCCCAACATCCCTGCGCCTATCATGACCACCATGAGCAGCACGCTCGACGACTCTATCAGTTCGGAACGCCTCATGGCCATCCTCAGCGTCTTCTTTGCCGTCTGCGCCCTGCTGGTCACGGCCATCGGCCTCTACGGGACACTGGCCTACGCGACCGCCCGCCGCACCAGCGAAATAGGCATCCGCATGGCCCTCGGCGCGCAACGACTGCAAGTTGTGGCTCTGGTCTTCCGTGAAAATGCCTGGGTCGGCATCTCCGGCTGCGCGGCGGGTCTGATCGCCGCACTGCTCGCATCGAAAGCCCTAGCCAGCTTCCTTTACGGCACCTCAGCCCGCGATCCATGGGTCCTCACCGGCTCTGTACTGGCCTTAGCCGCAATCGCCAGCGCGGCGTCGCTGCTGCCTGCCATCCGCGCCGCCAGAATCGATCCCATGCAGGCCCTGAGAACCGAATAGGGAAACGCAATCCCGGCGGACATAGAGGATGAGGGTGCCCCACATCTCGTTTCTGAGATGTGGGAACTCACTATAGCCTGCGAGTCGTCGCCTTTGTAGTTGCTTTTCCTTCCGTCATTCCCGGCAGGGAATCTGCTGTTCCCCGCCGCTTGTTCCTTTTCGACCGCGCAGGGTCCACCCCATCCGCTAACCTAAACCCATGCGCCTCGCAATCCTACCCATCCTGCTTGCGCTCCCTGCCATCGTCCACTCCCAGGCCGTCACTCTTACCCCCGCCATCGTAGAATTCGGCTCACCTGAACTGATTCGCGTGCACACGCAGCACCCCATGACCAAGGTAGAAGGGGAGTGGTTCGGACACACCATTCAGTTCTTCTCGAACGGCGACCTAAGCACCTGGTACGCCCTTGTGGGCGTGGACGTCGAGGCCCCCTCAGGCCCGTCCAGCCTCAAGATCACCGCGTACGCCAAAGAGAAGCCTACCGACCTTTCGCTCGCGATCCCGATCCGCCCCGCCCACTACCGCACCGGCGCCATCACTGTCGAACCCAGATTCGTAGAACCCGGCCCGGAAGACCAAAAGCTCATCGAAGCCGCCTCGAAAGCCAAGGACAAAGCCTTCGCCGAGACCGCCAACCATCCCCTCTGGGCGAGCAGCTTTCGCGCCCCGGTCAAGGCCACGGCGACCGACAGCTTCGGCACCCGGCGCACCTTCAATGGCAAGCTTGCCAGCATCCACAAAGGCACCGACTTCCGCGCCGCCTCCGGCACGCCTGTCCTGGCCGGGAATTCAGGCACGGTCGTTCTGGCGCAGAAGCTCTTTTACGAGGGCAACTGCGTCATGATCGACCACGGCCTCGGCCTCATGAGCATCTCCATGCACCTATCCAGAATCGACGTAAAACCCGGCCAGCAAGTTATCCGCGGCCAGCCCCTAGGACTAAGCGGAGCCACCGGCCGAGTCACCGGACCGCACCTGCACTGGGCCATCCGCTGGGAGGGAGTCATGCTGGACCCCGTCAAGCTCCTGCACCTGAATCTAAACAATCTTCCCTGATCGAGCCCAATCGCCAGCTAACTCGCTGTTACTTCCCGACCAGCTCCCGCTCCATCTCAACCCCGGCAACCGAGCCTTCCCGCGCCAGATCCCGAAACGCCCTGTAAATAAACGAGCCCATCCACCAACCATCCATATATTGAAACGGAGTCTCGCCCGTCGTGTAATGTCCGCAGGGAAGCACCTTCTCCTCGAATATGATCCCGTGCTCTCGAAAAGCTTTTACCACCTGCAGCGAATACTCCAGCGGAAACGTAAGATCGTACTTCGCGTAGATCAGCAGGACCTTCTTTACAAACTCCGCGTTGCCCTGTTCCGCCGTACCTGTCTTCGCGAACTTACCATAATAGTGCGCCGGACTAGCCCCAGCCCAAAGCGCCCGAACCCGCGCCTGCGTCAACCCCGCCTCCTCCAGCGCTTGCCGGATATGCCGCGTGCTCTGCCCCGCCCAGACCACATCGCCCACAGCAGCCGATGCATGGTTGAACGCATTCACCTTGAGCCGTTTATCGTGCGAACTTGCCAGAAATCCGTAAGCGCTCCCCAGACTCGTCCCCAGCACGCCAAACTGCTCATACCCTTGCGATTCCAGCCAGTCCAGACAGCAGCGAATGTCGACCACGGCCTGCCGAACCGCCGAAAGCGTGCGCCCGATATTCGCGCTCACCGCGTAGTCTGATCGCTCCAACTCTGCCGGTCGCCGAATATCGTGATACGGCTTCGACAATCGCAGCGCCGAGATTCCAAAGCGGTTAAACAGCTTGCAAAGCGCATTGTGGCTGAAGGCGTCCGCGTTCCACTGCGGCATCACAATCATCGCCTGCTTCGGCTTCCCCACCTGTTTTGCCAGATCGGCCGGAAACCAGCGTGCATTTACCAGGTCGTTTTCGGCATAAGGCGTCCGCTCCGGCGACGTGAACCGCAAAAACTGCGCCTTCGCCCTCTTTCCGTCGGAGGCCAGCTTGTGCAACTGCTCATCCCTGGCCAACGTCTCCGGCCGTACATTGCTCGGGAAGAGCATCGGGTGCCGCTCCTCCAACCGGAAATCCACCGGGCGCTCATATCCGTAAAACCGGTCACTGTCGGCGAGAATGGCCTCATTCACCTCGACCATCGCCGCTTCGCCCTGGCCGGCGGCCTCCATCCGCGCCACGCGCGCCGTCAGCCCCACCTCATCCAGAAACGGCCGCAGCCAGTCAAAGCCCCACTCTAGCGGACGCACCACGCGATTCTCATCGCGCATCGTCAGCCGGGTTTCCCAGTCATACATCCAGCGAGCGTATAGATTTTTCAGCATGGTCTAGCCTAAGTCTACCAGCGGAAACGTAGCCCCAGCCCTTCGCTCCCGTCGTTCCACCCTCTGCCCAATCCCCGTAAAAATCTCCCACGGAATCGTCCCAGCCCACGCCGCGTGATCCTCAGCGGTGATGCACTCATTTCCCTGCCTACCAAGCAGCACCACCTCGTCGCCCGGAGCCACCCCTGCAATCCCAGTCACATCGACCACCGTCTGGTCCATCGAGATCCGCCCCACGATCGGCGCACAGCAACCATCCACCAGCACCCATCCCCGGTTCCCCAACTCCCGCCGCAGGCCATCCGCATACCCAACCGCCAGCAGCGCTACCGTCATCGCCTCCGTCGCCACAAACGTGCCGTTGTACCCAATCGCCGCGCCGGCTTCAACAGCACGCGTACCGATCACCTGCGTCTTCCACTCCAGCACGCGCCGCAAGCGCCCACACAGTTCGCCAACCGGCGCCGGTTCGTCCGGCGTGAACTCCGGCGCCAATCCGTACAGCGCCAGCCCGGGCCGAGCCATCGCCCGCAGTCCGAACCGCGCAGAAATCAGCCGCAGGGCCCGCAGCGGCTCTCCGCCCATCACCGCCGCCGTGTTGCCCACATTCAGCCAATCTGGAGCCATCCCGCCGGTATAGACCCGCTCCACCATGCGCTCCAGCTTCGCAAACTGCTCCCCCGTGACCACGCCGTCGCTCTCTTCCGCCGCATACAGATGGGTCATCAACCCGGCCAGCCGAAGCCGCGACTCACCGCCAAACCGCTCCAGGATTGCGTCCAGCCCGTCGTGGCCAACCCCCTGCCGGCTCATTCCCGTATCCAGCTCCAGATGGACTGCGACGGACCCTGCGCCCCAGCCTGCCTCCCGCGCCGCCACTTCCAGCAGATCCATCTGCCAGTTTTCCCACACTACCGGCGTCAATCGATGCGCAACGATGGCCTCGCCCTGCCCGGCGAATGGCCCTCCAATCACTAGGATTTCCACCTCCCGCTGTCCGGCCAGAGCGCAGCTTTCACGGGCCGCCACGCCCTCCTCAACGGAGGTCACTCCCAGCCACCGCGCACCGGCCCGAGCCGCCGTCGGCGCGCAAAGCTCCAACCCATGCCCGTAAGCATCGGCCTTCACAATCGCCAGCAGTTCGACAGGCTGGCTGGCCGCAACGGAGCAGGTCTCCAGTAAGGTTCGATAGTTGTCCGCAAGGGAATCGGTCGAGATTTCGACCCAGCAAGGGCGCTTCGGCATGAGTAAATCCACTCTTTATCCTATCCCGCCCAGCCGCCGGCTCATACCGAAGCAACGCAGACGGCCCACACCGTCCCAAAAGGGATGAGGGAGGGATGAGCAAAGAAAATGCCGCTTGCCCCCTGGAATCTCTCCAGGAACAAGCGGCTTAGTAGTGCTTAGCAATGGTTTCCATCCAAACATTTCCCGTCGCCTGACGCGGGGCTCCTCTTCCCCACGCCCGACTTGCCACCCTGGCCGATGCCGTCGCAGTCAGGAGACCGCTGCTCTTACGAGGCATCTGATTGCAAAAACCAGTTTGTTCGGGAGACGCCTTTGACGGCCCTGATCGCTAAACTTCGCGGAGGTGCAGACGAAGTACAATCTTGATCCTAAATTTCCTCGCGAGTTGTACAAGTTCCATCGGGTTGTGTCCCAGGTTATATACGGGCGTGAAGGTGGGAATCCGATGACGATCTCTTGCCTGCGAAACCATTGAAAACGTTATCACTTGCCGGTTTGGCCCGCCTGCTTCGCGGAAACCTTACTTTGAGGTGAAAGAAACGTGGACAATCCATCGAAACGATACGTATCATACGGTCTCAGAGCCTGTCGAAATACTGTGGAATCCTCGCCAAAGATCCTCGCTGAGTCCGAAGGAGCAGCCAGCTCCAGGACTGCTCGCGCGACGATCGAACCATGGCTCCCTCAAACGCCCGAGGACAGGGATGCCGTCCTCGGCCAATTGGATCTGCTCGTAGCCCATCCGCTCTTCTCGCAGAGCAAGCGTTATCCCGCACTTCTCCGCTTCGTGGTGGAACAAACCCTCGAAGGCAACGCGGACCAGGTCAAAGAGCGGATGATTGGCATGGAAGTCTTCAGCCGCCCTCCGGGCTACGACTCGAATGCCGACCCCGTCGTGCGCATTACCGCCGGAGAGATACGCAAACGACTCGCCCAGTACTATTACGACCCTTCTCACAACACAGAAATCCGGATCGAGCTGCCCACCGGCTCCTACGTTCCGGTATTTCAGAGGAGGATTTCAGCGAACGAAACGGTCGATTCCCTAACCGCCCTCGATCCGGACCTGCTTGAGACGAACGGCTCGGTCTCCGGGGCGCCAATTCACTTGGAGTCGCCGGCCATGGGCCACAGCCAATCGGCCGTCGTTCATCACCATAACTCGCATCCCCTGCCGACCATCCTGCTGGTCGTGGTTACCCTCCTACTAGGTCTCGCTGGAGGCTATTGGGCGCGCGAGTATCGCCAGGCCACCACCCCCGTACCGGTGTCGCCCGAGCAATCTGTCGACGACTTCTGGCAGCCTCTTACAGCTGGTCCGGCCACTGTTACCTTTTGTCTGGGCGAGCCCGCCCGCGACTCAAGCAACGATGAGGACCCGGCCCAAGCCATCGAGCACCCCAGGCCGGCCGAGCAGCTTTACTTCCGCTTGCGGCAATCGGGCCTTTTTGCTTTGGCCGACGTCAACACTCTCGCCGGCATGACCGGCGTTCTGGAGCGCAAACATAAGGCCTTTCGCGTCTCCGCAGCCTCCGAGGCCAGCTTCACCCAACTCCGCGAAGGCCCCGCAGTCTTCATCGGCGCGTTCGACAACCTCTGGACCATGCGGCTTACCCGCGACCTCCGCTTCGGCTTCGACTCCGTCAAGGGCAACGCCTTCATTCTGGACCGGAAACAAGGCCGGACGAGCCAGTCAAACTCTACCTGGTTCACCGCATGGGATCTTCCCTACGGCAAGCTCGTGCGCGACTACGCCATCGTAGCCCGGTATCGCGATACTCTGACTGGCCAGCCAGTGGTCATCGCCGCAGGTATTTCGGAAGAAGGCACGGAAGCCGCCGGAGAGCTCATCTCCAACCCTGCGGATCTCGAAACCCTTCTCCGCGTTGCTCCTGCCAATTGGCGCAACATGAATATGGAAGCAGTCATCGAGACCCAGATCATTGACGGCCACGACGGTCCTCCCCAACTGCGCGCCGTGGAATTCTGGTAGTTGATTCTACTTCGCATGTTCCAAGCGGCGAGTTTGCCGTCGACTTCAAGAAAGCACAAAGGCCGCTATCGGATGACGGCGGCCGTTTGCAGCTTCAACCCGCGAACTGTTATCTACAGATACGTTAGGAGAACAGTAATGATGTGTGCCGGTCGATGGAGGCTACACAGGCGCACCCTTTGCCGGCGGCGTGATGGAGCGGTTGAAGGCAACAGTGCAAGTCGTCAAGCGCAATGAACTGAACACCTTTGTCGTGTGGCCGAAACGTTGGATTGTGGAACGCTCTTTCGGATGCTGGAAAAGTGCCGAAGGCTCTGGAAGAACTGCGACCGAAAACTCAAAACCAGCTTGCACTTCGTTCACCTCGCCTTCCTCGTACTACTCACAGCGCAATCACATGAATGTGCCCGAATCCCAACTGCACTGCGATTCAGGCCGGAAACCTCCCAATGGCGCCTGCAAAACTGAGCGCCAAAGGCGCGCCTTTATACCAGCCCAGGCCATCGGCCTGGGTAATCAGCGTCAAACGAACCGGAAAAGGGCTGAAGGCCCGATTCATCTCCTTCAGCTTCTCTTCATGAGTCTGCCCTGGTACAACTCAGAAGATCGTAAACAGGCTCTCAGGCGGTCTGCGCGCCGGCTCGCTGCCAGTAGACTGAATAGCGCTCGTCCAAGACGCGATAAAGAGGCTTGAGCGGGAGATCCTTGCTTTGACCGATGGAGTGGAAGAGGAGCGAGTCCTCTTCGCTCTTCTTCACCCATGCAGGGGCGCCTTCAGCATTTGCCGGCGCGATGAAGGTTGGGATGGGCAACGCGGGAAGGCGGCCCATGTCCGGGCCTTGCCCAGCGTCGATCATGTCCTGGCTCAGGCCGTCGCGGCCCATGCAGGCGACGAGGACCAACGGTCCATAGGCGAGGCTGGTCAGTTCGGGGCTGCCCGGAACTGATTCCTGGCGCAGCGTCATGGGCAGGTCCACTTCAACGCGGTCTCCGCTCTGCCAGGTGCGGTTGAGGGTGAGGTAGCCGTCACTGCCGGTTGCCGTATGATCCTGTTGTCCGTTGATGCGGACCTGGATTCCCTTTGCCCAGTGCGGCGCGCGGATCTTGAACGCGAAGGCCGCTGGATTCTCAGTGTGAATCGTGAGCGAAGTGCCTTCCTGCTCGGGAAAGCTGGTCTGCTGAACGACGCGGGCCTGCTTCTCCGGCCAGTGGACGGAGGCCGCTACAAACTGGTTCACGTAGAGGCTGTTCTGGTCGTGGAAGAAGATGGTGTCGACGAGTTTTGCGTACTCCTCGGCTCCCGTTCCGGTGCAACATAGGTTGGCTTCGTAGGCATCGCCGAAAGTCTTCCAGCCGCCGGGGATGGTCGGCACGTAGTACATCAACATGCCGTCGACGTTCTGTGTGCCCGCGCGTACGTTCCAGAGCAGCTTTTCGTAGTAGTCCATCCAGCGCGCTTCGGGTTGCCATCCGTAGAGATGGCGGGTGAGCTTGAGCATGTTGTAGCTGCAGCAACACTCCTGGCCGCCGGGGGCGAGGTGGGTGCCGGCGGTGTCCGGCTCGCTCCAGCCCTCGTTGTTGTTGGAGGTGCCGCCAGGGGCGAAGCTGTGATGTTCGGCGATGGTATGCCAGAAGTATTCGGAGATGTCTTTGTAGCGCGGGTCGCCTGTAAGTTCATAGCCGCGCGCTGCGCCGATGACTTTGGGAATGTTGGTATTCGAGTGCAGTCCAGCCAACTTGTCTTCATGCGCGGCGAGGGGTTCGAAGAAGCGCTTGTGCTCGAAGCGGTAGCCTGCGTCGAGATACTTCTTTTCACCGGTGATGGCGTAGAGATTGAACATGACTTCGTTCATGCCGCCGTGCTCGACCATCTGCACTTTGGCCAGTTCCTCGTCGCTCAGCGGCTCGATCCACTTGATGGCCCATCCGGCCATTCGTTGCGTTGTCTGGAGCGCGGTGAGGCTGCCGCAGTGGGTGTACATGTCGAGATGGCCGGCCATGATCTTGTGGTAGGTGTAGAAGGGCGCCCAGACGGGCTCATGCTTCTTGAGGCGGTCGTAAGCGCTTTCGGGATAGGCTCCGAGATAGCCATTCGGCTGCTGGCACTCGGCCAGTATGCCGACCAGGGCTTCGGCTTTGAGACGCAGCGATTCGTCGCCGGTAGAGGCGTACATCAGCGCGCAGGCGGAAAGATAGTGGCCGCCCGCGTGATGGCCGCGCAGTTCGCAGTCCGGAGCCTCCCAGCCGCCCAGGGGCTGCGCCGTGGAGGGCTTGCCGGCGGTGAGGCGGAAGCTGTGCGCCAGGCGGTCGTTGGGCAGCATGTAGAGGTAGATGCGGTCGCGCTCTTGCATGTCTTTGAGCGCGCCGGGGAGCAGGCGAACCTGCTCCATGGGAAAGGGCTGCGCCTTCCACTGGACCTTTTCATTGCCGAGATGATTGATGGCTCGCGGGGTATCCGTCACGGCATCCTGGCCCAGGGCGAACAGGGCTCGCGGCAGGACGGCTCCAGAGGCGGCGAGAGCGGCGGAGTTACGCAGAAAACCTCGGCGGGATTGCAAGGTATGGCTCATTTTGTCTCCTTTATTGGGGCGGCGCTTTTCGCTCCAAGGCGAATGCTCACGCTTTTCTTGTCTAACGGAATCACGTAGGCCCCGCGCTCCATATTGAATGATTGCAGGGGCGCGACTGGTCCTGCGCCGGGGGCGGTCTGCTCGATGCGTAACAGAGCGTGATCGGTGTAGGCGTCGGCGGGCTCGAGCTTCAACTCCAGTTCGCCGCTTTGTTTATCGTACGAGACCTGTTCGAAGCGGCCGCTGTCGAGCGTGAGCCACGCGCCCAGCGGCGCCCAGTAGACGCGCTGGCGGAAGCTGTCGCGCGGCTCAACTTGCACCGACTTATCCGTCGCACCGACGTTGCCGCCGAAGGCCAGCCAGCCGAACTCAGGGTCTTGCGCGATATAGGTTCCGGTGGCCCAGGCATGGCCGAAGAAGTTCGGGCCGTAGTCTCCGCTGTAGGGATCGAACTGCATTTTGTCCGGGTAGCTGTGGAAGGCTGCCGAGGCGAATCCCTCCTGGTCGATGCCTGTGAGCGCTCCCATATTGCCGCCAAAGCCGACGCGCAGTAGATACAGATCGTTGGGATTGCGGCGGTAGGCATCGAGGACGGGAATCGCGTTCAGTCCCGATCCGTAGTGATGCAGTTGGCGCTCCAGGCGCGGGTATTTGCCGCCATAGAGAAAATCCCAGTAGCGGCGGGCGTTGCCGTTATAGCCCCAGTTGGGGATGGCCGGCATGTAGCCGGTGATGGCATCGAGGGTGACCTGGGCTTTGTCGTCCATGCCAAAGCGGCGGCTCCAGGCGTAGACCTCTTCCTGGCCGGTCGAGTCCCAGGGCATCTAGCTGCCAAAGGGATACGGCTCATGCTTCCAGTT
>Ga0182030_10020681_pt1 | contig 12389 bp, 12 predicted proteins | sample 812S3MmetaG_FD_121299 | JGI IMG/M metagenome (GOLD analysis project Ga0182030, IMG submission 121299) | Permafrost microbial communities from Stordalen Mire, Sweden - 812S3M metaG (Illumina Assembly) | ecosystem: Environmental > Terrestrial > Soil > Wetlands > Permafrost | place: Sweden... | reverse complement strand
GCTGGTGCAGCAGGGCTTGGGCGAACAGGCCGTCGAGGATCGCGTAAGCGGCGCCGGGGGACAGGGTGACAGCAATGCCGGTGAACTCGGCGTACCGGCTGATGACCCGCCAGATCATCTCCTGGACAAGGTGCCCGGCATTGACACGGTGGAGCACGAGATCGTCGAGGTCTCGCACGACGTTGAGCCGCTCAGCGAGCTGTTCGACGGGGCCAGCGTCGTCTGCAACACCGTCGGGCCGTTCGCCCAGTACGGCGGTGAGGTGGCCCAGGCCTGCCTCAACGCCGGAACCCACTACCTGGACACCACCGGGGAGCAGGACTGGCTGATCACTTGCGACGAGCAGTACGGCAAGCCGATGGCGGCGGCGGGCCTGCTGCTCGCGCCGGGTATCGCGCAGATGTACACCACCGGCGAGATCGCCGCCCAGCTCTGCCTGGAAAAGCCGGGCGTCGACACGCTCGACATCCTGGTCTTCTGGAAGGGCATGCCGACGATCGCGTCCACCCGGACGATCCTGGTCAACGCGGCCCTGTCCAAGGCGTACTACCTGGAGCAGAACTCCTACGTCGAGTGGCCCGCCGACGGCACCCTGTACGACGTGGTGATCCCGGGCCAGCACGAGACCGGCCTGGCCCTGCCGTGGGGCGGTACCTCGCACCCGGTGTGGTTCAAGCGCGACCCGCGCGTGGCCAACGTCAAGGTGCTGGGCGGCGTGTTCAACCGCCCGCTCATGCTGGGCGTGCCGCAGATCGTGAAGGCGGTCCTGGAGCAGATCGAGGGGCTGCCCGAGGCGGAGAAGCTGCGGGTGCTCACCGAGCAGGCAGCGGGCGTGATGAACCAGATGCCGCCGCGCGAGGCCACCCGGATCAATACCTCGCTGGACTCGGTGCACGCCTCCGGTCCGCTCGGCCGCGCCCACTGCGTGATCCACGGCAACTCCAATTACAAGCAGACCGGCCTGATGCAGGCGTACGGGGCGTACTCACTGCTGCAGCAGCCGCCCAGGCGAGTGGGTTTCGCGTCCGGCTGCCAGGCCTTCGGCCATCATGAGCTGCTCGGCGTGCTGCGGAGCTTCGGGCTGGTCATGGAGCCGACCCTGACCGTGCAGCACTAGCACCCCGCATCGCACCGGAGGGCGGAAAGCGTGCGCCTGATCGATTACCTCGACAAGGGCGCCTCCCTGGGCGGGGAGGCGCCGTGCCTGACCACGGCCGGGCGCACGCTGACGTACCACGATGTCCAGCAGCTGTCCTGGCAGATCGCCCGGGCGCTGGACCGGTCAGAGGTTCGTCCCGGCGACAAGGTCGCGATCTTGTCGGCGAACGACCCGGTCGCCTTCAGCTGCGTGTTCGGCATTTCCCGGGCGGGCGCGGTGTGGTGCCCGGTCAACCCGCGCAACGAGGCGGCGGAAAACCGCGACCTGCTCGACTTCTTCGACTGCACCTGCCTGATCTTCCAGACCGCCTTCGCCCCGCTGGTCGCCAAGATCGTGCCGGACCTGCCGAAGCTCGCCGCGCTGGTCTGCCTCGAGAACGACCCGGGCACCCTGCCGACCCAGTCCGGGGTGCCCGGGTCCATCCCGTTCCAGGAGTGGCTGGCCGGCCTGGATCCCGGCCCGTGGCAGGCCGAGCCGGTCGATGACATCGGCATGCTGGTCGGCACCGGGGGGACCACCGGCCGTCCGAAAGGGGTGATGCTGACCGGGCACAACATCGAGGCCATGTCAGCGCTGACGCTGATGAGCTACCCGTTCAGCCCGCGCCCGCGGTACCTGGCCCTCGCCCCGCTGACCCATGCGGCCGGAGTGCTGTGCTTCCCGGTCATGACGCTCGGCGGCCAGATCGTCATCATGGGCAAGCCGGACCTGACCGAATTCCTCTCGCTGGTGCAGCGGCACCGGATCACCCACACGTTCCTGCCGCCGACCCTGATCTACCTGCTCCTTGACGCCCGCGGCCTGGCGACCGCGGACCTGTCCTCGCTGCAGTGCCTGTGGTACGGCGCGGCCCCGATGTCCGCGAGCCGCCTGGAGGAGGCGCTGGCGAAGATCGGTCCGGTGCTGGGCCAGCTGTTCGGCCAGTCCGAAGCTCCGATGATGATCTCGACCATGGCCCCGGCGGATCATTTCCACGCCGACGGATCCCTCGCCCGCGAGCGCCTGCCCTCGGCCGGGCGGCCCACTCCGCTCACCCTCGTCGCGATCATGGACGACGAGGGCCACCTGCTCGGCCCGGGCCAGCGCGGCGAGATAGTGGCCCGCGGTCCGCTGGTGATGGCGGGCTACTACAAGAACCCGCAGGCTACCGAGGAAGCCGCCAGGTACGGATGGCACCACACCGGAGATATCGGCTACCTCGACGACGACAATTACCTTTTCATCGTCGACCGCGCCAAGGACATGATCATTACCGGCGGTTTGAACGTCTATTCCGCCGAAGTCGAGCAGGTGCTCCTGGCTCATCCCGCCGTGCAGGACTGCGCGGTCATCGGGCTGCCCGACGAGAAATGGGGCGAGCGAGTCACCGCGGTCGTCCAGCTCCGCCCGGGCCGGACCGTCACGCAAAAGGAGGTGCGCTCCTTCGTCAAGGAACGGCTCGGCAGCGTCAAGGCCCCCAAGCAGGTCGAAGTCTGGCCCGACCTGCCCCGCTCCAAGATCGGCAAGGTCCTCAAGACCGAGATCAAAGCCCGGCTCCGCGCCGAAGACGGGTGAACCGGTCGTGCTCGGCCGGTTAAGGCCGTTAGGCTCGAAAGCACCATGACAGTCACCGCCGATGATCTTGACAGCGTGATCTCATGCGTGATGAGCGGGCTGCTGCCACTGACCGACCGGGACTGGTCGGTACGAGCGGGCACCTTGGAGTGGGATTGCTGGCATACCGCCGAGCACATCGGCGACTGCCTGCTGTCCTATGCCTGGCAGCTCGCCGTCCAGCCTACGGCGCGGTACGTGCGCGCCATCGCCACCGCCGAGAAGGACGCGTCGCCTGCTGAGGTGCTGGAGTTCGCGGTGACCGGCGGGCGCGTCCTGGCCTCGATGGTGCGCACGTCACCCGCGCACGTCCGTGCCTTCCATCCGGCCGGGATAGCCGACCCGGAGGGCTTCGCCGCAATGGGCTGCCACGAGGCTCTCCTGCACGGCAACGACATCGCGCAGGGCTTCGGCCGCAGCCTCGACCCGCCGCGTGACGTCTGCCGCCGCGTCCTGGCCCGGATTTTCCCGCACGCGCCGGCCGACCTGGCCGGCTCCGACCCGTGGACCGCGCTGCTGTGGGCCGGCGGCCGCATCGAGCTCCCCAGCCACCCGCAGCTCCCAAGCTGGCGCCCGCATCCCGCCCCCCTAACCAGCTTAAAGATCAGGGGCCGCGGCTAGGGCTGGTAGGAGCCGGGGAGCCAGGCCCGGGTGCTGACGCCGATCGCGTTCCAGGCGTTGATGGTGACGATGAGGCTGACCAGCGCGGCGATCTCCGGCGGGCGGAATTCGGCGGCCACATCGGAGTAGGCCTGGTCCGGGACGTGAGTGGCGGTCAGCCGGGTCACCGCTTCGGTGAAGGCGAGCGCGGCGCGCTCGCGGGCGGTGAAGTACGGAGTTTCCGCCCACGCGGCCAGCCCGTAAATGCGCTGCTCGGTCTCGCCGATCGCGCGCGCGTCCTTGGTGTGCATGTCGATGCAGTAAGCGCAGCCGTTGAGCTGCGAGGCGCGGATCCGGATCAGTTCGCGCAGCTTGGGGTCGATCGCGGCCTTGTCGAGTTCTTTGGTCGCGGCCTGGTCCAGGTGTGACATCGCGCGGGAGAAGCCCGGCGCGAAGCTGTCGAAGTCCAGGCGGACCGGGATCTGTGCGGTTTCGTGGGTGATCGTCATAACCACCACGCTACCGGCGCAAGCAGCCCAAGGTAAGGTCCATTTCTATGGCAGAAACATGGGCCAAGGCAAACGGGGCAGCCGGGCTCGGCGGCATCGACCTGCACCTGGACCTTTCCGGGACCCGGGTGCGCGCCGGCCTGGAGAGCGCCCTGCGCGCCGCGGTCCGGACCGGTCGCCTGCGTCCCGGCACGCGGCTGCCGTCGTCGCGGGCCCTGGCCGCCGACCTCGGCATCGCCCGCAATACGGTCGCCGAGGTCTACAGTCAGCTGGTCGCGGAGGGCTGGCTCACCGCGCAGACCGGCTCGGGCACGTCCGTGGCGCCGCGCCGCGCCGCGGACCCGGGCACCGGCCCCGGTAGCCTCCCTGAACAGGCCGTTCCCCGCTACGACCTGCGTCCGGGAGTGCCTGACCTGTCCGCGTTCCCGCGCCGGGCGTGGCTCGCGACGGCCCGCAAGGTGCTGGCCGCCGCTCCTGATCACCTCCTCGGCTACCCGGACCCGCGCGGGCTCCCGGCGCTGCGGACGGCGCTGGCCGGATACCTGGCGCGGGCGCGCGGCGTCACCGCCGATCCCGGTCACATCGTGATATGCGCGGGTTTCGCCCACGGCCTGGCCGCCGTCTGCCGCGCGCTGCGCTCGGCCGGAGCAGGCACCCTGGCCGTGGAGTCCTACGGTCACCAGGCCCACCGCGACATCGCCGCGGCGCAGGGTCTTGCCCTGCGGCCGGTGCCCGTGGACCGCATGGGTGCCGTCATCGCCGCGGCCAGCGCAGCGGACGCGGCCCTGCTGACTCCGGCCCACCAGTTCCCGCTGGGCATGACCCTGCATCCGCGGCGCCGCCGGGAGGTGGCCGCGTGGGGCGGGATCGTGATCGAGGACGATTACGACGGGGAATTCCGCTACGACCGGCAGCCGGTCGGCGCCCTGCAGGCGCTCGCACCCGGCCACGTCATCTACGCCGGCACGGCCAGCAAGAGCCTGGCGCCGAGCCTGCGGCTCGGCTGGCTGGTCGTTCCGCCGCGGCTGCTTGACGCGGTGACGGCGGAGCTTGCCGCCGGGCCTTCCGGGCTCGACCAGCTCACCCTGGCCGAGTTCATTACCTCGGGTGGTTATGACCGGCAGATCCGCCGGGTCCGGCTGGCCTACCGGCGCCGCCTGGACCGCCTCACCGCGGCCCTCCGCGGCTCCGAACTGCGCGGCTGGGGACCGCGCGGCCAGGACCTGCAGGTCAGCGGTATCGCCGCTGGCCTGCACGCCGTCCTTGATTGCGCCCAGACGAGCCAGGAGCGCGACATCATTGCCCGGGCGGCCGAACACGGACTGGCCCTCGACGGCCTGGAACGCTACCGCGCTGGGGGCGAGGGCTCAGCGGCAGCAGGTGACCGGGCCGGCCTCGTCATCGGCTACGCGCGGCCGCCCGAGCACGCTTTCACCACGGCGCTGGCCCGGCTGTGTGCCGTCTTGGCCCATAGGCAGCCTGAAACCCCATGAGAACCTCGTAACTCAGTTAGGCCCTCAAGTCTCATCGGCGGGACCAGCCGACCGTGAACCGGCGCGGGTTCATTACCGTAGTCCTTGGCAGGGGGCGGTACCAGCACTGCCCTGGGGCGCGGTGGGGACGGGTCATGACTGCGATACCAGACAAACATGGGCAGCGCCTGATGATGCTGGGTGGCGATATCGACGGCCTGCGAGCGCTCGCGAGCACGCTTTACGGCTGTGTGCCCGAGGCGGCCGGCCTCATCGACGGTCTCGCCGCCGAGCTGGCCGAGTTGGCGAACGCGCTGGAAGAGAAGGCCTACATCGCATCGAGGTACGGCGTCAAGATCGGCACGGACGGGCGGCCTCCGCCGGTGGCGGCCGGGCCCGCGGCCGACGTCACGGCCGCGAGCGAGCAGCACTGGGCACTGGTCTACCGGCAGGTGTACGAGCAGGCGATGGTGCAGGTGCGCCACGCCAGGCAGCAAGCTGCCCGCCAGCTGATGGACCTGTACGCCAAGATCGAGCCGGCTCCGCAGGCGCTCGCCTCTCAGGCTGAGCCGGCCATGGTCACCGGCCGGGAATTATTACCGACTTCTTTCCCGCGCCCGGGCGTTGAGCCGGCCCGCCCGTGGGTCCGTAGTCAGTGGTGTGGAGATCGAGCCGGGACACCCATCGGGACAGGTGAGCGTGGACCGGTCGGTATTGCGCTGGGTCGGGTCCCAGCTGAGCGCCGACCTGCGGGACCTGGATAACGCGGTGCAGCGACTCCGCGCCAGCGGCCGCGGCGCCGGGTCCGTCACCGGCTGGCCCACGGCTAACGCGTTCAGCGCGAACGCGGACAACGCCGTCACCGGCCTACTGCAGGCCAGCCAGCAGGCCGCGGACGCGCACCAGGACATCTCGACGAAGCCGGCCGACAGCGCCTCGACCTACGACGACGCGGAGGAAGACAACCGCCGTGCCGTCAGCAGCGTGTCGCAGCTGCTCCGCGGACTGGCTGGAGGTGGTGACGCGCCGGGCCGGCCGCTCACGGGCCGAGCGGGGCCGGCGGCTGGAGCGACGGCGCGTCGAGGAAGGGGATGACCGCGGCCGCTGGATCATCGGGCACCCACGGCCGGGCTGGGTGGGCCGGCCAGCCGGTGGATGATGTCGTGGCGGGAGACACCGTTGACCGACATGTCGTTGGCGGCCTGGAAGATCTCGCTCGCGTCCGGGCGCCACAGCTCCTCGATGACGCCGTATGCGGCCGCCACGAACTGCTCGCTGGTCAGGTCGGCCGGCGGCGTGCACCCGCCGAACTCGGCCTCGACCAGGGCCCGGCGCTCAGCCGGGTCGCCGACGTCGCGCCGTCCGCTGCCGTCGTCAGGTCCCGGCAGCGGCAGGGCGAACATCCGGCGCCCCACGCTGCGGGACAGCCATGCGACGTCGGCGTCGCTCGTGGCCAGGTCGGACACGTAGCCGCGGATCGTGGCGCTGTCCGGGTCACCGTAGGCCTCATCGAACCGGCCGAACGTCACCGGCAGCTGCTCGACCAGCCGTGCGGTCTGGGTCTCGGTGAGCTCCCGGTGCCCGGCGGACCACAGGATCCACGCGGTCACCGCGGGCTCAAGGTGCTGGCGCTGCGCGGGGGACAGGTCGAAGCTGTTCACCACGTGGCCGAGGAGGATGTGCGCGAGTTTGCGGGGACCGACCAGGGCCGGTGGCTCGCCCGGAACGCGGCTGCTGTAACCGGTGAGCACCTCGGCCCAGAATCGGGTGGATTCCTCGTCGGCCGCGACGGCGTCGGCGGCCAGCGGGCTCTTCATGAAGTCGTCGACCGCGGCCGCGCGATCGGCTGCGGTGAACTCCGGGCGCTGATACCCGTCCTCGGCGGGCAGGCGGCGAATCCGGGTCCGGGCGATGGGCAGGTACGCGACCGTATCGGTGGACAGGCCCGGGTCGGCTTGCTCTTCGCACCGGGCCAGCGGTTCCTCCATCCGACGGCGTGCCTCGGCCAGGCTGATCTGCTCGGCCCGGTCGAACTCGTCGTCTTCGCGGCGGACGGCCTCGATCAGGTTGGCCGCGTTGGTGGCCACGCCGATGGCGGTGGTGATGGCGATACCGGTCAGGTCGACCTGCATCGCGACGGCGTGCTCGGAGTCCCCGTAGCTGAACGTCGCCGCGACGGTCTCGTCGTCACCGAAGATGTCGTAACGGCGCCAGGCCTGGCCCGGGGTCACCTTCCCGATCTCGGTGACCCATTCCGGCGGGTAGACGCCGGTACCGGTCAGCTCGCCGAGAGCCCGGCTGGCCGTCTTCTTGACGCTCGGGGTGCCCAGCGACATCAGCACCCGGAGCAGCGCGGCGCCGTCGGGCGTCTCCCGGCGGACCGCCTCATCCACCAAGACGGTGGAGATGAAGCTCTCGGTCTCGGCGGGATCCCGCTGCCCCGCTACGTGCGGTATCGCCATGCACGTCGAGACCTCGAGCTCGGCCCGCAGCGGGTCACCCGCCGCGACCGCCGTCCAGACGCCGGACAGCACCCGCTGGGCGATCGCGTCGGCTTCGCTGCGGCCGGGCACCTCGCCCGCCTGCGCGCTGGTCGCGGCCGCCGTCGCCGTCGGCGCCTGCCGGACGGGCGCCTTGCTCGCGGATGACTTGCCTGAAGGTCCGCTGCGTCGCGGCCGGGTCTTCTTGCTCACCGCGCAATCCTACGGTGGCCGCCTGATCCTTAGATAACTCTGACACTAAGAGAACGGCGCGCACGGCGCCCACCTCGGCCTCGCCGCCGATGACCGGAACGGTGGCCAGCTCGCCGGGCACGACGGCGCCGAGCCGGCGCAGCGCCGCCACCGTGACCGGGGTCCGGGCGCGCGCCGTCCCGTCGTCGATCTTGACGGCCCCGGATCGGCCGTCCCCGAAGGCGAACGCGGCCACGCCCTCGGCGCCCGCCTTGACCAGCAGGCCGGGCACCGCGTCCATCAGCTTGCGCTCGTCGCGGTTCGTCCCGCTGGTCCAGTGCGGGTACGCGCGCATGGCGTCGGCCACCCGGCGCTCCGGCGTACCCGCCGCCGAGAGCACCAGCGCCCGGAACGCACCGGCCAGCCCGGCCAGCGTCAGTGCGAACAGCGGCGCGCCGCAGCCGTCCACCCCGGTGGCGGTCACCCGCTGTCCGGCCAGTTCGGTGATCGTGTGCCGGATCGCCTGCTGCAGCGGGTGCTCCGGCGCCAGGTATCCAGCCGTGGGCCAGCCCTGCTGCACGCAGGTGGCCAGCATCGCCGCGTGCTTGCCGGAGCAGTTCATCCGGACCCTGGACTCGCCCTGGCCACGCGCGATCAGGCGGCATGCGGTCTGCGTGTCAAGCGGCCAGGCGGGCGGACAGCGCAAGTCATCCTCGCTCAGCCCGGCTCCCGACAAGATCTTCCGCACGCCGTCGACGTGGAAGTCCTCACCAGAGTGGCTCGCCGCGGCCAGCGCGAGCAGTTCCCCGTCCAGGTCGAGCCCGCACCGGAGCATCGCCGCCGCCTGCAGCGGCTTGTTGGCCGACCGCGGGAAGAACGGCACGCCAGTCTGCCCGACGCTGATCACCTGCGTCCCGTCGGCGTCAAGTCCCGCCACCGCGCCCCGGTGCCGCGATTCGGTGAAGCCCGAACGCACTACCTCAGCGACAACGGGATTCACGTCCTCGTGTTCTCCCGTGATCGTCATGGTGACGCGGCGCTCGACGGCTTCAGTCCGGCCAGCGTGCACTGCGGCCGGGCGCGCTGGGCGAGCTGGCCCGTCGAGGCGAACTCGGCCTGGCAGAACGTTCGGGCCTGCGATCCGCAGTAGTGCAAGGTGGACCCGCCGGTGGAACTCGGCACGGTCACGTTCACGCAGCCGTTAGCCGAAGTGGCGAAGGAGTCATGGGCCAGCGCCCCCCACAGCCCCAGTCCGCCGAGCACCAGGATGACCAGCACGCCGATGATCGCGAAGACCCGCTTCTGCTTCGGCGTCAGGGAACCCGCGGTCGGTCTGGTCTTGGCGTACATGAATGGACAGTGTAAGGGGCAGGTCCGTCTTGCCCTGTGTTAGCGTCATCCGCAACGGAAGGATCGCGGGGAGGTGCGCCGGTGGTAACGCGTGATACGCCGTGGTTGGCCGGCACGCCCTGCTGGGTGGACGTCGCTGTCGAGGACGCGCCGCGGGCGGCCGCCTTCTACCAGGCCCTGTTCGGCTGGGACATCGGGGCAGGCAGCCCGGAAACCGGCGGTTACCGCGTCTGTCACAAGAACGGCCGGGTGGTCGGGGGCATCAGCCCGCAGTTCGGCCCGCCTGGCGCTTTGCCGACGTGGACGACCTACCTGGCCGCCGACGACACCGACGCGGTCGCGGCCAAGATCAAGGCCGCGGGCGGCCAGCTGCTGATGGAGCCGACGGACGTCATGGACGCCGGGCGGATGGCCCTGGCCATCGATACCGCAGGCGCCGCCTTCGGCCTGTGGCAGGGCGGCACGACCACCGGGATCGGCCTGGCCAACGAGACCGGCTCGCTGTCCTGGAACGAGCACATGAGCCGGGACTACGACGCGAGCAAAGCCTTCTACCGCGCCGTGTTCGGCTACACCTACCAGGACGTGAGCGAGGGCGGCTTCAGGTACGCGGTGCTCATGGTCGACGGACGTGAGGTCGGCGGCATCGGCCAGTATGAGGACGGCACACCGGAGGAAGCGCCCGCGGTCTGGTCGGTCTACTTCGCCGTCGATGACACCGATGCCGCCGTGGCCACGGTCGCCAAGCTCGGGGGCAGCATCGTGGAGCCCGTCAGGGACAGCCCGTTCGGCCGGATCGGTGTGGTCACCGACGATCAGGGCGCGGTTTTCTCCGTCATCTCCACCCCGACCCCGCCCGCCCTGCAGCAACCCCTTTAGATTCCGCCGAACGGGCCGTGGTGCTCCCTACGGCACCGGCGGCGTGCCGTGAGTGTGGAAGGACTCGATGGTCTTGAGCCCCCAGGCCTGGCCTTTGGCGCGCTCGGCTTCGGTCCAGGTGATCGTGCGCCAGTCCGGCGCCAGCACCAGCCGGGCGGCCGGGTTGCACAGCTCGATCCGGTTGCCGCCCGGCTCGTAGACGTACAGAAAGAACGTCTGCTGGATCGCGTGCTTGTGCGGCCCGGTCTCGATAAACACGCCGCGGTCCAGGCAGATATCGGCCGCGCGCAGGATGTCCTCGCGGGTATCGGGCGTGAACGCGATGTGGTGCAGCCGGCCCGCCGTCCCGGTCCAGTCGCGCGTGTACACCAGGTCGTAGCCCTTATTGGTGAAGTGCAGCCACTGCCCGGAGATCGTGCCGTCGTCGAGCATGATCTGCTCGGTGACCCGGCCGCCGAGCACGTCGCGGACGAACTCGCCATTGGGCACGACATCGGCGGCCAGGTAGTTCACGTGGTCCAGTCGGCGTACGCTGACGCCGCGTCCGGGGTAGGCCTGGGCCTGGTTCTTCAGTGACGGCTTGAGCTCGGTCGGCGGCACGTACCACTGCGTTTCCCAGTACAGCTCGAGCTCGTGCCCGTCCGGGTCGCGGAACAGGTAGGTGGGTCCGATGCCGGGGTCGCCGTCCTTCCAGCTGATGCCGAGCCCGGTCGCCTCTATCGCGGCGGCTCGTTTCTCCAGGGCCCGCTGGCTCGACGCCCTGAGCCCGACCCGGCGGATGCCTGACGTGTCGTGCGCGGTCAGCTTGACCGTGTGCTGCTCGTAGTCGTCCCAGCTGCGCAGGTAGACCGAGTTCCCCTCGCGGCCGTTCTCGGTCAGCCCGAGCACGTCGACGAAGAACCGCAGGCTCGCCTCGGGCTCCGGCGTCAGCAGCTCGACGTGCGCTAGGTGCGCGACGTCGTGCGACGGCGGCCGCGTGGCCGCAGGGTCCTGCCTCACGGGTACCTCCTGGGGAAGACGGTGCCGTCGAACAGCTTGCGCGCCGTGCGCACCACCCCCGAGCGGATCACCGCGGGCGGCTGGCTGGTCCGGTCGATCTCGACCTCGACCTCGATATGCCCGGTCGGGTGCTCGATGTCGAAACGGGTCTGCCCCGGCGTGACGACGGCCAGGTCGCGGCCGGCCGCCCCGTCGAGCAGGAGCGCGGTCGCGACGCTGACCGCGCCGAGCACGCCGATCGACTCGTGCACCCGCACCGGGATGAAGGTGCGGGTGCAGATGGTCCCGCCGTCGGCCGGGGCGGCGACGAGCGAGATCTTCGGTACCGAGGTGGCGGCCACGTCACCCAGTCCCATCAGCGGGCCGGCCGCCAGCCGCAGGGCCTGCACCCGCTGGTTGAGGCCGGCGTCCGCCTCGAGCTCGGCGATCGTCTCGTACCCGGTCCGGCCGAGCTCGGACGCGGCCACGACCACGACCGGCATCCCGTTGTCCACACACGTGACGGTGATCCCGTCGATGACGTCGCTGACATACCCGGTGGGCAGCAGCGCGCCGCCCCCCGTGCCCCCCGTGCCCCCCGAGCCCCCCGAGCCCCCCGAGCCCCCCGAGCCGTCGCTCTGCGGCCCGTCGCTGAAGGCGAGCACGACGGCGGCGGCCGTCCCCGGGACCCCGGCGATCGCGGTCTGGCCGTCGTAGTAGACGACGCCGTCCGCCCCGGGGAAGGTGGCAGTGGCCACGCTGCCCGAGTTGACCATGTGGATCCGGACCGGCGCCTTATCCGCTAGGCCCCGCTCGACCGCGAACGGCCCGACGCCGGCCAGCAGGTTGCCGCAGTTCTGCCGGTCAGAGACGGTGGCGGTATCCACGCCTACCTGCAGGAACAGGTAATCGACGTCCGCGTCCGCGCGGGCCGAACGACTGATCACCGCCACCTTGGAGGTCAGCGGATGCGCCCCGCCGATGCCATCGATCTGCCGGGGGTCCGGACTGCCCATGATCCGCAGCAGCAGGTCATCGCGCTCGGCCGGATCCGCCGGCAGGTCCCCGGCAAGAAAGTACGCGCCCTTCGACGTCCCGCCTCGCATCAGCATGCACCGCACCCCGCCACCCGAGCTCACTGCGTCACCGGAGCTCACTGCGTCACCGGAGCTCACTG
>Ga0182030_10020676_pt1 | contig 12391 bp, 7 predicted proteins | sample 812S3MmetaG_FD_121299 | JGI IMG/M metagenome (GOLD analysis project Ga0182030, IMG submission 121299) | Permafrost microbial communities from Stordalen Mire, Sweden - 812S3M metaG (Illumina Assembly) | ecosystem: Environmental > Terrestrial > Soil > Wetlands > Permafrost | place: Sweden... | reverse complement strand
GACCCGTCGTTGCGGACGCGCAGGCCCTCCTGCTCGAACCGGCCTTCGCGCGCCGCCGTCTCCAGCCCGCGTTGCGGCAGACCGGCCGCCCTGTCCTCCTCGGTGTAGAATATCGAAAAGTCCTGTCCCGCGATCTCCTCGGGCGCATAACCCTTGAGCCGCCGGCCGCCGCCATTCCAGGAGACGACGCGCCCTTGCAAGTCGAGCATGAAGATGGCGCAGTCCTTCACACTCTCCATCAAGAGACGGAAGCGCTCCTCGCTGAGCCGCAGCGCTTCTTCCGCCCGGCGCCGCTCGGTCAGGTCGCGCGTCACCTTGGCGAAGCCGATGAGACCGCCCGCGGGGTCGCGGATCGGGTCGATCACGGCATTGGCCCAGAAGCGCCCGCCATCCTTGCGCACGCGCCAGCCCTCGGCCTCGAAGCGTCCCTCCCGCGCCGCCGTCTCCAGCGCCCTGCGCGGCTGCTCCTCGGCGCGCGCCTCTTCCGTGTAGAACAGCGAGAAGTGCCGGCCGAGCACCTCCTCGGCCTCATAACCCTTGAAGCGGCGAGCGCCGGAATTCCAGCTCGCGACCCGGCCCTCGGCGTCCAGCATGAAGATCGCGTAATCGATCACGCTGTCGACGAGCTGGCGATATTTTGCGTCGTCTGGCCCGCCCAAGGTCGTTTCCCTCGCTTGTTCTTCGTTCATTTGCGGCCACTTCGTAAACCGAAGTTTGTTCTCCTTGCCGTCGGCGAACGCAACTCACGACATTGCGAGGCTTGAGAACCTGGCGAAGTTCGCCCCAGGTTGGCTGCGGCGATGACGAGGGTTTGTCCACACTCCGCTCTTGCGACAGTTATAGAGTGCGCGCGCAACGGAGAGCGATCTTGACCGGTGAAGGAGCGACCAGCGACGGCATATTCATCGGCGGCGGCGAAGTCGCCGCGCTGATGCGGCGCACCGATTGGTCGAAGACATCGCTGGGTCCGGTCGAAGACTGGCCGGAGGCGCTGAAGATCTCGCTGCGCTTGCTGCTGACGTCGAAATTCGAGATGTGGATGGGCTGGGGCCCCGAGATCGCGTTCCTCTACAACGACGCCTATCGCCCGACGCTCGGCCGCAAGCATCCCGACTCGCTCGCCAAGCCCACGCGCCAGCTCTGGGCGGAGATCTGGGACGAGATCGGGCCGCGCATCCGCAGCGTCTACGAGCAGGGCGAGGCGACCTGGGACCGCGCGCTGCTATTGCTGCTCGAACGCAACGGCTATCCCGAGGAGACCTACCACACCTTCTCCTACAGCCCGATTTTCGGCGCGAGCGGGCGCGTCGAGGGCATGTTCTGCGCAGTCTCGGAGGAGACCGAGCGCGTCATCAGCGAGCGGCGGCTTGGGACCTTGCGCAAGCTCGCCGAGGGGCTCGCCGTCGCGACGACGCGCGAGGACGTGTGGCAGGCGGCGCGGCGCACCTGCAAGGGCAACCCGCAGGATCTGCCATTTGCGCTTGGCTACGCCTTCGCTGGCGAGACGGCGACGCTCGCCTTCGCCGCCGGGCCCGAGAGCGGCTCGGCGCTGGCGCCGGAGCGGGCGCCGCGCGAGGCGGTCGCGCCGTGGCCGCTGACCCGGCAACTGGTCATGGACGTGTCGCGCATCGAGGGCCTGCCGAACGGCGCCTGGAGACGGCCGCCGCAGCAGGCGGCGGTGATCCCGCTCGCCGCTCACGGCGGCGACGCAGCCGCAGGCGCGCTGGTCGTCGGCCTCAACCCGCACCGGCTCTACGACGACGACTATCAAGCCTTTCTGCGTCTGATCGCCGGGCAGATCTCGTCCGGCCTCGCCAACGCCGACGCCAACGAAGCCGAGCGCCGGCGCACGGCGGCCCTCGCCGAGGCGGTGCGGCTGCGGCAGGCCGCCGCCGAAGCTTTGGAGCGCGCCAACGCCCGGCTGGCGCGCGAGGCGCGCGCCGCGGCGGCCGAGCGCGACCGGCTGCGCGACCTGTTCCAGAGAGCGCCCGGCTTCATGTGTCTGCTGAGCGGCCAGCAGCTCGTGTTCGAGTTCATGAACGAGTCCTATCTCCAGCTCATCGGCCACCGCGAGGTGATCGGCCAGCCGATCCGCCGCGCGCTGCCGGAAATCGAAGGCCAGGGTTTTTTCGAAATTCTCGACGAGGTCTACGCCACCGGCAAGCCTTTCGTCGGCGAGGGGCTGGCCGTCGACCTCCAGCGCGAACCGGGCGCGCCGCTCGAACAACGCTTCGTCAGTCTCGTCTATCAGCCGATTTTCGACGACGACGGCGCGGTATCCGGCATCTTCGCCGAAGGCCACGACGTTACCCACCAGCTGCGCGCGGAGGAGGCGCTGCGCGCGCTCAACGCCCGGCTCGAACAGGAGGTGCGGCAACGCACCGAGGAGCGCGACGCGGTCTGGCGCGTCTCCAAGGATCTGTTCGCGCTGATGGACCGCGACGGCCGCATCCAGAGCTGCAATCCCGCGTGGGAGGCGGCGCTCGGCTACGATGCCGCCGACCTCGTCGGTAAGAGCCTGCTGGCGCTCGTCGATCCCGCCGCCGCGGGACCGTTGCGGGCGCAGTTTGCCCGCCTCGTCGAGGCCGGCTCGCTGCGCGATCTCGACCTTGCACTCGCGGCGCGCGGCGGCGAATTGCGCTGGTTCAGCTGGAGCGCGGTCTGCGAGGGCGAGCGCATCTACGTCACCGGCCGCGATGTGACCGAGCGCCGGCAGCTCGACGAACAATTGCGCCGCGCCCAGAAGATGGAGGCGCTCGGACAGCTCACCGGCGGCGTCGCCCACGATTTCAACAACCTGCTCCAAGTCATCGGCGGCAATCTGCAGCTTCTGGGTCGCGACATCGGCGGCAACGAGCGCGCGGAGGGGCGAGTTCGCAACGCGCTCGCCGGCGTCTCGCGTGGCGCCAAGCTCGCCTCGCAACTGCTGGCCTTCGGCCGCCGGCAGCCGCTGCAGCCCAAGGTCGTCAACATCGGCCGCTTCGTCACCGGCATGGACGAGATGCTGCGCCGCGCGCTCGGCGAGGAGATCGAACTGGAGACGGTGGTCGCGGGCGGACTGTGGAACACGCTGATCGATCCCAACCAGATCGAAAACGCCCTGCTCAATCTGGCGATCAACGCGCGCGACGCGATGGAGGGCGTCGGCAAGCTGACGATCGAGACCTCGAACGCCTCGCTCGACGCCCATTACGCCGCGCAGAACGAAACGACGCCCGGCCAGTTCGTGCTGATCGCGGTGAGCGACACCGGGTCGGGCATTCCGCCCGAGATCCTCGACCGCGTGTTCGACCCGTTCTTCTCGACCAAGCCGGAGGGGCGCGGCACCGGCCTCGGGCTGTCGATGGTCTACGGCTTCGTGCGCCAGTCCGGCGGCCACATCAAGCTCTACAGCGAGGTCGGCCAGGGCACGACGGTCAAGATCTACTTGCCGCGCGCGCACGAGCAGGAGGAGGCGCTGGGCGAGGCGCGCGCCGCTCCGGCGCGCGGCGGCTCGGAGGCGATCCTGGTCGTCGAGGACGACGAGGAAGTGCGCGAGACCGCCGTCAGCCTGCTATCGGAGCTTGGCTACCGCGTGCTGAAGTCGCGCGACGCGGCCAGCGCGCTTTCCGTGATCGAGAGCGGCGCCGAGGTCGACCTGCTGTTCACCGACGTCGTGATGCCCGGCCCGTTGCGCAGCCCGGAGCTGGCGCGCCGGGCCAAGGCGCTGCGGCCGGATCTCGCGGTGCTGTTCACCTCCGGCTACACCGAGAACGCCATCGTGCACGGCGGCCGGCTCGATCCCGGCGTCGAACTGCTGCCCAAGCCCTACACACGCGAGGAATTGGCGCGCAAGGTGCGGCGCGTGCTCGCCAAGGAGCGGCAGCGGCTCGCCGCCCGGCCGCCGGCCGCCGCCCGCAACGCGGGAGAGTGACGCTCACGCCTCCAGCGCCAGCAGGGCGAAGCTGGCGAGCCAGTGCCCGCCCATGTAATCGGCGTCGAGATAGGGCAGGCTCGCGGCAAGGTGGACATCCGCCGCTGTCGCCAGGATCGCGCGGCGCTCGTCGTCGGGGCCAAGCGCCTCGGCCAGCGCGCGAAAACACCACGCCCGGCTCAGGTTGAGACCGTCGAGATGGGCGATTCTGCCGTCGCTGCGGTCACCGACTTGCGCCGGCGCAAATAAAGCCGCCGGCCGCCGCTGACCGAACGGCGGGAGAAACCGGTCGAACCACGGCCGGAAGCGCGCTTCCGGCCATAGGCGGCGCAAGGCTTCCGCCTCGATCAGCGCCGGCGACAGGAAATCCTCGCCGCCGGGCTCGCCCCAGGCCGGGCAATCGACGTCGCCGGCGTACCAGCGCTCGGCGGTCGCGCCCAAAAGCGCGAGCAGCGCGCCGTCGCCGTGCGTCTGCGCATAATCGGCCGCGAGCCGCAGCGCAAAGGCGCTGTTGGCATGGGTTCCGACGCGAACGGCGTAGCCGGAACGGGGCAGGAACTCGCGAAAGCGCAGCGCGAACGCCTCCGCCAACGGCGCCAGCGCGCGCGACCAGCGCCGCTCGGAAAGCTCCGCCAGCTCCGCCGCGAGCTTCATGAGCCAGGCCCAGCCGTAGGGCCGCTCGAATCCGCGCGCTGTCGGCGCGGCGAGGTAGTCGCACTCGCGCGCGACCTTCTCCGGCGTGAGCTGCCGGTCGAACAGTTCGACGATGTCAGCGGCGCGGGCGGATGCGGGGAAACGCCGCAGCAGGCGGGCCAGCAGCCAGTAGCCGTGAACGCAGGAATGCCAGTCGAAGCTGCCGTAGAAGATCGGATGCAGCGCCGACGGCGCGCGCACATCCTCGCCGCTGGCGAGGATGTGATCGAGCTTGTTGGGATATTCGCGCGAGACATGGCCGAGCGCGATGGCCGCCAAGCGGTCGCCCAGCTCAGGCGTCAGGCTTTGCAACTCGGACCTCCGAACCTGCCGATCTCGCCTCGACAACGGCGGGAGACTACCCGCTTCGGACGTCCTTGACCTCATCAAGTCGGTGTGACAAGGAAAACCGAAATCTGTTCGGGCAGCGTGAGTTGCATGTCTATATTGGCGACTTGAATTGACATACGTATCAGGCTTGACGGGTTCTTTTGGCCTTAGCGGAACTCTTGGCGGCGAGCGCCGGCGACGAGCGCCGCCGCCGGCGTCGGAGGGGCTCAGCCGTGTTCAATGAACGCGCCGGGGTAAGGGTCGAGATCGACGGACGCGCCTGCATCGAGACGCAGCCGGGCTTGATGGGACACGCCGTCTACGGCCCCTACGAAACGCTCGGGCCCGGAAAGTACCGCGTCGAGTTCCAGATCGAGCCGCTCGGCGCGCCCGACGACGATCGCGACCCGCTGATCGCGCATTTCGACGTCGTCGCCGGCCCGCAGGTCCGGCTTGCCGAGGGTTTGGTGTTCCGCTCGCTGCTGACGCCGGACGGGCGCTTCGTTGTGCATTTCGAGACCGGCGAGACGCTCAGCGGCGTGGAATATCGCCTGTACGTCAATGGCGTCGAGCCGCTGCGGCTCGAAGACGCGCCCGTAGCGACGCGGATCGATCGGGTGCAACCGCTGCCGCAACGCTCGTCGCTCCCCGAATTTTTCCGCAACCATGTGAGCCACTTCGGCAGGCTGTTTATTGCCGGGATTGGCGTTTCGGTGCGCGGTGAAGACGTCATCGCGACCTGCGCCGGCTTTTCGTTTTACGCGAGGATTGCCGACGACCTGAACTTCGTCGACGAAGTCCTGCTCAGGAACTGCTACAACATCCTCACCGCGGAGCCGGTCTGCGTCATCGACATCGGCATGAACATAGGGCTGACTTCGCTTCGACTGGCGGGCTCGCCAAACGTGCGTGAGGTTCACGCCTTCGAGCCGTTCCCGATGACGTTCGCGCGGGCGGCGGCGAATGTCGCGCTGAACCCGGAGCAGCAGGCCAAGATCGCCATGCATAATTTCGGCCTGTTCGATTCCGAGTCGGAGGTGACCACCTACATCAATTCCAGCGACTCGGGGTCGTATTCCGTTTTCGGCGCCGATCGCGGCGAGTCCGTGACGATACAACTCCGCGACGCCGGCGCGACTTTGCGCCCCATCGTCGAGGCGGCGGAAGCGCGAGGCCTTCTCGTCGTCCTGAAGGTGGATTGCGAGGGCTCCGAATACGCGGTCTTCAGGTCTCTGGCGGCGAGCGGCTTAATCGACCGTGTGGCGGCTTATATGGTGGAGTATCATCGCGGCCACGGGACCAGCAGCGAGTTGACCTCCCGGCTGGTCGAGGCCGGCTTCGCGGTGATAGACCTCGGCTATTGCGGGACCAACGGGTTCTTCTACGCGGTACGGCTCGGGCGCAACGAGGGCTCTGCACGGTAGGAAAGGCAATGTTGGTCACTGTCTTGGGAACGGCTACACCCTACGGATATTGGGGTTTCTCGTTGACGGGCCATGTCCTGGACGTGATCTACGGCGCGCATCGCCACATTCACTGCCTCGATGTCAAGGGACTGCGGGCAGGCTGGAGCGTAGACAAGGACAAGCCGGTCCTCGTCACGTCGGATCGGCCCGATACGCCCCTGTCCTACCTTCTGATTACCTCCAGCTCCCCGGTCCTGGCGTTCCTGGACACGCCGCTCGACGCGCTCGCCAACGCGGTCATCCTCGACAATCTGGCGCTGCCGGACGCCATCCGTTTTTGTTCGCAATATTTCTCCTGCCTGTCGGGTTGCACCGGCTCGGACCATGTACGGCTGTTCGGCGGCGACTGGAGTCACGCCAGCGTAGCGGAGCTGGTTGAGGCGGTGTTCGACGCCATCGGCGTGCGCGCGGACGTGGGCTTGGTCGCCGAGGCCGCGCTGCGCGTCGCGGCCGAGCAGGGACTCAGCGGCGACGCGACCGTGGAGGAGGTCATGCGCCGCCGACTGGATGGCGAAACCCTGTCGAGCCGGGCCAGCCGGCGCTTCAACCCGCAGGAGCGGGCGTTGGTGGACTGGTTCGACGCGAATTACGGCCCGATTCTCTTAGGCCGCGAGCTCGAACACATGGAATGGCCGCTCGACCTGTTCTCTGTCGAGAGGCGAGGCGGCGCGCACGAAAAAGGCGTGAAGCTGATCGGCAGCGCCCGGCACATCGTCTGGGGACCCTATCTGCATCTGCCGGTCGGCGGCTGGCGCGCGCGGGTCCAGTTCGAGACCATCGGCAATCATTCCGGCAACGAGATCGAGGGCGACATCTGCACCGACATGAAGCAGGTCACCCGATGCGTCGCCCGGCTTCCGGTGCAAGGCTATTTTGAGTTCAGCCTGGACTTCGCCGTCGTCAATCCCAATGCGCCGGTCGAGATCAGGGTTCGCCTGCACAAAGGCGCCATCGAAGGCCGCTTCGAACTTCGCCGGGTCATGCTGGAGCCGATCGCCGATCCCAGCCAGCTCGTCAAAGGCCCGATGTCGCAACAGTTGGAAGCGTTGCAGACTTCGCTGTCTTAACGGCGCTCCAAACACCGCGCCCGTCGAGACAGGCGGGCCTGAGAGGCACGAGCATGCTTGAAACTGCGGCGGACGACGAAGGTCTGCTGAGGCCCGGAGACGTCTATTTCAGCGGCGACGCCGCCGAGCCGACCGGGCAGGGCCGTCGTCTTCCCGTCACTGTCTACAGCGGCGGCTGGCGTCCGGTGGAGCATTGGGGACTGTGGGCTTCCGGTCGGGACGCGCGCATCGAGGCGCTGACCTCGCTTCCCGGCGCGTCCAAGCTGATGGTGGCGATGCGGCTGCAAGCCCCGCCCGGAAGCGACGACCCCCGCTGCATCGCTGAAATCGGCGGAGTCGAGTCGGCGCCGCAGAAGCTGACGCAAGCGTCGCGATGGATTTTCTTCGACGGCGAGACGACCCCCGCGGGCGTACTCGCAATCGCCTTGCGCGCCGTCGGGGTCTACGGTCGTCCCGATCCGCGCGAAATCTATGTCGGCATGCAGGGGCTGGCCTTTTGCGTCGCCGGCGACGCGGCCGCGCGCGAGCGATTGCAGCGCAAGCTGGGCGTCGGCGCCGCGAGACGGGCGAGCCAAGCGTTTTCCCGCGTCGCCAGGGCGCTGCGGTTGGGTCGCGGCGGTCGCCCCGGCGTCGCCAAGGCCGCATTCGTGGAAGCCCCGGAGCCGCGACCTTCCAACCCGACGCCATCCTCCGCGGAGGATCCCTGGGACTTGGCGCCGGAACTGGCGGCGCGTCCAATCGACGAGCTCCACCATCATCATCGCGAGGAGATCGACGTTCGCCAGCTTGGCGCGGAGGAGCGCACACCCTGGGGCTGGCTGCCGACGCTGCGCGGCGTAGAATCCCTTCGCGGATTTTGCATCTCGCGTAACCCAATCGTGACCGCCGAGATCGCTATCAACGGCTTCATCCTGTTTCGTGGCCCCGCGCCCGGCTTCGATCTGGTGCGCGAGATCGACAAACGCGTGCGCAAATACGTGTTCAATGTCTGGTACGATTTCTCTGACACGCCCTGCGGCCGTTATGAGATGGAGCTGCGCTTCCTCGACGCAGCCAACGGCCTGCAAACGCTGCGCCGCCAGATCGTGATCGCGCCGCCGCGTCCGGCGGATCTGCACAACTCGTCGGACCGCTTCGTCGCCCTTCCGGCCGATCGCGCGGGCTCGGTAGAGGACGCGGTCAACGCTCTGCCGAGCATGGTCAGACCCGCCCGGCGCGCCTTCTTCCAGACGCCGATCCGCAACGTGCTCGTCATGCGGCCGGATCAACTCGGCGACATGGTGTGCTCGCTTCCCGCGCTGCGCCGGCTTCGCCAGATCCTGCCCGAGGCGCGCATCGTCGGCCTGCTCAGCGCGGCCAACGAAGGTCTGGCGCGCAGCTTAAACCTGTTCGACGAGATCCTCGTCGTCGATTTTCCCGACGATCCCGTGCAGCGGGTTCGCGTCATGCCGCTCGAGCGCCAGCTCGAGCTGAAGCAGAAGCTCGCGCCCTACCATTTCGATCTCGCCATCGACATGTCTGACAGCGGCGTCTCCCGCCCCGCGCTGTTCCTGTCCGGCGCGCGCTACACGTTCGGCTTCCGGCCCGGAGAGTTCCGCTGGCTCTCCTCCGCGTTCGAAGGCGTGACGCGCGACCCGCTGAACGGTCTCGAATGCTCGCCGCATACAACCAAGGTCATGGGCATGATGGAATGGCTCGGCGCGATCAGCCGCAGCCACGCGGAAATCGTCGTCCGCGACGATCTGAACAGGGACATGCTGGCTCAGTTCGGCATCGGCGAGAACGATTCCTATGTCGTCCTGCACACCGGCGCCCGGCTGAAATTCAGCCGCTGGCCGCATTACGGAAAACTCGCCGAACTGATCCTTGCCCGCGCCGGCCACAAGGTCGTCATGATGGCTGACGAGCCCGAGTATCGCGCCAATCTTTCGACCGCGCTGCTGGCCTCGCCGCGCTTCCAGTTGATTGACCGGCGCCTGTCATTCGATCAGTTCGACGCCCTGCTGTCGTTCTGCGCCGGCTTCGTCGGCAACGATTCCGGCCCGAAACATCTGGCTTCGCTGCGCGGCGCCAATGTTGTCGCCATACACGTTGCGCGCAACAACTGGAACGAGTGGGGTCACGAGAACAAAGGTTTCATCGTCAGCCGCCGCGTGCCCTGCGCCGGCTGCTCGCTGCATCACGATCCCGAAGAATGCGGCAAGGATTTCGCCTGCATCGCCAACATCGGGACGGAAGAAGTCTATGGCGCGCTGATGCGCGCCATGCGCGGCGAAACCTGACCGTCGCCCTCAGTTTCCCAGCACGCGCTCGGGCGGCGTGAAGGCAAGTCCATGCGCCTGCGCTACGGGCTCGCAGGTTATGCGTCCGTCATGGACGTTGAGGCCGGCGCGCAGATGCGCGTCGTCCGACAGCGCACGGCGCCATCCCTTGTCGGCAAGCGCGAGCGCGAACGGCAGCGTCGCGTTGTTGAGCGCGAAGGTCGAAGTGCGCGCGACCGCGCCCGGCATATTGGCGACGCAATAATGCACGACGCCGTCGACGACATAGGTCGGGTCGTCGTGCGTCGTCGCCTTCGAGGTTTCGCAGCAGCCGCCCTGGTCGATGGCGACGTCGACGATCACGGCGCCCGGCCGCATCGTCGCCAGCATCGCGCGGGTGATGAGCTTGGGCGCCGCCGCGCCGGGGACGAGCACCGCGCCGATGACGAGATCGGCGCGCGCAATCAGTTCGGCGATGGTCGCGCGGGTGGAGTAGGCGGTGTGGATCGAGGCGCCGAACTGCGCGCTAAGCCGCCGCAGCGCCTCGTTGGAGCGGTCGACCACGGTGACGTTGGCGCCCATGCCGACGGCGATGGTCGCCGCGTGCGAGCCGGAGACGCCGCCGCCGAGGATGACGACGTCGGCCGCGGGCACGCCGGGCACGCCGCCGAGCAGCACGCCGCGCCCGCCCGCCGCCTTCTCCAGCGCGTGGGCGCCGACCTGCGGCGCCAGCCGGCCGGCGACTTCCGACATCGGCGTCAGCAGCGGCAGGCCGCCATGCGGCGAGGTGACGGTCTCGTAGGCGATGCAGGTCGCGCCGCTTTCCATGAGGTCGCGGGTCTGCGCGAGATCGGGCGCGAGATGCAGATAGGTGAACAGCACCTGGCCCGGCCTGAGCAGCTTGCGCTCCTCGGCGAGCGGCTCCTTGACCTTCACCACCATCTCGGCTTCGGCGAAGATCTGATCGCGCCCAGCGACGAGCCGGGCGCCGGCGGCGACATATTCGGCGTCGGTGAGGCCGGAGCCGAGGCCCGCGCCCGCCTCGACGAGGACCTCGTGGCCGTTGAGGGTCAGCTCCGCCACCGATCCCGGCGTCAGGCCGACGCGGAACTCGTTGTTCTTGATCTCTTTCGGCACACCCACGCGCATGTTCGTCTCCTATGTCCGACTGACGCCAGCATATCGCGCTTGAAACGAAATTTCCCGTCGAACATGAGCCGCTTGTAGTCTAAATTCGAATTTTAAACGCCAGAGGAGGTAATTTGGCGCAGAAAATACGAAAGATTGAGATCGACGACCGCGACCGTGCGATCCTGCGCGAACTCATGCGCGACGGCCGGCTCTCCAACGTAGATCTCGCCGACAGGGTCGGCTTGTCCGCCTCCGCCTGCCTGCGCCGGGTGCGCCTGATGGAGGAAAGCGGCGTGATCGCCGGCTATGTCATGCTGCTCGATCCGGTCGCTGCGGGCGTCGAAGGCGTCGCCTATGTCTCGGTCACGCTCGACCAGCAGGGCCGCGCCGCGCTCGACCGGTTCGAGCGCGAAGTGCGCCGCTATCCCGAGATCATCGAGTGCTATCTGCTCGCCGGCGTCTCCGACTACCTGCTGCGCGTCGCCTATCGCGACGCGCGCGATTACGAGCGCATCCACAGCGACATCATCACCCAGCTTCCCGGCGCCTCGCGCGTGCAATCGACGCTGGCGTTGCGCACGGTGAAACGCACGACCGCGCTGCCATTGTGAGGCGGCGCGGGCGACCCTTTGCGGACCTACGCAAGTTGGGCCATCAGCTCCCTCATCCTGAGGCGCGCAGCGAAGCGGAGCCTCGAAGGATGCTCGGTTAGAACGACCGTTCGTGCAATCAACTGCGGGTAGCGGCGACGGCGGCTTTGGCTGGAGCGTGGTTCGAGGCCCCTACGGGGCGCCCACCACGAGGGTACGAGTGGCGGAAACAGCCCCTCTCCCCACTTGTGGGGAGAGGGGGACGGCGGCGGCGGTGACGGCTCAGGGCCGCGTCGGGTCGAAATATCGCTTCAGCGTCCGGCCGTAATCCAGATACGACTCCTGCAGCGCCGGCGTCTGCGCCGCGAACTTCGTCAGCCGCTGCGCGAAGCGCGTCTCCAACATGAACGCCAGCGTGCCCTCGAGCTTATGCGGCTTCAACTCGGCGTTGCTGGCCTTCTCGAACGCGTCGACGTCGGGCCCGTGCGGCAGCATCGTGTTGTGCAGCGAGATCCCGCCGGGTACGAATCCGCCGCCGGTCTTGGCGTCGTAGACGCCGTAAACGAGCCCCATGAACTCGCTCATCACGTTCAAGTGGTACCACGGCGGCCGGAACGTGTTCTCGGCCACCAGCCAGCGGTCTGAGAACAGCACGAAGTCGATGTTGGCCGTTCCCGCCGTCTCGCTCGGGCTGGTCAGCACGGTGAAGATCGAGGGGTCGGCGTGGTCGTAGAGCACCGGGCCGACCGGCGAAAAGCGCCTGAGGTCGTATTTGTACGGCGCGTAATTGCCGTGCCACGCCACCACGTCGAGCGGCGATTGCCCGATCTCGGCCGCATAGAGCCCGCCGCCCCATTTGACGAACATTTTGCAGGGCGTCTCCCTGTCCTCGTATGCGGCGACGGGGGTCAGGAAATCGCGCGGGTTGGCGAGGCAATTG
>Ga0182030_10020673_pt1 | contig 12393 bp, 7 predicted proteins | sample 812S3MmetaG_FD_121299 | JGI IMG/M metagenome (GOLD analysis project Ga0182030, IMG submission 121299) | Permafrost microbial communities from Stordalen Mire, Sweden - 812S3M metaG (Illumina Assembly) | ecosystem: Environmental > Terrestrial > Soil > Wetlands > Permafrost | place: Sweden... | reverse complement strand
GAGGTTGACAGTTTTACCGGCCCGGATCTGGGTAGAGAAAATCGAGAGAATGCCAGTATAGGGATTTTTCAGCGACTGTCCTTCGCCATAGACATTTTGAAAACGGAAGATTACGGCAGCAATCCCCAGAGCCTGCGATGCGATGTGGACCAGGTCTTCCTGGGCCAGCTTGGTCGCGGCATAGATCGAGGCGGGCGCGGTCCGGGCGGATTCGGGCGTCGCCGTCCGGCGGATTTCGCCTGCGCAGATCGGGCACGCGGGTTCCCAGAGAGCGGTTTGCAGACGCGTCTCGGCCCGCATCGGCGGATACACCAGGCCACACAGGCTGCATTCGTACGCGCCTTCTCCATAGACCGAGCGGGACGAAGCGAGGATGATTTTGGATACCTGGTGGCGATGGTTGGACAAATAATCGAGCAGTGCGGCCGTGCCGCCGACGTTTGTGCCGGTATAGCGGCTGATTTCATACATGGATTGCGCAGTTCCCGTTTCAGCTGCGAGATGCGCGACGCAGCCAACGCCGTCGAGCGCCTTTGCCCAATCCGCGGCCTGGCAAACGTCGCCGCGCAAGACCTCGACTGCGGGATCACGGAGCAGTTGGGCCGCGGAAAAATCGGGCACGGCTCCGTGAATCTGCGCACTCAGGTTGTCGAACAAAACAACGCGCCGCTTTTCCACGAGCAGTTGTTGAGCGAGGTTGATCCCGATGAAACCGAGACCCCCGGTAATCAATATTTTGTCAGTGGCCAAGGGAAACTCCCACGAGGTTGAAGAGCGCGAACGCGGAGCCGCACCCGAAGGTTGCGAAGTGGATATTTCACCATCTCGGCCGCGATTCCGAAGAGGAATTGCAGCGGGGGGATGCTGTCTTCGGCAAACAATTTTTTCAGGGCCAGCATTCTTCCGAGATGCATGGCTTTTATGTCCTGGCTCAGTCCGGCTACGCCGAGGCTGGGCTTGAATGCTCCGGCAAGAAACCGGGGGATATAAACACCGCGACACCCCTGCCTCGAGAGCAACTCCATGTAGGCTTTGAAGTCCTCTCCTCGACGAAGCGAGGTGTCATACAAAACCATTTTTTCCCTTGCGACCATCACCGTGCTGGTGTTGTCGTTGCGAAGGAGAGGAGTCCAACGGGTAAACGGGGAACAGGGCAGCGGCGGTAGTGGGGCATTCTCTTGGCTCTGGCATGCCGGGGTATACAGATCGTCGCGATACCCGTGCATGGAAAAGTCGAGGTTTCGACTCGTCACGATTTCGTACTGCAGCGAGAGTTTTTCTTTGAACCAGACGTCGTCCGAGTCGAGAAACGCGAGGTACGAACAGCGGGCGGCGGCGATGCCCACATTTCTCGCAGCGGACACGCCGCAGTTCTGCTCTTGGCGGAGGAAGCGAAGCGCGATCGTGTCGGGATACGATGCCGCGATCCGCTGGGAATCGGCCCAGTCGTCGCTGCCATCGTCGACCACGATGATCTCGCGCGGAAGCAAGGATTGACCGTAAACGGAGTCGAGCGCCCGCCGAAGGGTCGAAGATGAGTTGTAGGTCGGGATGATGGCGCTGACGTCGCAGGTCATGGATGTTTTACCCTCGCACGGTTCGGATGGTCTCTCTTGCCAGATCGGATGGAAGTGAATCCTCGTTGACGCAAAACTTCGAGGCTTCCGCCTCGGCGTTCCGTTATGGGCAGGCGACCGCGTCGATTTCGGATGGCGAAGGAGTCGTGTGCCGCGTCGCCGTTCTTCCTACAAGACCGAGCGCCGCCAGAAATATGCCGTAAGAAAGAAGGGTGTTGGCTGCAGCCCCGCGTGCTCCGAAACGGGGAATGAAGGCCAGATTCAAGAGGATATCGCTGGCCGCGGCAATGGCTGTGCAGAGTAGGATTCTTCTCTCCAGGCCCCAGGCGATCAGGGCGTTGCTCAGGTAAGAAGTCAGGAAGTCGAGCGGAATCGACCAGGCGAGCAGCGCCAGCAACGGGGCGGCCGCGAGAAACGGGTGTCCGAACATGACGGTGAGTACCGGCCTTCGGGAAAGCGAGATGAACGCAGCCAGGACTGTTCCGCCTGCGAGAAGTGGCAGCAGGATTCCGGGGCGCAGCATGCGGGCCCGCTGTTTCGTGTCGTGACGCGCGAAGTGGGGATAAAGTGCCTGCGTCAACACGTAGTACGTGGCCAGCACTTGGTTCAAGATGCGATAGGCGGCGCCATACAGACCTACTTGTTCGGGACTTGACATCACCCCAAGCATCAGGACATCAATGTTGTTGAAGGCCAGATTGCACAGCCATGCGAGACCCATCACGCGGGTCCGGCGCCAGGCCAGCGAAGCGCGAATCTCTTCCATCTGCTGGCTTGGTATCAGTTCCGATGACAGCCTGTTCCAGCGGCGGGAGATTCCTGCCTGCAAAAGCCAGCCGAAGACATTTCCGGCAACCAGCCACCAGACAACCCGGTGGGCGGAAGGCCGGCCGGCGGCAAGGAATAGAAGAATGCTGACGGGCACGGCGGATTTCGCGATGCCGACGATGCGCAAATGCCCCTGACCCCAGGCGACCCAGTCGAGCGAAACGGCATAGAGCGCGCCGGCGGCGGAAAAGACGAAGAGAAAAACTTTCATCTCCAGCGGCAGTTTGGCGCAGGCGGCATAGGCGAGCAGTAGCGGCAGCGTCAGGGTCGCTCTGAAAATGCGCCGGCTCTGCACCTGATCGACGATCGCGCACGCCGCGTGCGGATACAACGCGACCAATCTCGCTCCGACATGGCGAAGTCCGAAGTCGATGAGCGGCTGCAGGTATTGCGTCAGACTCTGCGCCAGCGCATAGACGCCGACCACCGTGATCCCGTAGCGGTGACCCAGCCATACGACGGTGGCAACGCTGCAGGCTCGCCCCATCAATTCGCCACAACCGAGGTTGATGACGTTGCCGAGCAGACCGGAAGCTGAAGTTCTTGCCGACATATTCTGGTACAGGAAGAACAAACAAACGTGCGAAGGCCACTCATTCGTTGCTGGCATCGCCGGTGATCGATTCGGAATTGTGTCAGTCCGACAGGTAACCCGCGAGTTGACCCGCTCCGCGCAGCACATACAACCGGGATCGCGCGAGATCTCCCCGGCACAGCCGGATCACGGCACCGCCAAAACTTCGCAGAAGATGCCATGCCAGCCATTGCGGGGCAAAACGATGGATGCGCTGCAAACGGCCCGTGCTCAAGGCATACGAATAGGTGGTCCTTCTGAGCCGGTCGAGCGATCCGAGCGGAGGATGATGGACGGTTAACGCGGGCTCGCAAGTGCCGTGGAATCCGATGGCCAAAGCCCGCAGGACGTAATCAATTTCTTCTCCCGATTGATAAGCCGTGGGCGCGCCGACACCCATATTCTCATCGAAAGCGCCGACAGCGTTCGTGAGGGAACGCCGCATGAAAAGACCAGTCGACATCGCACAACTCCAGACATTGTTGCGAGTGCAAGGGCGCCGCGTTGTGGGCAGACGGGAGGAGCTAGGCTGGCCATCGGCGTCGCGCACGGCGGTGATCAGGAATCCGGGGTCCTCGTGCGAATCAAACCAGGCTGCAACCTCTGCCAGAAGAGTTTTCGGATACCAGCAATCGTCATCGGGAAAAGCGACGATATCACCGTGGATGCTGCCGAGTCCGATATTGCGGGAAAGCGAGAGCCCGCGTTCCGATCGCAGGTGACGGATGGCGAGCCCGGGATGGCGGTGCAGAATGGGAACCAACCGCGCGTCCGGATTCTGGTCGACGACCACGACCTCAAAGTTTTGGTAACTTTGCTCGTCGAGACTGAAGAGGAGACGATCAAGGTCCGTGGTCCGGTTCAACGTAGCGACAACGAGAGAGATCATGATTTTCTTCAAGAGAGATCGCGACCTGCCAAGACGGGACAGCCGTGCGTTGACGCCCGTGGTGGGAGCTCGATCGCGCCTTGCCAAAGGACTCGGCCCAGACGCCCGAGGGCCCGATAGAGCCACCATCCCATCCACAGCAAGAGCAGCGAAAGAGCGATGCGTGCCGCTACCGATACGCAATCCAAAAGGCCTCCGCGAGCCATCCAAAGCACATCCGGCAAGAGCATCGTGACCAGAAACAGCCCAAGGGGGCTCCGGGAATAAAGATGCATGCGATGGAGGAAAATGCCGAGTAGACCTGAGATGGTGACGACGCCGGTGAGGCCACCCATCACGTAGGCTTCGGCCAGATACGAGGAGCCGGTACCAAAACCCAGTTGATAGGCGGAAGGGTTCAGAAACATGGAAATATCATCGGCAAAACGCTGACCGGGGAAGTATCTCGTCTGATCGGGTGGAACGAACGCCAACTCCAGTTCGCCGATCAAATAAGAGGAGATGTGAGGAGCAAAATGCCGACGGTAGGCGATGGCGACAGATGTCACGTCTAAAGATGCGCCTTGCTCTTCAAGAAATCGCGAGGTCCCAGCGAGGGCGAAGGATTCGCTGCTATCAGCGCGCAGGAAGCCGATTAACGACGCCATGACGACGAGTCCCATTCCGAGCAGCGCGACTGCTGTCCAGCGGGCAGGCTGGTTCGACTTCACCTTAGCGAGATACCAGAGCGCAAGGATCAGGCTGAAAATGGCTCCGCGCGACCCAGTGAGCAAGATGGGCGCTGCTACCAGGAAGTAGAGGGTGCCGGCAGTGCGGAGCCAACTCTTTCTGCGCTCGAGAACAAAAATGCCGACGATCGCAGGCAGACTGATCACCGAGATGGCGCGAACCAGCAACGGAATACTGGCGGCCATCCCTCCATGGTCGATGAAAAACACAAGGTATCCACCATGCTGTTTCGCATACTCGTAATAGCAGAAATTCTTGTACAGTTGCACCGGCACGCTCAAAGAGAACAAGCAATAGAGATAGGGCAGGTATTGATCGCAAGACGCGGTCAGCGGAGGAACAGAGCGGCGGTAGTTCCATCGGCAGGGCGCATAGACGCAGAGCGCTGAGAGTGAAATCGAGAGCAACACCAGACCTTGCACGTTGCGGGAGACATCGAAGGGGTACACCGTCAACAAGCTCACCCGGAAAATCTCCGCGGCGCTTCCGGAGAAGTAGGCGAGGAGCCGCCCGCCCTGAAACAACGTCAGCATGCAGAGAAAGAAGAAGCAGGGATGCCGTCCACCGTCAAATCGCCGCCACGAAAGGCCGACGAGAGAAATCAAGATCAGAAGTGTGAGGGCTGCGGCCTGATTGCAACTTAGCCAACTCGCGAGGAAAGCGAGCGTCCCGGCGGCGAGCACGGACGAGAATCCGAGGGTTTCCAATAAAACCCTGAGTCTTGCGTCTCCGCTTGCAGGGCGCGGATTGCTTCGAGGTGAGCGATTCATCTTGATTCGGTTGACGCGGAGGATAAGAAGGATTTCTCGTTTGACGGTTCGAAACTCGGACTCTGCCGAACGCGGGTGCTTGGCGTTAGAGGCCGGATTGAAAAGACGATTTCAAAAGGCGGAAGCGGTCGCCAACATCGGGGTTCGTTCTCATGCGAGCGAATGCTTCGGCCAGGAAGACATATCCAACCGAGCCGAGAAACCCGAGCAGGCTGGCGACGGCCACGATCCACGCTCGTTGCGGCGAAGACTTACGGTCGGGTTCGATGGCTGGGTCAAGGACTTGAATCACGGCGGCAGTTTTGGCCTCATCCAGTTTTGCGGCTTCGTATTGCCGGGCCAAAAGCTCGAAGATTGTTTCCGCGTACTTCACGTCGCGAAGTTTCCGGACGTAAAGCAGGCCCGCTTCCGGGACATTCCCCGCAGGCACATTTCCCGCGGAAACCTGGGCATCGTCGGCCACTCCGCTGCGCTTTTCCAGTTGCGAGAGTTCCGCGCGCAGGCCGGAGAGTTCCTGTTCGCGCAGTTCGACATCAGGATTCTGTTCCGTCGAAAACAGCCGCATGGCGTGCAATTGCACTTCTTTCGCCGCCACCGACGCCCGGAGTCTGGCCACCGCTTCGATAATGGCCTTGGCCTGGCCGTCCAACTGGATCACCCCGGTTTTCTGTTCGGTTTCCTTCAACGCCTGTTCGGCATTCGCCAGGTCGTTCTTGGCCGTTTCCAGCTGCCGTTCGAAAAACAAGCGCCGCTGTCCCGCCTCGGTGATCGCCATGTCTTGCGTTAGTTGGCGCAACTCGTCTACGTAACCGTTGGCGATCTGGGGGGCGCGACGGCGGTCGCGGTCCTCGACCGAGATGCTGACGAAGCCTTCCTTGGCGAGGATAATGCTGCTCGCATCTTCCAGGTCGCGGCGGGCGTCCGACATCTTCGTATCGTGATAGACACGGAGCAGATCAAAGCGCCGGATCAAGGCATCTTCGGAGGTTCGGCTGCGCAGCATGCCGACATAAAGGTCGTTGGGATTCTTCAGACCCAGATCTTTCTGGGCCAGGGCTCCCATGGCTCCGAAGGAGCCGAGTTGCCCGATCATCGATGCGGCCAGGGACTGGCTCTGCTGCGGAGGCAGAATATTGGCGGTGGCGGCGTAGCGGTTGGGGAGCAAGGCCGACCCAATGGCCGCGAGTAGGGCGGCGGAGAGCGTGGTCTGGAGAATAATGCGTTTACGACGACTCAGTAGGATCAATAAATCGAGCGTGTGCGCCTCCATGCGGCCGCCGGCATTGAGAGCAGCGGTCTGCGCCTCATTCAGGGAATGCGAAAGGTCTTTCTCCGCGATCGTCCGATCTTCACCAGGGGCCGATCGAACGACCGCCAAGTCCTGATCCACTTTGCTCTCGACGAATGTGTTCTCGACAAACAACATCGCGCGAGTCTCTTCGGAAGAGTGCGTCCCGGTCATCTCGGTTTCAGGGATGGTGGTTGCGGTCATTGGATCACCCGAACTGCGGCGGCACCGAGGGCGAATTGCGAGAAGACCTGGCTCCAGTCGCGTAAGCCCTTGAGAAACGACCCATGGGACAGGCGTTCCGGCACGATGATCGTGTCTCCTGGCATCAGGCGGAGCGATTCGAAGCCTCCATTCCACAATCCCTTGACCGACTGCTTGCTGAGGACAGAACCGTCGGCGCGGATGACAAACATGCGGCTTTTGTCGGCGTCGCGCGTTGGCCCTCCCGCGCGCCTTAGGTAATCGTCGACTCGCGCCTCATGACGGTAGAGGAAGGAGTTCTTGTTGTAGACGGCGCCAAGCAACTCGACGGTTGCGGGACGAAACGGGACCACGAAACGGTCGCCGTCTTCGAGCGCGATCTCCGGCAGGTCGGCAACGGTCGACGAGTTCGGCGTCAGATCGAGCACCAGGCGGCCAGTAACTCTTACTCCGCGAAGCTTTTCGACAAGTTGGCGTTGCGCTTCGAGTTTAGCGTGCTGGTCGGCGACTTCGTCAGGGTTTACCCCGGTGGGTGCCATGGCGTTGCGGGAAATATCTTCGTCCAGTTTCTCGATCAGCAGGTCGAGCCCTTTCTGTTGATCGCGCCGCACCGATTCCCGCGTAAATTCAGCTCCATATAAATAGGCGTTTGTGGTCAATCCTCCGGCACGGGCGACCAGATGCCGTATGGTCTCGCCCGCCTCGGCGCGATAAATTCCGGCGCTCGGAAATTCTCCTTCCAGGCGCACGAACTTGCTCCGCCTCTCCATTAGAACCGCGAGATCGACCTGGGAAAAAATGGTGATCACATCCCCAGGTTCGAGCAGCAGATTGTTTTCCTCGTCTCCTTGCAGCACGAGTCTTCCAAGATTGAAGGGCACGAGTCGAGTCGTAAGGTCCTGGGGGTTGAGCCGTTGGATAACGGCATAATCCCAGTTGATCTCCGGGGCGTCCTGCGCGATGGGGTCGGAAAGCCCGGGAGCGGTGGGCCCACCCGGAGTTCGAGCCAGCGCTGGTGTCCCTTCGAAAAGGGCGTTCCCAGCCTCGCCTTCCATCTGTTCGCCATGGGTTTGTGCCTCACCTGAGAGAGACTGACTTGTTTCGCGGGCGTTCGGTAACCATCTCTCGTTCGCTCTTTCGCCGGCGTTGGCCACGGAGTTCGCGAAGCGCCAGTGGTCCCGTGTGACCAGCGCCTCCTGGTTCGGCAGGATGTCGCGCAGACGCATTCCCGGGCGCCACTCGCGCCGGCCGGGATGAGCCACGTTGCCCCGTAGGGTCACGGCGTTCTCAAAATGAGGAGAAACGGAAAAGATCCGAACCACATCGCCATCTTTCAAGCGTCGTGCACGGCCTACCGCGTCCAAAGGGAATTCCTCGACCCGGCGGATGTTGTGTTCGTCGATCCGTTCGACCATCGCCTTTTGACCATCCGCCGTCGTCGCTAGACCTCCGGCCAACTCGGTCGCGCTTGCCAGAGTCATCCCGTCGCGCAGTTCGAAAATCGCGGGGACGTTCACGCTACCCGCGATGGCAATCGACGGTCCGGTGGGCGGGATATAGAGAACATCCCCGGGCAACAGCCTCGTGTCTTTCGATGTGTCCCCTTGCAGGAGCAGATCGTAGAAATCGAAATCCGTGACCACACGGTTGCCCCGCTTCAGCTGAATATGGCGCAATGATCCGCTGCCGGAGGGTCCGCCCGAGGCGAACAGGGCGTTCACCAGCGTGCAGAGGGAGCTCACGGTGTAGCTCCCGGGGCGGCGAGCCTGACCGACCACGAAAACTTGAATCGATCGGAGCTGCCCCAGGCTGACGGTGAGGTCGAAGTTACGAAACACCCGGCCGATGGCACTACGAAAGTAATCTTGGAGCTGTTGATATTGCAAGCCAGCGACCGCCAAGGTGCCGACCTTGGGCAGGAAAACTTCGCCTTGCCGGTCGACCACGAGCCTTGCGTTAAGATCAATCTGGCCCCAGGTTCGGATCAGGAGTTCATCGCCCGGTCCGATGGAATAATCGCTGGTTACGGGAATTCTTTCCAGAGGCGCGAAGGTCGTCGGGCCGTGTTCGAACAGGCTCAGTCCATAAATGGGCAAGATGCGTCCGACGGAACTGGCGGCAAACTTCTGAAACTCAGTGGGCGCTATTTCGGGAAACGGCTCAGACGGCGCTGGAAAAAGGCGCTTCGTTTTCCGCGCTGCCTGCGAAGTCGCCAAATTTCCGTCGCCATGCGTCTCCGGATTCGCTCGATCGCTTTGCCTACCTTGGGAGGGAAGGGCACCCTCATCGTGGTAGGGTGCTGCGGTCGGACACTCTTCGGCCGCACATTGCGGGTCGTTGGTTAAGCGATCATAAGCCAGGCGATCATCGGTTGCCGGCGTGCTCAGCGTGGTTTGACTCCAAGCAAGACCGGAACAAACGAGCGCGATCCAAAGCGCCGGGATGATCGCCGCACAGAACCGGTTGAGCACAGCGAACGGCCTGAGCCGGACCGCGACGATTGCCACGGCATCTCCCTGATCGATCAATACTCGATCGATCCACTTTCGGCGAAGCTCTTCTCTCTGCCGCGTGTCCTTCACCATGGATGGTTCAATGCCTTCCTCCACTTCGGGTGGTATGTGAACTCGACGGAAGCAACCACGTCGGGTCCGGCTAGCGGAGACAGTACGGGGAAGTTCCAGCGCTCGTACTGAAAGAAACTGCCGATCTCGATTTCCGGACGCAGAGAAACTGACGCCCGGGCAAAGAAATCCTGAATGTTCCCCCCGTCTGGAATGAAATCGCGGTCGACGTGCGCCTTCCGATATCCCAGTTGCAGCCGAGTGCGAGGTGAAAACCAGTAGGTGGTCCAGAGCTGCATGCCATGACCTTCCCGGCCTACCCAGGAGCCGATGATCTGGCCGCCATTGGTATACGAATCGTGATAAGCGCCGTTGTAATAGACGTATTTGCCCGCACGGTTCGAAAGTGCCGGGGGGTCCGACCACACCATCTCGGCGCGGAAATCGAGTCTTGCGACTCGAGGAATCTGCGGCAGATAGATTCCGGGATTCATCAACGCGCGCTGCGGGGCGCCGAGAGGCGATGTGTCATCGTCAGTCATACCATCGTTGTAGAGAACCAGCCAGTTGCGCAGCCCAGGGATGCGATAGCTGAAATCGAAGCCGCCGCGACGGTCGCCTACGTCGGCGGGACTGCCCGGCGTCGTGGTCTTGTTGTCTCCGAAACTGCTGACCCCGCGCCAGAACATCCGGAGCGTGACGGGACGAAAAACGATGGTGCGCGAGAATCCGAGCTCCAGGTTCGGCGTCGGTTTGAAGCTGACCTTCTGCCCATCGATGCCCGGCTCGTGCGGATAATGATGGCCGGCCATCAGTCCGAAGAAGAAATCCCAGCGCATGGGGCCGAGCCACTTAAGAAAACTTGGCAGTTGCCAGGGAGACGGGTTGGTCAGACGCAGCATGTCCAGTGGTTGAGCATTGTCGCTGAGATTGGGCGGGCCGCCCTGGCCGGGTCCCCACCACAAGCTCTGCCGCCCGGCCGAGATCTGGATCGTATTGAAGTTCCACGCGGCATAAGCGTCGAGCAGCTGGAAGTTGTCGAGCGCAGTCGTGTGAATCGGGAGTTGGGGTGGGGTTCCGTCGATTGCGCCAATCATCTGTTGCACCGCGGTACTGTAGGGGGGAAGCGCTGCTGCACGCTGGTATTCGCCGCGCACGTAAAACGCCACCGGACCCGCTGATGCCGAAGCCGACGCCCCGTCCACGGTATTGGAACCTTGACCGTAAGGGCGCCCGAAATCGTTGATCAGGGTTTGGCCGAAGTGATAGCTGTCATCGAGCGGGGTGCCTGCGATGCCAAGATAGCGGGAGTAGACCTCCTCGACCCGCATCGCGGAACTACTGGCGTGGTCTGAGCCAGCAGCGGAGCGCTGCAGTTCGTCGGCAAATTCGGTTCGCAGTGCAAAGGCGATCCGGTAGGCTTCGGTCGCGGGTTCGGCACCCAAGGAGACACCGACCAAGCGGCGATGCTTCTGTCTCGTGGGTGCGGCCTGAGCCGTGTAACCAACTCCCGCAGAATTGTCGCGACTCCTACCTCCGCGAACGGGATCATCAATTTGAAGATCTTCTTCGGCGGCCAGCACCAGTCGCGCACATTCCATTCGCGTCCAGGGGCGCAGCGAAGCGAAGGCACTCGGCGCATAGCCGAGGGCGGCGAGCCGATCGAAGGCTGGATAGACCCAGGATCCGAGGGGAACTTGAGGGGATCCCATCTGCTTCGCGGCGCGCCGGGGCGACGGTGCATCATCCTCTAGCGCTTGCTGATGGATCGTGCTTTCTCCGTCCAGCTTCGGGTCGTGATGCGCACGATAGACGTACCGGCCAATCGCGAATCCGAGCGCGCTACCGACTAAAACATCGGAGGGGAAGTGTTGCCGGGCCGCAACCCTCGCCAGACTGATTCCGGTTGCTCCTCCGTAAGCGAGCAGCTTGGTCAGAGATCCAGGATATTCTTGGGCAATCACACTCGCGATCGACCATGCGGCGAGGGCGTGTTCGGAGGGAAAGGATGCTCCTCCGGCGCCAAACTTCCCGGCGTTATTTTCGTCTGGCCGCGGCCTCTGAAAGACAACCTTCATGGACTCGCCGACCACTAGGCTGTCCACGGCAGATTCGGCCGCCAGGACACCGGTTTCTCGGCCGTGGCCGTCGTTGGTGCTCTCTCCCCGTAAGTAGAGGCTGGCTGCAGTACCCATCATTGCTACTAGACCGTAATTGCTGAAACTATTGCTGTGGGAGAGTGGTGTGGAACCGAAGTGACGCATGATGCTCGTGTCGGCCGCTACTAGGCCCAGCGTGCTGAGTCCCAAAGGCACCATCCAGTTTTCATCTCGCGTACGTAAGTGAAAAGGACTCCTCCAGATCGCTTTCTGATCCGAGAAAAGATTTCTTGGGAGGGTAGCCAGGCAGAGATGATTCGGAGTGCGGCCTGGTTCGATTTCGTTTGTCGGGTCGTTTTCCGTTCGGGTTGTGGGTAGTGTGTTTGACAGGAGTTCGTATCGGACTCGGTCGCGCCTTTGAGTCTCGTTTGGCGCAAGACACGGTGTCGGATTGAACGCTCCGGACGCCCAACCGACGGCCTCCATCAGCCGCAGGAGCAAAGCGGCCGCTGCGAATTTTCGAAAGGGCGGACGGAATGGCAGGGAAGAACGCATGGGTGCGGGTTGGGTTGCGCCTAATCACGAATCACTTAGGTCACGAATACGGACCAAGGGGGAAACAAAATTATGTTAGAGATTCCGCTGCCGGCTCCAAGTCGCATTCATCGACTTCAACGGCCACGCTTCGCATCAGCACATCCAAGGCAATCACGACTCGGAGGTGATTCTTCTTGCGAACAAGTACGCCCTCAATTCCAGTCATCGCGCCGGTTGTGATTCGTACACGCTCTCCGATTACCAGGTAGGGGTGAGGCTCGATTGTCCTTAGACCCATGCTGGAGCGCAGGGCCTCGATCTCGCGAGTGGGCAG
>Ga0182030_10020672_pt1 | contig 12393 bp, 10 predicted proteins | sample 812S3MmetaG_FD_121299 | JGI IMG/M metagenome (GOLD analysis project Ga0182030, IMG submission 121299) | Permafrost microbial communities from Stordalen Mire, Sweden - 812S3M metaG (Illumina Assembly) | ecosystem: Environmental > Terrestrial > Soil > Wetlands > Permafrost | place: Sweden... | reverse complement strand
AGCAGCGTCAAATTCGGGAGCCGTAGGATTTTTACCGGCAAATTCATTTGCTTTGCCATATATGGCGTTAACCGTGCTGTCGCTTGGCGCCAGGTTTTTCGATATAGTCGCCAGTTGCACGGCGGGGGCTATTCCGTTTTGTTCTTCTATCTCTAAATAGTGATAACCGGTATAATTATCGTTTGATACTTTTACGGTTTTTGTTTCTCCTGTCTTTCCTTCAAAAATAAAATTACCAAACTCTTTCGAGATTGTGGGCCTTTGCTGCAGTGTGAATGTGTATTCGCCACCTTTCTTATTACTGCCTTCGTCTTCTGAATATTTTGCAGCTACGGAGTCAAATTTTGCGCCACTCTTTAGTTCAGCAATCGCGCTGTCTATTTTAAGCTTTGCGGCGCTGTCCGTCAATATTTCTTTATCATGGTCTTTTGTGCGCACCAATATGTGTCGGCACTTTACGGAATCAGGCAATGTTTTCTTGTCAACTACTTTAGTCAGCTTATAGCCGCCATTCTCATAGTACGGACCATATACTTCTCCTACAGGTAAGGCCATGATCGTATCCGCGAAGCGAGACATAAAAGTTCTTTTATTTTGGTAGGCTTCAGAGAAGGAATTTGATTCGTCTGTTTTATTGTTCACGAAAGTTTTATTGTCTTTTGTTACGGCGAAATCTGTTTTTATCTGGGCCAGTAGGTCAATGACTCTTGCGGTGTCAGCAGAAGATGGGACAATGTCAAATGATACATACTCTATATTGCGTGTTGGCTCATCTTTTTCAAACAGGCCCGGGTGCTTCTTTATATAGGCGTTCAAGTCGTCGTCAGTAACTTTTATTTGATTATCCGGTACATCCGTGAAAGGCACTTTTACATACTGTATTGAAGCCATTGAGTTTTGGTCTGTTGCCATGCGTTTTGCGAGGTACTGCGGGGCATATGCCGAAGCGCCGATCATAGCATTAAATTTATTTACCCGCGCCATGCGCGTTACATAAGATTTCACAGCTTCCCACTGATCCCTTACTTTGCCCTGTGGATCTATCTTTTGCGGATCGTCGGTAAGCTGCTTCTCCATGTATTTTATGATCTGCGGGTCAAAGCTGTTTGTTTGCTGGTTAATAAAAACCTGCTGTCCGTCTATCTGGAATTGCCGTACTATGGGGTCCGCATTCTCTCCGTAGATCAGGTCTTTTTTCTCCTCGTCAGTTACCACTATACCCATCTTATCGCAGATCTTTCCTACAACAGTTTCGTATACCATCATCTGGATCACCTGTTCATTCATTTGCGCACGGGTAGCGTCGTCCAGGGTACGGCCCTTATTAAACATTATGTACAATGTTTCGTACTCTTTCAAGTGGGCCTGGTATTCTTTGGGGTCAATTTTTGTTCCGTCAATTTTCATGACGTTGGAATCGTGGCCCCCGAAAAAATTACCAAAAGATCCGTTGCGGGCATCTGATATTATAAAGCCGACCAGCGCGATCGCAATAACTGCGCCGGCGATTTTTCCATACTTATTTCTGATAGTTTGTATTACAGACATTGCAGGTTTGTATTATGTTTTATATTAAGGACGGCAAATTTATGAGAAAAAATGAGATTTTGGTGCGTTATTACTGGTTTGGGGGCTTTATTTTTTAATATACTGGTTATTTTGTTTTGTTTTTTGCTTTTTTACGCCTTTTTTGGTCATTTATTAAAACTATATATTGCTTAGTTAATTTCGCTGATTGTTTGTTTTACCATGACGTTTCCGAGTATTTTACAAACGTGTAACTTCTTTCCTGGCCTTCCCAATACGATAATCCTCCTCCTTCGCTATAGTAATCGTTACATCCTTCGCGGAAAAGCTATGGCGGATAATAAAAACTAAGGTTAATAAAAGAGTCTCGATCGACGAAGGTAATTTGACCATTTATTTATGTATTGCATGTGAGATCATTTATCGTAAACGCAAATATCGGCTTTCCAGATTTTATTGATTTGTTGGTACGGGTAGGAAAATTTTTAACTTCCTGGCTGTGGATAATATGGGTGAAACGTCTGTAAAAATAGCCACCCTTTCTTATAACTATTTAAAAGACAATTACTAAGCCTGTTTATTCCCCTCATAAAATCTTTCTCCACAGGTATCTACGATATTAAGGTGTACTTTTTTATTCACACGGTTTCCAATCCACAATTCACAGTCATCCTGTTAGTTTGCTGCTAACTGTACATTTCAGGCGTTGGTAACCTTACATGTTGTTGTGGATAAACAACCCATTTCGTATTTGCAATAGGAATTACTTTTTTTATTCCACAAACTCCCATCCCTAATAGTAATAGCTTTTTTGTTTGAAAATTTAAAATATTATTAATAGGAATGTGAGTATCTTGACTTTTAGGCCTTTTAAAATAGGTTTTTGATCAACTTTTAATGCTGCTATGTTATACATTTTAAGTAATTTTGAAAGTAATATTATGCAGGGAAATGGACAAAATTAATGAATTGGGCTTTCTGGATGTTGAAATAGATCCTGCATTAGATCTGTTTAAAGAAATTGAACGTCTGAAGAAGGAAAAGAATGCTATAATACTTGCGCACTATTACCAGGAGCCAGATATACAGGATATAGCAGATTACACTGGCGACAGCCTTGGTCTGGCACAAAAAGCAGAAAAGACAGATGCTGATATCATTGTTTTCGCCGGCGTACATTTCATGGCAGAAACTGCTAAAATCCTAAACCCACATAAAAAGGTTTTATTGCCTGATCTTAGAGCAGGCTGTTCATTAAGCGACAGCTGCCCTCCGCATCTTTTTAAAGCATTTAAAGAAAAACATCCGGATCATCTCGTTATATCTTACATCAACTGTTCAGCAGAGATAAAAGCTTTAAGCGATATTATTTGTACTTCATCCAATGCCCAGCCTATAGTGGAGAGTCTTCCGAAAGACCAGAAGATAATATTCGCGCCCGATAAAAATCTTGGTGGATATATTAATAAGAAGACCGGTAGGGAAATGTTGTTGTGGAATGGTGCATGTATGGTGCACGAGCTGTTTTCGATGGAGAAGATTACAAGATTAAAGCAACGGCATCCTGGTGCGATGCTCATTGCCCATCCGGAATGTGAAGATTCGGTTTTGAACCTTGCAGATTTTATAGGATCTACAACCCAGCTATTGAAATACACAGAAAAAGGCAAGAGTAATACTTTCATCGTTGCCACCGAAGCCGGGATATTACATAAAATGCAGCAAACAGCGCCAGATAAAGTTTTTATTGCAGCGCCACCGGATAATGCCTGTGCCTGTAATGATTGCCCGCACATGAAGCGAAACACACTGGAGAAGCTTTATTTATGCATGGAGTATGAGCAGCCGGAGATATTAATGGAAGAGGAAATAAGAATAGCCGCAAAAAAACCAATTGACAGGATGTTATCCCTTAGCGCTCAATTAGGGATTAAATAAAAAAACGTTAGGATTAAAAAAACTAAAAACTGGCATTAAAATTGCTATTTTTTTATTTGTTAGTTTATATATAACTTTACCTCCAAAATTCAAATCATTAATTTTATGAAACAATTCAATTCTTTTAAAACATTTTTGTTGGTTGCTCTTATGGGCACTGCGTCCGCCGCGGTACAGGCGCAAAATTATCATCCGGCGGCTTTCGGTACCATGGGCGGGGCTTATTCTTTATCCAACTGGTATGCGAACTATGTTGGCCTTAACGTATTGTGTACTGCGCCGCCATCAGTAGCAGGAAGCCTCTTATATACCACGCCAGGTGGTGCAGGTACAGGCGCATGGGGTGGTGTAGTGACTACGCCATTAGTGAATGATCTGTTGATCGTTCCTCAATTTCCGGATTCATGTGCTTGTACTTCCATTACCGTAGATATGACGGGTAAAATAGCCCTTGTATGGAGAGGTCCTGAACCTCCTTTAGCACCATGTGAGTTTGGCCTCAAAGCATTACACGCGCAGGAAGCCGGAGCCATTGCCTGCGTTATCATTAACGAATATACCGGATCAGGTCCTATAGGTATGGCTGCAGGCGCCTCGGGTGGCACTGTTACTATTCCGGTATTTATGATTGCAAATATTCCTGGCGCTGCAATGTATTCTGCAATTACAGACGGTCCGGTTGATATGACTATTTCCCCATGGGGGGTTGGCCAGGCAAATGATCTGGGTTTTGTACCTGGTGGAATTGCCGGATGGGCCAATTATGCAGTTCCCTGGGACCAGTTAACCGCACCCACACCAGTGCAATATATCGGCTTAGATGGCGCTTTTGTGGCAAATTATGGTTCAAAGACAGAAACTAATGTAAAGGTTAACGCAGCACTCACGTTTACTCCAACTGGCAGCTCAACAGCTATCGCAGTTAATTCAGATGTTACAAATAACTTAGCATCTTTCCCGACATCTGATTCTATTTGGGCTATGTTTGTTCCCGCCACCTACCCTGTTACTGCATCCACTACAGGAAGGTTTGATTTAACGTACACTATCACATCTGACTCTACTGACGGGGCGCCCGCTAATAACACAGCGAAAACTTCTTTCTACGCTTCAGACAGCGTTTATTCTAAAGGCACTTACGATTTTAATGCTAATGTACCTTTAAGCACATTCCCTACGTCGGCAGTGAATGCTTCGGGCACAGCAGAAGACTTTGTTTGGGGTAATATGTATCATGTTAATCACGGCGGAAACGCACTAAGCGCTGTTCAGTTTTCTTTAAACAATGGTTTTGCCGGTCCTTTTTCAGGAAGCACGAATGTTTTGATATTTAAATGGACTGATGGCTCTAATGGCCTGCCTTTTGATAGTGTTGTTGAAAATGGCGAGTTAGATTGTATTTCTTTGGCCCAATATAATTTTCAGCCAACAGATACTTCGGGCACTATTATTAAAACTGCGCCTCTTGGACACCTTAATGGGCTTGGTGATACCTTAGATGGCACTTATCGTGGCCCGGTATTACTTCAGGACAATTCGGATTATTTAGTCGCTGTTAATGTGGTAAATGGTATGAGTATTTATTGCGATGGACAGTTAGATCCTTATCCCCGCGTATTCGGACGTTTTATGAGCCCTACAGCGCCATACTTTGACTATTCAAGTGTTGCGGTAACCGGTGATTATTCTCCTTCTACACCAGGCGTACAAGGTACATTGGGCACAGATGCTTCTACCCAGGGTTATCCTCCGATTCCATTTGGTGGGGTACATTTTATTAACGCTGTTGACTCCTTCAACTATAATGAAATGAAAGGGTTAATTCCTTCTATTGCATTGATAGTTATTGATTCTAACAGAGCGCCTATTTATGTTTCAGGTGTGAAGAATACAACAAACACATCAAAAGAACTTAATATATTTCCAATTCCAACTTCTGATAACTTGACTGTATCGTTGAATTTAAGTCAAATGTCGAGCACCGTTACATATACTATACTAGACGGTTTGGCAAGATTTGTAGATAAGGAAACGCATAATAATGTTCAGAGCGAACAATTTAATATTCCTACAAGTAATCTCCCTGCAGGTACTTACTTCTTAATAGTTAATGCAAACGGCAAGGCTATGAGCAGGAAGTTTGTTGTGGTTAGGTAAAAAGAATTTTATCTCTTTATTTCGAGGCTGCCAGTAATGGCAGCCTTTTTTATGGGATATAAAGAGTTGTTTTGGGATCACTTTATTGCCGATAGGCGCCAAATCTCCCGCAAAGGGCTGGACAGATAACAGGGGTGCATACCTAACGAGCACGAGCGGCTAACGCCCACTATGTACATTCAGCTTTTTAGATGGAAGGGGTGTGTGTCTGGCATCTACGAGAATATTTTTACCGGGACCCTTAGCCCTTCCCAGAAAGGGTGGAATAGTAGCAGAAGTTGCATATGCTATGATGCCCTCGACTGCTGAATTCAGCATTTGTGTCTCCATAGCATTTAAGGATGTTGAAACAACAAACGCGTAGTTTCTTGTAGCCTGTAGGAACGTTGTTTAACAGAACAACTCGCGCATAGAAGGTACAACAATGAAGAAGTGCTATTTCTGGTTATTGTATTTTATAACCAATACCCAGATCAATGCCAATTTCCTTGCCGGCATTATCGGGTATGAAATGGAAGGATTCGTTTATTTCAATTTTGGTGTTTACCTGGAAAGTTACACCCTGAGTAAACAAAATACTGATATACTTAGTTCCGGGCATTTGATTATCCGGAGTTGATGTTTCGTTAGAAAATGGAGAAATCGCATTTCCGTCATGCAGGTTGATATTATACTGCATACCAGCGCCAAAATAAGGCCGAACCTTGCAATGTTCTGGCAGGCAGAAATAATTAATCGTTACCGGGACGGCGACTTTGTACGCTTTCCGTGTAATGGTAGTGTTACCGCTCTCGTCGTTTAAGGACACATAGCCTTGGCTTATTCCATAACTGATGCGGGCTTCTGCCTGGAAGTGTGTGTTCAGTGGTTTTCTTAAGACCAGCGAATTGTTGATACCATAATGCACCTTGCTTTGTTTACTATGGACTAAAGGAGAAGAATTAAAAAGAAGTTCCCGACCTGATTGAAAGCCTATAGTAGTATTTGTGTTGTGTTTTGCTTTTTTCGTTTGTTTTACAATTGTCTGGGCATGAAGATACGTTGATGCAAATGCCAGGGAAGACACTGCTAAAGCGAAGGTTAATATTTTCTTGTGTACAGCCACCGTTATACAAAATAACGGAATATTTCATAGATTATTGTTAAATTTCTAAAAAATATTATTGTTCCACGTGGAACGTTGTTTATGACTTCCATTTATCGTGCATCACACTAGAGCCTAAAGTACACTTATCAAAGTTCATACGTATCTTTACCGCATGTTTCCTGAATATGACGTTATTGTAGTTGGTGCTGGCCATGCAGGCTGCGAGGCTGCCGCCGCCGCAGCAAATATGGGCTCAAAAGTGTTATTAGTTACGATGAATATGCAGACTATTGCCCAAATGAGTTGTAACCCAGCCATGGGGGGGATAGCAAAGGGACAGATTGTAAGGGAGATTGATGCACTTGGAGGTTATAGCGGTATTGTAAGCGACAGAAGCACCATTCAATTTAGGATGCTTAACAAATCTAAAGGTCCCGGAATGTGGAGCCCTCGTTCTCAAAACGATCGGATGCTTTTCGCTTCCACCTGGAGGGAAATGCTGGAAAAAACGCTAAATGTCGACTTTTGGCAGGATATGGTTAACGGGTTAATTGTTTCACGTGGAACAATTAAAGGTGTAATTACGGGAATGGGGCAGGAAATCAGGGCAAAATGTGTGGTTTTAACTAATGGTACGTTCTTAAATGGGGTGATCCATATTGGCGAGAAGCAATTTGGTGGCGGCAGGATAGGGGAAAAAGGGGCAACAGGAATTACCGAGCAATTAGTGGAATGTGGTTTTGAAAGTGCACGCCTCAAGACTGGAACCCCGCCCCGGGTGGACGGCAGGAGCCTTGATTACACAAAAATGGAAGTCCAGAATGGAGACGATGAAGTGGTTGGCTTTTCCTATTTGCCTATAGAGCGGGTAAAGCCGGGCAAACAGCGTTGCTGCTGGATTACCTACACCAGCCCGGAAGTACATGAGATACTAAAGACGGGTTTCGAGCAGTCTCCTATGTACCAGGGACGCATAAAAGGCAGCGGGCCCCGTTACTGCCCAAGCATAGAAGATAAGATTAGCCGCTTTGCAGAACGTGAGCGCCACCAACTCTTTGTAGAGCCAGAGGGTTGGAACACCGTAGAGATATACGTGAACGGATTCAGCACCTCTTTACCTGAAGAAGTTCAATATAAGGCATTGAAAATGGTGCCGGGATTTGAAAACTGCAAGTTTTTCCGTCCCGGATATGCTATAGAGTATGATTATTTCCCGCCGACACAGCTAAAATTCACTTTAGAAACCAAATTGATCCAAAATTTGTTCTTTGCTGGCCAGATTAATGGTACAACGGGCTATGAAGAAGCGGCCTGCCAGGGGTTAATGGCCGGCATCAATGCCAGCCGCCTGGCGAAAGAAGAAGAACCGGTAGTACTGCAGCGAAGCGATGCCTATATAGGCGTGCTCATTGATGACCTGATCAACAAGGGCACAGATGAGCCTTACCGCATGTTTACCAGCAGGGCGGAATACCGTACACTGCTTCGTCAAGACAATGCAGATGTCAGGCTTACAGAGCTAGGGCACAGCATTGGTCTTGCCTCAGATGAAAGATTGCGGTTAATGAACGAAAAAAAGGCGAAAGTCGCCGAGGTAAAAAAGGTTTTGTTAGAATTCTCTGTAGAAAAGGAAATGGCTATCCGCCTTTTGGAGGATAACAACTCATCAACTCTAAACGAGCGGATTCGGGCGATTAAATTATTGTTGCGTCCGGGAATTGGCTTGAAAGAACTAATCAATGCAATCCCTGAACTGAAAGAAGTAATAGGAGTTAATGTTGACCCGCTGGTATTAGAACAGGCCGAAATACAAATAAAATACGACGTTTACATAGAGAAGGAGCACGAGTTAGTAAAAAAAATGTCTGCATTGGAGGATTTGAATATCCCGGAAACCTTTAATTATGACAAGCTGGTTGCCATATCTACAGAAGCGCGCCAAAAATTAAATAAAATTAAACCCCGTACACTTGGCCAGGCAAGCCGAATAAGCGGCGTAAATCCAAGCGATGTACAAATCCTAATGGTTTTTATGGGGAGGTAGCGCGGCTGTTTTTGATTTCAAACACAACAGTTTTAACAGTTTTGTTCTTGTAATGGGCTAATTATCAATTAATTATGATTTTTTCGTCCCGTGTCTTTTGGACTGATATTCTTATTCGGAGATGGAAATAAAAACGGCGATTCTTCATTATTGCAAATACCAGGAACGCTGCCACTCAGAGGTTCGCTACAAACTTTATGAATTAGGATTTACTACCCCCGAGGTGGAAGAACAAATAAGTAAATTAATAGAAACGGGGGTGCTGAATGAAGAGCGGTTCGCAAAGGCGTTTGCTGGTGGCAAGTTTCGTATGAAACAATGGGGAAAGGAGAAGATCAGGCAGCAACTGAAATTGCGCAAAATTTCCGACTACTGCATTAAAAAAGCAATGCAGGAAATATCCGGAGAAGACTATGCAAAAACATTAGATAAATTGCTAGGCAAAAAACTTGCAGAGATACGTGCAGACAGAAGTGAGTTATCAAGAAAATCTAAGCTATACAAGTATCTTGTACAGAAAGGATATGAAAGAGACCTTGTAATGAATGCAATAAAAGATAGCGCAAAAAAAATATAAAGAATTATTTTTCATAGCTTTGCATACATAAATCCAACCTTATGGTACAACAGGTTACGGAGGGGGTAAATATAATGGTAGAAACTTTTTACCAGCCCTTGCAATCTAACCCAATGAATATGGAGTTTTTGTTTGCCTATCGCATTACTATCGAAAATCGTACCCAGCACCCGCTAAGGCTCCTCAGCCGCCACTGGCACATATTGGAGAGCAATGGCACACACCGGGAAGTAGAAGGGGAAGGGGTCGTTGGCCAACAGCCCATAATACAATCCGGGGGGAACTATCAATACACATCAGCCGCTAATTTAACCAGTGATATTGGAAAAATGTATGGTTCCTACCTCATTGAAAACCTGTTCAATAAAAAGGAATTAACGGTTGCCATTCCCGAATTTCAGTTGGTAGTGCCGGCAAAACTGAATTAACAGAATGGATGGTCCTCAGAATAATGAAAGTATTGCCATAAAATGGTTTGGGGCATTCAATGAGCACGATCTTGAAAAATTATTGGCGCTTTATCACGATGATGCGCAGCATTACAGCCCCAAATTAAAGATACGGCAACCGGAAACCAACGGATTGGTTACTGGCAAAGAGGCGCTCAGAGCCTGGTGGAGGGATAGTTTTGACAGATTGCCTTCGTTGCAATACCGGCCCACCTCATTAACAGCCAACGATGAAAGAGTGTTTATGGAATACATTCGCCACTTAGACAATGAGCCTGATATGCGGGTAGAGGAGGCGCTGGAAATAAAAGACGGGCTGATAGTGGCGTCAAGAGTGTATCACGGCTGAGGGTTTATCTATACTGTAAGCTTTTATTTCAGTTGCCTTTTGTTTCAACGTTATATTCAAATCTTTCCATATTTTTACCTGCTTAGCTACCTTTGTAAGCGTGCCTAATGATGCAATATGTTGCTCTACAGAAGTAGTAATCGGATCCATCACCTGCTCCAAGAAATATTTTGAAGCTGCATGCTTTCTTTCATTCATCTTTTCGTCATCAGATGCATTCATTAAGTTATGCACTTGCCGGTGAAATCCCTCAGCATGCGATTGCGCCTGTTTCAGTATCCCCACTATCTTTTCGTGCAGCGCAATATTTTTTTCCTTAGGCCCTGTTTTTCTCTTTAATATTTCGGGGAGCAATTGTTCAGTGGCTGTTATTTGCTCTTTAAATGAAAATACCCTGCAAAGCTGTGCAGCAGCGGCCTGGCGGGTACTTTGCTTTAATATTTCGTCCAGCTCATCTTCTTCATTTTCAGATTGTGCGTATGCCACAACCCGATCATCTACTATTATGTTGCCGATATTTAATTTGCTGCGCAATACCAATCCTTCCATACTCGTGCAACGGCTTAGCGCCACATATACCTGGCCCGGCGCAAAGGACTGGTTGAGGTCTACTACGGCTTTCTGTAAGGTAAGCCCCTGGCTCTTATGCACCGTTATGGCCCATGCCAGCCGTATAGGGTATTGTGTAAAGCTGCCAGACTCTTCCTCTTCTATTTCCCCTTTTTGCAGATTCAGCGTATAGCGCATGTTTTTCCAGGTTTCCAGTTCCAGCAGTAAAGGGTCATTGTGATCCTCTCCGGGAAACGTAATCCATATACCTTCCGCGTCTATTTTAGATACTTTCCCAATCTTACCATTGTAATATCTCTTTGGAGTTTGCAGGTCGTTCTTTACAAACATGATCTGTGCACCCGCCTTTACCTGCAATACTTCCTCTGTAGGTAGGTTTTTAGGGTTAAAATCATTTTTAATCGTTCCTGTAAAGCTATGCACAGGTGTGCCTAATTGTTGTAGCGCTTTTTGATTTATATCATCTGCTATGCGGTTATGAGTAGACAGGATAATGTAACCGGCTTCTTTTTGTGGGGCCGCATCAAACTGTAAATTCAGTGTGTCAATATCCTGCTGCATTACCTTCCCGGTTCTAATGTGGTTCAGGATATCTATAAAAGCCTGCTCTTTTTGGCGGTAGATTTTTTTCAATTCTATGTACAGCGGCGGGTACTGCTCCAGCACCTTTGAGTCAAAAAAATAAGGGCTTGAATAATAATTTCGCAATATTTCCCAATCCTGTTCCTGTGCTACGGGCGGTAACTGAAAAAGATCGCCAATAAATATCATCTGCACGCCGCCAAAAGGCTGAGCCCAGTTTTTACGCACATGGCGCAGCACGAGGTCTATCGAATCAAGCAGGTCGCAGCGCACCATACTCACCTCGTCTATGATCAGCAGTTCCAGCTTGCGCAGCAGTTTTAATTTTGTTTCCCGTAGCCGCAAATTAGCTAGCAATGAATGTTTGTCCTGGGTACCTTCCCCCTGCCTGCCAAATCCCCCTGCGCTGCCCGGCACAAAAGGGCCAAAAGGCAGTTGCAGAAAGGAATGTATGGTTTCCCCGCCGGCATTGATCGCTGCAACCCCCGTGGGGGCTACTATAGCGCATTGTTTGCTGGTCTGTGTCTTGATGTATTTTAAGAAAGTGGTCTTACCCGTACCTGCTTTGCCGGTCAGGAAAAGGTTTTCTTCTGTGTCCCGTACAAAAGCGACCGCTTTCTGAAAAATCGAATTGCTGGTATCTAAGAGGTCGGCATCGTTTTTTTTGGTCACTTCAGGCATTGTCTAAAAATAGGGAATTTATGTGTACTCTTAAAAAGAAAAAACGCCGCCCAAAGGCAGCGTTTCAATGTATCGGAGTACTTTTTTTGTTCTTGTCTTTATATATCCTATCATCCTTAAATCCCAGGAATCTTAGTTCAGACGATCTTAGTTATAATTTACAGTCACCGGAACACCAGATGCGTTAGTGTATGTACCTGAAGCCTGTCCTACAGCTACGTTAAGAGTAGCACCTACAGTAAGTGTTTGTGAACCGCCTGAGCTAAGTAAACCGGTTGCTGATGGGCTGCTGGTGAAAGCATTTACAGTCATGGTATTACCAGATGAAGTGATGGTAGCAGTAGAAGGCAAAGTGATAGCGTAAGTGTAGCTGGCCTGACCGGAAACGGTGAAAGTAGCAGCGGTAACAGTACCTACAGTAGCTGGAAGAGT
>Ga0182030_10020671_pt1 | contig 12394 bp, 10 predicted proteins | sample 812S3MmetaG_FD_121299 | JGI IMG/M metagenome (GOLD analysis project Ga0182030, IMG submission 121299) | Permafrost microbial communities from Stordalen Mire, Sweden - 812S3M metaG (Illumina Assembly) | ecosystem: Environmental > Terrestrial > Soil > Wetlands > Permafrost | place: Sweden... | reverse complement strand
TGATCGCGCGCGAACTCGAGCGCGTCGATTCCGGCTATCGCTCGACCATGTCGGTGCAGTCCTCACTGGTGATGCATCCGATCTACGCCTACGGCACCGAGGCGCAGCGCATGAAATATCTGCCCAAGCTCGCCACCGGCGAAATGATCGGCTGCTTCGGTCTGACCGAGCCCGATCACGGTTCCGATCCCGGCTCGATGGCGACGCGCGCCGAAAAAGTTTCCGGCGGCTATAAATTGAACGGCGCCAAGACCTGGATTTCCAATGCGCCGGTCGCGCATATCGCCGTGGTGTGGGCCAAGCTCGACAATGTCATTCGTGGCTTCATCGTCGAGCGCGGCGCCAAAGGTTTCTCCACGCCCAAGATCGAGGGCAAATTATCGCTGCGTGCTTCGGTCACCGGCGAAATCGTCTTGGAAGACTGTGTCATCCCGGAAGACAATCTGCTGCCCAATGTGAAGGGGCTGGCCGGTCCGTTCGGCTGTCTCAACAATGCGCGTTACGGCATCGCCTGGGGCGCCATGGGCGCCGCCGAATTCTGCTGGCACGCGGCGCGCCAATACACGCTCGACCGCAAGCAATTCAACCGTCCGCTTGCCGCCAACCAGCTGGTGCAGAAAAAACTAGCCGACATGCAAACCGAAATAGCGCTTGGCTTGCAGGGTGCGCTGCGGCTCGGCCGCATGCTGGAGGCCAGCAAGGCGGCGCCGCCGTCGATTTCGTTGATGAAACGCAATAATTGCGGCAAGGCGCTCGACATTGCGCGGCTCGCCCGCGACATGCATGGCGGCAACGGCATTTCGGAGGAATATCACGTGATGCGCGTGCTCTCGAACCTGGAAACGGTCAACACCTACGAGGGCACGCACGACATCCACGCGCTGATCCTCGGCCGCGCGCAAACCGGGATCCAGGCGTTCTTTTAATTGCCACCCGTTCGTACTCGCGCGCCGCTACTGGTTTTGAGGAACGCTTTGCGCCAATTGCGTCAGGCGCGCGACCATGGCGGAGGTCGGATCGCCCATCGGTTTGACCACGGTGAAATGATTGGCGCCGGGGATTTCCTCGTAGCGCGTTTGCACATTGCCCTTGCGCCAGCCGTCGGCGACGACGCGGCTTTGCCAGCGGAACTCGTCCGACTCGGCGCCGCCGACTACCGCGTCAAACACACGTCCCGGCGGCACGGTCCAGAACAGCGGGGACACTTTTTTCGCCTCGTCATCGCCAAGCCGCAATTCCTGGTTCATCGACACTTTGACAAGCGGCGTAAGATCGAACACGCCGGAAATCGCATAGCCGCAAGGCACCAGATTGGCCGGCGCGTCGGGCGCCAATTTTTTCCAATCGGTGGCCACCATGCAGGCGGTCATATGTCCGCCGGCCGAATGGCCGAACACCATCATGCGCTGCTGGCGCTGGCGCCACAGAAACAAAACAGCCGCGCGCATCTGGTCGATGATGCCGGCGATGGTGACCTGCGGGCACAGATCGTAGCCGGCAATGGCGACGTCGATGCCGCGGCGATTGAGACTCGCCGCCATGTGGCTGTAGCTCGACCAATGATTGGTGCGCCAATAGCCGCCGTGAATGAACATCGCCAGCGGATTTGGCGCTTGCCGGGCTTCGGCGGCAAACAGATCGACCACCTGTCGCTCGGTCGGCCCGTAAGCCAGACCCAATTGCGCTCGCGGGCTCGCCGCGCGATAGGCGGCCGCGTCGATGTCCAACTGCGCCAGAATTTCGGGATGTTCGGGCACCCGGGCGCGGTTGTTATATTCGGCTTCAAGGTCGATCGGCATGGCGACCTTTTATCACCTTGGCCGCGGCTGCGGGAGTGGGTATCTCTAGGGCCATGAAAGTTGACGGCAAGTCCATGCGCACGATCTGGCTCGAGAGCGGCGGCGACGGCGTTGCCATCATCGACCAGACCGCGCTGCCGCATCGCTTTGTCACGCTAAGCCTCAAGACGCTGCAAGACGCGGCTTGTGCCATAAAATCGATGCAGGTGCGCGGCGCGCCCTTAATCGGGGCCACCGCGGCTTACGGCGTGTGGCTGGCCTTGCGCGAGGACGCCTCCGACGAAAATCTCGAACGCGCCTGCAAGACGCTCGCCGCTACCCGCCCGACCGCGATCAATTTGAAATGGGCGCTCGATGAAATGCTCGCCGCGGTGCGCAAGCGCCCGCGCACTGAGCGCGCCGCTGTCGCGCTCAAACGGGCCCAAGAAATCAGCGACGAAGACATCGCCATCAACCAGGCGATCGGCCGTCACGGCCTCAAGCTGATCGAGGCACTGGCCGCGAAAAAGAAAAGCGGCGAGCGCTTCAATCTGCTCACCCATTGTAATGCCGGCTGGCTGGCCACCGTCGATTGGGGCACGGCGACGGCGCCGATCTACATGGCACATGACAAGGGGCTAAGCGTCCACGTTTTCGCCGACGAAACCAGGCCGCGCAACCAGGGCGCTTCGCTCACCGCCTGGGAGCTCGGCCAACACGGCGTGCCGCATACCGTGATCGCCGACAATACCGGCGGTCATCTCATGCAGCACGGCATGATCGATATGGTGATCGTCGGCACCGACCGCGTCACGGCGCAGGGCGACGTCTGCAACAAGATCGGCACTTATTTGAAGGCGCTGGCGGCGCATGACAACGGCGTGCCGTTCTATGTCGCGCTGCCGTCGCCGACCATCGATTTCTCGCTCAGCGACGGGCTCGGCGAGATTCCCATCGAACAGCGCGGCGGCGAAGAAGTCTCGACCATGACCGGCAAGACCAAAGACGGCCGTATCGAAACCGTGCAAGTGGTGCCGGATGGCACGGCGGTTGCGAATTACGGCTTTGACGTGACGCCGGCGCGGCTCGTGACCGGGCTGATCACCGAACGTGGTGTCATCGCGCCGAGCCGCGAAGCGCTTGCGAAGGCATTTTCAGAACGTGCAAAGTTGAAACCATGAGCATCGTCGCCAAAAAACCATTGGAGCTGCCGATCGATGGCCGCCAGTCGGAAATTGCGCTCGCGGTGGCGCGCGGCACCGCGCGGCTGTTGCACGCGCATGGCTTTAGCGTGGTAAGCGAATTATCGCTGCCGTCGGGCCGGCGCGCCGATCTGGCGGCGCTCGATGCCAGCGGCGAGATATGGATCGTCGAGGTCAAATCGTCGGTGGCGGACTTTCGCGCCGATCAGAAATGGCAGGACTACCGTGCCCATTGCGACCGTCTGTTTTTTGCCACCGCGCAAGACGTGCCGTGCGAGATTTTCCCGCCCGATGCCGGGCTGATCGTGGCCGATGGATTTGGCGCCCAGATCATATGTGCGGCGCCCGAACACCGGCTGACAGCGGCTACGCGCAAGGCGATGCTGATCCTATTCGCCCGCGCCGCCGCCGGCCGTTTGCAGTCGCTGGCCGATCCGGCCGGCCCTTATGAGGATGTGGGCTGACTAACGCGGAGCTCTTTTCGCCAAAATCCGCTGCAGCGTGCGGCGGTGCATATTGAGCCGCCGCGCGGTTTCCGAGACATTGCGTTCGCACAATTCGTAAATGCGCTGAATGTGCTCCCAGCGCACGCGGTCAGCCGACATTGGATTTTCCGGCGGCTCAATGCGTCTGTTCTCATGCGCCAGCAAAGCCGCCACGACGTCGTCGGCATCGGCGGGCTTTGCCAGATAATCGACGGCGCCGAGTTTCACGGCATTCACCGCGGTCGCGATATTGCCATAGCCGGTGAGAATGATGCCGCGCGCATCGGGCCGGCGCAGCTTCAAGGCGGAAATCACGTCGAGGCCGTTGCCGTCGCCAAGCCGCATATCGACCACGGCGAATCCCGGCGCCGTGCGTTCGACCTGCAGCAATCCGTCGGCCACCGATTCCGCGGTAGTCACGGCAAAGCCGCGGCTTTCCAGCGCCTTGGCCAGCCGCTGGAGAAACGAACGGTCGTCCTCCACGATCAGCACCGACCGCTCGCCTGAAATTATATCATCGGCCGGTTGGGCAAGATCGTCAGTGGCAATGTCCACGCAGTCACCTGTTTTTCTAACGCCAGTCTCATCCTAGCCGTTCGCGCCACCCAGTCACACCTTAAATATAGGCAATCAAATGGCGCGGTTTCACGGCGCCGAAAAACCGATCGAGCGTTCGAACTCGCCCCGGCGCCAGCGCAATTTGATGACGGCGCCACGTTGCGGGAACTCACGGTTTTCGAAATTAAGCGTGGCGCCCGAGCGCTCCAGTAATGTCTTGGCGATGAAAAAGCCCAGTCCGAGCCCGGTCGGCTCGTCGCTGTCTTCGTTGGGATTGCGCTTTCGGGTGGTAACGTAAGGCTCACCAATGCGGTCGAGAATGTCTGGAGCAAAGCCCGGCCCGTCGTCGCTGATGGTCACGTCGATGCCCTCCACGCTCCATTGCAAGCCGATCTCTACGCGCTCGCGCGCGAAATCGACGGCGTTCTCCACCAGATTGCCGAGCCCGTAAAGAATCGCCGGATTGCGCGCACCGACCGGTTCGGCTTCACGGCTGCCCGGCACGGTCACATCGATGCCGACACCGAAATTGCGATGCGGCGCCACCACCTCTTCGATCAGCGCGGAAAGCGGCGTGCGGTCGAACGGTTCGCTGCTCGACGACAGTTCGGTGATTTTCGCAAGAATGTCGCGGCAGCGCGTGGCCTGCTCGCGCAACAGCCGCACGTCGTCGCCATGGGGCGCGTCGGCGGCGATCGCGTTTTCCAGTTCCTTGGCGATGACCGAAATCGTCGATAGCGGCGTACCGAGCTCATGCGCGGCGGCGGCGGCCAGCCCATCGAGCTGCGAGAGATGCTGCTCGCGCGCCAGCACCAGTTCGGTGGCGGCCAACGCATCGGTGAGCTGGCGGGATTCTTCCGTGATCTGCCAGGCATAGACGCTGATGAATCCGATCGCCAACAGGATCGATAGCCAGACCCCCATCATGTAGATCGGCGGCAGTTGCAACGGGTCGTCGCTGTCCCACGGCAGCGGAAAATGCACGAACACCAGCGCGGTGGCGCAGGCCACCGCGAAACCGCCCAGGATCAAGGTAAAGCGCGGCGGCAGCGCGGTCGCCGACAACAGCACCGGCCCCAGAAACAAAAAGGCGAACGGGTTTTGCAATCCGCCGGTGAGAAACAACAGCACCGCAAGTTCGGCGATATCGAAGGCCAGCAGCCACGCGGCGCGGTCGGGCTCGAGCCGCTGCGTCATGTGGAAGTGCAGCCGCAAGGCGATATTGAGCCAGGCCGAGAGCGCGATCGCGGCTAGGCAAGGCCACATCGGCAGTTCGAAATTGAGCCCATATTGCACCACCAGGACGGCAGTGCTCTGGCCGATAATGGCGAGCCAGCGCAGCCGCACCAGCGTGTCGAGGCGCACATTGCGGCGCGGATGGGTCTGGGAAAAGCCAAGTCCGGGCATGGGCCAGTGTAACGCGATGCGGCTTGCGCACAAATTGCCGGCGGCCTATTGGCGATGCCATGGACGTTTCAGTCACGCCGGCCGTCGCCGTCGATGCCCTGGTCAAGCGCTATAAGGGCGTTACCGCAGTCGATGGCATCTCGTTTCGCCTCGATACCGGCTCGATCACCGGGCTGCTGGGCGGCAATGGCGCCGGCAAAACCACCACCATCGCCATGATCATGAGCCTGGTCACTCCCAGTTCCGGCACCGTAACGGTGCTCGGCGCCAACATGCCCAAGGAGCGCTACCAGGTATTGCACCGCATGAATTTCGAAAGTCCCTACGTGGACATGCCCATGCGTCTGACAGTGCGGCAAAATCTGACGGTGTTTGCGCAACTCTATGGCGTACGCGATATCGCCGGGCGCATCGCCAGTCTTGCCGCCGAGCTCGATTTGACTGAGTTCCTCGACCGGCCGGCCGGGAAATTATCGGCCGGGCAAAAAACCCGCGTCTCGCTCGCCAAGGCGCTGCTCAACCGGCCGGAAGTACTGCTGCTCGACGAACCGACCGCCTCGCTCGATCCGGACACCGCCGATTGGGTGCGTGCGCATCTCGAGCGCTATCGGCGCGAGCATAACGCGACAATTCTGCTGGCTTCGCACAATATGACGGAAGTTGAGCGACTTTGCTCGCGCGTCATCATCATGAAGAAAGGCCGCATTGAAGACGACGATACGCCGCTCCGGCTATTGGCGCGCTATGGCCGCGCCACGCTGGAAGATGTGTTCCTCGACGTGGTGCGCGGCCGCGGCCAGCACGAGGCGGCAAGATGAACCCCTCCGACGCCAGCGTTGAATTTTCCCTCAACCGCGTCGCCGCCATGGTGCGGCGCTATTGGTTCCTGCTGCGTTCGTCCTGGCCGCGCATTCTCGATCTGATCTATTGGCCGGCGGTACAGATGCTGATGTGGGGCTTTCTGCAATTATACGTCTCGCAGAATTCCGGCTTCTTCGCGCAAGCCGGCGGTGTGTTCATCGGCGCGGTTCTGCTGTGGGACATCCTTTTTCGTGGCCAGCTTGGGTTTTCGATCTGCTTTCTGGAGGAAATGTACACGCGCAACCTCGGCAACCTCATGATGTCGCCGCTGCGCCCGGTCGAACTGATCGCCGCGCTGATGATCATGAGCGTGGTGCGGCTCTTGATCGGCATGATCCCGGTATCGCTGCTGGCCATCGCCTTTTTCGGTTTCAATCTGTGGTCGCTCGGCCTTGCGCTTGCCGCTTTCTTCCTGAATCTGATTTTGACCAGCTGGGCGATCGGCATTTTCGTCGCCGGTCTATTGTTGCGCAACGGCTTGGGCGCCGAGAGCATGGCCTGGACCATCATGTTTCTGTTCCTGCCGCTCACCTGCGTCTACTATCCCGTCGGCGTGCTGCCGCATTGGCTGCAATATGTCGCCTGGTGCTTGCCGCCGACCTACGTATTCGAAGGCATGCGTGCGCTGTTGATCCAGCACGTATTCCGCGCCGACCTCATGCTCGAAGCGCTAGCGTTCAATGTCGTGCTGTTCGCGGTTGCGGCCTTGGCCTTTATGAAGCTTTTGGCCAGCGCGCGCGAACAGGGCTCGCTCTTGCAAGGCGGCGATTAGGCATTAAATAACTGAATATTATAATGAATTTAACGTCGTTTCCGGCGTAAACCCGCCGCCAAGGACTTATCGCTAGGTTGACCCTATGAGCAAAACGAGACAGTCTGCTGCAGTGCAGCAAGGCCCGGGATCTCCTATCGCCATCGGTCAATTCGACGGAGCAGCGGTGCTCTCCGGCGATGGCGGCATGGCGCAATCGGCGCCGCTGTACTGGTTCTATGAGATGGCACAGTCGGCGCTTACGCCCTCGCGCGCCATCGCCGACGCCACCAGGTTGTTCTTCAAAAATCCGGCCAATCCCTTCGCCCACACTTCCTATGGCAAGTCGGTGGCGGCGGCAATGGAAGTGTTCGAGCGCTCGACGCGCCGTTACCAGCGTCCCGAGTGGGGCATCCATTCGACGCTTCTAGGCGCCGAGCGCATTCCGGTTCGTATGGAGACCGTTTGGGAGCGGCCGTTCTGCAAGCTGCAGCATTTCGAGCGCATGTTCACGCGTGTACCGCGCCGGCCGCAGCCCAAGCTGCTAATTGTCGCGCCGATGTCAGGCCACTATGCGACGCTGCTGCGCGGCACGGTGGAGACGTTGCTGCCGTATCACGACGTCTATATTACCGAATGGGCCGACGCGCGCACGGTGCCGCTCGAGCAAGGCCGCTTCGATCTCGACGATTATATCGACTACGTCATTTCCATTTTGCACTGGATGGGGGGCGACGCGCATGTGATCGCGGTCTGTCAGCCCTCGGTGCCGGTGCTGGCCGCGGTTGCGCTGATGGAAGCCGACAAGGATCCTTACGTGCCGCATTCCATGGTGCTCATGGGCGGACCAATCGACACGCGTGTCAGCACCAATTCGGTCGATAAGCTCGCCGAGGAGCGCGGTCTCGAGTGGTTCCGCAACCACGTCATCACCAAGGTGCCGTTCCCGCATCCCGGCTTCATGCGCGATGTCTATCCGGGCTTTCTGCAGCTCAGCGGCTTCGTCACCATGAATCTCGACCGCCATCTCGAGGCGCACCGCAAGTTGTTCACGAACCTGGTCAAGGGCGACGGCGACTCGGCGCAAAAGCACCGCGAATTCTATGATGAATATCTCGCCGTCATGGACCTAACCGCGGAATTCTACCTGCAAACCGTCGATACGGTTTTCATCAAGCACGCGCTGCCGAAAGGCGAGATGACGCATCGCAACCGCATGATCGACTTGTCGTCCATCACGCGCACCGCTTTGCTGACGGTGGAAGGTGAACACGACGATATTTCCGGCGTCGGGCAGACCGAAGCGGCGCATGCGCTGTGCAAGAATATTCCGGCCGAGATGAAGGCGCATTATCTCCAGCCCGGCGTCGGGCATTATGGCGTGTTCAACGGTTCGCGCTTCCGTTCCGAAATCGCGCCGCGCATCGCCGATTTCGTGCTCTCCAACAATGGCGCGCGCAAACCCGGCACTGCTAAAGGCGCCGATGCCAAAAGCGCAAAAGCCGAAGCCGCCCCGCATTGATCTCGCATTGACGCGCGTGACTGTGGCACACTGCGCTCAGGGCTGATTCTCGACTGAGCCGTTCCGGACGAACCATGTCCATTCCGCTGCGCGCTTTATTGTTTCGCCGCACCAGTGCGCCTACGGCCATCACGGTCGCGTTCGACGGCGAGGTTTTTCCCGTTCGCCTGCGATGCAACGTCCAGGCGCGCCGCTATACCTTGCGCATCCATTCCGTCACCCGCGAGGTTGTGCTCACCATGCCGCCGCGCGGCAGCGTGAAGCAGGCGAGCGCCTTTGCGCAGAAGCATGGCGCCTGGATCGCGGCACGGCTGCAACGCCTACCGCGGGCGGCGCCCTTTAGCGATGGCATGGTGCTGCCGCTGCGCGGTGTCGATCACCGTATCGCGCACCGGCCGGGCTCGCGCGGTACGGTCTGGATCGAGAGCGGGCAGGGCGCTGAACCGTTGCTCTGCGTCGCCGGTGCGACACCCCATATTGCGCGCCGGGTGCGCGATTTTCTCAAGCGCGAAGCCAAGTCGGATCTGGAAAAGGCGAGCCAACAGGCGGCGCAAGCGCTCGGCGTTGCGATCAAGCGCGTATCGATCCGCGATCAGGCGAGCCGCTGGGGCTCGTGCTCGACCGCGGGCCTGTTGTCCTATTCATGGCGGTTGATCTTGGCGCCGCAATACGTCCTCGATTATCTCGCCGCTCATGAAGTGGCCCATCTGGTCGAGATGAATCACTCGCCGGCGTTCTGGCGCCTGGTCGAGCGCCTCTGTCCGCACGTTGCGCGCGCCAAGGCGTGGCTCGACGCGCATGGCACCGGGCTGCATCGCTACGGCATGCGGGACGGCGCGGCTTCGGCCAAGGCATGAACCGCGTGACATTTAAATCAAATAGATTTCGAGTGACATAGGCTCGTGCTTCGTTCAGAACCCGTAACGCCAAATGCTTGGGTGCCGATGCCGCGGCGCCCCGCCGCAAAACGGATTGATCATCGAATGCTGCGCCCAGGTACTTTTGCGCTTACGGCATTGCTGGCGGCGTTGAGCGCGGTCGCTCCGCTCACCACCGACATGTATCTGCCGTCGCTGCCCAACATCGCGCAGCAGTTGGGCGCTTCGACCGCGCAAGTCCAACTCACCATCTCGGCCTATCTGATCGGATTTGCCCTTGGGCAGATTTTCTACGGGCCGCTATCCGACCGGCATGGCCGCAAGCCGGTATTGCTTGGCGCCGTCGCCCTCTATTGCGTGGCCAGCCTTGTATGCGCGCTATCGACCTCGGTTGAAATGCTGATCGTTGCGCGGTTTGCCCAGGCGCTCGGCGGCTCCGGCGGCGTCGTGCTGGCGCGCGCGATTGTGCGCGATCTTTATTCCGGCGCGCGGGCAGGGCGCGAATTATCGCTGATCGGCTCGGTCATGGCGCTGGCGCCGGTGCTGGCGCCGGTTGTGGGCGGTATTTTGCAGACCGGCTTTGGCTGGCGGTCGATTTTTGTCACCCTGGTCATCGCGGGCGTTGCCACTGGTTGTGTGGTTTGGCTGCGGCTGCCGGAAACGCTGAGCGTGCGCGCCGCCGAACCAGTCTCGCCCGCCAACATGATCAAGTCCTATCGCGTGGTCGCCCGCCATCCGGCGTTTCTCGCTTATCTGGGGCTTTCCACCGCGAGCTATGCCGGGCTGTTTGCGTGGATTTCCGGCGCCTCTTTCGTTCTGCAAAATCTCTACGGCTTGACGCCGTTCGATTTCGGCGTCGCCTTCGCGCTCGGTTCGGTCGGTTACATGACCGGCACTTTGGTGGCCGCAAAATTAGTGGCGCGGCTGGGTCTCGATGGGATTATCGGGCTCGGCAGCGCCGCCGTCAGTATTGGCGGGCTTGGCATGGTGGCGGCGGTTGCGCTCGGTTCGACGTCCGCTATCTCATTGGTATTGCCGGTTGCGGTCTATCTCGCCGGGCTCGGCATGGTGTTGCCGCAAACCATCGCTGGCGCCATGATGCCATTTCCCGAACGCGCAGGCACCGCATCCGCTCTGCTCGGCTTCATCCAGCAATGCGCGGCGGCCTTATGCGGCGCCGTGGTTGGCTGGCTATTGGGCGCGAATGCGTGGCCACTGGCCATCGCGGTGGCGGTCATGGGCTGCACGACACTGGCGATATGGCTGTCGACGCGCGGCTTGCGCGCGCGTTTCGCGGCCACGCACTAGATCAGCGGTGCTAATTATTGCCGCGGCCGAACAGATTATTGATCAGCCAGCCGTCGAGACTGCCCGAGCCATTGGATTGCGCTTGGGCCGTCGTCCCAGCGGCAGGCTGCACTGGCGCCGGCTGCGCAGGCTGGGCGCTGCCGAACAGGCCGGACAGGATACCGCCGCTCGAAGCGCCCGGCAGGCTTGCGACCGGTACACCTTGAAGGGCGTCGCGCATGAAGCGGCTCCAGATTTCCACCGGCATGCCGCCGCCGGTGACTTTTTTAGTTGGCGAGCCGTCGTCATTGCCAAGCCACACGCCGGTGACCAGGCGACCGGTAAAGCCGATGAACCAGGCGTCGCGGAAATCCTGGCTGGTGCCGGTCTTGCCGGCCGCCGGCCAGCCGGGCAGCGTGGCCTTGTGGGCGGTGCCGATGGTCAGCGTCTGCGCCATCATGTCATTCATCATCGCCACATAACGCGCCTCGATGATGCGGCCGAGCTGTTGCTCGCTGCGGGTATAGAGCAGCTTGCCGTTGGCGCCGGTGATACGCTCGATCACATGGGGCTGAACCGCAAAGCCGCCATTGGCGAAGGGCGCGTAGGCGCCGACCAGTTCCAGCATCGAGACTTCGGACGTGCCAAGCGCGATCGAGGCGTTGGGCTCGAGCTTTGAGGCGATGCCGAGCCGATAGGCGGTGCGGATCACCGCTTGCGGGGAGAATTCCATGGTCAGGCGCACCGAAACCGTATTGAGCGACAGCGCCAGCGCCTTGGCGAGCGTCACCGGCCCGAAATATTCGTGGCCGTAGTTTTCCGGCTGCCAGCCTTTGATTTTGATCGGCGCGTCTTGACGCACGCTGTCGGGGGTGAGCCCGTTCTCTAGCGCGGTCAGATAGACGAAGGGCTTGAAGGCGGAGCCGGGCTGGCGCTTGGCGGCGACCGCGCGGTTGAATTGGCTTTCGGCATAATTGCGCCCGCCGACCATGGCGCGGACCGCGCCGTCCGGCGTCATCGCAACCAGCGCGCCCTGGCTGACGCCGCTCTTGTCGCCCTTTAGCGTCAGTTCATCGGTGAGTGATTTTTCCGCGCTGGCCTCCAGGCTGGCATCGATCGTGGTATCGACCACGATATCCTCATCGATATGGCCGAGCACATCGTTGAGCCCGTCCATGACCCAGTCGGCGACGTAATTGACCGCGCCATTGCCGGCCTGCGCCACGATGCGCGGCGGCTTAACGAGCGCGACTTTTTCGTTCGCGTTGCTGATGAAGCCGAGTTCGGCCATGGCGGCGAGCACGATTTTCGCGCGTTGTTCGGCGGCTTCGAAATTGCGCGTCGGCGCCAGCCGCGACGGCGACTTCACCAGCCCGGCGAGCATGGCCGCTTCGCCGATACTCAATTGTTTGGCGGATTTGCCGAAATAGCGCAGGGACGCCTGCTCTATGCCATAGGCGCCGGAGCCGAAATAAACGCGGTTCAGGTAGAGTTCGAGAATCTGCGTCTTGGAAAATTTGCGCTCCAGCCAGATCGCCAGCATCGCCTCTTGCAGTTTGCGGGTGATGGTCCGCTCCTGCGTTAGAAAAAGATTCTTTGCCAATTGCTGGGTGAGGGTAGAGCCGCCCTGGGCGACGCCACGGTGAAGGATATTGGCGACCATAG
>Ga0182030_10020669_pt1 | contig 12396 bp, 7 predicted proteins | sample 812S3MmetaG_FD_121299 | JGI IMG/M metagenome (GOLD analysis project Ga0182030, IMG submission 121299) | Permafrost microbial communities from Stordalen Mire, Sweden - 812S3M metaG (Illumina Assembly) | ecosystem: Environmental > Terrestrial > Soil > Wetlands > Permafrost | place: Sweden... | reverse complement strand
GCCAGCACCTCTTCGGGGTCGGGCAGGTCGGCCTCGACCAGCCAGGTGAGCAGTTCGATCCCAGGGCCTTGGCCGACGGCGCCGCGCACGAGAAGCGATCGCACCAAGTCGTCGGAGCCGACGGCCCGAGCCGCGGCCAGGAGGGTGGCCGCCATGTCCCAGCTGCGCGGGCTGGGCCACGCCCGTCCCGCGTTCGCCGCATCTTCGGGCACCTCGACAGCCAGGGTTGGCCGGACTCGGATGAATCCGCCGACCCAACTGCGGGCGACGGGGATCCAGCGTCCCCACCCTTCGGGCAGGGTGGGGACCTGCGGGGTCGGCCATCCGCCCGAGAGGCCGTCTGCCACCGCCCTGCCGTCGACAGCCCAGTCGAGATGACAGAACCGGTTGGCCAACGGTGCGGAGAGTTCCCATCCCGACGCGGCCTGCTCGGGAGGGTTGGCGGCAGCCACCACGGCAACGCCGACGGGGAGTTCGAGGTCCCCAACGGTGCGCTCCAGAACGACCCGCAGAAGTGCGGCCTGGACAGCCGGAGGCGCGGTCGAGATCTCGTCGAAGAACAGGACGCCGCGCCCGGCGGCGCCCAGACGCCGCGCCCACTGCGGCGGGGCGAAGTCGACGTGGGGGTACCCACCCTCGTGGCTGATGATCGGCAGGCCGGCGAAGTCCGAAGGCTCCCTGATCGAGGCGATCACGGTCTCGAGCGGCAGACCGATGGCCTCGGCCAGCGCCCTGATGACCGACGTCTTGCCGGTGCCCGGCGGTCCCCAGAGGAGGACCGGGACACGAACCGAGACGGCCAGAGCCAGCGCTTCGACCACCGCCGCGTGATCATCCATCCCCCCAGTGTGGCCCGCTCCACCCATGAGATGCTGTGGTGTGTCGAAAAACGCCGACCCGGAGACCTACCTGCGCCTGTCCGGCGAGCGCATCCTCCTCGCGCAGGGCCGGGGAAACAACATGGCGGAAGGGTCGGCGATGGCCATCATCGGTAGGGCTTTCATCGCTGCTGGCGCATTGGATCCCAAGCAGAGCCAATCCATACTCGAGGAATACAGCCTCGCCATGGCGCTGCGCCTCCACGGCGGTCGGATGCGCATGCGGCACATGGCCGCTGGGCAGGCCCAAGGCACCCGACTCACCGCACTGCGGGCTGTCGTGTGCGCCCTCTCCTTTGATGCTTCCGACGAGCACCGGACGCTCGATCGGGTGCTTTTCGCCGAGGAAGCCACCCACCTCGACCTCTCCGGCATTGGGCCTCCGGGTCAAGCCTCACGGTCGATGGGTCCAGTGCGCCACATGCGGATGATGCGAGGCATGGGCCCGGGCCCTTTCGGTGCCCAGACCCTCGTCGTGGTCGACGACGAGGGGACAACTGCCACAGCCCACGCCCACGGGGCACACTCGAGCGACCGCAGCTGGCAGGCCACCTTCGTGACCGACGTGCCCCTGAACCCCGACACACGTTGGATCGAAATCGACAGCCACCGTCTCGGACTCCCACCACGCACTCCTCCGCCTGAGGTGTACGTGGAGTCGGTGGAGGAGATTGATCCGCTCCGAGCGATGTTCTACAAGGAGATCCTCGGTTCCGACCGGCGCCTCGGCGGAGATGACCCGACAGAGGTTGCCCTGGGAGCGCTGCTCGATACCGGGGTCCTTGCAGCCGATGATTCGTTGGTGACCGACGTCAGACGGATCGCCGGGGCGGTCGCCGGCGGTGTGTCGGTACCGGATCTGCCCGAACCCTGGGCTTCACTTGTCCGCCGGTTCTCCAAGTCCGACGGCCCGACCGGCCGCATCCCCATTGGGGCCGCGATCAATTCAGTCGACGGATACTCGGTGCGCTTTGATGCACTCACGTCCGAGCCAACATCCTTCTCCCTCTCGCTCGCCGTCTCCCCAGGGGACCCCTTGCTTCGGCACTTCCCCGGGTTCGAGCTCGAGCGTTCCGCCCTCGACTGGTGGGCCGAGGACGACCGGATGAACTCCTACGTCGCTTTCAACGGCGGTGGCGGCGGTTCGGGAGAGATTGCCCAGGGCGAGGTGCACTCCCTGGCGCCGCTCGACCCCCAAGCAACGTTCCTCAGGCTGCTCCCGACCGGGCCAACGCAGCGTGGCGTCGTCACCATCTCACTCGCCGGTCTCGGTGATCCTTCATGATCAGAGGGTCGTTGGGCGATCTGCGTCCCGCCACGTATCCCGTCGAATGCTCAGGCGAACGTCACACCATTCGCTGGGAGGCGGGCGAGCTGTCCGCTCCTGACCACGGTGACCCCGAAGGCGAGCGGGCGCTCGCAGCCCTCGGGGGGACGTCCTGCGCTTGTCTCGACATCCTGGGCGCATGGGCCCACCACCGCGAGGATCTCCGGCTGCTCAGTGCGATGAGCCGGGGTCCCGGGGACGTGATCCAGTCAGAGGGCTTTGGAGGCCCTCGGATCTCTGGAATGAACGTGGTCAGGGGGAGCCATGCGGTTCTGCGACCCGGAGTGACAACAGCGGCGGGGGCGTCGGGGTGGGTCGCCCGAGCTCCTCTGTCCGGGCTCTCTTCAGCCGGCGCAAGGGGTCAGTTCGCCAGGACGCCGGATTCCACGGAGGAGGAGATCGCTCTCCTGGCGGGCCTCGGCCGCGATGTCACCGTCCGGATGGTCGCCACCATCACCGCGACACTCCTTCAACAACAGTTGGCGGGTGCACGCAGCGGTTCGACGGTGTTGCCGGCCCTGGAGGCATCCCTCTTCGGACGCGTCTCGAACGCCCTCCGTATGTGGCTGGGGGCGCCAGACCTCAACGTGGAACTCGAGGTCAGTGATCAGCCGGAACAGTGGACTCTCACCGGCGATATCGACAGCTCGCTCCGGCTGCTCCTCCCCCTGGAGTGGGTAACGGAAGTCTGGGGTCGCGACCTCGCCTTGGTCGCGGGTCGCTTCTCGCTCGGGGTTGTCGAGTCATCAGGGAGCCGCATCGCGCTCAGCACTGTCGCTTCCGACCTCGGGTCACCCAAAATCCTCAGGATCGAGATGCCGTAAGCCAAAGCGTTGCCTTTGCGACTTGCTCCGGACGATCAAGGCGGTGAGCGCGACCGCCAAGAGCCGCCGCCTGAGCCGCCGTTCTCGGGGCCCGTTACGGACCGAGCAATGCGGCGGGGATCACCGCGATGCCGTCCTGTCGCCGATAGGCGTGGTCTCCGGCAGTGATGACAGCTGCATCGAGGAGGTCGTCACCGAGCTGCTCTCGAAGCCAGAGCAGATGGCGGACGTCGGCGTCGTCGACCGCTCCACCGAGCTTGACCTCCAGCGCCACAACGCTTTCATCTCGACGGGCCACGATGAGGTCAACCTCGTGGTCTCCGTCCCTGGTCCGTAGGTGATGCACCGTGGCCTCGTTGGCCTGGGCATATACCCTGACGCTGAGCGTGACCAATGATTCGAAGAGAGCGCCGAGGAATGAGCCATCGCGCACAATGAGTTGCGCGGGCCCGACGCCGCGAAGGAGCGCGCCGGCGTCAATTCCGACGAGGTGAGCCGCCAGCGCAGGGTCGGCGAGGTGGTGCTTGGGTGCCTGGGTGAGACGGCTCAGCCGATTCTGCGTCGGCAGCCACCCTGGGACGGGGTCAACGAGGTACAGCCGTTCCAGCACATCTCGGTAGGCGATGGTGGTCGTCTTCGCGGGCTTCTCTGCTTCTCGCGGTGTCGCGGCACCGAGCAACTTGTTGTAGGTCGCCGTGGTGGAGGTGGCAGCCGCGTACGCAGCGAGCCATGCCCGGAGCGTGGCTGGTCTGCGGACGGTCAGACCGAGTTCAGGGAAATCGCGATTGATAACGCGTGAGATGTAGCCGTCGAGCTGTGCCCGTCGCGCACGGCCCTCAAGCGAACGGATACCGGGAAAGCCCGACGCCAGGATCTCATTGATGTAGCCGGGAAGGGTTAAAGCAGAAGCCCCGGCGATCGCACGGCCGTCGCCGGTGAGCATCTCGCCCAGCCGGATCACCGGAGTTTCGATTTGGCGCTCCGCCAGGCTCATGGGTCGCATCCTGAGCTCCACCAGGCGACCCGAACCAGGGTGTACGGGTTGTGTTGTAGGGACGGCGCTGCCGGTGAGAAGAAACCGGCCGGCCGGAGCGTCTCTTTCGGACTGCCGACGGACGAAGTCCCATAGCGGAGGATGACGTTGCCATTCATCGAAGAGAATCGTGCCGGAAATGCTGCTGACCAAACTCCCAGGGTCGGCCGCCACGACTTCGAGCTGGGCTGGATCGTCGAGCTCGAAAACCTCGCTGGCGCGCCGACGTGCCGTCTCAGTCTTGCCCACGGCCCGCGGTCCTTCCAAGACGATGGCCGGCAGGCTCGACATCAGCTCGTCCAGCTCGCCGTCGACGATACGAGAAAGGTAGTCCACCGTCCCTACACTACCGCCTGCCAAGAAACTATGCTACTGCATGCCAGAATTATCCGCTACCGCTTGCCAGGCAGACGTGGCGGCCGTCGCCAACCAATACGGGTTTGGCCGGCCCCTGGGCCCAAGACCGGCCCGCCGCCGCCCGCTCAGTAGCGGGGTGCGTCCTGGACCGCTCTCCAGCGTTCGTAGGGGGTCGAGGAGATTTCCCTTCAAGCGTGAATTCTCAGTTCCCCGAGGACTCAGGAGTGGTGGATTTCAGTGAGCAACTCTGGCGGGTCCTACGTGAGCGTGGTCGCCCCGATCGGTCACCGCCGGTCGCGAGACGCGACCTGATCGGGATCTGTCTCGGCCGGCGGTGATCCGACGTCCTCCCCTGCGCGCTGTCCGTTCGCCCATGAATTCGAGGAGCGAGTGTCGGCCCTTCTCAGGCGGCAGCGCGACCGAAGCGACGGGAGAGAAACGGAATCAATGCCTGGTTTACCTCGTCACCGTGCGTCCACAGGAGTCCGTGCGGTGCTCCTGCGACCTCGACGTAGTCGCTGTCCCGCACCAACTCCGCCGTTCGACGTCCGCAGGCTTCGACCGGCAGGATCCGGTCAGCATCGCCGTGCATAACCAGGGTGGGTATATCTACCTTTGCCAGATCATCACGAAAATCGGTCTTCCATGTCGGAACACAGCCGAAGGTCCCGATCGGTGACGCACCGACCGCCACATTCCATGCGTCCCGGACAACCTCTTCGCTGATGCGGGAGCCCAGGTTCTCGTCCAGATTGAAGAAGTCCTTGTAGAAGTCGGTCAAATAGGCAGGCCGGTCCTTACTGATGGCCGCCTGAATACTGTCGAACACGTCTTGGTCCACGCCGTGCGGCGTCTCGGAGGTCCGCAGTAGGTACGGAGGAACACCGGAGATGATGGCGGCCCGGCTCACCCGCTCCGATCCGAAAGTCCCAAGGTAACGGGCCACTTCACCACCTCCCATGGACATCCCCACCAACGCGATGTCACGGAGGTCCAGTTGGCAGAGCAGCAGATGCAGATCATGGGCAAAGGTGTCGTAGTCGTATCCGAAGCTGGGCTGGCTCGACTGCCCAAAGCCTCGGCGGTCATAGGTGACCACTCGATACCCGGATGCCAACAGGCCTGTGGTCTGCTTCTCCCACGATCGACCGCTCAATGGGAATCCGTGGATGAGCACCACGGGCCGACCTGACCCCCGGTCCTCGTAGTGCAGTGTGACGGGCGCGGAGTTCTCCTCTCCCACAGTGACGTACGGCATGTGCTCCTCCATTTCTCCGGATCTGCATGTCAGCAGATCACGAGCTAAACCCGACCGAGATGATCGGGCCGTACTACCCATGCTGACGTCCCTGCCGGTGGATCGAATCACCCGAAACTTGTAGTTGAACTCTCCATCGGTGCCCGGCGTCAGTGTGGAAGTGTCTGAGCAGTCCGCTGCCCGGGATCGCTACGCCACCGCGGCAGTGTGGTGACCGGCATGCACTAGGGCGCGGAGCTCCCTCCGGGAGTTGAGACCAAGCTTCAAGAAGACCTTTCGGAGGTGCCATTCGACCGTGCGGGCGCTGAGGAAGAGCTCCGCTCCTATTTCGCGATTCGTATGCCCGTGAGCGACCAGCTGGGCGATTTGGGCCTCTTGGCGTGTGAGTGTGACGCGCATATCGGGAGTGCGTTTACGGACAATCTCGCCGGTGGCCAGTAATTCACGTCGTGTTCGTTCAGCGAACGGTTCAACATGGAGGACGGTGAAGAGTCCCTGTGCAAGCCGTAGCTCCCGACGAGCGTCCAGGCGTCGCTTCGCACGCCGTAGCCACTCGCCGTACAAGAGATGGGCGCGAGCTAAATCGATTTGCACACCGGTGGATTTCAGGAGGTGGATCGCCTGGCGGTAGTGGTGTTCGGCAGCACCGCCCTCGGCCATGAGGGCCCGCGAGCGGGCTACGATCCCGCGGGCCCACTCCGTCCCGGTGTCGCCGATCGCCGTGGTCAACTGCTCGAGGGCCTCGAGCGCACGTCCGCTCCGGCCGCTTCGACAGGCAGCTTCGATCAGCTCTGGGAGTACCAGAGCTGAGAAGCCCGGCTCTTGCGGGCAGGCCTGTGCCCGTTCGGCCGCAATCAAGGCGTCCGCGTAATGACCGAGTGCATTGTTCCGAAATGCTGCAGCGCAGTAGCTAACGACGCCTAGACCCTCCCCATCGTTCGTCGGGCCGCTCGGGCTATGGACCAGTGTCAGTTCCTCGTTCATCGGAGCTCCTTGTCGTGACGGGTCGTCCTTACCAGCGTGAACTTTGGACGCTCACCCCGAATCCTGGAATGCGGATAGTTGTGGCGATCGGAGCGTCCGTGGCCCCGAGCTCGGCAGAGGCCGCCAGAGGCGGCGGTCACGGGTCTTGCCTCTCGAATCATGGGAAACGGGTGGTGCGAAATGGGACCCATCCCCAACAGGGCCCTGACCTGGGCGCAATGCCGGGTTGTCGGGGTCTGGACCACGACAGGTGTGGTTGACGCAAGCACCCATTTACCCTGCGGCTCTGGCTGAGAACAATATGGCGAGGCCACAACTCGAGACCGGGCCTCCTCACGCTACATCCGGCTACCCGTCTCCTCCTTGAGCAGCTCTGCCAGTTCCCGCCGCGACGAGATGCCCAGCTTCTGGAACACCTTACGAAGGTGATAGTCGACCGTGTTGGTGCTGATGAAAAGTTGGCTGGCAATCTCCCGACTGGTGGCACGCTGTGACGCCAGGCGGGCGATCTGAAGTTCACGGGAGGTCAGGTCATAGGCGGTGTCCGGGCGTCGGGCGCGGGCACGCTGACCGGTGGCGAGGAGTTCGACGCGTGCACGCTCCGCGAAGGCTCGGGCACCCATTGCGTCGAACATCTCATACGCCTGACTCAACTGCTCTCGCGCCTCGGAACGACGTTTTTGACGCCGGAGCCATTCCCCATAGACCAGGTGGGTCCGCGCCACCTCCGCCAACAGCGCCGTTCTCGCGAACCACCCCAGTGCTTCCCGATAATGGAATTCGGCAGACGGGGGCTCCGCGGTGAGGGCACGGCAGCGCTCTAGCAGACCTAGCGCCCAGGGGGTGCCTGAAGCCTCAGCGCGATCGGTCAGTTGGGCCAGCGCGCTGGCGCAGGCCTCGTCATCTCCGCAACGTACAGCCGCCTCCACCACTGCAGCCAGCGCCTGACCACTCCACCCCATCGAATCCGCGTCAACGACGAAGCGGGCCGCCGCCAGCGCTTTCTCGTACTGGCCCACGCCGAGTTCGAAGGTCGACAATGCGAGGTTGCCGAGGACGATGATCGACCCCGTACAAAAGGCGTTGCCGCCGGCCTCCAGTTCGGCTGCCTTGGTCCGGGTCCGTTCATCGCCCTGCCAGGCGAGCAGTTCTATGTCGAGCAGGTCGTAGACCTCGAGGGTTCCGTTGATAGTCAACGTGACATCGTGCAGTTCGGCATAGCGCTCCCGCGCCGCGAGGAATCGGCCGGAGCGGATCTCGACCGCCGCGAGGCTGAGTAGCGCCACCTGGAGCGCCGACAGACTTCCCTGCACCCTTGCCGCGTGCTCTAGGCGCTCCAGCATGGCCCGAAGCTTGACCTCGTCCCAGAGGTCGTGGGCTAGCTCGGGTCCCAGCATCGTCCAACGGTTGAGTTCCTCGAAGGACATGGCTGATTGGATGTCCACCGCGTCCCGCATTGCCGGTACGGCGTCGAGATAACTGCCGCCATACCGCATTGCCACACCCTTGAGCATGATGTCCGCCGGGGCCGCGGGCGTCGTCTGTTGCCGCAGCGATACCAAAGCGGTGGCGGCGATCTCCGATATGGTCGTACCCTCGGTGAAATGCATCGAGGCCTCCGACGATTGAAGGGCGTCGAGCAGCGATTGGTGGCACAGCCTCCGGTCGATCGGCTCGAATGCTTTGGCCGCTCCGAGAAGCAGCGCCGGCCCCAGTTGGGGTTGTCCCAAGGGAAGGCGCAGGCGTCCGTCTAGGCGTTGGGCCTGAGCCCTTTCGATTGGATCGGTCAGGTCGGGGAGTGCCTCGCGCAGTAGAGAATCCGAGTACGCGGCGTTTCCGGCGAAGAAAGCGGCGAGCGCGGCCGCCAACAGGCGACCCGCCTTTGCCTGCGGGTCGGGGGTAAGGCTGGCGGCGCGAACCAAGAACGACGATTCGGCGATGTAGCCACCGCGAGCACGGGCTTGAATGGCGGACCGCTCGAGGGCCGCCGCGAGGTCCTCGTCGGGGCCCAAGGCCACTGCCGCCATATGCATCGCTCGGCGATCCGCATCCTGCTCTACATCCGCCACAGCGGCCAGGGCACGGTGCACCCGCCTCCGATGTTCGGCATCGGCTCCGGCATAGACGGCAGAACGGACCAGCGGGTGTCGGAATTCAATCCGGGGTTCGATCAAGAGAAGGCCGCTGTCCAACGCACGCTCCACGGCGACGGAGGAGAGGCCGAGTACGTCGGCCGCCCGTCGCAACGTGTCGGGATCGCCGGCGGATTCCGCGGCCGCAACCAGAAGGAGGAGCTGTGCGTCGTCCGGGAGCTGACTGACTTGGCGGAGGAATCTGGCCTGAATTAGATCGCCGATGGGCAGGGGGTCGGGCAGGGGAGCTTGATCTGCGAGATGCGCAGAGGTCAGCTCGCCGCTGAGCTCCACCAGGGCCAGTGGGTTGCCCCGAGTGGCAGCGGTGATTCTTTTCGCCACCCCGTAACTCACTGGCACCGAAACGGACGTCGCCAACAAGTCGATGGCGAAATGTTCGTCAAGGCCGTGCATGTGAAGGGCTGGAATGCCCTGAAACGTAGCAACGAGGTCGAGGGTGTCCCGGACCGCAAATATGAGGGCGATCCGATCGGCGTCCAGCCGGCGTGCGACGAAGACGAGGGCCGCTACCGACTCGTAGTCGAGCCACTGCGCGTCGTCCACGACGACCAGGAGCGGTGCGTCGCAGGCAACATCACACAGAACGGTGAGAGCGGCCAGGCTCACCAAGAACCGGTCGGCCGGCGCCCGAGAGGCAAGACCGAAGGCGGAGTGTAGGGCTAGCCGTTGAGGCTCGGGCAACCTTTCCACCCGGTCCATGTAGGGCCGCAGCAACCGGTGCAGGGCGGCGTAGCCGAGTGGCATCTCCGACTCGATGCCCTCGATCTGGATCACCGAGAACCCTGCAGCCTCGCCGACCGTTGACTTCAGAAGCGCCGTTTTCCCGACTCCGGCTTCACCTCGGAGAACCAGGGCTCCGCTCATTCCACCTCGGGCCTGATCGAGGAGGGTAGTGAGCAACTCGGTCTCCTCACTCCGACCGATCAGCACTGGTCACGCCTACTGTGCTGGGACACCCCGGTGGTACTCGGACGGGCAAACTCCGACTGGGCCGAGGTCGCCACCTGGCCTCACCTACCCGGGTAGCGCCCAACCACGCAATCTGCGCCCGTCATCTTTGCGACGGTACCCGATCGACGGCCGGGGTTGCCAACCGATTATGGCGACGTCACTCTCGGCCGGGTCCTCGAAGATGCCTGGACGAATTGAGAGGGGGGAGAGTGGGCCGCTTCATGGTCCTGCTCGACTACGCGTACTTGGGGATTCGATGGCGACCCTCGACCGTCAAGATGAGTCCGACGGCGAAGACTCAGCGGGACACCCGATTGCGAGACATCGTCGCTGGCAGGTCAACGGCACGGGAGAGGACGCACCGATGGATCTACTGCTGCTCGGCAAGGTGGCAATCGTCACCGGGGCCAGCAAGGGCATCGGCATGGCGGTCACAGAGGGCTTGGCAGGTGAAGGTGCCCTGGTCGTGGCAGCTGCCCGGCGGGCGTCGAGCTTGCAGGGTCTCAAGAACGTTACGGCGGTGGCGACAGACCTCTTGGACGGAGAGGCTCCGGCGCAACTCGTGCAAAAGGCCTTGGACCAGTTTGGCAGGGTAGACATCCTCGTCAACAACATCGGAGGAATCAATGTCCGAACGGACGGCTTCCTATCGATAACGGACGAGGACTTCAACCGGTCGATGACGTTGAACTTTTTTACGACGCTTCGAGCGAGCCGGGCAGTCCTCGGAGCGATGGTCGAGCAGCACAGTGGTGCGATCGTCAACATCGGTTCGGCGGATTTCAGCGTTCTGCCCGACGGAAGCACAGTCGACTATGGGGTCGCGAAAGCCGCCGTCGGCAAACTTACCCGGGCACTGGCGTACGAGTTCGGTCCACGGGGCATCCGCGTCAACGCCGTGTCTCCCGGCCCGGTCGGTACGGATCAGTGGCTCGGCGAAGCCGGGGTCGCCGAGTTGGTTGCCGCCGCTCGTGGTGTCAACCTGGGCGATGGATCCGAGTCGATCGTCAGCAACGTAGGGGGGATCGCTACCGGTCGATTCACCTCCCCAGAGGAGGTAGCCGCTCTCGTCATATTCCTCGCTTCGCCACTGGCGGCAAACATCACGGGAGCCAACTACGTCATCGACGGTGGGCTGGAGCGAACGGTCTGACCCTCTGGCATCGAGATCATCGAAGTGATCGGTGTCGGGCGGCCTGTTCTCGTTCTGGCCGCTACTCCCGATGGCAAGGGCTAGTGGCTGGTGGCCTCCGATGGCGGGATCTTCACCTTCGGCGACGCCCAACAGTTAGTGAGCCATCTCAGATCACGCTGGGAGAGCGAGACCGCCGAGGTCCACATCAAAAAAGCGCCCCCGGCAGGACTCGAACCTGCGCCACCGGCTCCGGAGGGCCATCCGGTTCGTCCAGGTCGTCCAACTCGTCTGCCGTAGTATTACTGAGCTGGGGTTCGAGTCCAGCCCGTCCGCGACTATCTTCCCCATCGCGCTCATTTGATTGCCAACTCTGATTGCCAAGGAGGGCCACCGGCTTCCATCGCCGGTGCTCGAGCGGCTCAAGGGTCTAGCGCCGGTCGATGCCGAAAGTAGTCGCAGCAATTGCGATTCGGCGAACCCCAATTGCGAGGAGGATCAGGTCCTGGTCGGCCGCTGGCGTCGCTCCGCGCCGGTCTGGTCGCTTGATTCCTCGGCCAGCAACACCGACCTTCCAGCGCCAACGGCGACGTCGATAAGATTGACGACCGCCCGAGTGGTGACTCCGCGAGTGCCAATCCAACCTTGACGTACCAGGTCAACGAAGAGACTGTTCGTCAGGTAGCGGTCAATGGTGCCGTAACCCAGTCGACGGGCACCCTTGTCAGTCAGCGTGCAATCGTCGGCGAGCAGGTCGTCGAGGTACTCCAGCGGCAGGTAGAGGCCGGGAAGAAGGCGATCGCTTCGGGGATCAAACTCATTTGGTTGTCGGACCAGCTTGAGCAAGCAGCCTCGGGGATGGAGTCGCCAGGTCTGAGGAGATTTGTCGATTGACGGTTGGCTGTCGACCTTTCGCATTCGCACTAATTCCTTCGTGAGTTGGGCGTCGGGCCGGAAGTACCAGTCGCCGTTGCTGTCTTTCCTCATTCGTTTGTATTGAACCAAGACAGTGGTGTCAGCCTCAATGTGGCGGTAAATGAGGTCCACGCCCAGTACGTTCTCCAGCTTGGTGTGATTGACGTTGCCAACTCGGACATGGTTCTTTCCATTGGTGAAGTCGATCCAGTCGGGACGACCGCCTGGAAGTGCATCCCAATCAGGGAACCGGGCGGCGTCGTGGGGAACGAGCATGTCCTCGGGTGTCTCGTACGCAAGGTTTGCCAGAAATCCGCTGTCGCCCGCGCGTTCCCACTCGTCGAGTGAATTGACATTGACACCCGCAATCGAGAGGGCAACTCGCACCGCGTCTCGTTCAAGGGCAAGAATCTCGCCAGTAGTTCCCTGTATCAGTTCATCGCTGCCACCACGCGTGAGGTGATGGATTATCGGGCGTAGATCCGGCCGCCGGCGAAGCAAGGACTCGACGATGGCCTCAGCTGCGGCCGGACTCAGGTCACCGGCGACGCGGCGGGCGACGCGGCGGACTTCGGCCCGCACTG
>Ga0182030_10020668_pt1 | contig 12396 bp, 11 predicted proteins | sample 812S3MmetaG_FD_121299 | JGI IMG/M metagenome (GOLD analysis project Ga0182030, IMG submission 121299) | Permafrost microbial communities from Stordalen Mire, Sweden - 812S3M metaG (Illumina Assembly) | ecosystem: Environmental > Terrestrial > Soil > Wetlands > Permafrost | place: Sweden... | reverse complement strand
GACAGGATGGAAAAATGAGATTGGAACAAGAAACACCGTTTCACCTTCCGGTGTTGGCTCCGGGAGCGCAAATTCATCCTGTTCATCCTGTCTAATTCCTTTTCTCCCCGTCTGTCTTCTGCATGGATCCGGCTTGGTTTTACTTCCTGATTATTTGTGCGAAATGGTGTCCCCCCTGCGGCGGGCTAAAGCAAGAGCCGGCGGACTCCCTGAATATCCCGCAGGATTTGCTCCCGCAGGGCGGCCAAGGATCCAAACTTCTGCTCGTCGCGCAATTTCGCCTCGAAGACCAGTTCCATTTCCTCCCCGTAAATATCCGCCACGAAGTCCAACAGATGCGCCTCCACCTGCAGTTGCGGGTCGGCTTGGCCCAAGGTTGGCCGGAATCCAATGTTGACCGCCGCGGCATGGGCCTGGCCCCGGACATGGGCGCGCGCGGCATACACCCCCGGCGGCGGTGTCAACAATCCGGTTAGTTCCAGGTTGGCCGTGGGCACCCCCAGCTGATGCCCCAGACCCGCCCCTTGAACAACCTGCCCGCAGAGCGCGTAAGGGCGCCCCAGCATTTGGCCAGCCGCGTCGAATTCCCCGGCCCGCACCGCCTCGCGAACTCGTGTGCTGCTGACTGACTGGCCTTGCCAGGAAATCTCCCCCAGCGGATGCACTGCGAAACCCATTTCCCGGCCCAATTCCTGGAGCAAGGCCACATTGCCGTCCCGCCGCCAGCCAAAAACAAAACTCTTGCCCACCGAAATGCCGCGGATTTTCCCGCAATCCCGCGCCAGTCCCCGCACAAAATCGGCGGCGGGAATCTTGCTGAACGCCCGGTCAAAATGAATCACGTAGGCGGCCTCCAGCCCGAGCGAGGCCAGCACTTTCAGTTTTTTTGACAAGGGGTAGATCAACGGCGGGACGGCGGAAGGGGCCACCACCGCGTTGGGATGGCGGTCAAATGTGACCACCACCGCCGCGCCGCCGTGGGTGGCGGCTTCGGCGGCGGCCTCGCGGATGACTTGCTGGTGCCCCAAATGGACCCCGTCGAAAACGCCGATGGCCAGGGAAACCGGGCCGGAAATCTGGCCCAAATCAGCGGAGGCGTGGATGACTTTCATGGCCGCCTCAATCCGCTCGCGTCAACTGCAAAAATGGCAGCACCCGCTTCTCCAGTTCCGCCGGTGAAAGCCGTAGGACGTCCTCAAACGGAATGGCGTCCTTCACCGCAAACTTGCCCGACACCGTGCGGCGCAAGCCGGCCAGATGCGCCCCGCAACCCACCTTGGCTCCCAACTCATGCACCAACGACCGGACATAGGTCCCCTTGGTGCAGGCCACGCGGAACCGCCCAAACGGCTCCTCATAATGGGTGAACGCGAACTGATAGACGTGGATCAACCGGGCCTTGCGTTCCACCTCCACGCCTTTGCGGGCCATTTTGTAGAGGGGAACGCCTTTCACCTTGACGGCGGAGACCATGGGCGGCATCTGCATCTGATCCCCCTGGAAAGTGGCGGCGCTGGCGTTGAGTTCTTCCAGGGTCAGCAACGGCACCGGAAGGGAAGCGACCAGTTCGCCATCGGCATCGTAGCTGTCCGTGGTTTCGCCGAATTTCGCCGAGCCTTCATAGACCTTGTCGTCGCCCATCAACTTTTCCGAGAGCTTCGTGCCCCGGCCCAACACCAGTATGAGCAAGCCCGTCGCGGCGGGATCCAGTGTGCCGCAATGGCCCACTTTCTGCAGGCCGAAATTGCGGCGCACCGCGTCCACCACATCGTGCGAGGTGGGGCCGGCGGGCTTGTCTATCAAAACCGCGCCGTCGAATGAATCAAATTCTCGCATGAAATCAACGGGCGGCGGCCAGCGCCTTCTTGACCGCGGCCAGGACGCGCCGCTGGACGGAAAGGGGTTTGCCCGCGATGCGCGCCCCCGCTGCGGCGCGGTGGCCGCCTCCGCCGAACTGGGCCGCGATGTCGTTCACATTCACGTCCTCCGATTTCGAGCGCAGGCTGATCCGCGTCAGTTCCGGTTCCACTTCCTCAAAGACACAGGCGATGATCACCGGCTCGATGGCCCGGATATGGTCAATCAACCCCTCGGTGTCATCGCGGTCCGCCCCCGTGCGGGTGAAGTCCCGGTTCTTCAACCAGAGATAGGCGATTCGGTTGTTGTAGGTCAGGTGAAAATGATTATATACGTGCTGCAGCAGGCGGATGCGGGAAAGGGTGTAGGACTCATAGACCTCGTGGCTGATGGTGTCGAGGTGCGCCCCCAGCTTTACCAGCTCGCCCGCGGTGTGAAACGTCAGCGGCTTGGTCGTCGGATATTGAAAACTGCCGGTGTCGGTGGAAACCGCCGTAAAAAGGCAGTCGGCAATCGCCGGAGAAATGGGCCAGCCGGCGGCGCTGACCAGCCGGAAAACCAGTTCGCCCGTCGAAGCTTCCCGGTCGGAAATCCAATTCAAGTCTCCATAACGCGTGTTGCTCTGGTGATGATCAATGTTGATGAGATACTTGCGGTGCTCGATGGCGGGACCAATCGTGCCCAGCCGCTCGAAGCTGGCGCAATCCAAGGCGATGACCAGGTCAAACTCCGGCGCTCCCTTGGGCTTCTGCACGACGTGGCCTGGATCCAAGAACGCGTATTTTTGCGGCAAATCGTGTTCATTCCAGCACACCACCTCTTTGCCCAGCTTCATCAGCGCCAACGCTAGGCCAAGCTCGGAGCCAATGCAGTCCCCGTCCGGACGGATGTGCCCGCCGATGCAAATGGTCTGGCATTGGCCGATCTTTTCCAGAATCCGGCCCACAATCTTGGGTGGGGGCTTCATGCGGAGGGCGGCAGATGCTCCAACTCATCCAGAATTCTCAGAACGCGGTTGCCCCGTTCAATGGACTCGTCCAGAAGAAACCGCAGCCGCGGCGTGTATTTTAAAATAACGCCCCGCGCCACCAGCCCTTGGATGCGCTTGCGGTGCAAATCCAGCAACTCCATGCCCTTTTTCTTCTGGGCGGCCCCGCCGAGGATGCCGATATAGACCGTGGCGTTTTTCAAGTTCGGCGCCACTTCCAAATCATTCACACTGATCAGCCCGGCTTCGTCCACCGGCAATTCCCGTCGGATAACCTCGCCGATCTCGCGTTTCAACAGTTCTCGCACCCGTTCCAGTCTCAGGGACATAGCGTTTAAAGTTTGGCGGCGACTTTTTCGGTGGTGAAGCAATCTATCGTGTCGCCGACTTGCAGATCGTTGAAACCCTCGATGCGGATGCCGCATTCCATGCCGGCCCGCACTTCGTTGACCTCGTCCTGGAAACGCCGCAGGGTTTGCACCACCCCCTCGTAAATCAGCCCCTTGCGCCGGAGGATGCGGGCCTTGCCGCGCACCATCCGCCCCGTGTTGACCATGCAGCCGGCCACGTTGCCGCCTTTGGACAACTCAAAAATCTTCCGCACTTCGGCCGTGCCGATGATCACTTCCTTGATGGTCGGCTCGAGCAAGCCGGCCATGGAGGCTTTCACTTCGTCAATCAACTCGTAGATGATCGAGTAGAGCTTGATTTGCACCCCTTCGCGCTTGGCCAAGTCGGCCACGCCCACGTCTATCCGGGTGTGGAAACCCAGAATGATGGCGGTGGCCGCGGAGGCCAGCAGGACGTCCGACTCGGTGATGGTGCCCACAGCGCTGTGGATGACGTCCAGGGAAACGGTGTCGCCCTCAATTTTCTTCAGCGCTTCGACGATGGCTTCCACCGAGCCTTGCATGTCTGCCTTGACCACCACTTTGAGCTGTTTGGCCTGCGTGGCGTCCAGGGTGGCGAAGAGATTCTCCAGGGTGACCTTGGTGCGGGCCTCGGCGGAAAGATTGCGCAACTCCTGCGTCTTCTGGTCGGCGAACTCCCGCGCGACTTTTTCATCATCAATCACGCTGAATTCCTGGCCGGCCACCGGCACCCCGTTGAGGCCCAAAATTTTCACCGCGACGGAGGGGCCGGCCTCTTTTTGCCGGGTGCCTTCCTCGCTGATCAACGCCCGCACTTTCCCCCAATAAGCCCCGCAAAGCACCACGTCGCCGACGTGGAGGGTGCCCTTGCGCACCAGCACCGTGGCGGTGGGGCCGCCCGGTTCAAGACCGGACTCAATGACATTGCCCTTGGCCTGCCGGTTGGGGTTGGCCTTTAACTCCAGCAAATCCGCCTGCAGCAAAATCATCTCCAGCAGTTTGTCCACCCCTTTGCCGGTCAGGGCGGAAACATCCACAAAAATGGTTTCGCCGCCCCATTCGTCGGAAACCAGGCCCTTTTCCTGGAGTTGCTGTCGGACTTTCATCGGGTTGGCGTTGGGATGGTCGCTCTTATTGACAGCGACGATGACCGGAACGCGCGCCTCCAGGGCGTGGTTCAAGGCCTCGACCGTCTGGGGCATCACCCCGTCGTTGGCCGCGACGACCAGCACCACAATGTCCGTGACTGTCGCCCCGCGCGCCCGCATGGCGCTGAAGGCCGCGTGGCCTGGAGTGTCCAGAAAGGTGATCTGTTGAATCTCGCCCTTGCGCTCGGGGTGGGGGAAGAAAATGGTGTAGGCGCCGATGTGCTGGGTGATGCCCCCCGCCTCGCCCGCGGCCACATTGGACTTGCGGATCACATCCAGCAAGGTGGTCTTGCCGTGGTCCACGTGCCCCATGATGGTCACGACCGGCGGACGGGGCCGCAGTTTCTCGGGGCTTTCCTCGACATCCACCTCGATTTTCTTTTCCGTGGCGTGGACCGTCCCCCCGCCGCGCACCCGTTTCTCCACCTCAAAGCGAAAGCCGAACCGCGCGCAAACCTGCCGGGCAATATCCTCCTCGACCGACTGGTTCACGCTGGCAAAAACCCCCAGTTCCATCAACTTCTCAATAATCTGGAAAGGTTTTCTTTTAAGATGTTCCGCCAGATCGCGCACAATAATCGGCGGCTTAAGCGTGATCAATTCTCCCGTGGCGGGAGCGACAATTTTGTCCGGCGTCTTGGCTGGGGCAGGCGAAGTCGAACCGGGTTTTCCAGGGGGTGGTCTCTGCCCCTGCATCCTCTGGCCGGGCAGGGCAGGGGAGGTGGGCGACCCGGGTCCACTGCGAACACTGCGAATATCCCCGCGGCCCCTGAACTCCGTACGGGAAGGTTGTTGAAATGGCCGGGCTGGCGTTTTTTCGGGAACGGACTTGAGTCCGGGTTTTGGCGGAAGGTGGATGAAACCAACCTTTTCCCCCAGTTTTGGCACCGCGGGAACCGGAGGTGCCGGGGGTGGCGGTGGCGGAGGTGGAGGAATGGGCGCCGCCTTCGGCGTTTCTACCGGGACAACCGGTGGCGCGATCGTCGTCGAATCATTGCCGGGCCGGAGTGAAGTGATCTCGGTTGCGGGGTGTGGAGCGGGCGGTATGGCTTTGACTGGCACGGGCGCGGTCGGGGCCAGCACGTTTTCCGGTGTGGCAACGACGGTGGCAATGACCGGTGCTGCGGCGGGCAACGGCTCCGGCGCTTTGGGAGCTTGGGCAAGGACTCCTGCCGGCTCCGGTTCAGGCAAAGGCGGACACACAACTGCCGGTGCTGTGGGCGGCGGCGGCTCAATGTGGGGAGGAGGCGCTGCGGCCTCGACGACAACGGGCGCGGCAACTGGTGCGGGAGCGGGCGGCGGCGGAAGGGTCTTGGCGATTTCCTGTTCCAGGTACTCGCCGGTGATTTTATCCAGCGAGGTGGAGGGAACTTTGGCGGCAATGCCCAATTCCTTGGCCTTGGCAAGAACAACCTTGCTTTCGACCCCAAGCTTCTTTGCTATATCGTAAATACGAACGGGCATAGTTCTCTTTTCGCCAAATGGGCCACAGCAGTTTCATGGCTTTAAACCGCAAACATTGTGGCCGCTTCTCTCATTTCTTCACGCTTTTTCTGGAGGCGGAGTGCCACTGCTGCGGCGCTCCGCTTCGCCCTTGGCCGCCGCAATGACGGCTTCCCCCTGGCCTTTGAGCGGTTCGATCTGCTCCAGGTCCGCCGCCTCCACCTGGCACAAATCGTCCAGGGTCAGAAATCCGGCATGGACCAAAACGTTGGCCGTCTCGGCCGTGATCCCCGGGATCGAGGCCAGGCTCTTGACTGCTTGGGCCACCTTTTCCTCAAAACCGAGCGTCACCACCGCCTCCGGCTCGATGTCAATCTGCCAGCCGGTCAGTTTGGAGGTCAGCCGCGCGTTCTGGCCGCGTTTGCCGATGGCCAGCGACAACTGGTCCTCCGCCACCATGATCTTCACCCGGTGCCGCGCCTCGTCCACCGTGAACGCCTTCAACTGCGCCGGGGCCAGGGCGTTGGCAATGTAAGTCTTGACGTTCGGGTCCCACTTGATGATGTCCACCTTCTCGTTGTTCAGCTCGCGCACAATATTTTTGACTCGCTGCCCCCGCAACCCGACGCACGCCCCGACCGGGTCCACTTTTGAGTCCCGGGTATGCACGGCCAGTTTGGTGCGGAAACCCGGCTCACGCGCGATCCCCTTGATTTCAACCGTGCCGTCGTTGATTTCCGAGACTTCCAACTGGAAAAGTTTGATGACAAACTGCGGGTCCGCCCGCGACAGGATAATCTCCGGCCCGTGCGGGCCGCTCTCCACCGCCTTGACGAAACAACGGATGCGCTCGCCGATCTGGTACTCCTCCGTCGGCACCCGCTCCCGGTTGGGCAACAGGGCCTCGTATTTGCCCAGATCAATCGTCACGTCCGAGCGCTCAAAACGCCGCACCACCCCGCTCATAATCTCCCCCACGCGGTCCTTGAACTCGGTGAAAATAAGCTGCTTCTCCGCCCGCCGAATCTGCTGCATGAGGGCTTGTTTGGCGTATTGCGACGCGATGCGGCCAAAACCGGCGGGGGTGACCTCCACCTCCACTTCATCCCCCAGCTTGGCCTCCGGCTTCAACCGCCTGGCGTCAAACACAGAAATCTGGTCATGCTTGGAGGTGACCTTCTCCGAAACCACCAGCTTGGCGAAAGCCTTGATGTCTCCCGTCTTGGTGTCAATGGCGCAGCGCAGTTCCCGGGCCGGTCCCACCGCCTTCTTGGCGGCAGACGTCAGGGCCTCCTCCACAGCGGAGACCAGCACATCCCGGCTTATCCCTTTTTCCCGTTCCCAAAATTCCAAAACTGCCAAAAAATCGGCGTTCATAGCACAAGTCAACTTCCCCTTGCGGGGAATAAAAAAGTCGGTAGAACCTGGCTCTCCGACTAGCGCGCTGGACGTATCCAGCATTACGATTTGTAGCTGCCACGATAAAATAGCCATTCGGCCAAAATCGTCAAGCCAAAATAATCGTCCCCGATAGAAGATTGGCGGGACCGCATTGGCCCGGCGAAATACAGGGTGCCGAATTGGGGCCGATTAAGTGTCGGTTGGGTTCTCGCATGCCCGGCTCAAGCCCGGAGTTCCTGCTTGCGATTCTTGCGGGATGCGGGAAGTCTAAGTGCGTGATGATGAAGAAGGCTTTAATTACCGGGATAACGGGGCAGGACGGATCCTATCTGGCGGAGTTCCTGCTTGGGAAGGGGTATGAGGTGCATGGGATTATCCGGCGCTCCAGCACGTTCAATACGGGTCGCTTGGAGCCGATCTATGCCGATCCTCATTCCGGGCAGGCCCGGTTGTTTTTGTATTATGGGGATATGAGCGACGCCAGCGCCATCTCCCGGCTCTTGGCGGAAATTCAACCGTCTGAAATCTACAATCTGGCGGCGCAAAGCCATGTGCGGGTGAGTTTCGACTCGCCGGAATACACGGCCGATATCACCGCCACAGGAGCGGTTCGGCTGTTGGAAGCGATTCGGCAGTGCGATTTGCAGGCGCGGTTTTACCAGGCTTCGTCGAGCGAGATGTTTGGCATGGTTCAGGAAGTGCCGCAGCGGGAGACGACCCCGTTGTATCCGCGCAGCCCTTACGGGTGCGCGAAAGTATATGCCCACTGGATCACGGTTAATTACCGGGAATCCTATGGGATGCACGCGAGCAGCGGCATATTGTTCAACCACGAGTCGCCCCGGCGCGGAGCGACCTTTGTGACGCGGAAGATCACCCGGGCGATTGCGCACATCAAGGCAGGGCTGCAGGAAAAACTCTATTTGGGCAATCTGGATTCCAAGCGGGACTGGGGCTATGCCAAAGAATATGTCGAGGCAATGTGGCTGATGCTGCAACAGGAAAAGCCGGACGATTATGTCGTGGCCACGGGGGAGACACACTCCATTCGGGAGTTTCTGGATCTGGCTTTCGCCCATGCCGGGCTGGATTGGAAGGCTTACGTCGAGATTGACTCCAGATATTTTCGTCCGGCGGAGGTGGATTTGCTGATCGGGGATTACAGCAAGGCCAAACGGCAACTGGGCTGGGAGCCGAAAACCAAGTTCGCCGACCTGGTGCGTCTCATGGTGGATGCGGACATTCAGATTCTCAAGCTGCACCAAGAAGGGCGGACGCGGGTTACGGCGTGACCGCATGGTGGCTAACTTCCTCCGAAATCGCCGGTGAATCCCACTTCCAGCATGGCGTCCCGTCCTGGTCTGCGTTGGCGCACGGCATTTCTCGTCAGTGCGGCGATCCTCCTAAGCTACCTGGACCGGCAGACCCTGCCTTGGACGCTGAGCCAAATCCACGCGGATTATCCTTTCTCTGATCAGGTCAAGGCGGCCTTCGATTCGGCTTTCCTGCTGGCCTACGGCCTGATGTATCTGGGCGGCGGCTGGCTGCTGGACCGGTTGGGCACACAACGGGGATTCCTGGTGATCATGATTTTCTGGTCGCTCGCGGTTGCCAGCCAGGGATTGGCGGCCAATTACGGACTGTCCCCGGTCTTCGGGCTGGCCTTTGCGCTGGTCATGCTGGTGACCAGCCGGTTCCTGCTGGGCGTGGGTGAAGGCGGCGGATTTCCGGCAGCGACGAGGGTGGTCGCGGAGTGGTTTCCCGTCAGCGAGCGTTCCTCCGCGATGGGGATCATCAACGCTGGCACGGCTGCCGGAGCCATGATTGCGCCGTGGTTAATTCTTATGGTCATTGACCATACCGGCTGGTTTGGCCTCGCGCCCTGGCGCTGGGTCTTCTTTCTTTCCGGCGCCTTCGGCCTGGTTTGGACGATCTGGTGGATGCTGGACTACCGGTCACTGGACCGGCATCCGCGCCTTTCCGAGGCCGAACGCAGGCAAATCACCTCCGGCGAGGGAGCATCAGCCATTGCCTCCGACCGCCCGATTTCTCTTGGCGAATTGCTCTCCCATCGCGAAGTCTGGGCGGTGGTCGGGGCCAAATTCCTGAGCGACGCCGCCTGGTACTTCTACATGTTCTGGCTGCCCAAGTATCTGATCGAGACTTTTCAGATCAAGTTCAACGCCGCCACTGGCGTGGGCTGGATTCCCTATGCGGCCTCCGGCGTGGGCTGTCTGGTCGGGGGCGGGTTTTCCAGTTGGCTTCTGCGCCGCGGCCTCTCCGTGAATCTGGCCCGGAAAATCGCCCTCGGGGCCAGCGTCGCTTTCATGCCGTGGGTTGTCCTGGTGCCGCAGTTGCACTCGGTCAGCGCGGTGATATTCATATTCAGCCTGGCATTCTTCGGCCAGCAATCCTGGTCCACCCTCGTGATGATTCTGCCCACTGACATGATTTGCCGCCGCGCCGTCGGCACCCTCGCGGGCCTCGTCGGTTTTGGTGGGGCGATGGGCGGCGTCCTGCTCGGCCAAATCGTCGGCTGGATGCGTGACCACGGCTACACCTACACTCCCGCGCTCATCATTTCCGGCTCGCTCCACGTCGCGGCCTTCCTCCTCATTTGTCTGGCCATTCCGAAGATTCAACCACTCAATACTCAACCGTAATAGTCATCCCCCATGAAAATCAAAGAAATCCGCACCCGTGTCGTTGAATGGCGCGGCGAGACCGCTCCGCTGCCGCCCCATTTTTGCACCAACCCGATGGACGCCGTCTCCCCGATGCTTACCCAATCCACCATGGGGACCTTCACCTTCCACAGTTGGCTCATCTGCGAGATATTCACCGACACCGGCCTGGTCGGTATCGGCAACGCCGCCTTGTCGCCGCGTGTGACCAAGCAGGTCATTGACCTCTATCTCAAGCCGTTGCTCATCGGGCAGGATCCCTGGGACATTGAGTTTCTGTGGCAGCATCTCTACAGGAAGACGATGTCCTTTGGCCGCAAGGGCATCGGCATGGTGGCGATCAGCGCGGTGGATATTGCGCTCTGGGACATTCTCGGCAAGTCCGCCAAGCAACCCGTTTACCGCCTGCTCGGCGGCCGCACTAAACCGAAAATTCCCGTTTACGCCAGCCGCCTCTACAGCACACCGCTCGATGAACTCGCCGCCGAAGCGGCCAATTACAAAAACGAGGGTTACAAGGCCATGAAACTGCGTTTCGGCTGGGGTCCGACCGACGGCGCGGAGGGAATGCAAAAAAACCTCGCCCTGGTCCGCACCGTGCGCGAAACCGTCGGCGACGGCGTGGACATCATGGCCGACGCCTACATGGGCTGGAATTTGGATTACGCCAAGCGCATGATTCCTCTCCTCGAAAAATATAATCTCCGCTGGCTCGAAGAACCCGTGATTCCGGACGACATCCACAGTTACGCCGAATTGAAACGCTTCGGTCGCATCCCTATTTCCGGCGGTGAGCACGAACACACCATCTACGGTTTCCGCGAACTCATCGAGTCGCACTGCGTGGATTACATCCAGTTCGACACCAATAGAGTCGGCGGCATTTCCCAGGCGCGGAAAATCGCCGCCCTGGCTGAGGCGTATTCGATTCCAGTTGTCCCCCACGCCGGTCAGATGCACAATTACCATGTCGTGATGGCCAGCCTGAATTCGCCCATGGCGGAATTCTTCCCGCCGGTGGATGTCGAGGTGGGCAATGAACTTTTTTGGTATTGTTTCGACGGTGAGCCGACGCCGAAGGATGGCTATATTGACCTGGACGAAAACACGCCCGGCCTCGGCCTGACCGTCAGCGAAGAGAAACTCAAACGATTTGAGGTCATTGAATGATCCGTCTGGTGCAAATCCAGAACGGGGCGACCCGGGCCGTGGCGGTCGTCGAAGAGCCGCGCCTTCACATCCTGGGCGGCGTGGAATCCATCTTCCAACTGGCGCAGGAGGCGATGGCGACCAAAACCACCCTGGCCTCCTTAATCCATAGCAAGGCGGGGGAACCAGCACTGGATTACGACGCCATCTACCGCGGCCAATCCGCCTGGCAACTGCTTCCGCCAATTGACCACCCCGCCGAACCGGCCCGCCTTCTGGTGTCCGGCACCGGGTTGACGCATCTGGGCAGCGCCGCCAATCGCCAGCGCATGCACGAAGCCAAGGAATCGGAACTCACCGACAGCATGAAAATATTCCGCTCGGGCGTGGAAGGCGGCAAGCCCGCGCCCGGCCAAATCGGGGTCGCCCCCGAGTGGTTTTACAAAGGCTGCGGGACGATTTTGCGCGGCCACGGCCAACCGCTTGACGTGCCCGCTTTCGCCGAAGACGGCGGGGAAGAGGCGGAGATTGCCGGGATTTACATGGTGGATGGGGACGGCCAGCCGCGGCGGATTGGGATGGGGGTGGGGAACGAATTTTCCGACCACACATTTGAAAAGAAGAACTATCTCAACCTGGCCGGGTCGAAAATCCGCCACTGCTCGCTCGGCCCGGAGCTGGTGATTGATCCGAGATTTGACTCTGTTCCCGGCGCCGTGAAAATCGAACGCGCGGGGCAAGTGCTGTGGTCAAAGGAAATCCTGACCGGCGAAAATGAAATGTGCCACAGCCTGCGCAACATCGAGCAGCACCATTTCAAATTTCCCACGCACCGCCGCCCCGGGGATTTGCACGTTCATTTTCTCGGCGCCTGCTGCCTGAGTTTCGGCGACGGCGTGCAACTCGCCGATGGCGATGTCATGGAGGTTTCCTTCGCCGGTTTTGGCCGCCCGCTGCGCAATCCGTTGCGCGTTCTTTCCGGCGGACCTGAGTTAATCACAGTCAATCCCATCACTTGAATTAGATTATGAACAAACCACGCATCGCTTTTCTTGGACTGGGCATTATGGGTTCAGGCATGGCCCGCCGCCTTATCGCGGGCGGCTTTCCCGTGACCGTCTTCAACCGTGACGCCGAAAAGGCCAAGCCTTTTGCGGCGGAAGGCGCCCGGGTGGCCCTGTCTCCGCGCGAAGCGGCGGCGCAGGCCGACGTCATTATCAGCATGGTCGCCGATGACCACGCCTCGCGCTCGCTCTGGCTGGGGGAAAATGGCGCGCTGGCCGGGGCCGCCCCCGGAACGGTCTGCCTCGAAAGCAGCACGGTCACCGTCGGCTGGGTAAAGGAATTGGCGGTGG
>Ga0182030_10020667_pt1 | contig 12396 bp, 9 predicted proteins | sample 812S3MmetaG_FD_121299 | JGI IMG/M metagenome (GOLD analysis project Ga0182030, IMG submission 121299) | Permafrost microbial communities from Stordalen Mire, Sweden - 812S3M metaG (Illumina Assembly) | ecosystem: Environmental > Terrestrial > Soil > Wetlands > Permafrost | place: Sweden... | reverse complement strand
TTAGGTTGGTTTTAATTTTCTACTCTGCATTTGTTTGGATTTACACCCACTTTCTTGCAGCAAATTTAACTTCACATAACCAACCAACTAAAAAAATAAACGGCAATAGCCTTAAAACAGCATATTTGTCCCAGCCAAATTGAACATGGTTAATGCCAACTACCCTGCCCTTCTAAGGGTTGTTATCTTGGTATTGTTTATCACCAAACTTTTCCAATACCCAATATTCACAAAAGTAAAAATCATATTTGCTTTTTTTATAACTTGACAGTGTTTTTTAGCCGTCTTTTAAACCCGTCTTTTTTAGCAGTCTTTTTTGTCCTCCTTTTTATAAGACACAATTATTTTTCTTTTGCTGAAATACAAAAATATTTCGGCAATACTGTGCTAGAAAAGGGGTGATTTACTGAAGCTTTTGAAGGAACTTATTAATTCGTCTTTGGGCTGAAGCCTTTTGTACAGCCTCACCACAATCGATGAATTATGATAGAATAGGAAAAATATAGGCAATGCTTTTGGGCTTGGCTTTACTTCGCTTTAATTTTGCTGTTGAAAAATCGGTCCATGTTAATTTTAATTCCGCCTCTAAAAAACTGACCGTTTTCGTTAAAGGGCATTTTGCATTTTCCATATTTACTTGGTAGTTGGATCAAACTTTGATCGTGGTTTGGTAAATCAGAGGAAAACTGAAGCGAATTATTTTTATCGATATAATTATGAAAGAAACTTAAATCTACTTCTGCAAAGAACTTTTTAATAGCGTGGCTTTCTAGACCACCTTTGTTCTTTTCAATACTATTTTTTATAAACTCATACGTTACTTGGAGATTTCTTATCGCCTCCATCGGACGGTTATCTTCTCTTTTTTTGCCATACTCTTCAATTGGAGTCGCTTCATTGACGGAGTAATAACCGTAATGATATTTTTCTCTCGCAAGATACCCTGGAACCATAATTGTTGGACAAAAATCAATTTTATATTCATCAATCAAAATTTCTTTTATCAAATTTATTGGTGCTGTTATTTCATCATGATCGCTAGAAACAAAGCAAGGTAAAGCACCCAAGGCTAATTTAACAATATGCTCCAAAGCTGGGACTTGGCATGTAAAAACCTTATGCCCATTTTCTTTGAGTAATTGTCTAATCTGATTCCAAACAACTCCAACCGTTGTATCAAAGCGCCAATTTATTGCCTGGCGCAAAGCACCCTTTAAAAAAAAGTTCTGCAGCAATTCAAGTTTGTTTTTTTCTATTTGTTCCCTGAGATAATTAGGAAAAAGCAATACATCAGCCGACCATGCGCAGGAAAAGTGTGGATGCTGTACTAGTTCTTTTAGCAAAAAGAACTGATCTTTTGGGCTTATTGGAATTTTTGAATTTAAATTGAACTTTCTTTTGATTGTTTGGTATTTTTGCTGATTCGAAATTTTTGTTGTAGAAAAAATGGATCTGGTTCCGGCATAGAGACTCTGTTGTTCTCTATCCAACAATGGGTTGGTAGAATTAAATAACTCCAACAAACCAAAAAATTGTCCAGGATAAAAAATAGTTCTCGAAGCAAAATGCATTTCCTCTTCAACAGATTCGCTAATGCTCCTATTTAAAACCATTCCAAATGGAGTTGAATTATAGTCAAGGAGCTTTTTGCATTGCTCTGAAGTGCTTGGGTCACTAATGGGAACAAATTTATTGCTTGTATTTGGAACAAACAACAGTCCATTTTTGAAGATAGCATTGCCAAACGGATAACTAACCCTACAAAACTCAAGCTTGCTACAATTAATCGCATCAATAATATCCACTAAATCATGATTTATTTTTTGTACCTCTTCCCTAACTTCTGACCATTTCAATATTTTGAAATTTCCTGGCTCTTTAATTGCAATAGCTTTAGCCATCACTATTTCTCATATCTGAAATATTTGAAATACATGAAATTAATTCTCCTTAATATAATAGTTTTAACCGTCCCTTAGTATGTGTCTTTTTATTTAAAAACTACCCAAGGGGTTTTATGAATTTTTTGTGAGGCAGAAAACATGGTAACCTACACACTGAAGCGTATTGCCACGTATATTTTCATTCTCGCTTAAACATCTAACAAACTTATTTTTCAGTAAAGTTTTAAAGGTTATTGATGGCATTAAACCATCATGGACTCAAAAGTTGCTAAAAAACACCTCCCCTAAAGTTATTCCAAAAAATTCACCCCTATTACAGAATCACTCGCACACACTAAATCGATCAACTCAAACTTGGTTCGACAATCAAACTTTTTTTCATGTTTTTTATATAATATTCAACCGTCCGCGGTGAGATTTTTAATATCGCTGCAATGCTAACAATTGTTTTTTCTCTCAACAAGCACACCATACATTCAGCTTCGCGCCTAGTAAAATACACGGCACCATACTTGTCTCCCAATCCAAGTAATACTCTGCCCCTTTTCTTTAATTCCTGTTTTTGTTCAGTATCCATACGAAAAGCATCACCATCTTCACTAAAGCTATTTTTTTGACTATTCGCTCTCATCTCATTCATAACATCGTCCCAAGTAAAACTATCCCACTTCTGCTGAACTTTACCGGAAAAATTATCTGTAGTTTCCATACACTTCCTTTTTTAGATTTTTATCAAAATTTTGTTTTGCAATAAAGCTTTATTAGAGACAAATTGGTCTTAAGTATTAATGCTTGCGGAGCTTCTTTAGAACAAAGCTGATTTAAGCTTCTTACAGTTATTTCTAAAGCTTCGGCCAAATTTTGTTTTGGCATTTTCTTTTCAATTAGAAATCGATAAATCATTTTTTGGATAACTTCTATACACAAAGAATTATCAGTTCTTTTGGTCTGTCTTTGCCATGAACTATTATTTTTGTTTGGATTAATTATTGTGTTCTTTTCTTGGCTATCGGTATTTGTCGATTTTTCCATGCCGTTGCTCTTATGCTGAATAACAGAAAAAGTATTAATTGCTGAATGAGAAACAGATTTATCCATGTTATTTGATATCATTTTGCAGCTCCAATTAGGGTTAGAATGTTTTGAAATACAAGAAGACTTATGTTCAATGGGTAACCAGGTGTTTTATACAAACTTTTTATAGGGCGACAAAGAGATGCTTTTATAGCAGTTGAATTAAAAAACCATAGCAATTTTAAAGCTATATGGTATATTTCTACACGAAGCTTGTAGGTCGTGGTGCTCATGTGCCTCTTGCTTGTTTTACCTTAACCGAGTTGACGCTCGGTTAAGGTTATTTATTAAGCATTTTTCAATGCCTGTTAATTTTTATACTTCCATAAGTATAGCGTATATGTGGAATTATGTCAATATAAGGGCTATAATATCTTATGCAATCTCAATTAAGACAAAACATAGTAGCCATAGCAAAGCAACAAGGTTCGTCACTACGCAGACTTGAAAGAGATGCTGGCTTACATAAAAATTTTATAAGTAATTTTTTATATGACAAATCTAAAAATCCTGGCATAGATTCGGTCTTAAAAATTGCTGAGGTATTAAACGTAAGCATTGACGAATTAATTGGCAGAGAAGTTAAAAATAAAATTTATGATTTGGCTATTACACGAAAGGATATATTTTTTGATGTGGTGAATTACATGTTAACAACTATTCAGGATAAACAAAATAACACTATAAAATTAAATAAGTTTTTCAATGCTATCCACGAGATATATGAATTTTCTTTAAAAAAAGATGCTTTCGACAAGGATTTTGCAAATTGGTTTATCAATTGCCAGCTATAGTTAAATTTGTGTTTACTTCCTTTACAACATTTATCTCAACTATTATATATATCATTTCTAGAAAGATATTATTTCTCACTGCTACCACCAATTTGATACATAAATCCAGGTGGTAATTTTTTTATTAATTTTTCCACAATATCATGCTCTAAACCAAAGTTTGATATGAGTGCTTGAAAACAATGCTTAGCTTCTACATAATTGCATTGTTTATAATAAAATAAACTTAGATTAGACAACAATTCACCATAAGCATAAAAATTATTCACACCACCACGTGACCTATTGCTATAATATTTTAAAGCTTTCATGTACTCTTCTAAGGCTTCGTCATGCTTATTGTTGTCTTCATAAATTTTTCCTAGCATCGCATGAACATGAGCTTGTGGTTGATCACGAAGATCTATGCCCATAATTTTTGTCATAATTTTAAGAGCATGATAACATTGAGCCTTACTTTGGCTATGATTACGACTTTGGAAATATAGCATCGTTTTAGTATACTCTAATTGTCCCAAAATCATTGTTGGTGTATTGTTAGAATACACCATGGCTTCTTGCATTGTTTCGTCCAACTCTTTTTGCGCTAGTTCATTTTGCCCTTTAATAATCAAAAATTTAGTCTTAATGTCTCTAGCAAACAACCTGCCTAATGGTGATAAAAGCTCATTACTAAGCTTCAAAAAATTATCCAGAGCATTTGTTCCGGAATTTACATCCCTAAGCTCGCAAAATAGCCAGGCATTACAATACCAGAATAATATCAAACTAAAGTGGCTATCAGCGTAATTGATATATTTTTGAGCGGCCTCTAAATATTTTTTAGTTTCGCCAAAATCTCCAGCAGCCATATGATAAGTTGATATGCGAATATAAACATAAAAAAGTGTTTCGTAATCTTTTTCTTTTTCTAGGACATCAACTAATTGCAAAAGTTCTTTTTTTATTTTTGATATCCTTTCCTCTGATTCAATGGTTACAAGATATGGAATTATGCTCGCATATAATAAGGCTTTTTTATCTGGAGGTACGTTTTTTAAATTCTTATTATAAATTTTGCTGAGTAGCTCTTGGTACAAAAAAGCATAATTTGCTCGTCGGTTATACAACATATTATTTAGCCTAATGGCAACGGTAGCAATATTTACCGTTCCTTCATCAATGGTATCATTTTGTAAAGATAGGTTTAAAAATGCATAGGCTGCGGCTATATGGTTATTGGTCGTATCTAGCTCATATAATTGCTGAATAGTTTTTCCGGCATAAAATTCTTTAAAATGCTTTTCAAGATCCTGGAAAATCTCTATTTGATAATCTTTGGGTTTAGAGTTAAGTCTTTTTAAAGCCTCCTCCTTGATGATGTCGTGAATGGTTAAAACTTGGGAGTGCTCGTAATTGGTGGTTTGGATAACGCCATGTTTAGTTAGGGTAACAAGTTTTTCTTCCACTTCCTCACCAAAAAGATCTGTAATAAATTCTTTTTTAAGATCAACACTTAGTAGAGCAACCATGTATAGAAGCTTAGCCACTTCTTTATCTTTTTGTTCTATTTCAGACAGAGTAAGATTAAGCACCTCATGATAATTATTACTATATTCTTGGGTGACTTCAGAATGCATTGTAGGCGTTTTCATGCTAAGAAGGTAACGTTTTTTTAGATACTGGTCAATACCTTTCTTATATAATAAGATTTCTTCGCTAATTTGTGCCAGAGCTAAGGGATAATTACTTAGCGCTTTAGATAATTTGATAATTTCTTCTTTTTTTTCTCCAGGATGAACTTTAAATAAAAATTGTTCTGATTCTTGATTGGTAAAGGACCCCAATGTCAAAATATTGTCACCAAAAACCTTTTTTTCTCTTGTGGTAATAATGATATGTTGCCTGGCGGCTTTTGTCTTAGTCCTAGGCGTTTTTATATCCTGATTCTTTATTACATTATCAAATATCAACAACCATCTGCATTTACACTGTGAAAGCAACGAATTGGTAAAGTCTACCAGAACACTGGGTGCAATATCATTGATGTTAATGTGTAATAGTTTTTTGAAATCTTTGTTGTTACTTAAGTGAGTCAATAAATTTTCATACTGTATTTCTAGATCGCCTCTGAGGTCAAACCACCATACTAAATCGTACTCCTGGCTATGAATATAATAATACTCTTTTGCCAGCTGACTTTTCCCTATACCGCCATATCCTGTTAAATACACTTTGCTATATTGCGAAAGCATTTTTTGCATATTATTTAAATATGCCTCTCGTCCAGTAAAACACGTATTTCTTGATGGTACGTTCTTTATTGCTTCAAAAGCATATAACGTCGCAGGCAAAAATAAAATTGCCAAACTAAAAAATATGGCTTTGAGTTTGTTAGTATGGCTGTTAATTTTTCCCACCATATATTATCTTAAATTTTGTTGTGTTATCGCTGGATTTGTTTATTTCAGATTCTGAAACAAACCTTGTAGATATAATATTAACTTCATCTTTTCTGGTCTCTTCAACTTCTATTTTTATTTTTTGATAAAGACTTTCTAAAATAGGATTTGGCAACTCCCATATTTGAATTTTACCGCTTAGCTTTGGACTATATTCATAGCCAGTATCATTTATTTCAATATTTATAGCATCCTGCCTTTGAAAAATTTTTATAATCATCTCTGAAGATATTTTAGCCCTGTATATTGCTTTAAAAACTAAGTTTAAAAATACGATAAATATTATCTCACTATCAGACTCTATACTCTTTGCGGCGTTTTCATAATCTAAAGCAACTTTTAGGCTCCGCTGAATTATTTGATAGCTAAAAAATTTCTCGATCCCCTGCAAAACATCAACTAAATCGATTTCTTCTATACAGACGTCTCTAATAACTAATTGATGAATATAATGTGTAAAGTACTCCCCAGCTATCTCTTGAATAAATAATATGCCATTACATAACTTATTATGCTCTGAAGATTGTTTGGTTAATTCCTGTTGATTTTTGTCTGACGCAATCAATAAAGAAAAATTTGTCTTGGTTAATCTATCACTCCTGATAAACAAGAATAATGATTGAAATAAATATAATATGAAAAAATATGATAACGTAATAACGATAAGATTTTTATGTGCTTCTAAAAACTTGCTAGCACTTATTTTCAAAAGAGTTGCTTTTTTTACTGGTATTGTTTCAATTTCACCGTATCCCCATAGTTTACTTTTTAAAATTTTATCTATTATTTCTTTCCTACCTAAAAACACTTTAATACAACCATCATTGTAACATCCTATAACGCTGCTTATGTCCCTATCATTTGGTGTTTTATTTACATCGTCACTTACAACGCCTTTGAACCTACTAATCTTAAATTCTTTAACTGGAGGTAAGTTATATGTGGCGCTACTTATCAAGTTAAAATAACGTCTATTTTCTGATAAATTATTTTTTAGCACAAAAACTATTATTTTTTTGTATTTATCTAAAGTTTCCTTGTATTCTTTTTTTATACTATAATTTATTTCAGATATTTTTTCATAGTTTGTCGTAATAGAATTAGCAGAAAATAAAATTGCAAAAATCGCATAGACAATAGTCAATATGTTTATTGCATAAAGAAACCGTTTAACAAATATTGCCATTTGTCGCCATCATCCGTTAGTGCTATAGAGCCACCCTACCATACTTTAACAATCTCGTATAAGCCCACAATCAAAAATCTGTATGAAAAATTTAATTTAGCACATGGGTTAATTATTGAAAATCGATCAAACAACCACAAGATTTATCCATGAGAAATAAAAAAGCCGTAAGGTGTTAGTCTGTTTTTATCGAGCTATCGATAAAAAAGTATTGTAATTATTCCTATTGCTCAATGAAACGTTTATACCATTCCTACCGTGGGAACAAACATTAACAGCATATTGTATGGGACTATCCAGAACTACCAGATAAAGATTCGTTGGAGTATTGATATGCTCTAGCATTCCAGTTACCCTCTCCTGCCTCAGATAGCGATATTTACTATAATTATCCTCCAACTAATTATCAGCAAACCTTAAACCCTTATCGTAAAAATAATTTATTTTATCTTTTTCGTATCATTTAACCATTGATACATGGGCGCAAGTACTGCGTCATCATACAACCTACCATAAAACTTTTCTGGGTGTTTTTCTAAATCATTCCACAATATTTGTACTTCTGCGAAACAGTCTGGGTATTGCTGTGGGCCACATTCAATATAAGTACGTTGTAGTACTGTTGCTTTATAGTCATCATCATAATAATTAACGATATTAGTATGAAACATGTGCTCTTGCAGTGGTTTCAAAAATATCATACCCGTAAAAATATCTTGATAGTGATAGCCTGGCGGTGATTGACCATAATCAAAATCATCTTTCCCGAATGGCGTACCACTAAAATCAAAACCAACTTGCGGATTGTTTAAATACAAAAATGCTGCATCCCACTTACCTTCTTGCAGTAAATGTTCTCCCAGACCACCAACCGTGTGCAGCATAACATTAGCGACTTTATTAGGCATCCACTGTATTAAATATCTCCCCACATTCTGACCTATATAGCCATACTGTCCGGTGTCATCAAGTTCTTTTTGGGGTCCAAAAGCATGACGTGAATTCATTATCACCAAGGCCTTTTTTCGCGGTTCTTTACTATTAACTATATCTTGAAACTTAAAATAAACCCGCATTGCCATTACACGATCACGAGGATTGATAAAATCATCTGGAGGTACTCCATATAGCGTATTGTATTCGTAAGGAGTAGTTAACCCATCCCAATTACTTGGTTGGTCAGAAAAGTACAGATGAATGTTTCGATCAGAATCCAATTTTTTGTTTAAAACATAAAGCCTAGTTAAAAAATCATGGTAATTATTACGATCCCAACCAGTCGCATCAGGCATAAAATTACGCATCATTTGTAAAATAGCAGTTTCGTTAAATGTATCGTTGGTCAGGAAACCCTCTAACTGCGGTTGCAAATAAACCGAGCCTATTTCAGTAAAAACATTACCGACTTTACTGATAAATCTAGGGTCGCAAATCAACTCGTAGAAAAAATCCCATTGCGTAATCTCTGTATGGTCAGTTTCTGCTAGGATTACGATATCGTATTTGTCGAATAAACCAATAACATAATCTGTTGGATTTATTTTTTTTGTAGTCTGTAAATATGTTATATATGGAGCTATTTCTGGTTTGTAATCAACAGGAGTACTAGCAAAGCAACTAACTGCAAATAAACTCGTATAAACATGATGCTGCTTTTTCTCATAGTTCCTCAGTAATAACCAAAAACCATCAAGCACATCAAAACCAAATTGTCTCAACTAAAAACTGGCTTGTTATTGCTAGCACTGCCTACAACAATAATCGATTTAGCACAAAAAGCGCTACGTCTTTTTAACGCACTAATATGCCCGCATAACTTATCCAAATCAAACGGTTTACTGAATATGTTGCGTAATTATTTATGTTGTGTTGGATCACCAATTTATTGATATTTCTTAGTTTTTAATAACCCAAACACAACATAAATTTTTTTATACAATTAGTCAAGTTAAAGCGAGTTTAAAAACCCCATCAAATCTTTATTTTCTCTCCAGTGTTTGTACGCATTATTTTTTTTAGTAATCTCGCAACAAGCTAATGCTTTAGCTTTCATTTCTAAATCAACATCAACATAGATATTATGTGTAGCTACACATAATATCTATTGCGGGGAGTAAACTGTTATGTTGAGTAAATGAAGATTCTTCAGGTTTAATGCAGGGTGCTGGCGAAATTACTACACATAACATCCTAATATGAAGAGGAGGACCTCGACTAAAATAAGTCAATAGTGACAAAAAAATCATAACGATTGTAACCATTGCAAAAGATTTTTATTTTCCTTCCAAGATGGTATTTTTGTAGTAATAGATGAATTACTGACCTTCTCAATAGCTGCTCGTTTCATTTCAAGATTTGATCTAGCGTAAATTTCAGTGGTTTTAATATCAACATGACCGAGAAAGTCACGAATAATATCCAATGATAAACCGCTCTGTAATAAATTCATTCCTTTAGTATGTCTAAGACAATGTGGACTTATTTTTTGGTTAAAATGAGGATGTGCTTTTTGTACTTGTTGTGCATATTTTTGTAAAATATAACAGACGCCAAAGCGCGTTAACCTATTCCCCTGACGGTTTCGAAATAAAGGATAGTCAAATTTATCAGGAGAATTAAAACCATTTTCATTCAAATAATCCTGAAGAATTTGTACGGTATTCCCCATAAGAGGTACTGCGCGCATTTTCCTTCCTTTTCCTAGAATACGAACCTGTGCAGGATGATCCAATCGTACATCTCCTACAGAAAGATCGATTAATTCCTGAACACGTGCTCCGGTATCATAAAGTACGCTTAATAACACAGCATCTCTTCGTCCATCTAATCTACCTAGATCCGGCTGTGCTAAAAGCTCAGTTAGATAATCTTTTGAAAGATAGTTAACGTTGGGTCGTACAAACCGCCGTACCGGCATAGCCATTATCTTCTGACTTTGAAATAAAAAATGCGGTTCCTCAGATTGAATATAGCGGAAGAAAGCATGTAGTATGGCAAGACGATGATTCAAGGTACGAGGTGTGCAATGCCTTTCTGTTTCAAGATACTTTAAAAAATCGTCTATTAATTCTACATTAATTTGTTCGAGACGAAGTTTTTCAATAGCAATACCTTTTATATCTCGACAAAATCGTAGCAGGAGCGTAAATACATCCCGATAAGCCTTGATAGTATTCGGACATAGATTACGCTGAGCCGCTAAGTAATGAGTCAAAAACTTCGTCACATGTATAGAAAAATCTGTAGGTTTCATTTTTGAACCCTCCTTGGTATGACATCACCAAAGTTGCTATCCATACGTAAAACGAGATCAGGAAATAACTCAGCGGTAAAATGAAGATATTTTTGTGTGCCTGTAAGATTCTGGTGTCCCAGATAAGTAGCTAATAAAGAAAGTTTAGTATTGAGATCAGCTCCTTCTCGACACCAACGTAGGATAGCATGCACACAAAATGCATGCCTAATATCATGTACCCTAGGTCCTTTACCTCTACCACCATGGCTAATGCCACATTGAAGTATTAGTTTACGAAACAATTGGTAGATAGCTTCATGGCTCCATGGACCATTGCTAGGCGATGGAAAAAAATAAGCCACAGGGGATCGGTCTTCCAAATGAGCCGCATACGCTTGTAATCGTTTCATCAACATTATGGAAGGTGGTACCAACCGATCCTTACCAAACTTACCATTAATTACCGTTATGGCCCCTTGACTAAAATCTACATCCTGAACACGCAGATTTAATAGTTCACCAATACGAAAGCCACAATAATATAGTAGGCGAAAAAGTTCAGGCATTATAATATGTTTCATAGGTGCGGTAGGTGAGGGTCTTAGTTGATCCACTGCTTGAAGAATTTTTTGAATTTCTGCATAGGTTAAAATACGTGGTGAAAAACTGGATCTTGTTTTGGTCCCCAATTTGTCAGGTGGTACATACGCAACATAACCTAACTTAACCATAAATATGGCAAGTTGACGAACAGCACTGATCCGATGCTTATGGGTTGCACCACTTTCATGTACTTGTTTTACCAACCATTGTAAAACAATGGATTTTGGTAACTCATTAGGGATCAATACCTTTCCAGAAAGAAATCTATCAAAACGCCTCAACATAAGAGCGCCCTCAAGGTATTTATAGCCACATGCTCGCCTTTCTTCGATAAATTTTTTTATTATAGGGGCAAGATGACTTTGGAATTGAATTACATTATTTGGCATTATTCACCTCCTCTGGAGACAAAGAAACATGGCGTAACGCTTCTATATTTGCCTTGGCGTAAATCATTGTCGATGCCGTGGAGGTGTGTCCTAAGATATCGGAAATAACCGAAAAAGGAGTTTGCTTTTCTAATAAACGTGTTGCTAAGCTGTGGCGCAATGAATGCATACCATGGCGCTGTCTACTCCTAAACTTAATTCCCGCTAATTGGCGCCAGTAGTTAACAATATAGTGGCAATTATTACTTTTACCAAATGGTGGGAATGGTGGAGCAAGTTTTAGAAATACTTCACGGTGAGTTGTTTTAGGGCGGCTTAATGATATGTAATCAATCAAAGCATTACCAACCTCATTTGTTAGTGGTAAGGATAATGGGGCTTTTGTTTTAGATTGAGTAATTGAAATGGTTGCCGATTCCCAATTAATCTGATCAAGTGTTAAATTTAGAATATCACTTATTCTTAGTCCCAAACGGCATGCCAATAAAAGCATCGCATAATCTCGTTTACCTCTTGCTGAACCCCTATCTACTGCGGCCAACAGCTTTATAATGAGTTCATGATCCCATACTGAAGGAATTTTCGCATTCTGCGCAATACGAATAGTTGGTAATGCTTGACTGATGTCTTCCGTCAAAATACCACGTAAAAGTAGAAACCGTAGAAACAGGCGTACATCGGAAATAATTGTTGAAATCGTCGGGGTACTAAAACGCCATAAAGAATTTACGAACTCCGATAGATTTACTGCTTTAATCTGGTTAAGTTTT
>Ga0182030_10020665_pt1 | contig 12397 bp, 13 predicted proteins | sample 812S3MmetaG_FD_121299 | JGI IMG/M metagenome (GOLD analysis project Ga0182030, IMG submission 121299) | Permafrost microbial communities from Stordalen Mire, Sweden - 812S3M metaG (Illumina Assembly) | ecosystem: Environmental > Terrestrial > Soil > Wetlands > Permafrost | place: Sweden... | reverse complement strand
CCTCGCCCGGCGCCGCCAAGGGCGCAATCGTGTTCAGCGCCCCCGCCGCCGTTGCCGCGGCCGAGACCGGCGCCCATGTCGTGCTGGTGCGACCATTCACCGAAGCCGAGGATGTCGCCGGATTCTTCGCCGCCCAGGGCATACTCACGAGTGAGGGCGGCAAGGCATCGCACGCGGCGCTGGTCGCGCGGGGCATGGGCCGCCCGTGCGTCTGCGGCGCGAGCAGCCTCGACATCGACCTCGCTGCCGCCACCGTCCGTGTAGGTGAGGTGGTTCTTCGCGAAGGCGATCTGATCGCGATCAACGGCTCCACCGGAGACATCACAATCGATGACGTGGCACTCGTGGATCCGGAGATGGATCCCAACTTCGAGACGGTTCTCACCTGGGCCGACGAGCTGCGCACACTCGGCGTGCGCGCCAACGCCGATGTGCCCGAGGACGCGCGACGCGCCCGCGCGTTCGGTGCAGAGGGCATCGGCCTGTGCCGCACCGAGCACATGTTCATGGCAGCCGATCGCCAGCCGAAGATGCGCGCGATGATCATGGCGTCGGGCGAGGCGGACCGCCGCGCCGCGCTGGCGGAACTGCTGCCGCTGCAGCAGGCGGACTTTGAGGGTCTGTTCGAGGCGATGGAGGGCCTGCCGGTCACGATCCGCCTGCTCGACCCGCCGCTGCACGAGTTCCTTCCAAGCGAGATCGACCTGCTCGACGAATTGCGCGCTGCGCGCGGACGCGATCCGCACGAGGTCGCCGAGATCGAGCGCACGCTCAAGCGCGTGCAGGAGCTCTCCGAGTCCAACCCCATGCTCGGGACCCGAGGCTGCCGCCTTGGCATCCTCTACCCCGAGATCTACGAGATGCAGGTCGCGGCGATCATGCGCGCGGCACGCGCCGTGCGCGAGCGTACCGGCCGCGCCCCGCACACCGAGGTGATGATCCCGCTGATCAACTACGACCGTGAGCTCACATTGGTGCGCGAGTTGGTCCTGCGGATCGCTGAGCAGGAGGGAATGCGCGAAGGCAGCGATTACAGCGTGGGGACGATGATCGAACTGCCGCGCGCATGCATCGTGGCCGGGGCCCTCGCAGAACACGCCGACTTCTTCTCGTTCGGCACCAACGATCTCACCCAGACCGCGCTGGGCTTCTCACGCGACGACATCGAGCGGACGATCATCGTGCGCTACGTGAATGAGCACATCGTGCCCTGCTCGCCGTTCGAGACGATCGACCGCGACGGCGTCGGCGCGCTCGTGCGAATGGCCGTGGCGAACGGTCGGGCGGTCAATCCACATCTGCATATCGGCGTCTGCGGCGAGCATGGCGGCGATCCCGAGTCAATCGCGTTCTTCGCGCAGGCAGGCCTCGACTACGTGTCGTGCTCGCCGTTCCGGGTTCCGGTCGCGCGTGTCGCCGCCGCGCAGGTCGCGGCCAGCGGCTAACTGCCGCGGTAGCAGCTCTCGCGGCGGCCCGCGCCAACCGGCTGGTCGCCGGAGCGCCGGGCGCGACGACGCGTGAGGATCTCGAGCAGATCATCGCGGCCGCTGATCGCGCCAGGGCGCTCACGCGGGCGCTGCTCGCGTTCGCAGGCCTCGTGGGGAGCGGACCTTCGCTGGTCGATCCCGGACAGGCGATTCGTGACCTTGAGCCGAGACTGCGAGCGCTGACAGATGCCGGCGTCGCCATCGACCTGCGACCGGATCCGAAGGCGATCCACGTGATTGGTCGACGCCGCCGGGTTCGACCAGGCGATCATCAACCTGGCCATCAACGCGCGCGATGCGATGCCCGACGGCGGCACGATCACCGTCAGGAGCGCGTCCCGCGCCATCGCTCGGAGGAGGCGGAGCGCCACGGCGCGCACGCCGGCTGCTACGCCGAGGTGTCCGTCGCCGACACGGGCTCCGGCATTGCCGCCGGCGTGTTGGGACACATCTGCGACCCGTTCTTCACCAAGGGCCCGGCGAGCACGGGACTCGGACTGGCGACGGTTCGCGGCGTCGTCGAGCACGCCGGCGGCTGGATCGATGTGCAGACCGAGATCGGCTTCGGAACGACCCTCCGAATGGTGCTCCTCAAGCCAGAGGCCAGCGGCGCCGGAGGACCGGTAGCCGATGGCCCCTGAGGGTTACCGGCTCGTCAGCACGAGCCGCCCGGCGCCGAACCCGCCCCCCAGGACCAATCTCGCCCCGCGTCAGCGCCGTCGCTCGGCGAGCGCGGTCCCTCCTTCGCCGGGGCGGCGCCCATGAGCATGACCTGGAACGTCGTTCCGACTCCGACGACGCTGTCCACATCGATCCAGCCGCCGGCGTGTCGACGATGCCGCGAACCGTCGCGAGCCCCATGCCGGTGCCGCGATCGGCCTTGGTCGTGTAGAACGGCTCGAAGATCCGCTCGCACTCGTCGGCTGCGATCCCCACGCCGGTGTCGGCCACGGTGACGCGCACATCATCACCCAACGCGACACGGTGGAGGCTGGCCTCCGACGCGGACACCGCGTGGGTATGGGTCGACACCGTCAGTGTGCCGCCACCTCGCATGGCGTCGCTGGCGTTGATGATCAGATTCATCAGGACCTGCTCGAGCTCGGTGCGGTCCATCAGCACGGGCGGCACGTCGCGGTCCAGGACAAAGCGGAACACGACCTCGGTGTCGATCAGGCGCCGGAGCATCGGCTCGAGGGCGTGAATCGTCTCGTTCACACCGAGTAGCTGCAGGTCGCTTTCGCCGCGACGAGAGAACGCCAGCAGCTGCCGCGTCAGCTCCGCGGCGCGGTCGGTGGCAGTCACGATCTGGTCGATGTCGGCGTGGCCCGCGGCCAGATCCGGTCGCTGGCGCATGCGCCCGGCGTAGCCCGACACGATCGTCAGCAGGTTGTTGAAGTCGTGCGCGATCCCGCCCGCCAGCTGCCCGACGGCCTCGAGCTTCTGGGACTGGGCGAGCCTGCCCTCCAGCTCGAGCCGTTCGGTCATATCGATGATCACCCCGCTCAGCCGCTCGATCGTGCCCGCGTCGCCGCGCCGGACAGACACGATGTCGCGCACATGACGAACCCCGCCGAAGGCGTCGATCAGCCGGTATTCGAGCTCGATGGTCTCATTCTCACGCGCGACCTCGCCAAGGATCAGGGCCTTGAGCCGGTCGCCCGGATGCACGATCGAGAGCCAGAACCCTGCCTGAAGCCACTGCTGCCGCGAGTAGCCCAGCAACGCGTCACGGCGCCCGCCGAGGTAGCTGATCGAATTGCGATCGGGGGCCGTTGCCTCCCAGACGATCACCTCCAGGGCCGAGACGATCTCCTCGACCGCCTGGGAACGCGCATAACCCAGGCGCTGGCGCTCGAGCTGACGGCGCTCGGTCGCGTCGCGAACGATCGAAACGGTCATGCTCTCGCCACCCGAGAGGAGCGGCGCCAGGCTGATCTCCACCGCGAACTCGGAACCGTCCTCGCGCGCGCCCGCCAGCTGCATGCCCAAACCGATCGGGCGCCGGCGGGGCCGAGCGGTATAGGTCTCCCTGTCAGCGACGTGAGCCCAGCGCTGATGGGCGGGGACCAATATCTCGACGAGCTTGCCGATGAGCTCCTCACGCGGGTAACCGAACAAGCCCACCATCGCCTCGTTGGCGAAGACGATCCGCCCTTCCGCGTCACTCAGCACGATCCCGTCCGGCGCCGCATCGAGCACAGCCCCGAGCGAACCCTGCCAGCCGGATTCGAGCTCGACCGCCGCGGCCGGCGCAGCGACGGAGAACCGGCCGAATTCGGCCTGCGCCGCCGCATCGGTCGCAGCAGACGCGAGCGGGCGCGGCACGACGAGCCTGGCCACGATCGGCCTCATTTCCTGGGTGCGGCGTGGGGGCAACGGTGTGCGTCACCCTTTGACGGCTAACGTTAGCATGAACAAAATGTCTATATTTGGGGTCTCCGGCCCATGAACACAAACGGTTCAAGAGGTTGGGGATTCCTCACCTCTCACGCGCGCGTACTGGTTGCGATCGCCCACGATCCGGGCATGCGCCTGCGCGACATCAGCGACCGCGTTGGCATCACGGAACGCGCGGCGCATCGCATCGTCGTCGAACTCGACGCCGCCGGTTACATCACCCGGACGCGTAACGGACGCCGCAACAACTACACGATCCAGGCAGACCTCCCGTTGCCCGACGCGATCGACTCCGGCCAGAGCGTCGGTGACCTGCTCGCCGTCCTCGTCAAGCCGCCCAGCTGATCGCGCCGCAGTCGCGGCGTCGAGGGCTCGGCTATCCGAGGATGCGGTCCGTCCGATGCCGGCCGAAGTGCTCGGCGTAGTGCCGGGTCAGGGTCTCCATGCTCAGTTCGCTTCGGTCGATGCCAAAGACGGTTCGCGGGAAATCCATCGCGCGTTGTATCGGCCAAAGCTCGTCGTGGGCGCCGGGCGGGAACAGCTGCGCGGGGTCACCAACCGCGATCCAGCCGATTGGCACAGTCGTGTTCTCGGCCACACGCGAGTTGACCTGCACGACCGCGTTGATTCGCACCTCGCTGCCGGCACCAACATGTGCTCCTGGGAAGATCGAGACGCCGGTCGCGAGGAAAACGTCGGATTCGACCACGGCGCCGTTGAGGTGCGCGTGCGGGCCGACGAGCACGTGGTCACCAAGACGCAGCGGGTGGCCCTCCCTGCCACGCAGGACCGCGTTCTCCATCACGATGCAACGCTCGCCAACCTCGATCGGCCCGCCCTCCGCCGTCAACACAGCCCCAAACAGCACGCGGCAATCCGGGCCGATCGTGACATCGCCGCTCAGAACCGCTGTGGGTGCCACATACGCGGAGTCCGCAATGACCGGACGCTTGCCCTCATGCTCGATCAACACGCACACATTCTCGCGCTCCGGACACGCACACGCGGCGCTGCCGCCGATCGCGCAGTCAGGCGGCGAGCACAACCGGGCGCCCGTAGGCGACCATGATCGTGTGTTCTTCTTGCGCCGAGAGGCTGCTGTCGCTGGTCCTTGCGGTCCAGCCGTCGCGTTCCAGCCTGAAGCGCGGACTTCCGGCGACGATCATCGGGCTCGATCTTGAACACCAGGCCGGCCGCGAGCGGGAGCATCGCGTGCGGTGCACCGACTTGTAGACGGAGCCGCGATCGTTCGACCCATCGACCGGCGCCGCCGATCGCGACCGTTCAAGACGCGAAGCCGGACTTACGACTCCGCCGGCGTATATGAGTCCGTGCCCGCCGTAATCCAGAAGGTCACAGGATCCCTCGAGTCATACCGAAGGGTCCTTTCGAAGCGTGACGTGCGCCTTCTCTTTGGCGGACTGATGATTTCTGCGACGGGAAGCTGGGCGTACCGTGCGGGCCTGGTCGCATAGGTCTATAGCCGGACCCACTCACTTCTCTGGGTCGGCATAGCCGTCCTCTGCCGGTTGCTACCGCAGCTTCTCCTCAGCCCTTACGGAGGACTGATTGCCGACAGGACAGAGAAGGTCAAGGTGCTGGTACGAGTCAACGCCCTGCACGTTCTGGCAATCCTGTCTGATTGTCGTCGCGGTCGCTCACGGGGCGGTCTGGATCGCGCTGCTGTTTGTCGCGCTCTCCGGCGGCACCAACTGCATTCAGGCTCCCGCTGTTGGAGCTGCGATTCCCGGCCTGGTGGACGAGGCGAACCTCGTCGCCGCCAACGCGCTCAACGCGACCGTGGACAACCTGACGATCATCGCCGGCCCGATGTTGGGGGCGTTTCTGTTGCTCGTATCAGGGTCTGTGGTGGCCGTGTTCGTCGCCAATGCGGCGAGTTTCGCTGGTGGACCGGCTGGCGGCGCGGCCGCGGCTCACCTGGATAATCCTCGCCGGCGTGGCCGGCTTCTGCGTGCCGACGGCGCTGATGGTCGTGATCCACAGCCCCCTGCTTGCAGTGCTCGTACAGGTCGTGCGTGGCGCCTCAACGTTGGTGGTTGACGTGCTCGCGATCACCGCCATGCAGAGGGGAGTTCCCAATGAGCAAGTTGGGCGGGTGTTGGGCGTGTTCTTCGCTTTCGTGCTCGGGTCGATCACGCTCGGCGCCGTCGTGACACCGGGGATCTCCAGTGGGCTCGGCCTGGACGCGGCTCTGCTGATCATGGCGTTCGCGCCGTTCGCGCTGAGTCTCGGTGGCATTCGCTCGCTGATGTCGATTGACCGGCATGCCGCGGCGTCGAGCCTCGCGCTGGCACCACGAGTGGCGCAGCTTGAGCAGCTCGGGATTTTTGCCGACGCACCTCGTTCGCTGCTCGAGCGTCTTGCGTCGGAGTCCGTTGCACGCGAGTTTCCGGCCCGGCGAAGCGATCATCAATCAAGGCGAGGAAGCTGACTACCTCTACGTATTGCTTGAAGGCGAGGTCCACGTAACCTCCAGCGGCGCGCAGGGCGGCCCAGTGAAGTTGATCCGCACGATGACCGCGCCGGCCTACTTCGGTGAGATCGGCATCGCTCACGGAATCCCGCGGACCGCCAACGTCATGACCGTCCGCGGCTGCAGGTGTGCGCTGATCAGCGGCGCCTCCCTGCTTGACGCACTCTCGATAGCTTCAGCCTCCGGCTCGCTGATCGCCACCACGCAAAGCCGACTGGCTCGCACGCATCCGTCGCCATCCTCCGCAGATCATCGCGCTCCAAGCAATTTTTGAACGCCCGCACTTGCGCGGAACGGGGTGTGGTCCCGCCGGCGATTGGCGTGGAGCGGGCGCTCCGCCGCGGTCTGCCGAAGGATCGAGATGCAGCTCCCCGGCGTCACGCCCACGGCTGGTACCACAAGCCGCTCCTGATGTTCTGAACAGGCGCCAGACCGAGTCAAGAACCCTCACTCCAACCCGACCAGGCCGTCCCAGCCGGGCTATTCGAAACCTGCCCTGGCCCGCAACGATCGACTTTGCTGACGCGGGCGCGCAACCGGCACCGACTGCTTCACAGGCGCCCGCGGAAGGTTCGGATGATGGCTCCGGCGGCGTTGCGCCAGATCATCGACGTCGGATGGGTGATCTGGCCGCCTCCCGAGCTGCGTGGCACGTTGAACAGCAGCACGTTGCCGATCGCGGTGGCGGTGACGGTGAAGGGCGGCGAGATGATCTTCGGCTTGAATCCGTTGGCTGGGCCTGCCGGGTAGCGAATCGTCGCGCTGGCGACGCCGTCGGGCACGACCATCCGGACGGTCCCGGAGTGCGGGTTCCCGGCGATACCCGGCCCACCTGTGCCAACGAATTCGCCAGCCTCGACTCGTTGTGCGGTTCCACCGAAGTCGCCGCCGCCATCACCGAATAGAGCGACGTTGTCGCCGGGCGGTCTCAGCCCGCGTCCGCAGCCGTCGTAGCGGATCGCGGCGACGTAGTAGGGCTGGCCCTCGTACAAGCGTGCGCGACGGATGTAGTTCGTGTAGACCTCGAGTCCGGTCAGGCGGTCCAGCGGGCGTTCGAGCTGCGCCAGCACGCTCGCGCTCAGCGGAGCGGCCGGAGTGCGCAGCACGCCAACGATCGAGAGCAGCGATCGAGCCGGAGTCCCGCTGAGCGTCTTCTGCCAGTCACAGGATGCGTTGACGAGGCCCGAGAGTTTCGTAGCCGGCAGATGGTCGCCTGGTTGTGCCGAACTCCCCGCGAGGTCCCCGCCACCACCGAAGGTGACAACCAGCGCGAGCACGCCCGCCGCGATGGCGGCTACCGCTAAGCCGACCCGGCGCTGACGTCGTTGACGCGCTCGTGCCTCCTGGATCACTCCCGCGTCGGGCGCTGGTGCGTCGACGGGGCGGTCAGGCGGCAACGCGACGACCATGAGTGCTACTATGACTGGCACAATGCGGGATGTCAAGATCGATCGCGACGACCCCGCGCTCCTGCACGAACAGGTCGCAGCGCAGATTCGCCAAGCGATCGCCGACGGCGAAGCAAAGCCCGGCGACCGGCTCCCGCCCGCCCGTCACCTCGCCGCCGTAATCGGCGTCAACACCAACACCGTCCTGCGCGCCGTACGCCTGCTCCGCGACGAGGGCCTGCTCGAACTGCGCCAGGGCCACGGAATCCGCGTCACCGGCACCCCCGAACGCAGCGCCCTCCTGGACAAGATCGCGGAACTCGTCCAACTCGGCAGAAGCAGCGGCGTCACCCGCGCCGAGCTCGCCCGCCTCATCGAAACCGCCCAGTAACGACGGCGAACGCGGCTGCGTCCGCACTGAGAAAGCAGCAGCGCATCCGCAGCTGCGCCCAACACTCAGCGCCGTGCCCGTCTTGAGGGGGGTTGAGAACCCGACGGCTGCCTTCACGCGACCTTGTCACACAGACGCGCTGGTGAGAGTCTCACGCCTCAGCAGCGAGTCGGACCGTCGGCCGCGGCCGTCCTCAGCCGCCGACGCGCCCCTTCGCGCTCTCACCGATCGCTACCGGCTCGAGCACCGTTACCTCGACCGGCCGGTCCACCAGCGCCGCGAGCACCGGCCCGAACTCCGCCATCGTCGCACTCTCGCGGTGCTCGGCGAAGGCAGCGTCCGACGCAAACGACTCGACCATCACGACCGTCCCGGTGCCCTCGCCGGCCACCGTGTGTACGGCGTAGCGCAGACACCCCGGCTCCTCGGCCTGGACCCGCGGTGCGAGCACGGCCAACACATCGAGAAGCTCCGCGAGGCGCCCCTCCTTCGCAACGAACCTGGCGATCAGCACCACCTCGGCCATCGGCTCCCGCGAGTCTACGCGGTGCCGAACGGTGGCGGTGTGGGACGTCGGGCCATCCGCTACAGCTCCGCTCCCGCGAGGACACTCTCGCAGACACGGCCAACGACCACCCTGCGCCGGCCGGGCTCCCCCCAGCTCGACGGCGGCCCGTCGATCGGCATCGGCGGGTCTTTGGGTGAGGCGAGACATTGCGCCCCGTCAGTGCGGATCGCGCCGGCCCGAGATAGAACCTCTGCTCGGCCGGTAGCGCCGCGCAACCATCGGGGCCGAGCAACGTTGACGCTGCAGCGACCCGAACGAAACGCGATCCCCAGCTCGTTCGATGGACGCAAGCACGCCCCCAGGGCCCTCTCTCTCCCGTGCTGCCCTGGGGGCGTCGCTGCGCCATAGGGCCTCTGGTTTGTCCGGTATCCCGCGACGGATACCCCGCCACACGGGAAGCCCGAAACGGAGGAGCGCCCGTGACCGAACACTCCCCGCGCGTCGCTTCGGCAGTCCGCGCGCTGACTGGCGCTGCGCGGGTTCAGTGCTTGGCGCGGCGCACGGAGGCCGCCTGCGTGTGCACGACTTGGATCGTCGCCGTCGACATGTTGCCCAGCTTGTCGTCGGTCGTCACGGTGATGGTGTGCGGTCCGAGCGACAGCTTCGCTCCGCCCTGCCAGGCGATCGTGCCGCTGAAGTTCTTGGCGAAGCGCTTGCTGACGAACTGAACGAGTGTGTCCTTGCTCAGGCGGATCCGGATCCAGCGCACGCCGTTGGCAGGGCTTGAGGCCGTCACCGAGACGCGCAGCGTGCCGCTGTAGCGCTGCCCCGCCGTCGGCTGCGCGATCGTGATCGCGGGCCCGTTGAAGCTGCCGCACGGTCCGGTCAGCTGGTCGCCGTGCAGCGACTCGTCCTCGAAGGCCGTGAACGCCGGCTTCGGGTTGAAGCTCGAGTCCAGCAGGCCGTAGTTGTTGATCGGTGCGTTACCGGCGGCCCCGTTGTACATCTCGAACCACATCGCGGCCTTGACGTAGGAGTACTGCGGCTGCGCCAGGCAGTGATAGGCCTGCTGAAGGTAGGTGGCCTGCTGGGCCTCGCTGACCCCGCCGAGCTTCTTGCCGGCCGAGGCGCCGGTCTTGCACTCGGCACTCGTGGAGGACCAGCCGATCTCGGTCATGTAGATCGGCAAAGCGCCGTCGCCGTTGGCCGCCATCAGCGTATGGATCCCGCTGAAGCCGAGGAAGAAGTACTGGTTGACGGTCGTCGTGTTCTGGTTGTACTCATACACATACGGCGAGGTGATGTTGCAGGCGGTGTCAGTGTGGACGGCCACCGCATCGAACGATCCCCTGCCACCGGCGGCGTAGACCGCGGCGAGGAAGGTGGGATCGCTTGCGCCCATGATTACGGTGGCGTTCGGGTCGGCCGACTTGATTGCCGGGTAGGCCGCCTTCAGCAGGTCGGTGAACTGCGCCGGGGTGCCTGTCCACCAGCCCGGCGAGGCCTCCTCGTTCCAGATCTCCCAGGCGGTGACCCGGCCGTGGAATGTGGTGACGATGTGGCTGAGGAAGCTCGCGAAGTCGGCCGGGTTGGATGGCGGCGTGGCGATCGAGTCCGAGCCGCCGTTGGCCCAGGCCGGCGCGCCGACGATGTCGACGTCGACCTTCGTGGTGGACGGCAGTGCCGCGAAGAACTTCTGATAGAGCGAGATCCAGCCTGGGTCATAGCTGCCCTGCTGGGGCTCAAGGTCGCTCCACTGCATGAATACGCGCACCCAGGCGGGGCGGCTGGCGCTGATGTCGGCGAGCACCTGCGGCGAGGTGAAGCCGGCGTTGGAGATGACGTTGACGCCGGTCTCGACGCCGGCGGGCGTGCTGGTGGGCGCCGGTGCCGCGCCGCCCACCGTGACGGAGGCGATGATGACGGCGCCCAAACAGATCGCGAACAGCGTTACGAGGAGCGATCGGCGAGGCGTCATCTAAGTCCCTTCGGCGGCCCGCGCGTGTACGGTGAACCCGCTAGGCGGATGTCCGACTCCGTAGGCGGATGTCCGACTCCGTAGGCGGATGTCCGACCCCGGAGTCCAACCCGCGCCGCCCCGGTCGCGTCCAAGCGCACCGGCATCGCGGGCCGGGATAGCCAGCCCAGGCGGTCCCGGCGCGAGCCCGCCGGCGCAATTCGCCGCAACAACCGGACCCTTCGCGCGGCCCGCCCGCGCGGGTCAGACCGCTCCCGCCTCAGGCGGCTGCCGCTGCTCGCTTCGCGCCCTCGATCAGTGTCAACACGCCGGCATCGTTCCTTCGCGCAGCAGCGCGATCGGGTCCGGCTCGCCGCCGACGATCGAGTCGAAGAACGCCCGGCCATCCTGGAAGGTCGGCAGCGGCCCCTCGGCCCAACCGCGCGGCCTCGTTAGGCTCAACGCGAGCCGCGCGTACTCCTCGCCGAAGAGCTCACCGATCTCGCGCTCCATAAGACACGACGTCAGATCGCGCAAACCACAGCAGCGAAGAAGGTCGAGCCTCAGACAGCCGCCTGCAACAAGGCTGCGGGCCAGTCGTTCCGCCCAGCTACTGCCCGGCACGGTCGCGGAGCAGTTCACCGCGAAGCCGGTCGGCGCGCGGTCCAGAGATGCGTTACCGCACGGTGGCGCGCCGCGCACGAATCGCTCTGCGCCGCGCAGCTCGTCGCCACCGCCGCGCGCAGCGGCCCTCGCTACCAGGTCACGATCGCCGGCTTCAGCGCGGTCATCGGCATCATCGACATCGCAACTGTGCTCGCCGCCCAGTAGCGACCTGACCGGGCGCTCTAGGACTTGCGGCCGCGGACCACCTTCTCGGCGATCACAAGGGTCTCCTCTGAAGGGGCGAAGTCGCTCGCGCCACGATAGATCGCGGAGATCTGGCGCGTCGTGGGCGCGTCGTAGGAGACTCGGCACGTCGCGCGGCCGGACGTCGGGTCGACCGGCGCGTACTCGCAGGCCAGCGAGATCGAGTTGCCGGAGTCGGCGAACGCGACCGTTCCGCCGTCGGGGACCGGTGAGACGCGCACGCTGTAGGTCACGACGGCGCCGGTGGAGGCCGGATTCGCCGACGCCACGATCGTCGTCGTGGTCGACTTGAGGGCGATCCCGTTCGGGCCGTACACCGTCGCGGCGACTGGGTGGGTCGTCGCGACGGACTTCGACTTCGTCGAGGTGGCGGCCCGTGACGTGGCGATCGGAGCATCCACGAGCTGAGACGCGCCGATCACGGACACGCACGTCGCCAGCACGAACATGGTGGCGACCACCCGGACCGGCCTGAAAGCGAGCTTGTGGCCCGGCGGACGTGGGGCTTGCGTGGCCATGAGCGACGAAATCCGGCCTCGCGGCCTGATCTCGTGATCCTCCATCCTGCGGCTCGTGGCCGCGGTAGAAGTAGAGGATCAAGAAAGCTGCACGCTCCGGTCCCGCCGCGAGGCGAGCGCGAGCTGCGTCGTGCTCAAGGCTCTTGTAATGAGCGCATCGGCATCCCACGTCGGTTCTTTAGCGCACGGATCTGGCCGCGGCCGAGCCCTCCCCACCCGATGAGACGTTCGAACCCCCGGTTTGCAACTGCACGTTGCTACCGCAGCAAGCCGAGCGGCCCACAAGACGAGTCGTGTTCGCAGGTGGTGTCTCGTATAACCAGGGCGGGATTCGAACCCGCGACCTTCGGGTTATGAGATGCTGAGCGAGCGGTGCTGACAGGT
>Ga0182030_10020663_pt1 | contig 12397 bp, 11 predicted proteins | sample 812S3MmetaG_FD_121299 | JGI IMG/M metagenome (GOLD analysis project Ga0182030, IMG submission 121299) | Permafrost microbial communities from Stordalen Mire, Sweden - 812S3M metaG (Illumina Assembly) | ecosystem: Environmental > Terrestrial > Soil > Wetlands > Permafrost | place: Sweden... | reverse complement strand
TCGAGCGCACCAGCTTCGGCGCCCGCCTGCGCGCCGCCGTCGACAACCGGCGCATGGCGGAATCGATCGGCATCGACACGAGTTCGCTGTTCACGATGACCTTCGCCCTCGGTTCCGGCCTCGCCGCTCTGGGCGGGGGCCTCGGAGCCGACATTCTGGCGATCTATCCAGGCTACGCCGTCGAATATCTGGTCTACTTCCTGATGGTCGTCGCGGTCGGCGGCCTGGGCTCGATCCGCGGCCCCTTCGTCGCGGCGCTGCTGCTGGGAATCGGCGACACCGCCTGCAAATATCTGGTGCCCGAGTTCGGCGCCTTCTTTCTCTACGCCGCGATGATCGGCCTGTTGATGTGGCGGCCCGCCGGCCTGTTCGGGCGAGCCTGATCCGTGACGGATTCCATTACCTCAGCTTTGCGCCAACACCGGCTTCGATGGTTCGAGGCCATTCCCTGGATCACGGCACTCGGCGTTTATTTCGGCTTCGGCGATCAATTACCATTCTTCGGTCAGATGCTGATCACCATTTTGTTCGCGTTGTCTTTGGATCTGGTGCTTGGCTTCGCGGGGATCGTGACGCTCGGCCACGCCGCGTTTTATGGCGCGGGAGCCTACGCCGCCGGCATCTACGCCATCCATGTCTCGTCCGAGCCGCTGTCGGGCTTGTTGGTCGCCGCCGTCGCGGGCGCGGCGATCGGCGTGGGCTCCGGCCTGATCATCCTGCGCACCCGCGGGTTGACTCAATTGATGCTGACGCTCGCCATCGCCACGCTGCTCGCCGAGGCCGCGAACAAAGCCAGCTTCATCACCGGAGGCAATGACGGACTGCAAGGGATCGAGATCGACCCAATCGGCGGCCTGTTCCGTTTCGACATGTTCGGCCGCACCGGCTATCTTTATTGCCTGATCGTGTTGTTCTGCTGTTGGGCCGTTCTGCGCGTGTTGCTGGCGTCGTCGTTCGGCCAATCCTTGGTCGGCATCCGGGAAAACGTCACTCGCATGCATGCCATTGGCGCACCGGTGGCGGGACGCCTGTTGATCGCCTACGCGATCGGCGCGGCGATGGCCGGGATCGCCGGAGGATTGCTGGCGCAGACCACGCAGTTCGTCGGCCAAAGCGTGTTGAGTTTCGAACGCTCCGGTGAGATCGTCGTCATGCTGGTGTTCGGCGGCATCGGCCGGATTTACGGCGCCTTCATCGGCGTCGCGATTTACATGATCGCGCAAGACCAACTGGCGAAATCCCAGCCGGAATTCTGGAACTTCTGGATCGGCGCGCTCCTGGTGCTGACCGTGTTGTTCGCGCGCGGCGGCGTTCTGGGCTTGCTCGATAAGGCGCGCCGGCGATGACCGCCGCGCTTGAAACCATCGGTCTGGCGAAACAATTTGGCGCCATTCGCGTCGCCAACAACATTCATTTCCGCCTCGAACCGGGCGCGCGCCACGCGCTGATCGGTCCCAACGGGGCTGGCAAAACCACGTTCGTAAACCTGTTGACCGGCCGCCTGGCGCCATCCGGCGGGCGCATCCTGCTGAACGGCGACGACGTCACCCGCACCAGTCAGGCAGCCCGTGCGCGCCAAGGCCTCGCGCGGACGTTCCAGATCAACAACCTGTTTCCGTCGCTGACCGTGCTGGAAAATGTCCGCCTCGCCGTCGCCGAGCATCGCGGCCTGCTGACCCCGCGCCGCGCGCTGCTGGAAGCAGCCTTCGCCACACTGGAAAAACTCAATCTGGGCGCTGACGCATCCGCCGTGGTGCGCGAACTTCCCTACGGCAAACAGCGGCTTGTCGAAATCGCCATCGCGCTGGCATCGGAACCCTCGGTTCTGCTGCTGGATGAACCGGCCGCCGGCGTGCCTGGCGGCGAAAGCGGCATTATCCTCGACGTCATCGGCCGGTTTCCCGCCAGCATGGCGGTGCTGATGATCGAGCACGACATGGATCTGGTATTTCGTTTCGCCACACGAATCACGGTGCTGGTGCGCGGCTCGATCCTGGTCGAGGGCTCGCCGGACGACATCGCCGCCGATCCGCGTGTGCGCGAGGTTTATCTCGGGACCCGGTCGCATGAGTGAGACCAACCATCCGAAGCAACCACGTACCGGCCGCCTGTCCGTCATGCCAGGGCTTGACCCCATACGCATCAAGTTAAAGGCTGAGACAGGCACGTTTGCTCCTTTTTCGTCATCCTCGGGCTTGACCCGAGGATCGCTGCCCGCACGCACGGCGTTGATTATACGCAACTACCGAGCGTCGATTGATGCTCGGGTCAGGCCCGAGCATGACCGTGAGAGGCAATTTCGACCCCGCCGAATCCTTAAATTGATGCCTATGCGGCCTGACCCTGGCATCTTGTGTCGCAGGCCCCGTGCTCTCAGGCAGACCACGGGTTTTGCGCAGGCCGATCCTCGGGGCGAGCCCGAGGATGACGTTGCGGCGGCGTCACGGCCGACGGCCAACGTCAACGCTGGTTGGTATAAAATCGTTCTGACCGAACCCGCGACCAAAAGCGCCCCTTATCGGGAGACTCATGACATCGGCGTTCATCCATGTTTATCGGCGGTTGAATCTTTCTTAACGAGGTATCCGATGCCGCCCCCCCCTTTCAGGAACAGCAAGAATCAATCGCCGACGCACGCCGGAAAGCGCCGATGCGATAAGACCGCCCGAGCCGATCCTCGGCCACCACCCTCATGCTGACCTGCGAAAATCTCTCCGCTGGCTATGGCACCACGATCGTGCTCGATCACGTGTCGTTCACGGTTGAGCCTGGAACGACCCTGGCCGTGCTCGGCCGCAACGGTGTCGGCAAAACCACGCTCCTCGCCACGATCCTTGGACATACCACCCGGCATGGCGGGACCATTACTTTCGCGGACCAATCGATCGGCGATCTGAAACCATTCCGGCGCGCGCGCCTCGGTCTTGGCTTCGTGCCGCAGGAACGCGAAATCTTTCCCTCGCTCACAGTCGAAGAAAACCTGACGGTCGCCGCTCGCGGCGCGGAAGGTAAGTTCGCGCGCGGCACGGAAAACCACACCGCCTCCCGCACGAATATCTGGACATTGGAACGGGTCTACGCCTTGTTCCCCAATCTCGCCGAGCGCCGCCGCGGCATGGGCAACCAACTCTCCGGCGGAGAGCAACAAATGCTCGCCATCGCCCGCGCGCTGATGGGCAATCCCTCGTTGCTGCTGCTTGATGAACCGTTGGAAGGCCTCGCGCCCGTCATCGTCGACCGGTTGCTGGAGGCGTTGCGTCACCTGCGCGCCGAAGCCGGCATGACCATGCTGCTGACCGAGCAACAAGCCAGACTGGCGCTGGAATTCAGCGACCGTGCGATCATTCTGGACCGCGGCCGCGTCGTCCACGCGGCACCGTGCGCGGAACTGCTAAAAGACCCGGACCGCCTGTCGGCGCTTCTGGGCGTCGCCCGTTAGATCACCCTTCGCGCGCCAGCCGCATGAACCGTGCCGCCAGCGCGATATCCGCCGCGACGTTCGCCCGCCGCCGCGCCGCTTCGTCGTCCTCGCCCCATTGTTCTACCTGAAAGAACTCCTCCAGCGCGCCCAGAGCGTGCGCTTCCGCCGCGTCCAGCCGCCCCTCGGCCAGAGCCAGCCCCAGGATCAAACTCCCCAGCGCCGGCACCGCGATCCCCAGGCCAGCGAGCACATACGGATCGTACCCGCCAACCACAAGCCGCAACGCGTTCACGCTGTCGCGATGTTGCTTCGCCGGAACGACCCCGGCCGTCACCCGCAGCGGCGCGTCGAACGTCAGCGCCGCCCAATCCAGCAACGGTTGCCACAGCCTGGCTTGCCGGTCCGCCAGTTCGCGCGGGATCTCGGCCCGGTAGCAAAGCAGATCCGTCTCGCCATAGCGCGCGATCGCGTCCGCCGTCGGCGCCGGATCCCGCGCGATCCGCTCCCGCGCGGTGCCGGCGACGCGCGTCAGCGGCGTATCGAGGTAACTCATCTCCCCACCCTTCTGGCCTCCCGCCTGCCGCCATTCTTCGGCGATCGCGGCGGCCAGAGCGGGCGGTCCCACGCGCAGCACGCCGCCGTTCGGCAAATGCATCGCTTTCCCGTCCAGCAGGACGCGGAATTCGCCGGCGTCCTCGGCCAGGCTGACGTCGTCCCAGAACCGCTTCACTTGCGCCCCCCGGCGACCGGCACCACCAGATCCTCGGCGCGCGCGCGGGCCAGCGCGTCGGGACACGGATCGCCGCCACCGGCCGCGCCCATGATATCCTTGCCGCCCAACAGCAACCCGGCGAACCCTTTGCCGCCGAGCCCCGACGACGACAGATCGACCTTCGCCGTGGGATCGCGCATCGGCCCGCTCACCCGCAGCGGCAAGACGAACCCCGTGCCGCCGATCTTCGCCCGCGGCCGCAGCCGCAGGCCCAATGTCTCGTGCGCGAGATCGACGTCGCCGCTGCCTTCAAGGATGAGCGCGGCGGTGTCCAACGCGAAGGGATCGACCGTCACGATGCCCGATTTCGCGTCCGCCCGCAGCGCGAAGCACCGCAGGTTGGTGACGTCGGCGCCATCGATGCGCAGCGGACGCAGCCGCTCCAGCCAGGAATTGACCAGCTTCGCGTCCAGTTGCCCGCCCTGCACCGCCAGCCCCGCGCGCCCGTTCAGCGTGGCGGCCAGTGCCCGCGGCGTGTCGCCGAGGCCCGTCAGGTCCGCTCGCGCCTCCAGCGTGCCCGTCGCCGCCGGAGGCAACCCGAACGCCGTCAATACCGGCCCCAGAGCCAGGTTCGGCGCATCCAGGGTCAGATGCACCGTCGGTGGCGCGGCGGCCGCGTCGATCGTCAGACCGGCGCTGAACCGCCGGTCTGGCGCGGTGACGGTGAAGGGGTCCAAACGCAGCACCCCGTCCTTGACCGACAGCCCGGCGGTGACCGCGCCGGCCTCAACCCCGCCGGCATGCACGCTGGCCAGAGCGAACGTCACATTGGCGTCGGCCACGCGGATCAATCCGAACGGCAGTTTGCCGTTGGGGATCAATGGACCATTTCGCGCCGCCCCGATGGGCGAATCTCCGGCCGCGTCCCCCGGCGCTCCCGCTGGCGCCGCGGCACCCGCCGCCGGCGTGGCGGGAGGCATCGCCAGCATGTCCAGATCCAGGCGCTTCGACACGACCCGCCCATCGACGCTCACCCTGGGCGTCCGGGTCACCGCCAGTTCGCCCGACAGATCGCCGGCGTTCGAGGTCAGCGTGAACGGCACCGGCCCAGGCGCGTCGGACAGATGCGCCTGGAACGCCACACCGCGCAGCGCGGGCGGCGCGTTCGCCATCACCAGAGACGGATCTGGCACATTCAGCGCCACATCCAGCGCGAAGCCCTCGAGCCGCCGCGGCGCCTCGATCGTCCCCTTCACGCTCCCCCGCGCCGAGGCGCCATTCCAGCTCAGATCCAGATCGACCGGGCCTGACCGGCCGCTCGTCAGCCAGCCGAGAGTCCCCATCGTTCCGGTAATACCCGAATCGTCGCCATCCAGACTCAATCGCGCGGACACCCGCATCGGTTCCTCGCCCTGACCGCGCAAGGTGACGTCATTCAATTGGACGCCGTTGGCGAATTCGGAGAGATCGATCGACCCCAGGTTCGCCGCCAACGACGTCAGGGTCGGCACCGGCCCGCCGCTATCCGCGACCTGGGCTCGCACCGTCAGACCTTTCAGCGACTTCAGCGGCAACCGAGGCAACAACGCGGCGAATTCCGCCGGGTCCGGCACGCTGGCGTCGAGGGCGAAGGTGTAGCCGCGCCCTTCCATCGGTCGCACGATATGGCCTTCCGCCGTGATTGTCGCGCCGCCCGACTCCAGCCGCACCGCCACAGGCCATGCCGGTGGCTCGAATTCGGCGCGTCCGGTCCGCGCGGTCACGGCGATCGCGCGCCCCTGGACGGTGACGCTGCCGGTCGCCTGCGTGCCGCCGCCCGCCGGCTCCGTCACGGTCAGTCTGGGGATGTCCGCGATCAGATGCTCCCGCGTACGGGCATCGTCCCAGCCGATCCGTCCATCCTGGACATCGACATCCTTGAACCAGACGGCGAGTTTCTCCCGCTCCGCTGGGCTCGTCGGGGTTTCCGGAGAGCCCTCAGGAACCAACTGGACCGGCGCTTCCTTCGCGGCGACCGGCTTTTCCCGTTCGAACACCCAGTTGCGACGGCCGTCCTTGTCGGTCTCCAGCAGAATGTCCGGCTTCACCAGTGTCACATGCGACACCTCGATCCGGTGTTCCAGCAGCGGCAAAAGCCCCAGACTGAGGTCCACCCGGCCGACCTTCACTATGTCCGGACGCGAGAAATCCGATCCCGGCGGGTTGGACAGCGTCACATCCTCGAGCGAGATCGTCGGCACCAATGACAGATCGATCCCCATCCGTCCGGAGATCGTCAGCGTCCGCCCTGTCGCCCGGTACACCGCCTCGACCAGCTTCGGTTTCAGGCTGGAGGGACTGAGCGCCCATGTGATCAGCCCGAGCACCAGCACCAGCGCGAAACCGGCGACCGAGAGGGAGACGTAAAGGTTATACCGGGGAGAACGGTCCATCGATCAACGGCCCTCGCGATATGGCTTCCGCGCCGGGGGCGCCGAGAAACCCAACGTGTGAAACGTCTCGACCATATGCGGCGGCAGATCCGCCTCCGCCCGCATGATGCCGCCGGCCGGGTGGGGAAACACCAGCGACCGCGCGTGCAAATGCATCTTCTCCGGCAGACCGGCGACGGTCGCGGCGAAGGCGTTGTTCTGATCCGGACGAGCGTATTTCACGTCGCCCAATATAGGGGCGCGAATCGCGACGCAATGCACGCGCAGTTGGTGTGTCCGTCCGGTGCGCGGCTTCAGTTCCAGCCACGCCAGCTTGCGGGCGGCGTGGTCCAAAGTGCGATATTCGGTGATGGCGCGGGCGGCGTCCTCATCGTCGCGCTCGGCGGGCGCGGTGCGTTCGCCGCGCTCTCCGCCAATGCGTTTGAGGGGCAGGTCGATCTCGCCCTCCACGGGCACCGGGCGGCCGGCGACGATGGCCCAATAAGTTTTGTCCATGTCGCGGCCACGAAACGACGCGGCGAGTTTGGCGGCGACGCCGGCCGTCTTCGCGATCAGCAGCACGCCCGTGGTGTCGCGGTCCAACCGGTGCACCAGCCGCGGCCGGTCGCCGCCCTCGACGCGCAGGCCTTCCAGCATGCCGTCGATGTGCCGCGTGATGCCTGGCCCGCCCTGTACCGCCACGCCATACGGCTTGTTCAGGACGATCAGATGGTCGTCCTGATACAGGATCATCGCCTCGATCTCCCGGGTAGCCGCCGGGTTGGGCTCCATCCTGGGCTTTTCCGCCGGCATGGCGGGCAGCGGCGGAATGCGCACGGCCTGTCCGGACAGCAGACGGGTCGCGGCTTCGGCGCGTTTGCCGTCCACGCGCACCTGACCCGTACGGCACAGTTTCTGGATCGCGCTTTGCGGCACGCCGGGGAAGTGGCGGCGGAACCAGCGGTCCAGCCTGATATCCGCCTCGTCGTCCGAGACGGTCCGCGTACTGATTGTCATGTCGGACCTTGCGGGATAGTTCGCCGCTTCCAGCCTGGAGGCGTCCTGATCCTGGACGCGGACCGCCTCATACACTGTCGGCGCCGTCTGTCGAAGTCCAGGGATCGGCGGGACCGCCCGAGGTGCGGTAAAGCGGAAGATGTGGACGCCGGCGTCCGGTGGCAAGGTCGGGGCATGGGTCAGGCGGCATTCTCCGGTGGTCCGCGCCCGCGGAGCCGCCCGCCGGCGGACGAGTTTACCCCATCGCCGCCTTCAGCATCGCTACCGTGCGATGCTGATCGGGGGGCGGTTCCAACATCGGAAATGCCTGTTTGACGCTGGCCGCCCCCGCGATGACGCGGCATCAGGCGGACCACGCGGCCCCGCTCCATGATCGCTCCATCTCCCGCGTTCGCCGAAGCCGCCTGCCCGGTCGTCTCGCGAGCCCGGGCGGCGCCATTGCCGACGGTAGAACAACAGTTGCGTATGTTGGAGTATTCGCCGGAAGCCATATCGCGAATGTTACAGTTTCGCCGGAACGCGGAACGCGCGGCGCGCATCGATCGCGGGGCACCGCGACGCGGGGTTTCGCTCCACCGGGCCGGCGTGAAGCCGGCCCGCGCGCTGTTCACCCGCCGCCGGTGGAACGTTCGCGCCGCAGCCTGTCCCAGTATTCCAACCGCTTACCGATCTCGCGTTCGAAGCCGCGGTCTTTCGGCCGATAGAATTGCTCGCGGTTCATGCCGTCCGGGAAATAGTTCTGCCCGGAGAACGCATCCTCCGTTCCGTGATCGTACTCATACCCCGCGCCATACCCGAGGTTCTTCATCAGCTTCGTCGGCGCGTTCAGAATATGCGCGGGAGGCATCAGGCTGCCGGTCGATTTCGCCGCCGCCCGCGCCGCGCCATACGCGGTATAAACCGCGTTCGACTTCGGTGCGGTTCCCAAATAAACCACCACCTGGGCGATCGCCAGATCGCCTTCCGGACTGCCAAGCCGCTCATAGGTTTCCCAGCCGGCCAGCGCCTGGGTCAGCGCGTTCGGATCGGCGATGCCGATATCCTCGGCCGCGAAACGAACCAGCCGGCGCGCGATATAGCGCGGGTCCTCGCCGCCGTTCAGCATCCGGGCGAACCAATACAGCGCCGCGTCGGGATCCGACCCGCGCAAAGATTTATGCAGCGCGGAAATAAGGTTGTAGTGCTCCTCACGATCCTTGTCGTACAGCGCGGCGCGGCGGGCCAGCAGCGTGGACAATTCGCCCGGGTCCATCGGCGGCGTGTCCTGGGGCAAAGCGGCGATCTGCTCAGCCATGTTGAGCAAATACCGGCCGTCGCCATCGGCCATCGCGCGCAACGCCGTGCGTGCCTCCGGCGTCAGCGGCATCGATCGGTGCAATTCCGTTTCGGCACGCGACAGCAACAGGTCGAGCGCCGGGTCGTCCAGCCGCCGCAGCACCAGCACCTGGCAGCGCGACAGCAAGGCGCCGTTCAGCGCGAAGGAGGGGTTTTCCGTGGTGGCGCCGATCAGCGTCACCGTCCCTTCCTCCACCACCGGTAAAAACCCGTCCTGCTGGGCTCGGTTGAAGCGGTGGATTTCATCGACGAACAGCAGCGTGCCCTCACCCAGACGTCGGCGGCGCGCGGCGTCCTCGAATGTCTTCTTAAGGTCGGCGACGCCGGAAAACACCGCCGAGAGCTGGACGAAATGCAGGCCGGCGCGCGCCGCCAGCAACCGCGCGATGGTGGTTTTGCCCACCCCGGGCGGGCCCCACAGGATCAGCGAGGCCAGCGATCCACGTTCCAGCATCCGGGTCAGCGTGCCGTCGGGACCGAGCAAATGATCCTGGCCCACGACCTCATCCAACGCGCGCGGCCGCAGACGGTCCGCCAGCGGGCGGTCGCCGCGCGGTTTCGCCCCCGCTGGAGATGCGTCGGGAGGCGCGTCAGTGCCGAACAGATCGTCGGGAGTGGAGGGCATGTGTGACAGATTCTACCGCTGGCGCCGGAATGCAATGGCCTTGCGCGGCAGGATTTGGGGCCATTGCCGGGGACGCAATGATCTGCCACCTGTCGGGCGGGTAAATGGATCGTCACGATGTCAATCGCCGAATGGTTCTGGGACCAGACGCTGGTCTATTGGGTGCAGGGGATCGGCTCGCTCGCCGCCGCCGGCGTCGCGGTGGGTATCGCGTTGCGTCAGGAACGGGTCGATCATCAGCGCTCCGAGGCCGCCCGCGCCTTGCGCCGCCAGGTGCTGGCGGCGGCCATCGCGCCGGTCTTGCGCGACATGAACACGACCGCCCGGATCCGTAACGGATTGCTGCAATCGATCAGCCGGGCGCGGCAGGACGAAGCGCCGCCACACGCCGAGGAACTGACGATTCCGCTGCCCGAAATTTTCATGACGACTTTGGAACGGATCGACGTCTTCGGCGCCAATATCGCGGCGCAGGTTTATGTGCTGATGCATCGGGTCAACGATTACAACCGCAACGTTCAGTCGTTGCGAGAGTGGGATGTCCCGGTGCGCACCTGGACCATCAACCTGCGTCCGAAGCTGGACGCGGTGACCGAGACGCTGAACATCCTGCTGCCGCGCATGGAAGCCGAGATCGAGGGGCTGGAGCACGCGGGCTGAGATCAACCATTAAATTTGTTGCTTTAATCACACAGGTGAGAGCGATTTTGGCAGGGCGGTCGCACATGGCGGGACACCGGCTGAGGCGAGACGCGCTATGGTCCCCGGCCAGGATTTCGTTGCAAATCAATCGGACACGAAGTTGCACGAAGTGAACACGGAGTTTCACGGAGAGGGAAGATGGGCGCTTCGCGCGGTGTCCGATCGAGCACCGCGCGAAGCGCCAAAAATCTCTTCCGCTTCGCGCGATAACTTCGTGTTCACTTCGTGGAACTTCGTGTCCGATCGATTGTTCTGCTTCCTCCGGGAAATGCGATTGCCCTGGCGATTTTGGGGACATCGATGGTCGTCGCCTAACCTTTAATCGGCGGCTGCCCAACGTCGGCCCGGACATCGTTGATGATTTGCAACACCCGCTCCCGGTAGGGCCGGTACTGCACGCCGAACTCCTGAACCAGCCGCGAGTTGTCGATCAGGTAATTGCCCGAAGACTCCTTGCCGCCGGTCTGCTTCTCGAAGCTGATCTTCGCGTCCGGCAAATAGCCGCGCACGATGTCCGCGAGATCGCCCAGACTGATCGTCTGGCCACCGGAGTTGTAAATCGCGTGCTCCGGCTTGTCCTTCATCAGAACGCGCACGAAAACCTCGGCGATATCATCGACATGAATCGGAATGCGCATCGCATCGGCGAACGGAAACGAAATCGCCTCGCCGCGCGCGGGCAGGGTGATGCAATTCACGTGATCGACCGAGCCGCGGATTTTATCCGGTCCCGTCACGTTCGCCGGCCGCACGGCGGTAATCGTCATGCCGTGCTTGTCGATATAATCCTTCGCCTGGAACTCATTGAACGCCTTGTGCGAGCCATACTGCACGACGGCGTATTTATAATCGTCCTCGGTGACCAGGCGTTCGCCGAAGTTCTTCTGCTGGCCGCTGACCGCCAGCGAACTGGCGAACACCGTGTGTTTGACGCCGAGGATGCGTGCCGCCTCGAAACAATTATCCATGCCGACGACGTTCAGCATCGTGGCGCGATGCGGCGGCAAATCGACCCCGAGATTGTACGACAGGTTCAGCACCCGGTCGGCCTTGGATGCCTCCATCGTGCCAATCACTTCGTCGAATTTGGTCACGTCGCCGCGGACGATGCTCACCTTGTCGCCAAGCGACGCGAGAGATGGCGCGTTCGGATTGATGTCCATGCAAACGACGGTCTCGCCGCGCGCGACCAGAAGCGGAATGACGCGGATGCCGATGAAACCGGAGCCGCCCAGTACGAAGACCGCCATTTTCGTTTCTCCCTCTTCGCGGGTATCGCCCGCCTGAAGCGAGGATCGGCCTATCCGCCGACCGAGGCAAGAGCCGTTCGCTCCCGCTTTTGTGCACACTGCTGACAGAACGCTGTCAACAGCGGATGGTTATGATGATCGCCTGAACATCGAAGGGAGAGACAAACATGGCCTCATTGCATGTCGATATCGGGGCCGTCGAATGGACGTCCGGAGTGCCGTTTTACGGGCCGGACGCAGTCCATGACGGCAAAGACCTCGTTCAGCTCAAGATCCTTTGCGACCGCAGGCAGGAAGGAGGCGGCATCTCGTGGATCGCGCGGTTCCTGCCGCCGCCGGGGAAATTGATCAAGATCGTCGCCATGGCGCTGTCGGACGAGCATATTTTCGCCCTCGAAGGCGGCCGCGTGACCAAAAGCGGACAGCCCGTACGTGGCGGCGGAGGGTATGGTCTCAACACAAAGGGGCAGCCGCACAGCGCGATGATCGCCCAGGAGACGATGTCTTTGATTATTTACACCGGGGAACCGGACGAGGTGAGGTCCATGGAGGTGCTGGATATCAGCCCGACGGCGTAACCCTGGCGCCAGACGAACGATGATATCGCGCCGGCGTAGTGCGCCGCCGATACCGCGAACTCGCCGCCGGGAGCGCCCGGTGGCGAGTATTCATTGATGGATCCTTTTTGATCTGCTCCCATGTCGTTCGGATGAAGGAACGGAAATGACGATGGAGGGAGCATCATGAATTTCGGCCTGACCCTGAATGTCGCTATCTCATTGACGTTTGTCTATGTCCTCGCCTCGCTGCTGGCCAGCACCGTCAACGAAATGATCGCCGGCGTGTTGAAGCTGCGCGGCGTGTATCTGACCAAGGCGATCGAGTCATTGACAAGCCTCGGCACGAACAATCAATTCGCCTGGG
>Ga0182030_10020660_pt1 | contig 12398 bp, 14 predicted proteins | sample 812S3MmetaG_FD_121299 | JGI IMG/M metagenome (GOLD analysis project Ga0182030, IMG submission 121299) | Permafrost microbial communities from Stordalen Mire, Sweden - 812S3M metaG (Illumina Assembly) | ecosystem: Environmental > Terrestrial > Soil > Wetlands > Permafrost | place: Sweden... | reverse complement strand
CGCCGCGTCGCGCTGGCCGTAATCGGTATCGGACAGGTAGAGAAGGTTGACGACGAGCCCGGCATCATTCATTCCGTCGGAGGTCGCCCCGTCGAACGCTGCTGCCATGACGCTGCCGTGGCTTGATGTCCAGGTGATAGAATTCGGACCGGCGGCCCCTTCCCGTTTGATGCCGCGGGGAAAGGCCCAGAGGTTGGTGTGCAGCGGCGTGAACCAATCCATTGATCGTCCGGTGATGACCATCCTGTCCGGGCCGACCGCGAGCACGCGGGAACAGGCATCGGCAAGCGTTGACGTCACAAGCAGCGTCGAAATCGTAGCGGCGAGCAAGCTTTTCATCGACATCGTGATGGGTCCGGTAAGAGGATCGATCCCGGCATCCTGGCCGGCTTATCGGCTTAGCCTAAAAGGTCCTGCAGCAACCGATTGAATGCCGGCGTAGTTACCGGAATGCCCTCGCGGCAAAAAGAATTCTCCTTTTCTGAACGAGCATGGACAATGAAGGGCAGCATCTTTGTGTGCGATTGGCCGATTCTGTTGAACAGGTCCGAGCATGGATTCGATCCAAATTGCACCCGAGTCAGCGTAGTCACCCGGGCGACGCCGACGTGGACGCGTCAGGTTAAATTAGCGCCCAGACGGGCGCGCCGTCGGAAATCGGCCTTACCAGAAGGACCAGCTGGCCGTCACATACGGCCCCTGATCCGTGAAGTTGCTCTGGAGATGCTGCTGGGTCGCAAGGTAGATGCCCACGGGCGGAAGCGTGAGGCCGGTCGGGACATTGGTAAGTGCATACTGATTGACCGCGTCGAAATAGACCGCTGCCTTATAGCCAAGCTCGACCCTGAACAATCCATAATCGCTGGGCGCAAAGGTGTAGGCGGTGGCCAATCTGGCATCGATGCTGGGAACGATCCGCGTCGCGTCGGGCGATGTCAAAGACTGGTTGTTGATTCCCAGGGCCGGAGAAGTCGTCGTAAAATCGATGCGACTCTGCGCGCTGCCAATCAGGGCTGCGCCGGCGACCTCCCCGATGAACTGGAAGTTGCCAAGGGCGTACTGACCCATCATTCCCAGACGGGGTCCGGCACCGGTAAACAACGACGTGACGGTATTGGCCGAGGAAGCCAGGCCATCCGGGCTCTGGAATATCCCGGTCAGATTCTGACCGATGCGAGCCACTTCCATGCCGCCGAAGGCGCGCAGTTGGAAGGAACATTCGGCGCAGAAAGTATGTCCTGCATCCAGATTGACGGCATCGTAGGCGTGTTTCACCGAGCCGATTCCGACCTTGTACAAGGCCGATTCAGGACCGATCAGATAAGGCGGTCCCACCATTTGCGTGGGCGAAGCAAAAAATGAGTCGTTCGTGGTGGCGTTCAGATGCGTCCAGTTCAAACGGATATCGTTGGACTCGCTCGCCATGTAGCGGGCGCCGACGCTGAACGAAGGACTGAAGTTTGGCTTGAGCGACTGATTGCTCCAGCTGGGCGTCGGGAGCGGCAAGGGCGTCGTCAACGTGCCATATTCGAGATTGCCGGCGCCGGGCTGCAGGAACGATAGCGACCCGCTGACCTCGAAGCGTGGCGAGTTCACTGTTCGGGGGCCAGCATTGCGGTAACTGTTGTCGGACGCCATGCTGTCCGCGTTTTGCGGCGGCAAGACCAGCGCCTGACCGGGCTCCGTGTCCGACGGACGGTGCTGCAGCTTCGTCGTCTTGGGCGCTTCGAGCCGGCTCAGGCGCCCACGCAGCGCGGCATTTTCCTTTTCCAGCGCATCCAGACGCGCGGAAATATCGTCGGCGGCTGCCGCGCGCGGGATCGCCGCGACGCTCAATCCGAGACAAGCAAGTAACGCAAGTTTTGTGAAGCTCTTCATCGTCCGCACTCCTCAGAGCAATCGTCCTGACAGCGGACTCACGTCCGGCAACCGCAGATTTCAAACGACCTGCCGATCTACGTCGCGAATCGTTATGGCCCTTGCCTCGCGGAACGCTAGGTTCGCTCCCGGGACTGGTTCTGATCAAAACAGGACAATGCTTGAAATTACGCGGAGGTGTGATGTTGCGGGCACGGTTACACGGGGCCGCTTATGCGGCGCAGTGTCCAATAGAAGACAGAGTTTGAGGCGGCAGGTCAGTACGATTACTCAGGCAAATAGATTCGCTGGGGCAGTTCGATCCGGAGGGTGGATCATGAATAAAGTCTTGCTCGGCACCGTTGGCACAATCGCGATGGTGACATCGGCCTCTGCCGCGGATATGGCCAGCAGTCCCTACGATAGGGCGCCGCCGATGATCGCATCCAATTATGACTGGAGCGGTTTCTACATCGGCGCCAATGGCGGGTGGGGAACGAGCCACAAGTGCTGGGATTTCACAAATGCGGCCGGCGTGTTCATCGTCTCCGAAGGTTGCCATGACGCAACCGGCGGCACCGCGGGCGGCCAACTCGGTTATCGCTGGCAGGTTTCCCATTTGGTGTTTGGTGCGGAAGCCCAAGGCAACTGGGCTGATTTCCATGGCAGCAACCGGAGCATCCCATTCCCGGCCTTCATCAACGACACCCACGTCGACACTCTCGGACTCTTCACCGGTCAGGTTGGCTTCGCCACGAATAACGGCCTGTTCTACGTCAAGGGCGGCGGCGGCATGACCTCCGACCGCTATCGCGGCTATTCATCCCTCACTGGCGCCCAGGTCAGCGACACCGTCGACAACACGCGCTGGGGTGCCGTGGCCGGCGTCGGCCTGGAATTTGGCTTTGCCCCGAACTGGTCCGCCGGCATCGAATACGATCACATGTTCATGCAGGACAAGCTGATCACCTTTACCAACATCGGCACGGTCGCGCCGGCAGGCACAGCTTTCGCCAGCGACCGCATTCATCAGGACGTCGATCTCCTCACCGTGCGCATAAACTATCGCTGGGGCAGCGCGACCGTCGAGAGGTACTGATCCTTCCGAAGATGAAAATGAATGACCCAGAGCCGAAGCAGCGGCACGGCGCGCCGCTAAAGCGCGCCGTGCTCATTTCAAGTGGCATCGAATTGGGATCAGGAAGCCGCCGCCCGCGGGGCGCGGTTGCGCGAATTGCGCTGGAAGAACAGCGCCTGACTGGCGACGGCTGAAACCATCGCGGGCTGGAACGGCTTCGAGATCAGGAACGCCGGCTCGGGACGCTCGCCGGTCAGGAAGCGTTCGGGATAGGCGGTGATGAAGACCACCGGCACTTCGAAAATCCGCAACAGCTCGTTGACGGCGTCGAGACCGGAACTGCCGTCGGCAAGCTGGATATCGGCGAGGATCAGGCCCGGCTTCTTGTTCTTGGCCAGGGCAACCGCGTCCGAATGGGTGCGGGCCACGCCGATCACGTTGTGACCGAGGTTTTTCACCAGGCTTTCGAGATCCATCGCGATGAAAGTCTCGTCCTCGATGATCAGCACATCGGTAGCGATCTCGGCGGCCATTTCCCGGCCCGCGGTATCGGCGAGCTTGCGGGTCTCGGCCACATCGATCCCTAGAATGAATGCCACTTCTTCCTCCGAGAAGCCCTCCAGCGACAGCAGCAGGAAGGCCTGGCGCGGCAACGGGGTGATATTTGAAAGCCGGCGCTCCGAAGGCATCGGCAAAGTCGTCACTTCGGAATCGTCGTTGAGCGAGACCGAATTCCAGATCTGGGTAAACAGCCGAAAAAGCGCAGCGCGGGGGCCGTGCTGCTCGTCCAGCAGGGACGGGTCCTGTAGCAGGGCTTCAAGCATGGCTCCGACATAAGCGTCGCCCGACGCCTGGTTTCCCGTCAGCGCACGGGCATAGCGCCGCAACAACGGCAAATGTTCGGCAACGAGCTGTGATCGGGACATCCCCACTCCATCATTGTCTTGGGTCAGATATCTTGGCGGGGTGACCCGGGTTCCCCTGATGTGCCTGATTACGCCCCAGCCGCATAAAAGTTCCCGGATTCCGGAACTTTCCGCCTGACATCGAATTAGCACCCATCAGCGATGCTGCAAAGGCTTCAAAATGAAAGATAATTCTTGAAGTACCAGTGACTTAACTCTTGGGGAAGCGTGGAACAGGTCATGAAAGATCCAAAAAGCAACAATGCCACGCCTGGCAAGCAGGGCGGCCTCAACGCCGAGATTCAGTCGAGAATCGGCCACCAGCTTCGGGCGATGTATGACGATGTCGTACGGCAGGGTGTACCGGACCGCTTCGCGGACCTGATCCGAAAGCTTGATACGCCCGATGCCAGTCCCCAGATGGGAAACGCGGGCGAAAAAAATGACGGGAGGGACTAATGCCTCTCACCAACGAACTTCGCGACGACATCCTGGCGTCGGTTCCCAGCCTGCGCGCGTTTGCGATCTCGCTCAGCGGCAATGGTGATCGCGCCGACGATCTGGTCCAGGAGACCCTGCTCCGCGCACTCGCCAACATCGATTCGTTCCAGCCGGGCTCGAATTTGCCGGCGTGGCTGTTCACGATCCTGCGCAACCTGTTCCGCTCGGACTATCGCAAGCGGCGGCGGGAGGTGGAGGACGCCGATGGCAGCTATGCCAAAACCCTGAAGACCCAGCCGGCGCAGAGCGCGCATCTCGAGTTCGAGGAGTTCCGCGCCGCGCTCGAGAAACTTCCCCAGGACCAGCGCGAAGCGCTGATTCTGGTCGGAGCCTCCGGCTTCTCCTATGAGGACGCCGCGGCGATCTGCGGCTGCGCGGTCGGCACCATCAAGAGCCGCGTCAACCGCGCGCGATCGAAGCTCAGCGCCCTGCTCTATGTCGACGGCGCCGAAGATTTTGGCCCCGATGAAACAGTCCGGGCAGTGATCGGCGGCAGCGGCGGATAATCCATACCTGCAGTCGGCAAAACAGCGCTTCATTCGCCGTCATTGCGGGGAACAGAGCGCGCATTCACCGAGTTCGAATTTGAGCGATAGAGCTAATGCGCGGCCGCGGGCGGTGCCGACAATTGTTCGGTCCTGTCTCTTTCCGTCATGTCGATCACGGTCTCCATCGGCGCGGTAAGTTCATAGACATAACTCACGTCGGTAAAATACCGCTTCGATGTGCCTCCAAGCGCCTCGGGTGCGACCCGATCGAGCAGGATGACGCCGAAATCGCTGTCCTCGCGGCGGGTCGCGGCGCTGGTGTTGAATTCTTCCCAGCGGAAGTGAAACGTCGAATCGGGATCTTCCCCGGCCACTTCCCAGTGCGCGACGATGTGGGGATGCTTACCGACCAGCGAAAGCCCCTCGTCGGAATGCGACGCCAGTTCGAAGAACAAAAGCGAAAGACTCTGCGCGGCCCGCGCGCTGACGGCGATGTCGGGGCCGCTCACGGCGATACGTTCGGCGTGTGGAATAGCACGCGCCTCGAACAGACCTTTCAGTTTCACGCCCTGCCACTGGCTTTCACTCAACAGCGAGACCACGTTCGACATCGCGTGGATCCGGCCGATCAGCAGTTCGCGGGCAACATCGATGTCCGAGCCATGACGCAGCGTGCGCGTGACGATCGACTGGATCACCGCCAGGATGTTCTTGACCCGGTGATTGAGTTCGTCGATGACCGCGGTCAATCGGCGTTCAAAGCCGATCCTGACCTGGATTTCACGGCTGAGCCGCAAATTATTGTACGCGACATATCCGAACAGCCCGCAGACGATACCGGTCAGCGCCAGGCCGATCGCAGCCACGACCGCTGCCGTCTGCTTGGCGCGCTTGACCGCGTTGGTCTTGGCGTAATAGCCGAGCGACCAGTCGCGGCCTCCGAACGTTACCGTTCTCGTCATCGACGGCGCGGGTCCTTCCTGTGTTAGCTTCCTTGATGTGACCAGGCCCTGATCATTTGCGATCAGCTCGCTATCGGTGCTGCGCGGGTCTTTCAGCACCACCGAGAACAGCGACAGATCGTCGTTCGCCAGCATCAGCGGCGCCAATTCATAGGAGAACGTCACGAAGCCCACTGGCGAGGCGTCCCCCTCCTGCACCACGGGCGCGGCCAGAACGACGCCGATCGGCCCGTCCGGACGCAGGAGCGGAAGCGGATCGGACGCCACCGGCTTGCCTTGGGTCATGGCCTGCCTGAACATCGGCCCCAGAATCGGGTGCTGATCAAGGGTCCGGCCGGGGAAGCCAATCGTCTGTGCGTTGCGCGGTTCGACGTCCATCAACACGTCGATCGGCTCGTCGAGTGACCGCGTATCCCGCGGCGAATCGTCGAAACTGCGGATATTCGGGTCCGAAAATCCTGCGCTCGCCAGTTCGGTGCGCACCTCCGCAAGTTCGTTCGGCTCGAGTCGCGCGATCCAGCTTGCGACCACGAAATCGGTCTTGAAGGCATAGATCGAGGTCCGCAGCGGCTGCAGCATATTGGCCTTTATCACCGACGGCGCGTGGAACAGGCCCGATGCGACGCGGGCAAGCAGTTCACGCTCGGTCAGCCGGTCCTGAACCAGACTGGCGTGGACGTCGATCGCGCGCGCCAACGCAATGCCATCGACCGTCAGTTCCTGGTCGTGGACGCGATAGGCCGCCAGACCGGAGAACAAAACCCCGATTAGCGCGATAAAACCGATGATGAAACCCAGCCGAACCACTCGCTTACTCGAAAATGAGAAGTTGGCGAAGAAATAGAGCAATCATCTGGTGTCCGCCGAAGCGGTAGCAAATCGAAACAAAATGCAGGCCAACCAGCGGGGATAATGAAGCAGCGATCATCGGTACGCAACTGGGTTGGCTACGAGGGTAAATATTGCCCACGCGTTTGTGTAGGCAGAGCCCGGAAGGAGCTAATCGCATCGGATGCGTTTTGTTCCAGGCGACGACCATGATTATTCGTCGCGACCCAGACTCGGGGACTTGCGGCCCATAAGTGTTAACGAAGCCGGACGGCTCACACTGATTTGCCGAGGCCTCCTTTGGCCTCGATAAAGCTGATAATGCGCTCCAGTCCTTCGCTCCTCCGAAGGTTGGTCATGACAAACGGCCGCTCGCCGCGCATCCGCCTGGCGTCGGTATCCATTTTCTCGAGCGATGCGCCGACATGCGGCGCCAGATCGATCTTGTTAATGACAAGAAGGTCCGATCGGGTGATGCCGGGTCCCCCTTTGGAAGGGATCTTGTCGCCCGCCGCGACGTCGATGACATAAATCGTGAGGTCGGCCAGTTCGGGCGAGAAGGTGGCGGCGAGATTGTCGCCGCCGGATTCGATCAGCACCATATCGAGATCCGGAAATTTCACCCGCATGTCGGCCACCGCGGCGAGATTCATCGAGGCGTCCTCGCGAATCGCCGTGTGCGGACATCCTCCGGTCTCGACGCCGACGATGCGATCCGGGGTCAGCGACCCCGAGCGCACCAGAAATTCCGCATCCCATTTGGTATAGATATCGTTGGTGATCGCAGCGATGTCGTAGCGCTGCCGCATGGCCTTGCAGAGCAGGTCCATCAACGCGGTTTTTCCCGACCCGACGGGACCGCCGATGCCGATCCGAAGCGGGCCGTGAGAGTTGGACATATCAGCCAATCTTTCCGTTGTTGCTATCCTCAATCGTCCCCTCGAAGCAGAGGGCAAGCGGCGAGATCATGACCTGAACAGCCGGGTGTATTGCGTCTCGTGCCGCATGCCGGCAAGGTCGGCGCGAAAGGTCGCGCTGCCCAGATCGTCCAGCGTTGCCGTCAGGGCCCGTTTCGCGGTTGCCACGACGGTCGGCTCCAGCAACGCCAGCACGCGCTGGCTATCGGTCTGTCCCAGAGGAATCAGCCGGGCGCCAGCGGATATCCAGTTCGACGTCAGCGCGTGAAAGAATCCGTGCATGGTGGATGCGAGAGCAATCGCATGCGCCGCACTGACCAGGCCGACCGCGACCGGATAGACGATAGCTCCGCCGCAATTCGAGATCATCCGATCCAGCCCCTCGCAATTCCATGCCGCACGCGCAATGTCGATGAAGGCGCGCCCCTGCGCCGATGTCTCGAGCTGGCGCTCGCGCGAGGGCACGAAGGCTGCCGCAAGCTCCGCGATGTCCCGCAGCGCCGTATCCTCGCGCGACGACGTGGCCCGGTGCGCGTGCGCCAGAAACACGCCGTCGCAAAATCCGGAACCCTCCGCGAGCATCGAGCCAAGCCAGCCCCGCAAGGATGCCGCATCGACGATATCGCCGGCTTCCACCGCCCATTCGATCCCGCTGGAATAAGAGAACGCGCCGACCGGAAAGGACGGCGACAACCAGGTCATCAACCGGTACAGCGTCGCGGCCTCGCTTTCGTCGATCGCGTTCCGATCGCCGGCCGGCTGCGCCGCGCTCGCGCCAGACGAGATTTCAACCCTGGCCTGGGATTGCTTCGTTGCGGCCGCTGGCGCGCTCGCGCGCCGCCGCGGCGTGGTCGGCGTCTTATTTGCGGTCATGAGCATGGGCATGGCCGTGGTGATCGTCATGGTCGCAATGCGCATCATGGTGATGGCCGTCATGATCGTGCGATGAATGATCATGCACCGCATGGTCGTGCGGGTCGCTCTCCGGCACGTGGGCATGGCCGTCGCCGGCATAGGCGCCGCCTTCCGGATCGAACGGCGCTTCGATCTCGATCACGCGGGCGCCGAGGCCCTTCACCATCGCCTCGATGACGTGGTCCCGCCTGATGCGCAGGGCCTTGGCCATGATCTGCGTCGGCAGATGGCGGTTGCCGAGATGCCAGGCCACCCGAACCAGATGATGCGGATCGCTGCCCCGGATCTCCGCCAGCGGCTCCGGCGCCGCGACGACCTCGATCAGCCGGCCATCGTCGAGCACCAGCGCGTCGCCGCCTCGCAGCACGACCGCGCTTTCCAAGTCGAGCAGGAATTCGAGCCCGCGCGTGCCCGTCATCGCCATCCGCCGCCGGTGACGATCGTCGAAGTCGAGAACGACGGTATCGGCCGGCGCCTGGGCCCAGTGGTGGCGCGCGCGAACCTGGCTCGCGCGGATCATGCGAAAATGCTCACAGCTTCTCCACCTTGCCGTCACTGATGATTTCGATCACGGTCGGCGACACCTTCAGCGGCGCGGAATATTCGCGCCAGGTCTTCATATGCGGCGCCCGGCCGTGCGCATTGAGATCTTCGCGGGTTTCCCAGCGCTCCACCACCACGAAAAGATTGGGGTCGTTGATGCTGGTGTGGCTTTCATAGGCGATGCAGCCTTTCTCCTTGCGGGTGGCCGCGATGCATTCCTTGGCTCCCTTGATGAAGGCGTCCCGCGATTCCGGCTTCACGTGGGAGGTGGCGACGACATAGATCATGGATCGGTCCTTCCGGCTGTTGTTCTTGATTATCGGACATCGACTGTAGCGGGCGTGATGATCTCGATCTTTGGCGGCGCCGACATGCATTTCACGGCGATCCGGCCGAAGGCCTTCATGTGCTCGGCCGTGCGGTGCGGCACCAGCGCCTCGGCGTTTTTCCACTGTTCGACGAACACCATCTTGGCTGGATCGGTGACGCTTTCATGCAGGTCGTAGGCGATATTGCCGGCCTCCTTGCGGGTTTCCTCGATACAGGCTGTGGCGGCGGCAATGAATTCGGCGCGCGTTTCAGGTTTCACGGTCAGTGTGGCAACGACGTAAATCACGAAATCCTCCCGGGCTTTGTTCTGGCTTTGAGCGCCGGGAGCAAGCTTAGAACATGAAATAGCGCTGCGCCATGGGCAGCACCTCGGCGGGCGCGCAGGTCAGCAATTCGCCGTCGGCGCGCACCTCGTAGGTTTCCGCATCGACCTCGATTTTGGGCGTGGCGCCGTTGTGAATCATGCTTTTCTTGGAGATTCCGCCCCGGGTATTTTCCACCGCATAGAGCTTCTTGTCGATGCCGAGTTTCTTCGCCAGCCCCGAAGCCACCGCCGCCTTCGAGGAGAACACCACCGACGAGGCTGTCAGCGATTTGCCGTAGGCTGCGAACATCGGCTGGTAGTGCACTGGCTGCGGCGTCGGGATCGACGCATTGGGATCGCCCATCGGGGCTGCGACGATCGAGCCGCCCTTGATGATGCAATCGGGCTTGACGCCGAAGAAGGCCGGCGACCACAGCACCAGATCGGCAAGCTTGCCCTTTTCCACCGAGCCGATCAGCTTCGACACGCCATGGGCGATCGCGGGGTTGATGGTGTATTTCGCGATGTAGCGCTTGACCCGGAAATTATCGTTGTTGCCCTTGTCCTCGGCGAGCTGCCCGCGCTGCTTCTTCATCTTGTCGGCGGTTTGCCAGGTCCGGATGATGACCTCGCCGAGCCGGCCCATGGCCTGGGAATCCGAGGACATCATCGAAAGCGCGCCAAGATCGTGCAGAATGTCCTCGGCCGCGATGGTTTCCTTGCGAATGCGGCTTTCGGCGAAGGCGAGATCCTCGGCGATCGAAGGATCGAGATGGTGGCAAACCATCAGCATGTCGAGATGCTCGTCGATGGTGTTGCGGGTGAACGGGCGCGTCGGATTGGTCGAGGACGGCAGGACGTTCTTCAAGCCGGCGATCTTGATGATGTCGGGCGCATGGCCGCCGCCGGCGCCCTCGGTATGGAAGGCGTGAATGGTGCGGCCCTTGAATGCCTTGACGGTATCCTCGACGAAGCCGGACTCATTGAGCGTGTCGGAGTGGATCATCACCTGAACGTCGTGATCGTCGGCCACCGCAAGGCAATTGTCGATCGCCGCGGGCGTGGTGCCCCAGTCCTCGTGCAGCTTGAGCGCACAGGCGCCGGCATTGATCATCTCCACCAGCGCCGCCGGGCGCGAGGCGTTGCCCTTGCCCGAAATGCCAAGATTGACCGGAAACGCATCGAACGACTGGATCATCCGCGCCATGTGCCAGGGGCCCGGCGTGCAGGTGGTGGCAAAGGTGCCATGTGACGGACCGGTGCCGCCACCGAGCATCGAGGTGACGCCGGACATCAAGGCGTGCTCGATCTGCTGCGGGCAGATGAAATGGATGTGGCTGTCGAATCCGCCGGCGGTAAGGATTTTCCCCTCGCCGGCGATGACGTCGGTGCCGGGGCCGATGACGATGGTCACGCCGGGCTGGATGTCGGGATTGCCGGCCTTGCCGATGGCACTGATATAGCCCTCCTTGATGGCGACGTCGGCCTTCACGATGCCCCAGTGATCGACGATCAGTGCATTGGTGATGACGGTATCGGCCGCGCCCTGCCTGTTGGTGACCTGGGACTGGCCCATGCCGTCGCGGATCACCTTGCCGCCGCCGAACTTGACCTCCTCGCCATAGACGGTGAAATCCTTTTCGACCTCGATGATGAGGTCGGTATCGGCCAGACGCACCCGGTCGCCGGTGGTCGGCCCGAACATGTCGGCATAGACGGAACGCTTGATTTTTACCGACATGACTTGGCTCCCGCCATTTCCAACCTGTTCACAGCTTCCCCATCACGTCGCCGCGGAAGCCGTAGACGACGCGCTTGCCGGCCAGCGCCACGAGCTGGACGTCGCGGGTCTGGCCCGGTTCGAACCGCACCGCGGTGCCGGCCGCGATATCGAGCCGCATGCCGCGGGCCTTCTTGCGGTCGAATTTCAGCGCCGGATTGGTTTCGAAGAAATGATAGTGCGAGCCGACCTGGATCGGCCGATCGCCCGAATTGGCGACGGTGAGCGTCACCGTCTTGCGGCCGGCATTAAGCTCGATCTCGCCGTCCTTGATGAATAGTTCGCCGGGGATCATGTGCGCTCTCCTCAGTCATTCCGGGGCGGAACGACGAACTTCCCATCTCATCTGATCGGCTCGTGCACGGTGACAAGCTTGGTGCCGTCCGGAAACGTGGCCTCGACCTGAATGTCGTGGATCATTTCCGCAATGCCCGGCATCACCTGCGCGCGGGTCAGGACCTCGGCGCCGGCCTGCATCAGATCGGCGACGGTACGGCCGTCGCGCGCGCCCTCGACGATGAAATCGGAAATGATCGCGATCGATTCCGGATGGTTGAGCTTGACGCCGCGCTCCAGCCGCCGGCGCGCCACCATGGCCGCCATTGAAATCAGAAGCTTGTCCTTTTCGCGGGGAGAGAGATTCATGCGAGCACTCTAATAATTCTGACAGATCCGGTTAAGTCGTCCTAATTGAGCCACAACCGCGGCAACGCCGAACCGCTGGCGCGGCCGAGCACCGCCATCATATCGGCACGAAGCCGGGCCGCATCTTGTGCACAGAAGCGCGCCATTGCAAATCCATTCCAGGCGGAGATGCCGACCTCGCCACCGAACGAACCGGAAAGCTCGCGAATCCGTTCCACCAGCGCCTCATCGCCCGGCACGATCAGCGCCGTGCCGATCGCCACGCCGGACTTTGCGATCGCCGGCTTTGTCAATTTTTCGCCGATGTCGCCGTCGAGCCGTATTGTCTCTGCGAACACCAGCCTG
>Ga0182030_10020659_pt1 | contig 12399 bp, 10 predicted proteins | sample 812S3MmetaG_FD_121299 | JGI IMG/M metagenome (GOLD analysis project Ga0182030, IMG submission 121299) | Permafrost microbial communities from Stordalen Mire, Sweden - 812S3M metaG (Illumina Assembly) | ecosystem: Environmental > Terrestrial > Soil > Wetlands > Permafrost | place: Sweden... | reverse complement strand
TACCTGATAGGCGTTCACGAACCCGGCACACGCAATGCCCTCATCCGCCATCTTCTCCGGCGTGAGCGGCGAGTTCTCAAGGCGGGAAGATTGCCTGATGAAGGATTGTTCAAACGTGGGGCCGCCCAGAACGCTCGTCCATTTCTCACTGTCGGGGCCGGCCAACAGGTGGACTGAGAAGAGCAGAAGAATAGCAAGACTTCCTCGCCAAGCGATGGCCGGACTTCGCTTTTTCACTTCATTCCATCCGGCGAAAGAATGCAGGTCCAAATTCCCTTTTTGCGCCCTGGACATGCCTCTCAGTAGAGAAGCCTAGCTTACCCCCGTTTGGTGCTGCGGTGGTAAAGCAGATTCATGTTTGCCAGACCGCAAGGTAAAATCATAACGCCAAGACCGCACAATCGCTGACCTTTAGCCCGGATTTCTCAATGCGACTCTGGAAGGGCGGGGCTTTACAGGCTGCGGAAAAAACGCGTCGGGTCTTCGTGCCCTGTAAGGGCACAAGTTAGTAGCCGGGGGCAACGCCCCCGGAAAGCGTGACATACGTTTCTCGACCCTGAAGACATCGCACAACCTCTGGCCGGGGGGCGCAATTTGGTGTGATACTACGCAGATTCGACCCTTTCGGGGTGGGGTTCGGTTGGTGGGACTCTTTCCGGGGGCGTTGCCCCCGGCTACTTATATAGATCCCCTCCGGGGATCGGGGGTGGAGAGTGCCGGCGGCTTTTTCCGCAGCTTTGGTTGGAGAAAGAGCGATGGCGTGTGCTGCTAAAAACATGAGAAATGTGGACGGGCCATTCGCGGCCTCGCCTCCAACAGTTCCCCCCCCTTTATTTTCATCAATATAATGGCAAGCCCGAAGGTGAACATTTCGCCTACATTTATTTTCAATAACATAATTGCGGCTTCCTACAATTTTCGCCCCCGTGAGGTCCACCCCGCTACCAAAAATCTCACTCCATTTGGGAATATCTGACCCCGTTGTTGGTATTACCAAGGTGAAGGGCTTGGGAAGACCAACAAGCGAAGCCTAGTAGAGGGAGAATTCGCGTGAAGCGGTTGGGGATGAGATCGGAGTATCCCCTGTAGAACCGCTGGTGCCCATGGGTGAACTACCCATAGTTGGCGCTGATCATCTGGCGCGGGTTCTGGATCTACCGGGCTGAGCGAGGTTCCGACGGGTATTTTGGGCTTTAACTGTAAAACTTCAAAACACAAAGGAGAAACTATGAAGCTTCGAGCAGTAAACGTATCTCTATCCGGCGTCGCGCAATTCGCTCGGCGGCGGTCGCTAATCCTCTTGGCGGCACTGGCGATGGTCGCCGCGGTTCGGACTCCAGCTTGGAGCGCGGGCGGTTCGGACATAATTTGGTTGGAAAGCAACAGCACCGCCGGCAATTCCATTCTCGCCTTCAAAAATGACGGCAGCGCAAGTCCGACCTTCCTGGGCAGTACGCCCGCTGGTGGAATCGGCGTGTTCGATCACACTTTTGCCCTCGGTCCATTCGACTCCGACCAAAACCTGATTGCCAATCCTGAGGGCACACTACTGTTCGCCGTGAACTCCGGCTCCAATTCCATAGCCGTATTCCACATCACCCCTGACGGCCTGCAACCCGTCAGCGGCTCGCCCTTTCCTTCGGGCGGCAGCGATCCCGTAGGTCTGGGCTTGAAGGGCGATATCCTTGTAGTCGTCAACAAGGATCAGGATCCGGCCCAGAATTCCAACTTGGTTCAGCCAAATTACACCACCTTCCGCGTGTGGCCCAATGGGTCCCTGAGCGCCATCGAAAACACCACGGTGACCGTTGGTTACGGCACCTCACCTTCGCAGGCGCTGATTGCTTCCCAGGGGCCCTTCGTGTTCGGAGCCGATTTTCTTGGCGGACTGCTCCAGTCCTTCCGAATTGATGAAGACGGCCGCTTGCGCCAGAATCTGCCTCAGGCACTGCCGGATTCTGTATTCACCGGACAAACGGCGCCGCATCTGCCGTTGGGAATGCGCACCCATCCGGATTTGCCGATCCTCTATGTTGATATCACGCCGCTTAGCGAGGTAGCTGTCTATCGCTATGACGAAAAAGGTAAACTCTCGTTTGTGCGGACGGTGGCAGACACCGGGTCAGGGCCCTGCTGGGCTATCGTCAATCACGCTGGAACTCGACTTTACGTCACCAATACTGGCGATACCTCGGTCTCGGTTTACGATTTGACGGACCCCATAAACCCTGCCGAAATCCAACATTTCGTGATGGCAAGCACCACGGGCGCCGTCTTTTCGACGGTGATTGACAGTTCTGACCAGTGGATTTACGTCTCGGGCGAACAGTCAAGCACGTCTGCAACCGCCGCGGCCAACGCCTTCCACGCGCTTAAGGTGATGTCGGATGGGACATTGACCGAACCGTTTGCCCCTACAATTCTCCCCATCGGCGGGACCGTACCGGTCCGCGCCCAGGGAATCACCGTAGTTGGGGCGCATTAGACGAGACTCACCACAGAGCGCACAGAGATCACAGAGGAAAGGACTCCTGCTGGCACGGTTAGGGATTAGGGTTCCTTATTGAGCTGATACGCAGTTTCTCTCGTTCTTTCCTCCGCGACCTCTGTCTCTGTGGTGAATTCATTTATGGGTTGCGACGGGAAAATAAAAAGTGACAAAAAAATGAAAGACGATTAGATGAAAAATGGCAAAATGGCTGGTGGCAAGATGGCCGACAATGATGTGACCGGCGTCAAGGTCGGGAATAAAACGAGCGAAATGCCAAAGACCGTTGACATGAGCACGATGGGCGAGCCGAAGGGCTAGGTTCTTAATCCCACGAGGGAAGAGGCGGGAGCCACCCCCCTCCGATTGGCAAGTGCAACACTGGAGCCAGCGTTGTTCTTTCGTCCCAAAATGCGCGTCGAGGATTTTGAAGCCGCCGCGATGCCTCACTTGGCTGACCTGTACCGGTCCGCCACTTTGTTAATCCGGGACCCGTCAGAAGCGCAGGACCTGGTGCAAGAAGTTTACCTGGAGGCTTGGAAGTCGTTTCACCGGTTCGAGCCGGGAACAAACTGCCGGGCTTGGCTCTTCAAAATTCTATTTCATCGGCTCCACCATGTCAGGCGCCGGTTGATCAAGGCTTCCAAGATGGAGGCGCTCGCGGGCCCGGGGGAAGAGGACAAGCTTACGGCCGAGCCTCCGGTTCCGCAAGAAATTCGCGATGAGGATGTTCTGCTGGCTCTCGCAAAGGTCCCTCTGGAATTTCGCGAAACCGTTCTCATGGCGGATGTGGAGGAGTTTTCGTACCGGGAAATCGCGGAAACAATGAGAATTCCCTTGGGCACGGTCATGTCAAGGCTGAGCCGGGGCAGGAAGCTCTTGCGCGCAGAATTGGCTGAAGTTGCGCACTCTTTTGGAATTAGGCACCTTGCCAAAGGGACGGGCCAGGGTGAATCCGCATGAACGTGTTCAATTTTGACTCCAAGCAGTGTTTACGGGTACGTGAGCAAATGGACGCGTATCTCAGCAATGAGCTTCTCGTGGAAACGACGAGCGAAGTGTTGAGACACCTGGAGAGCTGCGAGGGCTGCTCGTACGAGTTGGATTCACGCCTGCGCTTGCGGGAAGCCCTGCGGAGGGCCGCCGATAAGCGGCTGCCGCCGGAGCATTTAAGGGAAGCCATTAGCCAGCGCCTGAGGAGAGCGCAACCAGGATTCTTCGGGGATTTCCGGGTCATACCCTGGGCGGTGGCGCTGGCGAGCATGGTTTTGGCGGTGGTCGCCGGACAACAGGGGCTCCGATTTCAGCGCGGCAGACAACTGGTTTCGAGCATCTTGACTATTGGAGTAACGGATCATGTTCAATGTGCCATCAAGGGGCACAACTACCCGGAGGTTGCCAATCCACCGGCTCAACTCCGCAAGCAACTCGGACCCGAGTATGCAGGGCTGCTACCCATAGTCCAGGAAAAGCTTCCGGCCTTTCAGGTGCTTGAAGCGCACATTTGCCAGGTGCCGGGTAGCCCGCGAAAGTACGTTCACTTCATCACTCGCGGCCAAGGAACGATTCTCTCGGTGATTCTTACCCGGCGGGAGGGCGAATCGCTCCCGGCGGGAAGGTTCCTGGTGGCGAGCGCCCCCGGCGGCGTTGACCTTTACAAAGCGCAACTCCAAGGAATGAGCGTCGCGGGCTTTGAATCGAATGAGTATTTTGGTTTTGTGGTTTCTGACCTCGGCCAGGACGAAATGGTTCAGATCGCTGCGAGGCTTGCTCCGGCAATGCGGGACGCCTTAAGCAAAGGCGCCGGAACTGTGAAGGCGGATAATGCTCCGCGGAATTCCCCTCCTGATTCAGGAGGGGTGGCGCGCCGGGCGCCGGGGTGGTTATCACCTGAAGCCGAAAACATGAGGTAGTAATGCTAAATTCCGATAAAGGACAAGACGGATTGCCTGGCGGTGTAAATCGAAGAGCCTTCATCGGGGCGTCGATCTCGGCACTTGCCGGCCTGGCGCTTTGGCATTACCGAGGCCTGAAAGCCGTGGAGGCTGGGGCTCGACCCGCCGGGCAGCCGAAGATGGTTCAGATCGTGGAATTCTCCCATGCGGGCGCGCGGCAAAGCGTCATACTTGTCCCGACGATCATCAAAAGCGAAGAAGAATGGCGAAAGCAGCTCACCCGCTCTTCGTTCGACATCACGCGGAAGGCGGACACGGAGATGGCGTTTACTGGCACTTACTGGAATCTCCATGAGAAAGGGCTGTTCCGCTGCATCTGCTGCGATACTCCTCTCTTTAGCTCCGAGACGAAGTTTGACTCCGGCACCGGCTGGCCCAGCTTCTGGGCGCCCATTGCCAAAGAGAATATCAAGGAACTCGCCGACGGAAGTTGGGGGATGGACCGGACAGCGGTCTCCTGCCGCCGTTGCGACGCTCATCTGGGGCACGTGTTCAACGATGGGCCGCGGCCCACCGGGCTTCGCTATTGTATGAATTCGGTGGCCTTGCGATTCATCAAGTCGGCGTGAATATAATATGTACGCAGCGGCGTCGATCGTAGGTTGACGGGCTTGATTGAGCGCCTCCCGATTGCGCGCCTGCGGGTTTGAGGAGTTAAGACGCGGAGGTTTTACCATGTTGGATCCTCGTACCCATCGTCTTCACAATTTCGTTTGCCTGCTCATTTTGTTTCCGGTACTGGGATGGGTGGCTTGCTCGCGCGCCCACGGACAGGCTCCGCCTTTTGCCGGTGAGTCCGCCTCCCCCGCCGCCAACGGCAGGCAGACCGCCGTCTTAGCAGGAGGCTGCTTCTGGGGCGTGGACGCTGTGTTCAAGCACGTAAAGGGTGTCGCCAACGTAGTTTCCGGCTACTCGGGAGGGAGCGCATCGACATCGCAGTATGAGACCGTAAGCACCGGCACCACCGGCCATGCTGAATCGGTGAAGATCACATTTGATCCGTCCCGGGTTTCGTACAGTGAGTTGCTGCGAGTTTTCTTTTCCGTGGCGACGGATCCAACCCAGTTGAACCGCCAGGGTCCGGACCAGGGGACGCAATATCGCTCGGTGATTTTCTACGCCAACGAGGATCAGCAGCGGATTGCACTAGCCTATATCGATCAACTGAACAAGGCCAGGGTTTTCTCCGGTCCGATCGTGACCCAGGTGGTCCCATTCAAGGCTTTCTATCCGGCAGAGGGGTACCACCAGGATTTCCTCGCGCGCAATCCGACTTATCCCTATATCGTCTTCAACGATTTGCCCAAGTTGCGCGAGCTGCAAAAACAGTTCCCCGATCTTTATAAGAGATAGCGAACGCGCCTGGACAACCTGGCGAGATGAAGCTGGGTATTGATACCAAGGTGCAATCAAAGAGACATTTACCAGGGGGACCTCAAAGAGGTCCAATGTCATTAGCCGCGGGTGAAACCCACGGCTAACGATATTGTTCCCGTCCGGGGAACTCATTAGTGCCAATTTGAACGCACATTCATATGAAACCCTGACTTACGGCAGAGGCTGCTCACTGGTTTCGACCAAGGGGAAGGGAACCGCCGGTTCGAAAAGGCCGAAGGCGAATATGTCTGTGGCGGAGGCGATACAGACGTATTGTTTTCCATCCACGCTGAAGGTTATGGGGGAGGCGGTGAGGGTTTGCCCCATAAAATAATGCCAAAGGTGCTTTCCGGTCTGAGCGTTTAGGGCAACAAGCTGGCCGTCGTCGTCTCCAAAGAAAACCAGACCTCCCGCCGTAGAAACCGCTCCCGCCGACATTGTCACCGGGCCGGTCATCGGGTATTCCCAGCGCAGGGCGCCGGTTTTGGGATCAAGGGCGCGAAGAAAAAACTGTCCGGGCTCGGATGGAATCTGCGCTGAGCCCGTGCCCATCAGTTCCTTCATCGGATCTGGGGCAGAATCCGAGCGGGTATAAAGGTCACATTGCTCGAGTACCGGTACGTACAATAGGCCGGTTTCGGGGTCAAATGACGGCGACATCCAATTCGCCGCTCCCACCATGGAAGGGCAAACCTTTTTGCCTGCCGGGGTGGGCTCCATATCCGGCACCTCAATCGGGCGACCCTTGGCATCGACGCCCGTCGCCCAGTTCAGTTTCTTAACGAATGGGGTAGCGTGCAGAAACTGGCCGTTCGTTCGATCGAGCACATAAAAAAAGCCGTTGCGGTTGGGGTGCAGCAGGAGCTTCCGGCGCCGCCCTTGAAAGTCGAGGTCCACCAGCACGGGAGTGGATTGTGCGTCCCAATCGTGAGTATCGTGGGGTGTAAACTGGAAATACCATTTGAGCTTTCCGGTATCCGCATCGATGGCGACTACCGAGCAGGTGTAAAGATTATCGCCGTGCCGCTCCTGATCATAGAGGTCAGGCCAGGGATTCCCCGTCGGCCAGTAAATCAGGTTGAGGTTCGGGTCGTATGTGCCCGTCATCCACGTCGCTCCCCCGCCATATTCCGCCGGGAAACCATTCCAGGTTTCGGCGCCCGTCTCGCCGCGAGCGGGAATGGTCCAAAAACGCCAGAGTTCCTCCCCGGTTGATGCGGATAATGCGGCCACAAACCCGCGGATCCCGCTGTCGCCTCCGGCCACACCCACAATGACCCGGTCCTTCAATGCCAATGGGGCAAGCGTCGCACTATAGGCTTTATCGGCCGGCGCATACTGCTTGTGCCATAGGACGGCGCCGGTATTACGTTGGAGCGCGACGAGATGCACATCGCCCGTCAAAAAGTAGACCCGGTCACCGAGCACCGCCACGCCCCGATTGACACTCTGCTGGGAAGACTGGTCGTCCCGGTATTGCCAGATTCGCCTGCCCGTCCTCGCGTCCAGCGCGTCAACCTCGTTGGTGTTGGTGACATACATTACGCCGTCAAAAACCAGCGGGGTGGTCTCGAGCCGGTTGGCGCCTTCCACATGGTAGGTCCATTTGGGAACGAGCCTTGCCACATTGTCATGGGTGATTTGCTTGAGGCGACTATAGCGCCAACCTTTGTAATCGCCGTGATAGGTTAGCCAGTTTGCGCCCGGACCTTGGACGATCTCTTCATATCTCACCTGGCTGCCTGCCGGCGGTGCTATCAGTAGAACCGCGAGCAGAATGCCGCACAGAAGTTTCATCTTCACTGGGGATTCCTCGAAGGGCTGGCGGGAGCACCGGGTATTTTGATCGGGCGTACGGACTGCCGGCTTAAAAAGGCCACGACGTCATCGATCTCTCCCGGAGTCAGACGCCGCGGGTAGTCATCCGGCATCAACGAACCTTTGCGAAAGAGAAGTTCGCGAACATCGTGCATGGGCAGCAGGTGAAGGTTTCCGCCGGCGTCCTGAACACCCACGGAATAATTCGTACGGTATTTGACGATACCGGTGATCGGCGGGCCGGCGGCGGTGATAACGGTAACCCCCTGATACCCCGACGTGGATCGGGAGTTGGAATCAAGCAGCGCTTGCCGGAGTTGATTCCAGGAACGGGACATACCGATGTTGGAGAGGTCGGGCCCCAGGAAGCCCCCACGCCCCAGGATCATATGGCAATGGGCGCAGTTTCCTTTGCCGATGAAGGTCGCTTTCCCGGCTTCCGCATCCCCCGGGACGCGGCTTTCCGCCGCCGGAGTGCTTAGGCTATAGATATAGACTAACATTTGCCAGATCTGTGCGTCCGGCAGGTTGAAGGGCGGCATGTCTGTACCCGGCACACCCCTACGGATGGAGCCGAACAGGTGCTGGGCATCCTTGCGGCGAACCAGGGTCCCGTCCGCGAGATTGGGGCCTCTCCCCCCCTCGGCGTGGGCGCCATGACAGCCGCTGCACGCCGCAGTGAAGAGCTTCTGGCCTGCCGCAATCGTGTCGGGGTTCATTTCCCGGGGATTCATTACGCCGTTCTGCATTTGATTGTTCTCTTGCGCCTTGGCGGGAGCCCACAACCCTGGCAATGTTACCAGTAGGAAGAGCAGGGCCTTTATGCCGCGCCCCCCCTCATCCTTTCCCGGCTTATCCACGATCTTTATTGACAACGGCGTCAGCATAGTCAAACGATGCAAGTGGGGTGTTGGCGGGGCTTGCCGCCGGGGTTAACGCGTCCATGGTAGTGGAGATGCCGTGGCAGTTCCTTTCGGACGGCCTTGCCGGTCGCCGTATTTTCCCAATTCCGCGTGCCACGGAAAAACCCGGCGGAGAGGAACTTGCTCCGCTGGACCTGAGGCATCTCGACATCCGCTTACCGGTGCAGGCTGCCACAATCCGCCAGACGCTCGATGGGGACTGCATTTGAGGCTTTGGACGCTAAGCGTTACGCCAACATCTTCTCCACCACATTGCCGTGCACGTCGGTGAGCCGGAAGTTGCGTCCCTGGAACTTGAAAGTCAGCTTGGTGTGGTCAAATCCCAGGAGCTGCAAAATCGTTGCGTGGAGATCGTGCACGTGCACTTGATCCTGGGTGACGTTGAAGCCCAAGTCGTCACTTTCACCAATAGACATCCCGGGTTTGATTCCGCCGCCGGCAAGCCACATGGTAAAGGCGTTGGGATGATGGTCGCGGCCATTCGCGACTCCGCCCGCGCTGACCTGCACCATAGGGGTGCGGCCGAATTCCCCGCCCCAAATGACCAGCGTATCGTCCAGCATGCCGCGCTGCTTTAAATCTTGCAGCAATCCCGCGCACGCCTGGTCCGTATCGCGGCAGTTTTCGGAGATGTCTTCTACCAGGCGATCGTGCTGGTCCCAAGCCTCGTGATAAAGCTGCACGAAGCGGACGCCGCGCTCCACCAGACGGCGCGCCAGCAGGCAGTTATTGGCGAAGGAGGGTTTTCCCGGCACGGCGCCGTAGAGATCGAGCGTCGCCTGTGACTCCTTGGACAGATCCATCAGCTCGGGAGCGCTCGACTGCATGCGAAACGCCATTTCGAACGAGTTGATGCGCGTGGCGATTTCCGGGTCACCGGTAACTTCTTCCCGCATTTTATTGAGTTTGATGATTTCATCCGTGGTGTCGCGTTGCTCTGCTGCGTCCACACCTTTGGGGTTGGAAAGGTACAGGACGGGGTCGCCGCTGCTGCGGAACTCCACGCCTTGGTAGACGGTGGGCAGAAAGCCGCTTCCCCAACAGGAATTCCCCCCGCTCGGCCCCTTCTTCCCGGAGCTGAACACCACGAAGGCCGGCAAATCCTTGGCCTCTGAGCCCAGTCCGTAAAGCGTCCACGAACCCATGCTGGGGCGCCCAAACTGCATGGTGCCGGTATTCATCAAAAGCTGTCCGGGAGCGTGGTTGAAGGCATCCGTCACCATCGACTTCACCACCGTGATGTCATCGACCACCTTGGACAGGTGCGGCAGCAACTCGGAAAGTTCGATACCGGATTTTCCATACTTGGCAAACTTAAACTTGGGGCCCATTAGCTTCGAGTTGGGATTAATGAAGGCGGCGCGATAGCCCTTCAAAAGCTCGGGCGGGGGCAAGGTGCCATCAAACTTTGCCAGTTGCGGTTTGTAGTCGAATAACTCCAGGTGGCTGGGAGCGCCGGCCATGAAGAGAAAAATCACGCGCTTGGCCTTGGGCGCAAATTGCGGTGGTTTAGGCGCGAGGGGATCGAGGCGGGTCGTCTCCGCATATCCTCTTTCCGCCAGCAGTTGGCCGAAGGCGATGGCCCCCAGCCCCACGCTGCATTGCTGAAGGAACCAGCGCCGCGACACTTCCTTGGGGCTGAGATGACGATAAAGATGATCCGAGCAACTCATGACTGCGCTACCTCCAAACCTCTGCGGGGTGGCGGGGCCCCATCTACCACCCCTCCCCGAAAGGGAAAAATATCACTAGCCGAACCATTCGACCCCACTGGAATTGGGTGTAGGGCCGGTTCGCGAACCAAGGCCGCCCAAATTAGCGAACGTCCTGAGCGGTTCACGCGGCTCTGCCGCTCCGCTGTGCGGAAAGGCTCCGCCTTTCCGGGCCAAGTCCCATGATTATTTCTCACCCCGGCGCCTGGAAGGCTATGCCTTCCAGGCGCCGGGGATGAGGTTGGCTGGTGTTCTCGCACACCGGAAAGGCCCAGCCTTTCCGCACAGCAAGCGGCGAAGCCGCAGGCCATGCCTCACCGAACCCTGCGCAATTTGGACAAGCATGGTTCGCGAACCGCCCCTACTTTTGCAATTTACTATTCCTTGGTAATCGTCTCATCCAGGTTCAACAACACCCGGGAAACGGCAGTCCATCCCGCCACCTGCGCGGGTGTAACATTCTTGGGCAGCAGCGGCGCCAGCGCGTCGTTCCCGCCCAACAGATCCCACGGATTCAATTCTCCCTCCTGGTAGCGCCGGGTTTCTTTTTGCAGGAAACCCAATAGATCATCCTTCTCGACGTTGTTAGGGTCGCGGGAGACGCACCGGCGGAAGGCGAAAATCAGCCGCTGGTCGTCCGTCCTGCCGCCGTCGGCCAGGGTGTGCGCCGCCAAGGCGCGGGCCGCCTCCAGGAACACCGGTTCATTCAACGTCGTCAGGGCCTGGAGGGGAGTATTGGAACGCGCGCGCCGCACGCATGACATGTCGCCGTTGGGGGCGTCAAACGTTTCCAACATGGGATAAGGAACGGAGCGATAGCGGAAGGTGTAAAGAGCCCGGCGGTAGACCTCGGCTCCGGTGGATTCATACCAGGGCTTGGGACTGTAACTCACCGGAGGAAGAAAGAGGAAATCCGGCGCGGGAGGAAACACGCTCGGTCCGCCCACGGCGGGATCCAGCAGTCCGCTGGCGCTCAAAGCGATATCGCGCACCACCTCCGCATCCACGCGGAAGCGCGGACCGCGAGCCAGCAGCCGATTGTAGGGATCGTGTTCCAGCAGGTCGGGCGTCACCTTGGAGGCCTGCCGGTACGTCGCCGAGGTCACAATCAGGCGGTGCAACTTCTTCAAACTCCAACCTTGATCCATGAATTGCACCGCCAGCCAATCCAGCAATTCCGGATGGGAGGGCGGGTCGCACTGGGTGCCGAAATTTTCACTGGTGGCCACGATGCCGATTCCGAAGTAGGCCTGCCACACACGATTTACCAGGGACCGCGCCGTGGTGGGGGAATTCCGGGCCGCCAGCCAGCGCGCAAAGGTCAGCCGCGTAGGTTGGCCGTTCTGCCAGGAATCGTCTTGCGGAAGCGGGTGCAGGAAAGCCGGGACGCCAGGCTCCACCAGCTTGGTGGGATGCAGGAAATCACCGCGCGTCAGGATGTGCGTTTCCCGCGGCAGGGCGCGGGTTTCCAGCACCAGTTGCGCGGAACCTTCGGGATAGCCCCGCCAGATTTCCGCAATCTGATCGTTTTCGGCTTTCCACTCCGGAACGGTGGTACGCCAATATCGGAATACGGTCTGCACCTGGAAGGGAGTGCGCCGGGCGGCAGGTAGGGCAAGGATATCACGCACATCCTGCGGCAAAGGGTCAACCGTGGCGCCCGGCGTGTTGGTAATGGACAAACGGAAGCGGCCGAGATTGTTGTTCTGCTTGTCGCCGCTATTCCACCCCCCATGATCTTGCGCCAGGGAAATAGTCAGGATGGTACCCTGGGGAAAGGATATGGGCGCCGCCAGGGTAAAGACCGCTTTCCGAGGCTGATTGCGCAGGCCCGGGCCGGCGTCAATCCCCCAGGCGGTGTCTTCCTTGCCGTCAATCGCGAATTCCGCGGGGCCCGTCACCCGCCGCTTCCCGGATTTGTCATCCAAGATGGGGTCGAGCGGCATCTCCGGCTGTTCGAAATCGGCAGTAGCTTTCGCAAACTTCAGCTTGCTGACCTTGGTGGGCGCGTCGGCCGGAGCAGCCTCAACCATAAACTCCGTCAGCGCGCCAATTCCTTTTAGCGAGCGGCCCGGCCCGCCCAGAGGAAGGCTCGGGTCGGTGAGCAGCTCCAGGCGAAACGCCGT
>Ga0182030_10020657_pt1 | contig 12400 bp, 10 predicted proteins | sample 812S3MmetaG_FD_121299 | JGI IMG/M metagenome (GOLD analysis project Ga0182030, IMG submission 121299) | Permafrost microbial communities from Stordalen Mire, Sweden - 812S3M metaG (Illumina Assembly) | ecosystem: Environmental > Terrestrial > Soil > Wetlands > Permafrost | place: Sweden... | reverse complement strand
CGGCCACGGATAAACACGGATGAACACGGATAAAAAGATAAGAAGGAGGGCCTTTCTTATCCGTGTGAATCCGTGTTCATCCGTGGCCATTAAGTGTTTCTCCATCACAGATCCACCACCGATGCGGCGTCCTCGGCGATCTTTTTTACCCGGGCGAAGCCGGTCATGCTACGCAAGCTCATAATTTCACCAACAGGAACGGCCACGGATAAACACGGATGAACACGGATAAAAAGATAAGAAGGAGAGCCTTTCTTATCCGTGTGAATCCGTGTTCATCCGTGGCCATTAAGTGTTTCTCCATCACAGATCCACCACCGATCCGGCGTCCTCGAACTGCAGATCGTGGAGCCGATGATAAATACCGCCCTGGCCGAGCAGTTCTTCGTGCGTGCCCTGTTCGCGAATGCTGCCCTTTTCGAGCACCACGATCTTGTCGGCGCGGCGAATGGTGGAGAGCCGGTGCGCGATCACAATTACCGTGCGGTGCTCCATCAGGTTGGCCAGCGCCTTCTGCACCAGCATCTCCGATTCCGTGTCGAGATGCGAAGTGGCTTCGTCCAAAATCAGAATGGGCGCGTTCTTCAAAAGCGCACGGGCGATGGCCAGGCGCTGCCGCTGGCCGCCGCTCAACTTCGTGCCGCGGTCGCCGATCACCGTCTGGTACCCCTCCGGCAGCCGCTCAATGAATTCGTGGGCCAGCGCGGTCTCGGCCGCCCGGCGAATCTGTTCGGGTCCGAGATCCGGGCGGCCATAAGCGATGTTGCGTTCCACCGTGTCGTTAAAGAGGAAGGTATCCTGCGCCACCATCCCGATGACGGCGCGCAGCGACGCCAGGTTGAGGTCGCGCACATCGCGGCCGTCGATTTTCACGGCTCCGCCGGTGACGTCGTAAAAGCGCGGCGCCAGGTTGGCGAGCGTAGTCTTGCCGCCGCCGCTCGCGCCCACCAGCGCCACAACCTGGCCGGCCTTCACTTCCAGGTCGAGACCCTGCATGCGGAAGCCGTCGGGCGCGGCGGGATAGTGGAACGATACATCTTCGAAGCGGATGGCGTCGGAGAAGCCGGCCAGGCGCGCGGCTGCGGGTTTCTCGACAATCTCTTCCTGATGATCGAGATACTCAAAGACGCTATGCGAAGCGCCCAGCGCCTGTTCGAAGATGTTGTGGATGCCCACCAGCCGCTTCACCGGTTCGAGCAGCATCACCAGCGCCACCACGAAGCTGGCGAAGTCGGCGGGCTTCAGGGTGTGCGCCACAATCTGCTGGCGCGCGTAATACAGCAAGCCCACGATGGCCAGCGCTCCCACCATTTCGATCAGCGGCGAGGCCAGCGCCTGCTGCCGCACATACTGCACGTTGGTTTTCAATAAGCGGCGGGCGGCATCGCGGAAGCGGCGGGATTCGTACCCTTCCGCGCCAAAAGCCTGCACCACCATGTGGCCACTCAGGGTCTCCTGCAGAATCTGGTTCAGGTCGCCCTGTTTGACCTGCGTGTGGCGGGTGGTGCGGCGGATCCGCCGGCCGATCTGCGTGGTGGGGATGATGACGAAGGGCACCACCACCAGGCTGATCAGGGCCAGTTTGAAATCCTTGCCCAACACCACCAGGCTCAGGGCCACGGCCATGAACAATTGCCGCAGAAAATCGGCCAGGATGTGCGACGTGGCCAGTTGCACCTTGTCGACATTGTTCATGATGGTGGACATGAGCTGGCCGGTGGAGTGCGCTTCGAAGAATTCCGCGCCTTGTTTGAGGACCTTGTCGAACACCGCGTTGCGCAGGTTGGTGATGGCCGAGAAACCGACGTAGTTCACCAGGTAGTTGCCGAAATAGTCGCAGAATCCCTTGAGAAAAAAGACGCCCAGCACCATGTAGGCCAGCATGTTCCACACGTTGTGGAATGAGGCCGGGAAGAAATCGCTGAGGTAAAAGACGTGGTGAAAAACGGGATCGGTATAGAGTTTGACGGGTTCGTTGCCGTGCTCGGTGTCGAGCGCGTTATAAAGGATAGGCCCCACCAGGGTGGCCATCATGCCGGTGGCGGCGCCGGCCGCGGTCATCAGCACCACCGCCCCGGCCAACTGCGCCACGTAGCGCCGCGCATAGGAGATCAGGCGGAGGAATTCCTTCATGCGTGCACTCGCAAGCGCTCCAGCGCGTCCAGTACCTGAGACGTTTCCACGTAGCCGATGCCTCCCGGCGCGGTGACCGTTTCCGACGCCGTGCGCCACGGTCCCCAGATGGCTGGATTGGAGTTGCCGAAGATGACCACCACCGGCAATCCGAACGCGGCTGCCATGTGGGCCGGTCCGGAATCGTTGCCCACAAAAAAGGACGCGCCCGCCAGCAGCGTTTTGATTTGCGCGAGCGGCGCGCCGGCGATGGTGCGGAAGGCGGTGAAGGGCGCAAGATCGTCGGACGCCGCGCCAATGAAGACCGGCTCCATGCCGGAACTTCCGAGGCGCTCCGCCACGGCGAGAAATCCATCCGCGCGCCAGGTTTTCCGCGGCGTCGCTGCGACGGGATGAATTACGGCGATGGGGCCGCGTTTGACGAAAGGGCCGGCCGGCGGCGCCAATTTCGCGCGCGGGATCTCGCCGGCAGGCGCGCCGAGCCAGAACATCGCGCTGGCCAGATGTTCGGCCGTGTGGACGGTGCGCTCGACGCCTAGAATCTCCTGCGCGCGCGGGATGTGCGCATTGTAAATCCACCGATGACGAAAATGTCCGAATCCGGCACGCCGTTCGGCTCCGGACAGTGCGGTCATCCACGCGCTGCGGCTGCCGCCATGCAGATTCAGACACAGCCGCGGACCCCAGTGGCGCAAAGCCCCGATGGAGGGCGGCAGAATGTCGTCGAGGTCGGGATTGTCTTCGAAGAGCGCGCGGAAGCGGTCTTCCACTACTATCGAGAGCCGCAAGTCCGGCCGCGAGCGGCGCAGAATGTCGAGCGCGGGAGTCGTCAAAACGCAGTCGCCCAAAGACCGGAGCCGAAGGATGGCGACGCGGCTACCGTGCGGTAAACATTCGAGAACGCTGCCCACGGCATCCTATTCTTCGATCTTGGCTTCGTCGACCAGCATCACGGGGATGTCGTCGCGAATGGGGTACACGCGGTGGCATTCCACACACTTCAACCCGCTCTGGTCGGCCTTCAGCTCCACTACAGCCTTGCAGACGGGGCATACGAGGATCTCAAGCAGATCTTTGCTGATTGCCATAGAATCAACCAGTTTAACAGGACCGGCGGACACATGTTAGCCGTCCAAAATGTTGGGGTGCTTAAACGGTTTCGGGAGGCACGTCTCTGAACGACCGCTCCCTCGCGGTCGCGGCTCTGTAAACACTTACAGACATTGAGACGCCATTCTGAGCCGCGCGCGCCAGCAAGCGGTTCTTAACCAAAATCCCGAAACTGTTTAAGCACCCAAGATGTTGGGTGCGTCACCGACCTGGGGAAGGTCCGTCACCGGTGAACGCATTCCGCGCCTGTGCCACGAATCCCCCAGATCGGTTACGCACTTAACCGGCTAATCCTCGGAGCGGGAGAAGCTGAGAGGCGGACCGGGCGGTTGAGCGCATTCAGAGGCACTCGCAAACCAGTGCCGTCAAATGAAAACCTTTCTTTCCCAGTCGGGTTTTTCCCAATCGGGTCGACACTCGATCGGGACCTTCCGGCGCCCTCCCACCAGAATGAGGAAAGATTAGCCGGTTAATAAGCACCCCAAGATGTTGCATTCGTGTCGTGCAGTTCGGCGGAATAAACCGCCAGTTCAGACGTCCTATCTCGTTTGCAATCGCCGTTACGGAGAATCAACATTAGTGGCTAATCTTGTTTTTGCGAAGCTTGTCAGCCCTACAGGGAATTCCCGATTCAACCGATATGAAGTCTGGGTGATAGATTTAGGTGTTGTTGGTCGCATATGAACATCCAGAGCATCGTCTTTACTTCGGCGGCCCTTTTAGCGGGCGCGGCAATTCCTGCCATCGCGCAGGACGACGCAACCACGCGAAACGGGGCGAGCGCTTATGGTGGCGGCTTTATTACCGGCCCGGCTTCCAACCCGCTCAGCTTTCTGAATGGAGATGCTTACCGGACTTTCAACTCCAGTTCGCCCTATCCGACTCCGGATTTCAGCCCGGCGAGTGATCTCAATGCGCACCTGCCGAAATGGATCAGCTTCGCATGGGAAGAACGGCTCCGCGACGAAGGTTACCACAACAGCGGGTTTAAGTTGAATAACAACGACTCTTACCTTCTTCTTCGCTCCCGTCTGCAGATGAATATCCAGCTTACGCAGTGGTTCAAGATGGCGGCCCAGGTACAGGATTCCCGCCCGTTTATGCAAAAGCCGCCTTACGGCCCTCCGAACTTGAATGCCTGGGATCTGAAGCTGGCATACGCGCAATTCGGCGATCCGGAAAAACAGTGGATCAGCGTCCGGATAGGGCGCCAGTTGATCAACTACAACAATACGATCATGGCGAACTCGGAATGGCGCAACCAGGGGCGGTCTTACGATGCCGTGGTGGCGAATCTCCACTACGATCGCTATCGTTTGGGCCTCTTCGCCGCTTCAGCGGTGGTTCCCCTTGCGGAAGGCATCAGCCATCACCAGGAAGGGAATAATATCCATGGCGCCTATGGCGGGATCGACCGTCTTATCCCCCACTCCGTGCTGGAGCCTTTCGTCCTCTGGCGCCTGCAGCCAAGCGTGGCGATTGAAACCACGGGCAAAATCAAGACCGGCAAGCAGGATGAATGGGCCTACGGGATGCGGTTCAAGGCCGTGACTCTGGGAAGCCTCGATTATTCGGCCGAATGGATCGGCGAACGCGGCAGTGACGGTTCCAACAGCATCGACGCCTGGGCGACTACGTTTGGCGCCGCATACCGGATCGGCCCGCTCTGGGGGAAGCCGCGGCTGTTTTGGCAGTATGACTACGCTTCCGGCGACAGGAATCCCACGGATGGAGAGCATGGAACGTTCGATACGATGTATCCCACCGCTCACGACCGTTTCGGGGTCGCCGACCTGTTTGGCTGGCAGAATATCGTCGCCGAGCGTGTTGGGCTGGGCATTGAGCCGCACCGGCGCTGGACAGTTACCGGGCAGTACCTGGATTTGTGGCTGGCCAATGCCACGGATGGCCTGTACAACACATCCGGTGGCTCGATTGTTCGCGATACCACAGGGAAGTCGGGAACGCATATCGGCCGGGAAGCCGACGTCTACACATGGTACGAACTGAACCGCCACGTCAATGTCGGGGTCGGGGTCGGCCATCTCACGGGTAGCGAGTTTCTGCAGAAGACGGAGAAAGGCCCGAACTATAACTATCCCTACTTCGCGGTCAACTTTAAGGACGACGGGAAGGACAATCGCCAATAGGGTTTGTCCCCGGAACACGGATAACGATCACGGCCTGCGGCCAGAGGGCATTCTTGAGTGAAACTATCGACCAAGCTGTACGGAGTTGTTGGAGCGCTGGCGGTGACTGGATTACTTGTCGTCTGCGCCGGAGATCGGTGTCTCCGGATGCTGGGCAGGGAACTGGATATTGCGACCGATGAGACGGCCATCCGGCTCGACCTGGTCAACGCCGGCCGGGCCCGGGCGTGGGAGACGATTGCCGCCCTTCGGGGAATGTTCCTCTCCGCCAAACTCGACGATCGGGAGGGCTTTGAAGCGGGCGCGAAGCAGCGGGACGCCGCGTTCAAGAGGATCGGCGAGCAGATCGCTCAGTTAAGGCCGCTGTTCGCGACCGGGGAAGATGCGGCGGATCTGGCCAAATTCGAATCCGGCCTGGGCGAATTCAAGAGCGTAGCGGCGGAATCCGAACGCCTTTGCAGAGAGCGCAAATTGGAGCAACTGCCCGGGCTCGCGCTCCAGGTCCAAGAGTTCGCAGCCCTTGCCGACGAAGTTCTCGGCAACCTCAAGGTCCGGCAGCGGAATTTCCTGAAGGAGTCGCAAGCACGCTCTAAGTCCCTCCAGTCGCAAATTCTGTTTACCGGCATCGCATTGGGCTGCGTCCTGCTCGCGTTCTCCGTTGTGGCCGTCTTCGTGGTGCGGGGCATCGTCCGGGCCCTGGCGATAGCCATCCGGGAAACTTCCGAAAGCGCCGACGAGGTGGCCCACGCCGCCAATCAGATCTCCTCCGCGAGCGATTCGCTGGCCCAGGGCTCCTCCCAGCAGGCGGCGGCTATTGCAGAGACCTCGGCTTCGAGCGAAGAGATCAATTCCATGTCTCGCCGGAATACCGAGAGTTCCCGTACCGCGGCCGGCCTGGTCAGCGGGTCTCAGCAGAGGTTTATCCAGACCAACCAGGCGCTGGACCAGATGGTTTTGGCCATGGGCGATATTAAGACGCACAGCGGCAAGATCTCGAAAATCATCAAGGTGATCGACGAGATCGCCTTCCAGACGAACATTCTGGCGCTGAACGCGGCAGTGGAGGCCGCACGGGCCGGGGAGGCAGGACAGGGCTTTGCGGTGGTTGCCGACGAGGTCCGCAACCTGTCACAGCGCTGCGCTCAGGCGGCGGGGGACACCGCAGGGCTGATTGAGCAGTCGATCGCCAAATCCAACGACGGTAAAGCGAGAATCGACCGGGTTGCCGCGGACATGCGGGTTATCACCGAAGAAGCGGCAAAGGTGAAAACGCTGGTAGACGCTGTGAGCCAGGGAAGTCGGGATCAGACCCGGGGGATGGAGCAGGTGGCCAAAGCGATCGGAGAGATCCAGCAGGCGACGCTGCAGACGGCGTCCAGCGCAGAGGAAAGCGCCGCGGCAGCCACGGAATTGAATGCGCAATCGGAGGCATTGAGGCAGATCGTAGGGCGGATGGTGGCAAAGGTGGGTAGTTCCGGGACAACCAACGTGCGCGGTGCCCGGCCCGTGGCCGGTTGACGCTACTCGATCGTCGCCAGCACTTCGCCGGCGGCAACGGTAGCGCCCTCTTTCACGGTGACGCTGAGAATGCGCCCGGCGCGCGACGCCTTCATCTCGTTCTGCATCTTCATGGCTTCCACTACCAGCAGTCCCTGGCCGGCCTCCACCGTGTCCCCGGCAGCTACCAGGACGCGCACCACTTTGCCCGGCATCGGCGCGGCCAGCGTCTGCACGCCCTCGACGCCGTGGGCGGCATCTTTGCGGCTCCAGCGACGCGGGTCGCGCACTTCGATCTCGAAGCGGTAGCCATCGATCACCACCACCAGACCGGCGGGCGTCTCCTCCACCCGCGCGTCGTACATACGGCCGTCGAGCAGCACGGAATAGACGCCGGGTTCGGGCTTCTCGACATTGGCAGTCCGCTCCCGGTCGTCGCCCAGACGAAAGCGGTAATCGGGCGCGGCGGCCTGGATTTCGATGGGCTGCTCGCCGCCGCCTGTGCGCAGTGTCAATTTCATCGCAGCATGCCGCTCCTGCCGGTTTCCTTCCACGCGCTCGACGCCGGCGCATGCCTGGCTTCGCCGCCACCATTGCGCGTCAGCGTGTGCAGCGCCGCCACCAGCGCCGCGACGGCCGGCAAATCGGGCGGCGCCTGGGGAGATTTGTGGCGGGTGAAGAATTCGTCGATGAAGCCGGTGTGCAGATTCCCCCGGCGAAATTCGGCGTCTTCCAGTATCTGGCGAAAGAATCCGACATTGGTGCGGATTCCGCCGACATCGTACTCCCGCAGGGCGCGAACCATGCGCGCCGTGGCATCCTCGCGGTTGGCCGCCCAGACGGCCAGCTTGGCCAGCAACGGATCGTATTCCATGGGGACGGTCCAGCCTTCATAGACACAGCCATCGATGCGAATGCCGGGACCGAGCGGGCGGGTGAGGCGGGTCAGCTTGCCGGGATAGGGAAGGAAACTGTTGTAGGGGTCCTCCGCGTAGATGCGGCACTCCAAGGCCCATCCGCGCATGGCCACTTGCTCCTGGGTGAATGGCAAGCGGGCGCCGGCGGCGATCTCGACCTGCAGTTTCACCAGGTCGAGCCCGGTGACCAGTTCGGTGACGGGGTGCTCCACCTGGAGCCGCGTGTTCATCTCCAGGAAGTAGTAGCGCCGGTCGCGGTCCACCAGGAACTCCACCGTTCCGGCGTTGTAATAGTTGGCGGCGCGGGCAGCGCGGATGGCCGCTTCGCCCATGGCCTGACGCATTTCGGGATGCTGCGCCACCAGCGGCGAAGGACACTCCTCCATCACCTTCTGGTGACGGCGCTGCAGGGAGCATTCGCGCTCTCCGAGGTAGACCATGTTGCCGTGTTGGTCGCCCAGAAGCTGAATCTCGATGTGCCGGCCGTGCTCGATCAGGCGCTCCACGTAGACGTCGGGATTGCGGAAGGCGCGGCCCGCTTCGCTGGCGGCATCGCGCAGGGCGGACTCCAGGTCGGCATCCCGGTCCACGCGGCGCATGCCTTTTCCACCTCCGCCGGCCACCGCTTTTAAAAGGATGGGGTAGCCGTTGGTGGCGGCGAAGGCGCGGGCTTCTTCAAGGTTGACGCCGTGGCTGGTCCCGGGAACCACGGGCGCGCCGGCGGCAATGGCGGTCTGGCGGGCGGCGGTTTTGGACCCCATGCGGCGGATGGACTCCGACGAGGGGCCGATGAACACCATGCCGGCGTCTTCGCACGCGGCGGCGAAATCGGCATTCTCGCTGAGGAATCCGTAACCCGGATGGATGGCCTCGGCGCCATGCTTGCGGGCGGCGTCGAGGACCTTTTCGGTTACCAGGTAGCTTTCCGCGGAGGGCGACGGGCCGATATGTTCGGCTTCGTCGGCCATGCGGACGTGCCGGGAAATGCGATCGGCGTCGGAATAGACGGCCACACTGGCGATACCCATCTCGCGCAACGTGCGGATGACGCGGACGGCGATCTCGCCGCGATTGGCAATCAATACCTTGCGGAACATGCAGAGAAATTGTAACAGACAAGGGGCGCCTCTCCCCGGTGGCATGCCGGGCTTGCGTGCGAGGTAGTGGCGCAGGCACTCATTGTCGGCCGCGTCGAGACTCCGAACTCCCGATGTCGTGGAATCTCCGGTGGGCCCGGCGGTGGGGCAGGCGGTGCTCGCCTGCCAGTCCGCCGTGCCGAACCAAGGCCGCCTCCCAAACAGGAAAAAGGGCAGGTGAGCACCACCTGCCCCACCTCCGGATCTCTCGCCATGGCGCGGTACAAGGAATGGTTCGCGCCGCAGACAGGGGGTGCCCGCTGTAAATGATCTTCTCCGACCCTGTTAGAATTGAGAGGTCCTTACTTATGCCCGGCGAATCGATTGAAGGATCACTGAAAGAGCGGGGTGTCCGCCTGACGCGGCAGCGGCAGATTCTGCTCGAACTGATCGACAAGACCGGCGCACATCTGGATGCCGAACGGCTCTTCCAGTTGGCCAAGGAGAAAGATCCCAAGCTGAACCGCGTAACCGTGTACCGCACCCTGAAAATGCTGAAGGCCGGCGGCCTGGTGGATGAGCTGGACCTGATGCATTACGGGGGCGATCAGCACTATTACGAAACCCGCCTCAAGCAGGAGCACGCGCACGTCATCTGCCTGCGCTGCGGCAAGGTGGAAGAGTTTTTCGGTGAACCGCTGCAGCGGCTGAGGAAGCAGATCGAAAGCCATTTCGGCTTCCAGGTCCTGCTGGCGCGCACCGAGGTGGGCGGGTATTGCGCCCATTGCCAGACGTTGCGGGCGCGCGAGGTGGAAGCCATCCGCAGCCAGCCGCCGGAGCCGGTCAAACCGCCCGCGAGGAAAACGAGGTCGCGGCGCGCATAGAGGTGGAACCCTTGACCGCTGCCGCCACCCCCGCCGCTCCTCCAGCATCGCTCATGGTGGTGGACCCCAACGGCCACCGTACGCGCGCGCGTATCGAGCCCCTTCCTTTTCGCATCGGGCGGCAGCCGGAGAGCGACCTGATTATTCGCGACAGCCGCGCGTCGCGCACCCACGCGCGCATTTTGACGGAGCACGGGGAATACGTCCTCGAAGATTGCGGCAGCCGCCACGGCACCTTCCTCAACGGCAAGCGGATTACCCGCGAGGTGCTGCATAACTCCGACCGCATCGAACTGGGCGCGCAGGATTCCTACCAGCTCATCTTCGCGCTGGATGGCTCCGAGTTGAAGCGCCTGGTGGAGCAGATGGGCGTGGGCGATACTGCTGCCTCGGCGCACGCCGTGGGCGGCAACCTGGGCAAGCTGCGCGCCATCCTCGACCTGGCCCGCACGCTGCAAAGCTCATTTTCGGTGGACGATGTGCTGGCCTCGGTGGTGGATACGGCGCTGACCATCACGGGCGCGGAGCGGGGCTTTCTGATGCTGCGTTCCGGAGCGGGCCTGGAGACGCGCGTGGCGCGCCACAAGCACGGCCATCATCTGCGCGACAGCGACTTGCGCGTGCCCCGCGAGGTGCTCCACCGCGCCCTGCAACACCGGCGCGAACTCCTCTCCATGAATTTCGACCCGCTGGGCGGGGACGAGACACGGCCGCAGAACAGCGTCGCCGACCTGGAACTGCGCAGCGTGATTTGCGTTCCGCTGGTCCGCATCCGCACGGGACAAGGCGATTCCACCAGCATACTGGCAACGGGCGGCGAGACCGTCGGCGTGTTGTACATGGATTCCCGCTTGACGGCGGCCGACCTGACCGGCGGCAATCGGGAACTGCTGCAGACCTTGGCGATCGAGGCCTCCACGGTGCTCGAAAACGCGCGGCTGCTGGTGGAAGAGCGGGCCAAGCAGCAGATGGAGGAAGAACTGCAACTGGCGCGGACTATCCAGCAGAGCCTGCTGCCCGGAAGACTTCCGTCCGAGGGATGGATGCGAGCCGCGGCCAGCAGCGTGGCGTCGCATGAGGTGGGTGGCGACTACTTCGACGTGACACCGGTCGATCCTCGCTGCTGGTGTATTGTGGTGGCCGACGTGTCGGGCAAAGGCGTCGGGTCGGCATTGCTGGCATCCCTGCTGCAAGGCGCGCTGATTACGGCGACGGGTGTTCCGGAGGCGCTGGCGCGGCGTGTGGCCCGGCTGAATCAGTTCCTGTTGGACCGCACCGGCGGCGAGAAGTACGCCACGTTGTTCTACAGTCTGTTGCACGACGATGGCCTGCTGAGCTACGTCAATGCGGCGCAATGCCCGCCGATGGTGATTCGGGCCAGCGGCGAGCGGATCGAACTGGAAGCCACCGGCATGCCCGTGGGGCTATTGGAAGGCGCGGAGTTTACGGTGGAATCGCTGCAGTTGGTCCCTGGTGACCACGTGGTGATTTACAGCGATGGAGTGACCGAGGCGCAGAATCAAAATCACGAATTCTTCGGTAAGAAGCGATTGCGCGACATTGTGAACGCGCATGCCAAGGAATCCTGCGGCGCGATTCACGACGCGATTCAGGCGGGGGTGGCGGCGTTTACCGAAGGCGCGGCGCAGTCGGACGATATCACGGTGGTGGTGCTGGAGTACCGGGGGGCGAGCGAATAGTGGCAGATGGCGCTCACCACGCGAGCGGTCGAACGTGATTGAAATTCAGGGAATCGACGTTCCGTTTCTGTAACCATCGGTAAGGCCAAAGCGCTCAAACACAGGATCGCGAACAAGGGTCCGGCTCGAATCGTAACGTCAGAACTCCTGATGTCGCCCCGCAATTTCTGCCTGGCGGGGAAAATGGGCTGAGCCATTCCTTTCGATGGCGAGGGCTTCGCAGGTGGGGCAGGCGGTGCCGCCTGCCCGGCCGCGCTGAATTAGGCCCGCTGCTCGAATAGGATCGAGGGAAGGCGAGCACCGCCTGCCCCACCTGCGGGCTCACTGCAAATTCCACGACATCAGGAGTTCTGAACGTTCCTCGATTTGTTCGACCAGCAGCTTGAACAACGCGCGGACCTCTGCCAACTCGTTTCCAGCCAGATCCGTGAGGTCGCTCACCTGACTGAGCACGTGTGGCGCACCAATAGATCGTAATCTTCAATGTCGAAATCTCCGGTGCGTTTGAAATTCAGAATCCGCTGTCTATTAACGGTTCCGACCAGGTAAAGGACCAGCAGGTTCGTATCGACGAGAACACCTTTTGCTCGATGCTTTTCAATCAACCCGAGCGCATCCAGCATCAGGCTTTCGACAGTTCACGAATCTTCATCGACAGGACTTCGCCGGTAGCCTTGACCACGGCGAACGTCTTGTACTCACGCCGGGGGTTAAATACGGCGGCCAAAGCATTCAGCGGGTTCCCGTCGGGCATGCTCAACGTGATCCGCCAAACTTCCAAGCCGCCCTCCGTACCCGATTCGATCTCCTCAAGCTGTAGGGCCTGTGTACGCTCCGCGCCGAGAGATTCCAGCGCAAAGGCCATCGCGTTCCGAGTGGCTTCCTGAATCGTCGCCATTACACGAACAATAGCACACGGGACGGGCCCGAAGG
>Ga0182030_10020656_pt1 | contig 12401 bp, 9 predicted proteins | sample 812S3MmetaG_FD_121299 | JGI IMG/M metagenome (GOLD analysis project Ga0182030, IMG submission 121299) | Permafrost microbial communities from Stordalen Mire, Sweden - 812S3M metaG (Illumina Assembly) | ecosystem: Environmental > Terrestrial > Soil > Wetlands > Permafrost | place: Sweden... | reverse complement strand
GCGCCGGGTGGTTCGTTCTTTGGAATCACCCCCAACCTGTGGCACTACTTCGGGGCGATCGGCGCCGCAGCCACGCACCTGGGACTTGAGGACTGGCTGTTAGCGCGCGTTCGGGATCCGGACCTGGTCGAGAACTACCACTTCCCGGTGCGCTACCGACTCAACAGCCTGCGTCGCATCCAGGCGGCGGCCCTCGCTGCGGGTTTCTCCAAAGTCAGCTTCAAATGCATCGAGGACCCAGGGATGTTCATCACCTACTTTCCCCAACATCTCCGGAAGCTTCCGGGCTGGTATTCGGAGATCATCCACCGCCTGGGGCGCCCCGAGTTCTACGGCACCATCGTGTTCCGACTCGACGCGTGAGCGAGTAAGGCTACTCCGTCACGATCAGGGGGGCGGCGCAGGCGCTCCCAGGTCGGCCAGCCGCCGTTCCAAGGCCTCGATGCGGTCCTCGAGCCTCCGTACCCGGTGCGTCGCGGTGTAGGTCGTGCCGTCCGCCAGATCATGGCCCACCACGGCATTCGCTCCAATCTGGCAGTTGCGACCTATCTTGATGGGGCCCAGCACTTTTGCCCCCGCCCATATCTCCGTCCCGTCCCCGATCTCGGGGGGACCGTCGGCAAACGATGGGTCGAGCGAAGCTCGTCCGCTGCCCCCCAGGGTCACGCCGTGCAGGATCATGACGTCGCGGCCGATCTTGGTTCCCGCGGCGATGGTCAGCCCCACCGTGTGCACCACCTTGAACCCGCCGCCGATGTCGGCCGCGGGGTGGATATCGGCTCCCGTCAGCGTGACATTGACCCGCCACAGCAACTCGGCGGTGATCTCGTGGTTCCGCACCCACAACCAGTGCCCGAGCCGGTAAAGCCCGATGGCCATGGGCCCCGGGCGGGTCACCACCCGCCGCAACAGCGCGCCCGGACGGGGCTCGCCGTAGGTACCGCGGCCCGACAGCAACCGGTCCAGGTCACCCCGTAACCCGTCACGCTGCGTCGATTCGCCCCCACGCCCGCCGAACACCATCTTCATCGACCTCCGCCGCCATTATGACGTGACCGGCGCTGCACAGAGGCCGCAGCGGGCACCTCAAAGCGGTGCTAGCTTCTGCGAACTACGCCGGAGTGACTGGCGGGGAGACCGGTCCCTTCCCCGGGGGAGTGGGTCAGGAGTCCGGCATTTCGGACTCCTCCACACCTTGGCCGAGTTCTCCACAATGTGTGGAACATCTTGTGGACAACATCGGCAGGAGAGGCGAAAAGACCCAGTGACCGACGCGGGAGAAGTGTGGAGGACCTGCTCGGAGACCCTCCGGGATCAGCTTTCCGACTCCGTATGGCGAACGTGGTTCGCGGAGGTCCAAGCAGCGACGATAAGCGACGACACGCTGGTCATTTCGGCTCCGAGCCAGACAGTGAGGGCCCGCATCGAAGGGCGTCACATCGACCTTGTCGAAGCCACCGTAGCGGAGACCCTCGGGCACCCCCTGGCAGTGCAGGTCGTCGTGCGACCACCCAGCCCGGCTCCCACCGCAGTTATCCACAACCAAGTCCCCAGAAGTAATGGGGCCCAGATGGTTGCCGAGCCTGCGTCCTTCGCCGGCGTGGGGACCCTGCGCCCCGTCGACCTGGCCCTCAACCCCCGTTACACCTTCGACGCCTTCGTCATCGGCGCTTCCAACCGCTTCGCCCACGCCGCCGCCCAACGGGTGGCCGAGACCCCGGCACGGGCGTACAACCCGCTGTTCATCCATGGTGACTCGGGCTTGGGAAAAACCCACCTGCTCCACGCCATCGGCCACTACGTAAGCGAAAACTTTCCTCACCACAACGTCCGCTACGTCTCCACGGAGACGTTCATGAACGATTTCGTCGACGCCATCCGCAACAACAGCCAACCCTCTTTCAAGCGCCGTTACCGCGACTGCGACGTGCTCCTCGTCGACGACATCCAGTTCATGGAAGGGAAAGAGGGCCTTCAGGAGGAGTTCTTCTACACGTTCAACACCCTCCACGAAGGTGGAAAGCAGCTTGTGCTGTCGTCTGACCGCCATCCACGCAACATCGCCACGCTGGAGCACCGGCTGCGTAGCCGGTTCGAATCCGGCCTCATCACCGATGTTCAGCCCCCTGAACTCGAAACCCGCCTGGCCATCTTGCGCAAGAAGGCAGAGGGGGAACGCACCCAGATCCCCGATGACGTCCTCGAGTTGATCGCCACCCACGTCCGGGACAACATCCGTGAGCTCGAGGGCGCCCTCATCCGGGTGTCGGCTTTCGCCAGCCTCAACCGGGAGCTGCTGACCAGAGAGATGGCGGAGATGGTCCTGTCGGACATCCTCAACGCCAATCGCCCGCGTCAGGTCACCCCGAAGGTGATTCTCGATGTCACTTCCACCATGTTCGGCTACACCATCGACGAGCTGTGCGGACCGAGTCGCCGGCGTCCCCTGGTGACTGCCCGCCAGATCAGCATGTACGTTTTCCGAGAGCTCACTGATCTCAGTTACCCAGCCATCGCGCGCGAGTTCGGCGGCCGTGACCACACCACCGTGATCCACGCCGTAGAAAAGATCACCCAGCAGATCCGGGAGAAGCGTCAGGTCTACGACCAGGTCACCGAGCTGATCATGAAGATCAAAGGCTCAACCTGAATCACATCGGCCCGGTGGACGACTCGGTGGTTGTCGTGTGTCGGTCGGATGTGATTTCGGGGGACGACGGGCACCTGGTCCACAGGCCTCACCCCTCAAGGTCACTCCCATGTGGGAACCTGTGGGTAACGGCCGGACCGCAGTTGCCCTTCCGACCAGCACCGATAGGTCCTTGTCCACAATTCACAGGACCTACTACTACTACTGCCAAATTTAAATCTTGTAGAGAAGAAGCAAGGGAACCCAACCGTGAAGCTGCGTTGTGAGCGAGACACCCTCGTCGAAGCCCTGGGAATCACCGGGCGTGCCGCTGGCCGAGGTGCTGCCGCCCCTGTGCTCTCAGGAGTCCGTCTCGAACTCACCGGTGACCGGCTCCGCCTCACCGGGACCGACCTCGATCTGACCATCACCATGGAGATCGACGTCGCCGGACTGAGCGACGGCGTCATCGTGGCGCCTGGCCGTCTGGTCACCGACATCGTGCGGGCCCTCGAGCCAGGGGCGGTCACCTTGGAGGATGACGAGGAGGACCTGCGGATCACGTCGGGGCGGTCCCAGTTCAGTGTGCGGACCCACCCTGCTGAAGACTTTCCCCGGGTCAACCCCCCCAGCGGGGAGGCGGTCACCCTTCCCGCCCAGGGCTTGGCCGACGCGTTGCGCCAGGTGGTACGGGCTGCCTCCACCGAGGATTCGCGGCCGATCCTGACCGGTGTCCTGGTCGCCGCAGAGCCTGATGGTCTGCGCTTGGTAGCCACCGACTCCTATCGCCTGGCGGTACGTGATCTCCCGGGCGTCGGCGTCCTCAGCGAAGGCCAACGGGTGCTGATCCCGTCGCGGGCCCTATCCGAGTTGCAGCGGTTGGTGGGGGGAAGCGCCAGCGACGTGCGGCTGCGCCTGGGCACGCACGACGCCACCTTCGAGGTGGGCGCGGTACAACTCACCACCCGCCTGATCGAAGGGGAGTTCCCCAACTACCGCCAGCTCATCCCCCACACGTACCCCAACCGGCTCGTCGTCGGGCGTGAGGCGCTCCTTGATGGTGTGCGACGGGTGAAATTGCTGGCCCGCGACCCCACGACACCGGTCCGGATCGCTTTGCGGGCTGAAGGTATCGAGCTCACGGTGATCACCAACGATTACGGCCAGGCCACCGAGGACCTCGACGCCAAATATGAGGGGGCGGAGATGGTGGTGGCCTTCAACCCCAACTACCTCATCGATGGTCTCGAGGCCCTGGCCGGCGACGAGGTGCAGCTCGAGACACTCGACGCCCTGAAGCCGGCGACGCTGCGGCCGACCGAGGGCGACGACTACCTGTACCTGCTCATGCCGGTGCGGGTGTCGTAGCGGAGCAGGCTGGGAGACGCAACGCATCTCGACCATCTCTGGCTCACCGATTTTCGCTCCTACGCCAGCGCAGAGTTCATTCCGGCGCCCGAGGGCCTGACGGTGATCGCGGGGGAGAACGGTGAGGGAAAAACCAATCTCCTGGAGGCAGTGGGCTACCTGGCGACGTTGCGCAGCTTTCGTGGCGCGCCAGGCGAAGCGCTGATCCGCAGCGGCGCCGCGCAGGCGGTCGTCCGGGCCGACGGGGCGCGAGAAGGCCGGCGGGTGCTCATCGAGGCGGAGTTGCGCCCGAGCGGGAGGGATAGGGTCCAGGTCAACCGCCAGGCTTTGCGCCGCACCCGGGACCTTCTGGGGGCCCTCCAGGTCACCGTGTTCGCGCCCGACGACCTGAGATTGATCAAAGGTGGCCCGCAGGAACGGCGGGAGTTGCTCGATGACCTGCTGGTTGCGTTGCACCCCCGCCACGACGCGGCGCGGGTGGAGGTGGAGCGGGTCTTGCGCCAACGAGGCGCCCTCTTGCGGAGCGCGGCAGGGCACATCCGGCCGTCCGAGGACGTACTGACCACGCTCGATGTGTGGGACACCAAGTTGGCCGATGCCGGCACGGCGCTGGTCAGGGCCCGGGAAGGCCTGGTCGAGGCGCTCGGTCCGCGCTGCAACGAGGCGTATCACGAGTTGGGCCTGGCCGCCGAATCCCGGGGTCGGGCGGTTATCCGTTTCGACTATCGACGTAGTTGGAGTGGAGGTCTCCTCGATGCGCTGCGCGAGGCGCGGATCGACGATCTGCGGCGCGGCGTGAGCACGGTGGGTCCGCATCGCGACGACCTGGCCATCGATCTGGGCGGTCTGCCGGCCCGGACACACGCGTCCCAGGGCGAGCAGCGCTCACTGGCTTTGGCGCTGCGCCTTTCCGGCCACCGGATCGTGACCGACCGAATCGGATCTTCGCCCATCCTGTTGCTCGACGATGTGTTTTCCGAACTGGATCCGCTTCGGGCCGCTGCTCTGCTGCGAGTCCTTCCCCCGGGCCAGACCCTGCTGACCAGCGCCGGAGCCGTCCCCGAAGGAGCTGAGGTCATCGCGCGGGTTGAGGTGGCGGGCGGCCAACTCCACTCGGTGTCATACCCCTGACCGGGGTGGGCTGAGCGCTCGGCCGCAAGCTGCGTCGGCGAGAGAGCACTCCGTGCGGTCACTGGCACGTGGCAGGCTGATCATCATGGTGTGGCGCCCGACCCCAGCTGATGCCCTTGGCAGAGAGCCCCGACCGGTGTCGGCCTCCCTGGGCCGTATCGCGGCCAGTCTCGGCGCCCCCCGGCCGGATGTGCTCCGTGCCGTGTTCTCCCGCTGGAACGAGGTGGTCGGTGCTGATGTGGCGGCTCATGCCCGTCCCGTTTCCTTGCGCGACGGTCTGCTCGTAGTCATGGTCGACCATCCCGCTTGGGCCACCCAATTGGGGTATTTACGTGGGGATTTGCTGCGCCGGCTGGAGGAGGCGGCCGGTCCGGGCGAGGTCCGCGAGGTCGAGGTGAAGGTGGCCGGGCCCACTGGTGCTCGTCGCACTCGTTCCTCACCTTGACCAAGCGGAATTGTCCCTCGGACAGCCAGGCTGGGAGCACCCTTCTGGTAAACTACAAACATCGCATTTCTGACCCCTGAGCAGCCCGAACCGGGGATTCAGGGAAGTCGGGAGATGCCCCTCTCAGACGGACGGGAAAGGTCGCGCCCATGGCGATGCAGTTGAGTTCAGAGCCCGACGAGAAGAGGCCTGAACTCGAAGAGGCGTCCGAATACAACGCCTCACAGATGACGGTCCTCGAAGGCCTGGACCCGGTCCGAAAACGACCGGGGATGTACATCGGTTCCACCGGGATCAGCGGCCTCCACCACCTCGTGTGGGAGGTCGTGGACAACTCGGTCGATGAGGCGATGGCCGGATACTGCAACGAGATCGACGTCACCTTGCTCGAAGACGGCGGCTGCCGGGTGGTGGACAACGGGCGGGGCATCCCCACCGACATCAACCCGCAACTGAACCTCTCGGGGGTGGAGATCGCGCTCACCAAGTTGCACGGCGGCGGCAAGTTCGGAGGTTCGGGTTACAAGGTTTCCGGCGGATTGCACGGCGTCGGCGTGTCGGTGGTCAACGCCTTGTCCCGCAAACTGGAAGTCGACGTCGATCGCGACGGTCTGCGCTATCACTTGGCCTTCCGTGACGGCGGCCAGCCCGACGGCACCTTGGAAGTCACCGGACCCTCACCCGACGGGCATCGGGGCACCACGGTGGCGTTCTGGCCGGACGGCAAGATTCTCGAGGAGACCGTTTTCGAGGCCCGCACGATCCTGGAGCGCATCCAGATCTATGCGTTTCTCAATGCCGGCTTGGAGATTCGCTTCGCCGATGAGCGCCCCGGCGGTGACCGCAAGGTGTTCCGCTACGACGGCGGCATCATCGACTACGTCCACCACCTCAACTCCTCCAAGGACGCGCTGTTCAAAAAGGTCGGGTACTACAACGCGGCGGGAGAAGAGGGCGACGCCGAGATCGCCTTCCAGTGGAACACCGGGTACAACGCGGACGGGGTCCACGGTTACGCCAACGGGATCGCCACGATTGAGGGCGGCACCCACATCGAGGGCTTCCGGACCGCCCTGACCGCAGTGGTCAACAAGTACGCCAAAGCAAAAAACCTGCTCAAGGACAAGGACCCAGCCCTGCAGGGCGAAGACATCCGAGAGGGCCTCACCGCCATCGTGTCGGTGAAGCTGCGCGACCCTCAGTTCGAGGGCCAGACCAAGGCCAAGCTGGGCAACACCAGCATTCGCTCGCTGGTACAGCGGGTCACCAACGAAAAGCTGGCGGAGTGGCTGGAGGAACGGCCCAACGAAGCCAAGCAGATCGTGGGCAAAGCCCTGCAGGCGGCTCGTGCCCGCGAAGCGGCGCGCAGCGCCCGTGACGCCACCCGGCGAAAGTCGTCGCTGGAAGGGGCGGGGATGCCCGAGAAACTGCGGGACTGCGCCCGCGGCACGGGGCCCGAGGACGCCGAACTGTTCATCGTGGAGGGAGACTCCGCCGCCGGCACGGCCATGGATGGCCGCAACCCGACGACCCAGGCGCTCTTGCCCATCCGGGGCAAGATCCTCAACGTGGAACGAGCCCGGATCGACCGGATGCTCAAAAACACGGAGGTCCAGGCCCTGATCACGGCGATCGGTGCCGGCTTGGGCGAAGAGTTCGACGTCACCAAGGTGCGCTACCACAAGGTGTGCATCATGGCCGACGCCGATGTTGACGGCAGCCATATCCGGACGCTGCTGCTCACGTTCTTCTTCCGCCAGATGCGGCCGTTGGTCGAAGCGGGGTACGTCTACATCTGCCAGCCGCCGCTGTATTCGACCGTCGTGGGTAAAGAGAAGAGATACCTGAAAGACGATGCGGAGAAGAACGCGTTCTTACTGGAGCACCCGAATCACAAGAAGGATTTCCAGCGTCTGAAGGGCTTGGGTGAGATGGACTTCGACGACCTCAAGCGCACCACCATGGACCCGTCTTCCCGGGCTCTGCTGCAGGTCACCGTAGAACAGGCCGCTTTGGCCGACGACGTGCTGTCGCGGTTGATGGGTGACGACGTGGAAGCCCGCAAGCAGTTCATACAGATCAGCGCCAAGGATGCGAGGTTCCTCGACATATGACCGACACTCTCCCGCCCGACGGCGGCGACGACGACGAGGGCAATCCTTCCAACGACGGAACCGGCATCACCCTCGCCCGGATCGAGCCCATTGAAATCCAGGAGGAGATGGAACACTCCTTCTTGGAATACGCGATGTCGGTCATCGTCAGCCGGGCCCTGCCCGACGCCCGGGACGGCCTGAAACCCGTCCACCGCCGCATCCTCTACGGAATGCACGAAATGGGGGCCCGGTCCGACCGGAGCCGCCTCAAATGCGCACGAGTGAGCGGCGACGTGATGGGCAAGTACCACCCCCACGGCGACAGCGCGATCTACGACGCCATGGTCCGCATGGCGCAGTACTTCAGCCTGCGCCACCCCCTCATCGACGGACAGGGCAACTTCGGCTCCCCCGACGACGGCCCGGCCGCGGCCCGCTATACCGAGTGCCGGCTGTCGCCCATCGCGCACCGGCTTCTGGAGGGCATCGACGAAGAGACCGTCGATTTCACCGACACCTACTCCGGCGAGTTCAGCGAGCCGACGGTGCTGCCCGCCCGATTCCCCAACCTGCTGGTCAACGGGAGTCAGGGGATCGCGGTTGGCATGGCGACCAACATTCCGCCGCACAACCTGGGCGAGATCATCGACGCCACCGTGTATCTCCTGGAGCACCCCGAGCTCAATGAAGACACGGCCGGCGCGGGTGCCGACGCGTTGATGCGCTTCGTCAAGGGGCCCGACTTCCCCACGGGGGCCTACATCCTCGGACGGGCAGGAATCGTCGACGCCTACCGCACGGGTCGGGGTTCGGTGCGTATGCGGGCCAAAGCTGAGATCGTGGAATCCCGGCGGGGTACCTCGATCGTGGTTACCGAACTCCCGTATCAGACAAGCCGGGCGTCGATTTTCCGGCGTATCAAAGAACTGCACGATTCCCGGGAGCTCGACGGGATCCGCGACCTCAACGACGAGTCCGCCCAGCAGAAGACCCGTATGGTGATCGAGCTCAAACGCGACGCCAACGCGAACGTGGTGCTCAACAACCTCTTCCGGCTCACCCCCCTACAGACCAGCTTCGGGGTCAACATGGTGGCCCTGGTGGACGGGATTCCCCGCACCTTGAACCTGGTCCAGGCCCTGCAGGCCTATGTGGACCACCAGATCGAGGTCATCACCAGGCGCTCCGAGTACCGGTTGCGCAAGGCCCGGGACCGGGCGCACATCGTCGAGGGCCTGATTCGCGCCCTCGACCTGATCGACGCCATCATCGCCACCATCCGCGGGTCGGAAGACCGGGCCTCGGCGATCGCCGCGCTGCAACCCGAGCCCTTCGAGTTCTCCGAGATCCAAGCCACCTATATCGTCGACATGCGGCTGTCGCAGCTGACCAGGATCGGCCGAGCCAACCTGGAAGAGGAGTTGGCACAGCTGCACCAGACGATCGCGGAGCTCGAGGCCATCCTGGGCGACGAGACGGTGCTGCGCGAAGTGATCAAGACCGAGTTGCTGGCCGTCCGCGAAGAGTTCGCCACTCCCCGTGTGGCCGAGCTGACCTACGACGACGGCGACATGGCGGTCGAGGACCTCATCGACGACGAAGAGCTGGTCATCACCATGACCCAGGCCGGCTATGTCAAGGCCGTCCAAGCGTCGTCGTTCCGGACCCAGGCCCGAGGCGGACGAGGGATCCAAGGGGCGAACCTGCGCCAAGAGGACCTGGTCAGCCGGGTTATCCACACCACCGCGCACGCCCATCTGCTGTTTTTCTCGAACCGGGGCAAGGTGTACCGGCTCCGGGCTTACGAGATCCCGATCCTGGAGCGCACGGCGCGGGGCACGGCCATCGTCAACCTGCTCCCGCTTGCTGCCGACGAACACATCCAGGCCCTGATCGACACCCGCGAGTTCCCCGAGGATCAGTACCTGGTGTTCGCCACGAGAGCCGGTCAGGTCAAAAAGACCACCTTCTCGGAGTACGACAAGTCACGTCGGGACGGTTTCATCGCCGTAAACCTCCGAGACCAGGACGAGTTGGTGGGTGTCGTCGTTACCGGCGGAGGCGACGATCTGTTCATGGTGTCGGCCGCGGGCATGGCGATCCGTTTCTCAGAGGATGACGTCCGGCCCATGGGCCGTGACGCCGGCGGCGTGCGGGGCATGCAGCTTCGGGCGGGTGACCAGGTAGTTTCCATCGACCTGGCCCGCGACGAGACCACCATCTTGTTGGTCACCGACGCTGGTTTCGGCAAGCGCACCGAACTTCACCTCTTCAATCGGCAGGGTCGGGGAGGCCTCGGGGTGCGGGGGATCAAGCTCACTGCGCAGCGGGGGCGCGTGGTGGCGGCCTTCATGGTCGGCTTGGATGATGAGATCCTGGTGATTTCCTCTGCGGGGGTGATGGTGCGAATGGCTGTACGCGAGATATCGAGCCAAGGCCGTGACGCCACGGGTGTGCGGGTGGTGTCGCTGGGTCCCGACCAGGTGGTGGCATCGGTGGCCCCGGTATTGGCGGTGGAGGAGGCGACGTGAGTTCAGCCGTGTCCATGCGGGAGTCCCTGCGTCATCACCGAGGGGGCCAGACGAAGGTGGCTTCTTGATGAGTAGCGACCCGGGCACTTTGCCGCCCGTCCCCACCCAGTACGGGAGCCTCGACGGGGGACCCCCGGGTTCCAATGCCCGCCGTCCTCTCCGGCGCAGAGCGAGACCCGTCGGCCCAGGGGGCAACGGCGACCGCGACCCGAACACTTCGCCGGACGGGCTGGAGGTCCAGCAGAGGCCAACCGGCGTCGTACCCGTCACCGAGTACCCGGGTCCTCGGCCCGAGATCCTCCCGGGAGGGCCGGGTCCTCTGGGCGCGGACGATTTCATGGAGCCGCAGCGGCGCTGGCGTGGCCGCGAAGAACGTCGTGAGGATCGAGCAGCCCGGTGGCCGGACGGGGCCGAGGAGTACATGCCTCGCCGAGGACTGCGCCGAGAGAAGGTTCGGGTCGTGCGCGGCCGGCGGTCGCGCCGGATCGTCCGACGCATCGACACATGGACCGTACTCAAGGTTTCCCTCGTGTTCTACCTGTGCGTGCTCATCGTGGTGCTGATCTCGTGCATCGTGCTGTGGAATGTTTCCCAGGCATTCAACTTCACCCATGACATTGAAAAGTCCGTTAAGACACTTTTCGGGTACAACACCTTCACGCTGCATCCGACGCCCATGTTTGAGTACACCGCGCTGGGCGGGGTCGTGTTGGCCGTGGTGGGGACGTTGGTCAACTTGCTGGTGACCATGACGTACAACCTCATTGCCGATGTCGTCGGTGGCATTCAGATCGTGGTTGTTACCGAGGAGACCGGTCCCACCGTCCGCTAGGCTCCTGCGTCGGCGCAATCCCCGGGGCTATAGCTCAGCTGGTTAGAGCGCAGCACTGATAATGCTGAGGTCGGTGGTTCGATTCCACCTAGCCCCACCACAAAAGTCCTGTTCAGCGGGGGTGCGGGAAAGTTATCCCCAGGGCCGATCAGATTCTATCGAACATCTATCGAACATCCAGGTAGCTCCGCTGGCGTATTCTGGGGCCTGTGAGCATCCAGGTTCGGGAGACGGTGAAGGGTCGTCGCTACGACGTCAAGCTCCGCGGCCCCGACGGCCGCCAGTACTCCAGGACGTTCCGGACGCGCGAGGAGGCCAAGAAACATGAGGCCAAGCAGATCACGGCGCTGGCCGGCGGAGAGTTCGTATCGCCCCGGGCCGGGTCGACCAGCCTCGGCGACGTGGCGGAGCGGTGGCTGGACTCGGGGACCAAGCGGGACACGACCATGGACCGCAACGAGGGCATCGTCTACAACCACATCCTTCCTGGCCTAGGGCCAGATCGGGCGGTGCGGAGCCTGACCAAGGCGGACTGCCAGAAGCTCATCGACACCTGGACGACCAACGGCCAAGCCCCGCGAACGGTGCAGCGGCAGTACGCCACGCTGCGGGCCATGATGCAGTACGCCGTCGACGCCGAGCTGGTCCTCCGGAATCCGGCCAGCCGGCTCCGGATCCCCGCGCCCGACGAGGTCGTCCGGCCGACCCTGACACCGGAGCAGCTCAAGGGCCTGGCCGCCGAGCGGGGCCAGGTCCAAGGCCTGTTCATGTGGTGCGGGGCGGTGCTCGGTCTGCGCTGGGCCGAGACCGCCGGCTTGACCGTGTCATCGATCGACATGCTGGGTGGGAATATCAGCGTTCGAGCCCAGATCAACCGGGCCGGCGTCCTGGCTCCCCCCAAGACCAAGGGGTCGATGCGGACCCTGGCCGCCCCGACCTGGCTGCTCGACGACCTGGTCAAGCTGATGCGGGATCGGGGACTCACCGGCGCCGACGGCGACAAGCTGGTCTTCGCCAGCGAGGCGGGAACCGGACTTTCCTACACCAACTGGCGAGCCCGGGTCTGGAAGCCGGCCACCGAGGCGGCCGGGCTACCGGGACTTCGCTACCACGACCTCCGGTCGATCGCCGCCACCGCCCTGGTAGCTGCCGGGGTGCACCTGCGGACCGCCATGCACCGGCTAGGGCACACCACTCCAGCCCTGACCCTCGCCGTCTACGCCCGGGTCGCGCTCGACCGCGACCGCGAGGCGGCCGACGCGGTGGCCAGCCGGGTGGCTCCGGGCAGGTCGAGTCTGGGGACCTGACTGTTCTTAAAGGTCGACTACCTTCTAGACGAACAAAACGAAAGGATGTACACTTGGGTCGT
>Ga0182030_10020653_pt1 | contig 12402 bp, 14 predicted proteins | sample 812S3MmetaG_FD_121299 | JGI IMG/M metagenome (GOLD analysis project Ga0182030, IMG submission 121299) | Permafrost microbial communities from Stordalen Mire, Sweden - 812S3M metaG (Illumina Assembly) | ecosystem: Environmental > Terrestrial > Soil > Wetlands > Permafrost | place: Sweden... | reverse complement strand
CAGTTTGGGATCGATGTTATCGAGCCAGCTTCTTTCGTGGTTGCCGTAAGCGCCGTTGCCGTTGGACATGGGGCGGGAGTAATCATCTGTTTGGAGGAGTTCTTTGCCTGAACATTGGACGAGATGGAGACCTGGCTCGACGAAGGGGGTGACGTTGCGTTTCTTAAGTTGGTTGAAAGTGCGGGTTTGGAGCTCGGCGACGTTGGATGGCGGTGGTGTGGATGGTGGGTCGGAGGAAATAGAACTTGGGCCGCGGGAGTGGGAGATGGTGGTTGGTGAGACGAAGGCGGAGTCATTTTCTGAGAATTCGAAGCCCCGGGAGAGGAGGGCGGAGCCTACTTGCTGGCGGTTTTTGCTGGGGACGAGGATGAAGTCGGTGTAGTAGGTGGTTATGAAGAAAATGGGGATTCCAGCCATTGCTAGGGGTGCGGTGAGGTCCATCACCCTTTGTCCGGCGTCCATGCCCGAGGTGCTGACTGAAAAGATTATGTAGGTTTCGTCGGATATTGAGACTTGTTTGGAAGCTTCTGCTGGTAGAAGAGCAATGGCTGGTTCAAAGACATTCTTGGCCCACGACGTATGGCATACGACAGAGCACTCTATCGGTGTGATGCTGATGTTGAGGAAGCTGTGCTTGTTGTCCACCGAGAGTCCTTCAAGCATACTCTCAGGCTCGCTTTGACAAGTCGGACCTCCATGAGGTATCAGGACTCGTAAGATAGGTTGAAGAAGGGCTGAATAGAGAGGCAACGGAATGTGGATGAGACGGAAATGCCCCTCCTGTAGTTCATTATTAGCATCGTATATCAGGATCTGTTGGACTCTGAGGTCTTGAATGTCTTGAGCCATGAATCCAAGTCTCCCTTTCTTGAAAGATCGTGAAAGAGCAAAGAACCAAAATCCACTGAGACATTGAGACTGAACAACTAAATACATTCCCCATTGCATCATTATCGCAGCATCACTCATGAATCCAGTATGACTTTCAAGATGGCCTCGCCCCTACTAGACATGACATGTAGATGCTATTCCAGAACAACATAGAATGACAGCTTCCAAGTGATGACAGCCCAACAGCTTACTCAGATACACAATACGAAATAAAGACGAATAACTTACAATGAAGGATATTTGAGCATTCATGATATCCCTGTGTATCCCCAAATCGGGATCCTTCTAAGCTTAAGGTAATGACCAGGGTAATCCGCAGCGAGGTTCTTTGATTTGTCCAGTGCCTTGCAGCCACTCGCTTCCAATTACCTCAGAATCCAACTCGGCTTCAGAAGAAAGAAGCTCCTATCCTCAGCAATTGGTGTTATAATAGTTTTGCGCAGGCTACCAATTATGTATAGCTATGTTCTTGGACTATCCCCTTCAGAGGACAGACAACGGCATCAGAATGAGAATAATTGGCCGCTCAAACTCTGCACTTCAGCTGATCGATCCACGAACTTCCTTATGCAGCCCAGTACAAGTCGAAAGGAGAAAGAATCCCACGCACTTTCAACTAAGAAAAGGGATAGGCACACGGGAGGTCTCAAGTCAGCTCTCAAAAAGAGGGGGGTAGCTTCGTCTCTTATTCTGGATTCTCTCACGATGTACAGGTGGATTCAGGGTCTATAGCACGCCTTGCCACATGCTGTGCGTCGTGCATGAGAAATCGGTCTTGCTGGCGCGAGTTTAGCACGCCTGGTGCACGCCACGGTGTGGGGGTCCTATAGGGTGATTGACGGGCACCCTGAACCACCCAAAATCAGTGAGATTTGCTTTTGATAGTGGGGTCGGATGCGCTTTTACCGGAGGCGGGGTAATGTTACTGTAAGAGTGCTGAAAATAGATTTTGTGTTCTCACCTGCGTAAGTGGTGGAAGTGAATATATTTGATGATAGGAGTTGATGCGAGAAAATAGGAGGGAGGATTGGTGCGGAACCGAGCAAAAGGAAGAATTGTTGAAGGCGGCGCTGAGACCTCAAGGGTCCGCTGAACCACTTTTGCGGATCTGCCCGTCACCACAAGGATGATAACCTATATGGCGTCGCTGAAGTCGAGCAATAAAGTTCGGTCTTCAGCAAATTAGAAGCTCAGAAAGCCTATTTTCTGATGTATTGTGTGGTCCGATTTCAGTCGGTCTCTTCCATGAGTGGGATGGATAGATGCAAGCGGCGATACAGAGTTCGTGGCTATGGGATTCGAGGATGCCTCGGGGCAATTTTTGATGCAAGATGATGGCATGCTGCCTTATATTATGCTTTCTTTATTAAGTTAAATGTCATGATACTGACGTAAAGGCCTCTGAGAATTAGTGAACTGGTTGTAAAAGGCCCTCTTGACATCGTTCTCTTATTCAGCTGATTCATCATGCACCACGGGATTAAGAAGAATGATCAACTTTATATTCATTTTCTGCACAATTCCTTACAGTACAGTAAGAACTGTTCCTCTATGAGCCTTCACTTCGGTACCACTTCGAAGAATTACTCGTTACATCGTAACATCGTAACATCAGTGTCATCTGAGATCAGAATGCCCCACCGCCGTTATCTCTCAAATGCAACCAAGCCTTCAATGATTTTCAAAACCCAAGACCAGATGTTACACAGAAGGCTGCTTCCATGGGAGTCTGTGCAATCAACCATCAACGATGATAACTGACTCGATATTAAGTTGCAGAGTATTCCATGCGTGTCATGGAATCGTGGATGTGCCTGACTCGCACCACGAACCGTTCCTTAATTCGTCTAAATTTCATTTTTGCAGCCGCCTACAACGCATATCCAATTTCTACCTAATGCAAAACATGCTTAGCTTTACCTAGCAACTAGTTATCGAGTCTGGGCCCATTTCTGTGCTTCATTTCAATCAAAATCTTGACCCGCCCATCATTATCGTCGGCTACACCGGGATAGAGGCGGTTGCACGAGGAAATTTATATTGTATTCCCACACATATTATTATACAGGGTTCTCCGCTTCAAAGGCTGGGAGATGACGCTGCGTGGGGGTCAATGCGACCCATGAAGAGAACAAACTTGCCCGTTCTTGCCCGTGTCGGACTCAGGGCTTCAACTGCTATTCATATGCCAGCTTTTGAAAAGTGACAATAATTGCTGCCAATTGATATGTCCGACCACGCGTATTCTTGTCCTGTCTCCTCTGAGCATCCCAAATTTTTGGCATGGTCCAGCAATTACCATCCCCTGCCTCTGTAATTCCCTCTCCCACCTCTTCCTTGTGACGCATTATTCCATCCGCCGTTGTTGTATCCTCGACCATTATTAGGCTGCAAAGGTGGTTGCCAACCACCTGGGCCTGCCGGAGGCGTAAACCCACCAGGGATCTGTTGGAAGTTCCCCGGACCCGACGGCGGTGTATATCCCCCCATATGTTGCTGGAAGTTACCTGGACCGGCCGGAGGGGGAGGTGGGGGCGGTGGCCATGAGCTGAAGTGTTGTGTACCATTGTATTGCACATTAGGAGCAGGAGGGGGCGGAGGTGGTGGCGGCCATGAACTAAAGCCTTGTTGCGTACCATTGTATTGCATATTGGGAGCAGGAAGGGACGGAGGTGGTGGCGGAATGTTAGGATTGAATCCTCTCTGGAATGGTATATTTTGGTTAAAATGCGCGGGAGGGTTTTGCGACAATTCCTGTGGTGGTGGCGGGACTGGTCTCGTCTCTGGTAGCTCTAAGTTTGCTCTTCTGGGACTATCTGATGAGCGAGGAGGAGATCTAGAATATGATCTGCTCCTGGAGCGAGGGCGAGAGAAGCCAGGTCTCGGAGACGATGATGGTGACCGAGAGGAACTGTAGCGTCGCGCATACGATGTCTTACGACCAGCAGGACTTGAGCTACCATCAGACCCACTATACCGACGTTTCTTCCTGCTTGGACTCGAGCTTCGATCAGGACTCCTATCGCGATCGGGCATATCAAGTCCTTTCCGTCGTCTTTTCATCTTCTCACAAAACGATCGCGACCATCCATAATAGCCCTCTCCCTCAAGAACATCGCCAGTTATCTCATCAAGTACGATTGGTTGACCAAGCTCATCTATATCCCAAACCGTATCCCCCGCCTCGTCAGTCTCCCCCTCAAAAATCTTTTGGACATCATCCAATAGGTCCTTGACAGCTAAAACAAGCCCTTCATCGGCGGGCCCCGCGACAAACTGCAAAGGTCTGATCATACTCGGGTTTATCGGTCTCGTTGAGTTCGGTACGATATGGGGCATGAGATTCCCAGCTGGTAAATCAAACCATGGCGTCGACGCGTCTCCATGCATGGCTGGCATCACGAAGGGAGCTGACTTAGAAGGCTTCGTTTTGGAATCTTCATCCCTGCTCTGTGATGCCTTGCCAGCTCCCTCCTCATGAGTTCCAAGTTCTGAGGCATTCTTAACAGCTTCGCGAAGCTTTCCCACATAGTCCTTTGAATAGTATCCATTTTCTTCCCAGAGTGCAAGCAAACCGACGATCTTCTGATTATGTCTGGGACATCCTGTAAATGATGCGGCACTTCCCAACAGGCCCATCAAAAATGGTTGCAGCTTTCCACAGATGGAGGTGTCGCTTACTCGGTATTTGGCATTGTAAAGTAAATCATTCGCGATATACAGAATATGGAGGCGCTTCCTCTTGTTCGATGGCTCGTGCTTCGCAGTAGAATTCAGACGTCCTCGCTCATTAAAAGATGATGCCAGAGCCGTCAGGTATTTCCCCAATGCCGTGAATCTGGCCGTTGATTGGACTATGTTCTCTAATATCCAATTCTTGCATTTCTATCCTCAGGGACCATTTAGCCATCGCGTTGACATAGTCATTAAGAGTGTATGATCAAACCTGAACGTTTCTGGGCGAGCATTGTAGAACAGTCGAGTTCAATAAAGAATGGAAATGCGCAATATCTTCTCGGGATAGTGAGGTTGGATCAGGTCGCAAAAGACCCGCAGAGAACGAGGCCTTCGCAATGGCGAGCTGATGAGAAGCCATATTTGCGCTCTGAAATTGCGCACACTACCGTAAGTTTTATTGATCCTTCATTGGTTGGGTACGGAGGTTTGTGGTTGTTCCTGGAGGTGTTGAAAGTTTGAAAGAGACGAAGCGCAAGCTTCACTTTTCGGCCTCGCGAAGCTCTGAGCCGCCAAAAAATCACTTCAGGCAACTAGGGATTGGAACGTATCATAACATAACATTGTCTCATATCATATGGGACAATTCACATAAGAATCCTAAAAGAACTCCTAGTCAGCTTTCGTTTCTTTTATTCACAGAATATATAATCAATTAGGTACAGAATCTTGGGGAAAGAGTATTCTTTAGAAAGGAGCTCATTGTTCCACAAGTTATAAGACAATGATATCTTGTATTCGAAATGCTACGGCACGCTCCATTGCACCTTCTACACTTTTGCCAATTGGGAATAATAACCTGCAGATCGATCGCTGTATTGATCCTTTCGATCCTCAACTGCTTCCTTTGGTAGCTTCAAGTAGTTATGCTATCCAGAAAAGTCCACCCTAGGTGACCAGTGAAGCCCAACACCTCATAAACGCCATGAGTAGAGAAATTCTCAGTTATACACTATTCATATACACCTTGCTGTCTTCGTATCTTTTTGTGTCATCCGTGATGTCGAAACCCTTCAATCAACTGAACCTATCTCCCTTCTTCGCTCTAAACGGTTCGCTCGTCTCGTACTTGCTCTTCTCTCGGACTCGTTGCCCTTCACTTTCTGGAGCATGGCTTGTAGGTGCAGGATCTACTGTAGCTTCTTGACTTGGCGAGCCAGAGTGGTCTGATGTAGGAGGTCCGCCATTACCCAATGTCGACGATCTTCCCGGCTTGCTTAGTACATTGCTGGAATATTCAAGAGACTGTTGTATTGCCCGACGTCTCTGCTCTTCTTCGAAGCGAGCGGCACGGTCGGCATTGATCGATTTCTTTGCGAAGTAATACGCGGCACCACCAGCTGCAGGATGTCAATCAACCATTCAGTCCCGCAAATTAATCTGAAGCCATACCAACACAGAGCGAACCCCAACCAACCCTGAAATGAAAATGTCAACAAATTGCCACGATCCCGCTACCCAAGACCACCGGATTCGTACCAGAAGGATTTGACCTAGAAGCACGTCAGTCTTGAGGCTTGGACATGGCCGAGAAGCTTACTGTATTCATCGCGGAGCTCGGATTGCACAGAATTGATTTCAGGTATAGCAACTGAAGGACGTACAATCAGGACCTAGAAATCGCAAATTAATTGGTTGATTCGGAAAATGTAGAGTTAAATGCTACCTTTTGGATGACATGACATTACTTGGTGGATTTTATTAGTGTCTGTTTCCCTATCAAAAATCTACCGCAATGATCCCTGTCAGTTGTCAAAGCCAATCGATGGTGGATCAAAAATTAAGCCTTGATATTGAAGACACGAACAACGATTGACCCTCTATACGACGCTCTGGAGGACTCCGATATTTTTCTTTTCAAACTTATAGAATGCCCATAGATAACAGTCGACCGTTTTTTTAATTCTTTTTATAGTCTCCGAACGCATTCACATATCTTTCAAGGATTTTGTTGAATTCTAGTCCCAACTCCCCCACCAAAGGCGACCATCTTCATGACTTCGGCTCCGATCACACTCATGAAGCTTGTAGTGACCAGATCTCGGCAGCGGCAATAATCCCTATCCTGAAGAGGGCCACCAAGTCGTCTATGAATTTTCCCAGATGGGCACGCACCTGTCTCAGCAGGGTATCGTAGCCAGCTTTCGCAATGGAGGAATCTGGAGAAGAGAGCCTTGATGGCTCCTCCATTGTGCGTATTGTGCCGTATCCATCCTTTGGTTCTTCATTTAGCTAATCTCCAAACTTATAGAAACCTGTATCTTCCCTCCGCTCGCACTTTGAACAGATGGCAAATTCGAAACCCAGTCACACTGCACCCAGAGCAGTCTCGCCGAGACCTGTAAGCAGGAATGGTCTTGTGGGGGATCTTCGAAAGACGGCCTCTGTGCGGGAGGAGACGGCAACCCCTGCGGATGAGGGGTTCCAAACTACAAGAGGAAGGGAGAGGGATACACCAGACATTACTGGACTGCAACCACCAAGAAGAAATGTGTCAACGAACCAATCCCCTTCTCCCAACCGATTCCGGCCACGACCTGTATCTACGATTGTTCCAGCGTTGACTGTTGAACCTCCTCAGTCCCCTCCCAAGGTGAAGACGCTGAATTTGACTCTTTCAAGCCACCTTTCTACAGGGTCTCCGGTCTCAGCTACCCCGGGGACGTCTTCTCCAAGACACTTCAGAATCCCAAGTCGACCGCATACTCCTATCTTGGAGCCCGGGAGATCTCCTAAATTAACCGCGTCTCAACCCCCTTCGCCTCCCCCTCCACGCAGATCCGGGGAATATAAAAGAGATGCTTCTATCAAACCTAGCGCTCCTCCGGTGAATCGAGCCGAGAAGCCTAAAGTTGCTACCAAACCAATGTCTCTCAAGCTCGAACCTGGGCCTGTTAGTACCCACGAGGAAAAATCTTCTCCGTTCAGCACCCCTCCGGGTAGTGATAGTAGTCCTGAGCATGAACTCACTGCACCTGCCTTACCCCCTAATCGACCAACGGTTACGAGTCAATCGTTTGCAGTTGTCTCTAGAGCTCCACGAACTTTTGAGCCTCCTCCCGTTCATCACATGGTTGTCAGCAAACGTAAAGATCAAGATGCACATGGCCTGGGCCGCGGTCTCATCGCCCAACAGCTCACGGGTGATCAAAGGCCTGCATTACCAACTAGGCCACAAACTGTAACCGAGGCACCGAAACCAAGATTAGCAGCTCAGAATCCGATGCTCCCTCCACCTCCTCGCTCTTCAATAGATAGAACACGACCGCCGATTGCTACCGTTGATGGCAGTGGTTCTTATTCAACACCACCAAAAAGGGTGTTTTCGACTCCTACGACTCAGTTGCAAACCCCCCCACGATCGCATGGACGCTCTATGACAGTAGACAGAGCTTCTGATAGAACGCCAGCAGAATTTCGGGCGCCAATATCTGCTGTAGCGAGCCAGCCAGAAGGACGAGACTCTTCGGATGTTGCGCCTTCATCTTCTTACATAAAAGATGCCTTGAATCAAGGTCATGCCGAATATCCGGATTCATCTCATTCAAACCGGCGGCCCCCTCACTTCAAGCAAGGAATCAGAGAGATATCGACAAAATACGATACCCGAATTTATGATGTCTGCGGCGAACTTATATGTACCTCAGGTCACCTGACGAGGGTATGGAGTCTGCTCGATGGGGAAAACATCATGAGTTTAGCCCATACAGAGGGAATCAAGATTGTCTCGGTGGCTTTCAAAGCTGCTAGCGAACTAAAAGAAGAGGGTACGCGGCTCTGGCTTGGTAATAATATTGGCGAGTTAATTGAAGTTGATATTTCTACGTCGAGCGTTGTCACCACCAAAGTCAATGCTCATACTCGACGCGAGATTATCAAGATTTACAGACATAAGAATGAGATGTGGACTCTTGACGATGGGGGAACTTTGCACTTATGGGCCCCAGGTCGCAATGGGATCCCAGAACTCACTAACCCCCACCAAAGCTTCAGGGTTCCGAAGGGGCATACGTTCTCGATGGTAGTTGGGGATGAATTGTGGCACGCAGCTGGGAAAGATATACGGATATTCATGCCCACTTTGGATGGCAGTACCCAGTTCCAAGTTCTTCAAAGGCCAATCGGGCAATCATCGGCTGGTGAGGTGACATCTGGCACTATAATCAGTTCTCAGCTCGATCGCGTCTACTTCGGTCATGTTGACGGAAAAGTCAGCGTATACTCTAGGCACGATTATGCATGCTTAGGCATCTTTAGCATCAGTGTCTACAAAATCACATCTCTCGCTGGCTTAGGTGGTAGACTATGGGCTGGATTTAGTACTGGCTTTATTTATATTTATGACACTTCTGTCACACCATGGGCAGTCAAAAAGGACTGGCGGGCTCATAGTGATCCTCTGATAAGTATGACTGTCGATAAAAGCAGTTTTTGGTCCCTCGATCGTGCGCAAATAATTTCTCTTGGCCAGGATAACATGCTCCGAGTCTGGGACGGGCTTCTTCAAGATGATTGGATAGGTAAATTTGTTGCAAGTCTTCTTTGTACTCGATTAACACAAGCATAGAAACTCAAATGCAGTCACAAGAGGCGGACTTTTGCGAGCTTAAACCCATCAAGACACTTGTCATGACATGGAATGCTGGTGCATCAACACCCTACCACCTTCAACACTCTGAGCAGGATGCGAAATTCATCCGTGACTTATTCCAGAGCAGCGACTCCGCAGATATTCTAGTATTTGGATTCCAAGAACTTGTTGACCTGGAAGATAAAAAGACGACAGCCAGTATGTGACATTCCCTAGGCAGTTTGAATGATGTTAACCATTTTCTAGAAAGCTTTTTCAAATCGTCCAAAAAGAAGGATCCCTCAGAGCCGGAGCACATGAGTCACCAATATCGTGACTGGCGTGACTTTTTGACTCGCTGTCTGGATGACTACATGCCAAGAGACGAGTTATACCATCTCCTCCATACCGCAAGTCTTGTAGGACTTTTCACCTGCATTTTCGTAAAAGCTGCCTTGCGAGAGCGAATACGTAGCATCAACAGTGCTGAAGTCAAGCGTGGAATGGGTGGCTTGCACGGAAACAAGGGCGCTCTAATCATTCGATTTGTTCTTGATGATACTTCGTTGTGTTTCATAAACTGCCATCTTGCAGCTGGTCAATCGCAAACGAAGGACCGAAACAACGATATTTCCACTATACTCGAAAGCGCCGTGTTACCTGCCGAGCGCGATTACACTGTTCGACAAGACAGTTTCATCGGCGGTGGTGATGGGACGATGATCATGGATCATGAAATCTGCATCTTGAATGGGGATCTGAACTATCGGATTGACACTATGGGCCGAGACACTGTCGTCAATGCGGTTAAATCCAAAAACTTCAGTAAGCTACTTGAAAGAGACCAATTGCTTGCATCGAAAAGAAAGAATCCATGGTTCAGACTGCGGGCTTTCCATGAGCTCCCAATTACTTTTGCACCCACCTACAAATACGATGTTGGAACGGACAACTATGACACCAGCGAGAAAAAGAGAGCACCAGCTTGGTGTGATCGACTTTTGTACCGTGGCCGTGATCGAGTTCAGCAATTGGATTATCGGAGACATGAAGTTCGAGTCTCTGACCACAGGCCAGTTACTGGACTCTTCCATATGGTTATCAAAACCATCTCACCAAAAAAGCGGGCCATGAAATGGGAGGAGTGTCAAAAGAAGCTTTTGGCACTGAAGGACAAGCTTGGAAAAGAATCCAAGTATATTTCCCTTCTCCAGAACTGATTATAACTTCTTTACTGACATGAAATAGGCTTGACTATCTCGTCAATCATCTGGGTTTTGATCCTGCTGCGAGCAACAAGTTGTTACTCCAGAAAGAGAAGGGTAGATGAAAAACTAAACTTCCGTCTGGAATATCCAAAAACAGGGTCCGATACTAAACTTCAATGGACTAATTAACAGCGCCCGATCGCAAGTTCAAAGTGAAGAGCTCATTGGGCGATGACTTGTGTAACACGTGCGCTCGCGCTAGTGTGATCATCGACGTCACCTCATATAGTGGATGTCATGTCAATGCCCCAGCTCCAAGCTACACTTTAAGGCACGCGACACTCCCTCTGAACCAGGCATGATCGGTTGGGCACTTGCGCAGGAACAGGGTCAGTTTTGGAAATTAGAGTTTCCAGGACATCTGTGGTGACGAGTGTATTTATGGCGTAAGATAATAACCAGCTTAGAGCAAATAAAAACACCCCAGAAATCTTAAGCCTAGTTAGTATACCTATATGCAAAGATTTCCTCGCTCTTCGTTAGACCCCAATGTGGCTGAGAACTTCCTTCACAGCTCGATCTGTTCCAAATCCAATAGCCCCTTCCTACTCACACATTCACAAACTCCTTATCACCCACCAGACTCCACCATCAAACCAGCCCAGTCCACCCGTACACACGCAATAAAAACGATGTCTCCCAGCGCGGACGAGAAGAGCACCGCCAAAATGAGCGGCCACAAATCAGAAGATGTCGAAGGCTCACACAACGACTGGAAATTCCGCGCGCCGTATCTCGTCCACACCAACGACTCGAATTTCAAACCGCTGTATGACGGTAGTTGTCATTGTGGACGGGTACAGTATCAGTTGAGTAGAGAGAAGCCGCTTGATGCGAAGTACTGTCATTGTTCGACTTGTCAGGTTTTACACGGTTCGTAACCCCTCTGCTCTTTTCTAGTTTTGAAGGGGCGCGCCCATAGGGGAAGCAGAGCTGAAGAGAAAGAAACAGGAGCACCTTTCCAATGGGCCGCAATTTTCCACAAAGAAGACATCAATTTCACACACGGACATCATGATCTAGGATGGTATGAAAGCACGGAGAAGACGACGAAACATAAGTTACCGTATAAGGTCTCCTGTGCGTATTGTAGGAGCCCGATCATGGATGAGGGAAGGAATATGATTTTGTTATTTCCGAGTTTGATTAAGTTTAAGAGTGCGGAAGAGAAGAAGAGATTTGATCCTACGTGAGTCTGTCTTACGGTGGTGATGTTGGGGTTGGCTGAGATTGGGCTAATAATTCGAGTAGGTGTCACATGTTTTATGAGAAAAGATTGGTTACTATTCCTGATGGATTGCCTAAGTGGTCTGGCATGCAGAATAAGAGCGAGTTGATTGAGGATAGTCCGCCTGACGCTGTGAAAAAGCGGAAGAGAGAGATTGAAGAAGAGGAGAAGAACGGAGGGAAGGAGAGGAATAAGAAGTAGGTTTTGAGCGTTTCACAAACGCTCAGTGGAGGACTGCTGATGATGACCGATGGTCAGGATATTTGAGAAGGCCTGACATATGAATCGAAGGACAAGCATGTTGTATTTTGTATGTATAAAGAGTCTGATTTCTAGTGTATGTGGTTGAAATATTCTGGTGTGAGATTAACTAGTTGAAAACAGCTCACAGGGCTCGCTGGCAGGATTTTAAGTTATAGCCTTGGATTTAAGATATTATTTATTATTGGATACTATATAGGGCTACAGTAATCTATATATAACTGTAAATTATATATAATAATCGAAAATCTAAGTATTATAGTTGTAATAATAAAAAACTATAATAATATAATTAATTCTATTATAAAAGTAATACTATTAATATATTATAATATAGAATATAGTAGGTAAGTTATATTTTTAAATATATTACTTTTTATTTTTTTTTATTTTTCTTTAAGTAAACAACTATATAAAGTAAGTCTATAAAGACTTCTTTTCTTTTTCTT
>Ga0182030_10020652_pt1 | contig 12402 bp, 11 predicted proteins | sample 812S3MmetaG_FD_121299 | JGI IMG/M metagenome (GOLD analysis project Ga0182030, IMG submission 121299) | Permafrost microbial communities from Stordalen Mire, Sweden - 812S3M metaG (Illumina Assembly) | ecosystem: Environmental > Terrestrial > Soil > Wetlands > Permafrost | place: Sweden... | reverse complement strand
CCTGCGCTGAACAGCCCCAATGTCACCGTCGTGGACTGTCCCGGTGGGATCGAGCGCATCACCAAGCAGGGCCCGGTGGTGGACGGGAAGCAGTACGAGGTGGACTGCATCATCTACGGCACCGGCTTCGAGGCCGAGCTGACCCCGCTCTACCGCCGGGTCGGCCACGACATCGTGGGCCGGGGTGGTGTCACCCTGGCGGAGAAGTGGGCCGATGGTGCTGCCAGCCTGTTCGGGATGATGAGCCGTGGGTTCCCCAACATGTTCGTCATGCCGGCACCTGGCCAGCAGGCGGTGGTGACCGTCAACTACACCCAGCTGGCCGTGCTCGGGGCCGAGTTCATCGGCGGTGCGGTCGGGCAGCTGGAGCAGCGAGGTGTGGAGGTATTCGACGTGAGCGCCGAAGCTGAGGAGGGGTGGACGAAAGAGGTCGTCGACACCTTCGTGGACAGCAGCGCCATCATGTCCGCCTGCACGCCCTCGCGCATCAACAACGAAGGCCACCCCGAGGAGCTGAACCCCCGCAACACCAACTACGGGCGGGGCTTCGGCGACTGGTTTGCCTACCGCCAGTTGCTCGAGGAGTGGTTGGCGGCCGGCAACCTCGAAGGCCTGGAGCTCCAGGTCCGGTCGACAGCGTCGTGAGCCCACGGCGGCAGGTCGCCGTGGTGACCGGCGGTGGCGGCGGGATCGGAGCGGCCATAGCCGAAGAGCTCGGTCGTGGCGGCTGGTACGTGGTCACCGTCGACCCTCTGGTGACCCTGGACGGCTCCGAACGGCTTCCGGAGCCGGAAGAGACCACCGCCGGTCGTATCGTGGCCGCTGGCGGCTCGGCCCGGGCTTCGGCGATATCGGTGACCGACGGCGAGGCTGTTCGCGCTCTGTTCCAGGAGCTGGTCGACGAGCACGGCGGGCTGGACGCCGTAGTCAACGTGGCCGGCATCACCCGCCAGACCTACTTCGGCAAGGGCACCGAGGAGGACTGGCTGGCCGTCCTGGCGGTGCACCTCGACGGGTACCTCAACGTACTGGGCGCGGCCTTGCCACTCATGGCCGCCGCCGGTCACGGTCACATTCTCGGCGTGACGTCCGGTTCGGGCTGGCGGGCCGCCGATGCCGGCGCCTACAGCTGCGCCAAGCGGGCGGTGGCCGCCCTTACCTGGCAGCTGGGACGACTGGCACCTCCCGGCGTCACCGTCAATGCCACGTCCCCCATAGCCGCCACCCGGATGATGGCTTCCGCCCTCGAGCGGGCCCGCAAGGCCGGCCGGTCGGGCGGGGGTGGAATCTCCTTCCTCTCGGTGGCAGGTCCCGAGGACCTCGGGCCGCTCGGCGCCTACCTGGTGGGGGAGGAGTTCGGGTGGTGCAGCGGCCGGGTGGTGTTCGCCGGAGGCTCCGAGGTGGCCATCGTGGACGAGCCCCGGCTGATCGAGGTGGTGCGCAGCGATGGCGCAGCCTCTCTGGCCCGGGTGCTGGAGTTGGTCGTGCCCCAGGCCTTGGCCAAAGCGGAGGCCACCCAGGCCAGCGCCGGTGGTGGCAACCCCCGGTTCGGGCCCATCTTCGACGAGCCGGCTCCGGACGACGTGGCCACGCCACAGGTGCGATCGTGCGCCGTGGTCTCGGACCGCCCGGCCCTGGCATCGGCGTTGACCGCGGCTCTCGAGGCCCGTTCCATCGCCTGTCACCCCGTCGGGTCTGCCCACAACTTCAGCGATGCCGCCGGCGCCCTGAGCTCCGTGGCCGGGACGGCCGGTCCGATCGACGCCGTCGTGGTGGCGCTCGGCGGGGATCAACCCTCGGCTGCGCCGACCGGGGGTTGGGAGCGGGTGCTGACCGAACACCAAGGGATTGTCGGGCACATCCACACCGACGCCGGATGGGCCCGGGCCGCGGCTGACTACGCCGCCGGCGCCGAACGGCCGGTCCTACTGGTGACGCTCACCGACGCCACCACGTCGGAGGGTCGTAGCCGGGCCCAGGCCGCCGCCCAGCATGCCCGGGTCGCGGCCGGCGCCACCGAGGGGCGGGTCACGGCGTTCGCCGCCGGCATCGAGACCTCGGAGGAGCGAGCGGCCCAGCCGGCCGCCGAGCTGGTCGCCCACCTCTTCAGCCACCCCGAGGCCACGGCACTGGCCGGGGCGGAGTTGGTGGTGGGCCCCGGTTGGCTCGGCCTCCGCAGTCACCCGCGTCCGATCGGCAGTGTCACCTACGGGGGTCCCGACATCCCTGGGTGGCTCGACGCCACCCTCCGGGAGATCGTGGGGAGCAACGACCCGTCCCCCGTCCAGGAGGCCCGATGACCGACCGGCCCACCCGGGTGGTCGATGCCCATGTGCACCTGTGGGATCCCGCCCACACCGACTGGTACCCGTACCTCTCGCGTCCGCCGGAAGGGGGACCGGGGGATGCCTCCAGGATGTACCGTCGCTTCGATATCGAGATGTACCGGGCCGAGTCGGCCGGGTGGAACGTCGAAAAGTTCGTCAACGTGGCCGCCGCCACCGGTCCGCACTCGATCGAGGAAACCATCGAACTCGACGGCCACGCTCAGGCCCGGGGCGGACCTGACGCCATCATCGGCGGCATCCCCCCGACCGACTCCGTGGCTGCGGGCGTCGAGCTCCTCGAACGGCAGATGGTGGCGCCGCGCTTTCGTGGGGTGCGTCCCATGGGTATCTACCAGGGGCCACTTCCCGATGTCGGGGTGCTCCACGCCCTACAGGAGCGGAGCCTGCTGTTCGAACTGATGACCCACACCGATCAACTCGGGACGGCGGCGGCTCAGCTCGAGGGTTTCGACGATCTGGTCGTGGTCGTCGAGCACACCGGGTGGCCCCGCTCCGGATCGGACGAGGAGTTCGCCCTCTGGCGGACCGGCATCGATGCTTTGGCCGGGTTGGGCGACAACATCGTGTGCAAGCTCTCCGGACTGGCCATGCCCTTCGCCTCCATCTCTGTCGAGGCCTTCGCCCCATGGCTGGAGTACGCCATCGAAGCCTTCGGCGTCGACCGTTGCATGTTCGCCAGCAACTTCCCGGTGGACTCGATGTTCGGCACCTTCGACCAGCTCTACTCGGTGTTCAATACCGTGACCGCCGGTCTGGACGCGGTGGCGCGGGCCAAGCTCTTTGCCGACAACGCCGAGCGGGTGTACCGCTGCTGAAGATCCTCAGCGGGCGCTGAGGATCTTGTCGATCTCGCCGAGCTCGTCGGGGGTGAAGGCCAGGTTCTCGATGGTGGCGACGTTCTGCTCGAGTTGGGCCAGGCTGCTCACCCCGATCAGGGTCGACGTGATCCGCTCGTCGCGTAACGTCCAGGCCAGGGCCATCTGTGCCATGGTCTGATCGCGCCCGGTGGCCACCTCCTGGAGCGCCCGCACCTTGTCGATCACGGCGTCGGTCACCTGCTCCTGTGGCAGCGTGTCGGAACGGCTGGCCCGGGAGCCGGCCGGTACGCCCTCCAGGTAGCGGTCGGTCAGCAAGCCCTGTTGGAGGGCCATGAAGGCGATGCACCCGACCTCCCGACGTCCGAGCACCTCCAGGAGTCCGGTCTCGATCCAGCGGTTGAACAGTGAGTATGCCGGCTGGTGGATGAGCAACGGCGTGCCCAACTGGGCGAGGATGTCGGCGGCGGCCTCGGTCTGCTCCGGGGGATACGACGAGATGCCCACATAGCGCGCCTTGCCCTGACGGACGGCGGTGTCCAGCGCTCCCATGGTCTCCTCCAGGGGAGTCTCCGGGTCGAAGCGGTGCGAGTAGAAGATGTCGACGTACTCCAGCTGCAACCGGCGCAGGCTGGCCTCCAAGCTGCCCAGTAGGTATTTGCGCGAGCCACCGTCCCCGTAAGGGCCCGGCCACATGTCGTACCCGGCTTTGGTGGCGATCACCAGCTCATCACGGTAAGGAGCGAGCGTGCCGCCGAGCACGGTTCCGGCGTTGGTCTCGGCTGCACCGTAAGGAGGCCCGTAGTTGTTGGCCAGGTCGAAGTGAGTCACGCCCAGATCGAAGGCCCTGGTCAGGATGGCCTCGGTCTCCTCGACCGGCCGGTCGTCACCGAAGTTCTGCCACAGCCCGAGCGAGATGACCGGAAGCTTGAGGCCGCTCCGGCCGCACCGCCGGAAGGGCATCCGGTCGTAGCGGTCCGCGGCGGGGTCGTAGGGCATGGCGGCAAGGTAGATCAGTCCATCATCGGAGTCAAAGGGCCGCAGGGACCCGTGGCGGCACCGCGGTGGATCAGAAGTTGGAGCGTCCGCCGCCGGACGGCTGCTGACCATCGGGAAAGGCCCGCACCATGTTGTCCTGGACGAAGGACCCCACCAGCCGGCCATCGGCGGTGAAGATGTTGGCCCGACCGTAGGAACGTCCCCGTCCGGCGTACGGACTCTCGTGGGCCAGAAGGTGCCACTGGCCGGCGTCGACCGGCTCGTGGAACGTCAGGGTATGGGTCAGGACGCTGGTGGAGATGCTGACGTGGGCCATGGCCTGCCCGACGCCGGGGTGCGGGCGCATGGCCGTGCCGATGAGAAATCCGTCGGTGGCGTAGGCCAGCAGCGCCTGCCCCAGGACGCCCTGGGCTTCGGCCCCCGGAAATCGCACCCAGACGGCCAACTCGGCGGGGCCCACTTCGTCGGGGTCCGAGAGGTCGACGCCCCCTACCACCCGTAGCTCCCAGAACTCCGCCTCCCCACCGGTCGGCGTGGCGTCTTCCGGCGACCCGACAGCCGGGGCGTCGGCTCCGTGACGGATCAGATCGGGCTCGACCGCGCTCAACAACACCAGCGAGCGGGTACATAGGCGCTCCGCCTGGCGCACCGTGACGGTGGCACTGGCCATGGCCCGGCCGACGTGCATGGCCTCCACCTCGATGTCCAGGGGCTGGTCGAGGGCCCCTCCCCGGGCGAACACGGTGTGGACGGACTTGACCTCTTTGGTCGGGTCGATGGTGGAGGCAGCCACGATGGACTGGGCCAGGAGTTGCCCTCCGAAGACCACCCCACCCGGGCCGGCGGCGAAGTTCTGGGCCCTGAAGGCACCTTCGCCCACCGGTTCGAGGTCGAGCACCGCTAGCAACTCGGCAACATCTGGCATGGGGTACTGCTCCCTCCGGGTCGATGATCCACACGGGTGCGCGGCCCTTTGCGGCCTCGGTCGAGTCCGCTGTGCGGCCCGCGATCCGGTCATCGTAGACCGGCGGGATCGTCCGGGCAGGCCAACGGAGCAGCCCTCAGGAGCGACCCGTTCAGCCCCGGCCGGCGGGGCCCGCCGGCCGGCGACGCCAGGTGTCGAGGCAGCTGAGCGAGCAGAACAGCACGGCGTGTCCGCCGACCCCTTCCACCCGCTCCTCGGCGGTGGCTTCAGAAATCGGCAGGCCGCAGATCGGATCGGAGGAGTGGTCCGGTCCAATAGCGGCAATGCCGATGACCGAGACGTCCACGGGCTTCTCGACCCCGCGTATCTCCATGTCCCTGGCTCCCAGGGTGAGAGCCCACGGTGGTAGATCCGTCATCACCGACGGGGCGGCCAGGGCCTCGCCCCCTCGGGCCAGGTCGCACAACCGGGCCGCCACATTGACACAATGTCCGATGTAGTCGTCCCCCTCCATCAGGATCACCTCGCCGGAGGTGAGACCGGACCGGATGGCCACTGTGCCGGCCGGACCCGACACCCCACCGATGACATGGTGAAGTTCGAGGATGGCGGCGAGAAGCGGGCGGGTCTCGACACACACCAGCATCACCCCGTCGCCCAGCCACTTGGCGATGCGCACGCCGCGGCGTGAGCAGATGTCGCGCAGAAGGGCCCGGAAGGCGGACAGGACTTCCACGGCGTGCTCGTCCCCCTCGCGTTCGGTCAGGGCGGTGAACCCCGAGACGTCGACAAAGGCGAACGTGCGATAGACCCTCACCACCAGATGGTGCCACGCCGACCGCGGTGGAGCGGGTCATTGGGCCCGGACGGGCCGGTGGCCCTACCTGATGGTCGGAGCGAGGATGACCTCTACCGCCTCGGGGATGGTGTGGGCCGTGGCGTCGGGAGCGAACTCCGACTCCTCCCATCGCCGACCCCGTGGCATCCAGACGGTCTTGAGGCCGGCCCGGCTTCCGCCTCCGATATCGGCGCTGGGGGAGTCACCGACCATCCATCCATCCAGAGGCAGCCCGCACCGTCGAGCCGCGTCTTCGAAGATGTGGCGGTCGGGTTTCCACCACCCCACCACCGAGGAGATGCAGATGACATCGAACTCATCGAGGAGTCCGGTGGCCTCCAGCTTGGCCCGTTGCGACGGCGGACCGTTGGTCACCACGCCGGCCACCCAACCCTCTGCCCGAAGCGACCGCACCGCATCGACGGTGGGGCCCTCCACGGTGTAGCAGGCCGGGTACTCCACGTAGTAGCGGGCCAGCAGGTCGTCGACCCCCGTCTCCACACCGAGTCGTTCACGGACCTCTCCGAAGAAGAGATCCCTGGGCTTCAATCCGTCGCCGTCCGCTGACTCGATGATCGCCCAGGCTCCGTCGGGGAGATCGTGGGCCACCATGAACTGTTGGGCCCAGTCGGAGAAGGCCTTGTCCCGGTCGACCAGGGTGTTGTCGAGGTCGAAGAGGGCGAGACCGGGCACCTGGCCAGTATCGCCCAGGAGATCACCGGGGGAGGTAGGCCCACCGGTGGGAGGGCTCGCCGCCCGGCGGGTACTCCAGGGCGTGTACGTCGAACCACAGCGGAAGCAGGAACCGGAAGTAGAAGAGGCGCTGGGTCACCCGGGGGTTGACCAGGTCCTCGAACTCCTGGATCTGGAACCGGTCGTCCTCGACGGCGAAGGCTGAACAGGCCTGGTGGAGGACATCGACCTCAGCGCGACTGTCGAGGAGCATCCCCAAGTGGTCGAGGCCCGGCGAGGAGATGGGGTCGTCGGACTCCATGAGTAGGAGGAACTGTCCCTCGTCGGGGACCAGAAGGTGACCGAGCTGCCCGAAGAGCTCGTACGGGGTGCACCGCCAACCCAGCACACCCCCGTAGAAGGCATCGATGGCCGATCGGGTGGCTTCGTCCAACGAGCCGCGGGCGAAGGTCAGCTCCATGTGATTGAACCGCATCTCTCACCCCGTGACGATGGCCGGACGGAACCTGGAAGGAGTGAACGCCCGAGTCAGACCGTGCCCACGGTGTCGACGATCAGGACCGAGCAGGGTGCGCCGTGGGCCACGGTGTTCGGGACGCTGCCCAAGATGCGACGCCGCCCCTTCATGCCCTTGTTGCCCACCACCACCAGCTCCGCCTGCTCCTGCTCGGCAATCCGGATGATGGCCTCGGCCGGGTCGCCCGTTGCGGCGTGGACCACCGCCTCCAGTCCCCGGTCTTCGGCAATCCTCGAGAGTTCACCCAACAGCACGTCTGCGGGGTGGGTGGTGGTCGATAGCTGAAGCTCCGGCGGCAGATGCTCCACGTTCACCGATTTCGGGTCGTAGACCGTCACGATGTGCAGGGTTCCGCCCGCCAGCTTGGCCAGGTCGGCCGCCGCCACCACGGCCTGGCGTGCCGTCTGTGAATCGTCGGATCCCACTACAACGGACTTGAACACTGGCTGCTCCTTTGTCAGAGAGTCTGCCGGTTGCACCCGGGCCCGCCCGAGGCTCGTCGGCCGGCAGCAGGCTACTTCCGGAGGAGGCCCAACACCAGTAGGCACCGGGGCCGGTGGGGCTACTCCAAGGTGGAATCGCCCAAGTCCAGGCGTTCGATTCGGGCTGCTCCGTTGACACCGACTCCATTGGCATCGACTCCGTTGGCATCGACTCCGTTGACATCGATGCTGCTCTCGCCCCCGGGACCGAAGTACTCCACGACCACCAGCTTCCGGGTCCTGTCCGGATAGGGGTCGACGTAGTCGACCACGCGGGTCCGGCCGGTGGGCCGGTGACGATCGGTGACGATGACGTCACGAGGAACGTAGGGATCCCTTCCCATGGTGCGGAACAGGCGGGCGGTCGGCTCCCAGATCGAGGTCCGCTCGTGCCAACGCAGCAGGTCCAACTTGCGGAGCAGGACGATGAGCGTCACCAGGGTTCCGGCCATGACCCCGGCCACCAGAGCTCCCCACAACGTCCCTCCCGGCAGCACGGCGATCAGGCCCATCAACAACAACAGCAGCAGGAGAAGCCCGGTCCACTCGATGGCGGACAAGGACTGACCGCTGGCCGCCTCGATCAGGGCCCGGTTGGAACCCATGTCCATGCAGATCTCGACGGCCGCCTTGTAGACCACTTCCTCCTGCCGGTTTCGCGGCTCGAGCGAGATGATGGCCTCGGTCAGAGCCAGATGCGAAGGCGAGGACAGAAAGTTGTCGACCAGCCGGTAGTCGATCTGGTCGGTGAGCTGGCGGTCGATGAGCTGGCGTACCGACGACCGTTCCTCTTCGGGAAATACCTCCATCAACGAGTGGATGGAAAGCAGTGACGCATTGCCCTTGCTCACCAGGTCCTGTATCAGGGCGAGTCGTTCACGGGTGCGCACGATGGTGAAGGCCATCAGGATCCCGAAGAGGAAGCTGGCGATGCTGGCCAGAGCGATGTCGACCCGGATGTCGCCCCTCTTGGCGCCGATCAGGAAGGACGCCACGGCCACGATGGCACCGCACACCAGGGCCGGTCCGATGGCCGACTCGCCGTCGATCACCCCTTTCGCCCGCGACCGGATGCCTCGTTTCACGGGCTCACGGTAGTCGTTGGTCCGAGGTTGCTCCAAGGAGCGGTACGCCCGAAGGTCGCCTATGTGACATCAAGGTGACCAATTTACGTCGCCCCTCATGGGAGCTTCTCCGCGGAGCATCTGACCGGGATCACCGACCGTCAGCCCCCATCACCTGTTGGCGACCCAGCGCTACCATGGCCGGCCAGATCCTCGAGGCGAAGACGTCCCCGCCGTCGAAGGTGAAGTGGACCCCGTCCGACTGGCGTACCTGTATCCCGTCCATGTACTCCTCATACTGACCCCCTGGGCAGGCCATGGCGTTGAAGTTGAGGACGGAGGTGTCCGGTGACGTGGCGGCCACCTGGCGGACCAGCCGGTTGTAGATGGCCAGCCGACTCCGGGAGTCTTCGGGCCAGGGGTCTCCGTTCGGCTGCTCGCCGCTGTCATAGCAAGGGGCCGTCATCAGGACCACGCGGGCCCCACCGGACCCGGCCACCCGTACGGCGTAGTGGAGTTGGCGTTCGACATACGCCTTGTACACCGGGTTGTCGATATTGGTCCAGCGCCCTTTATAGGTGCGGTTGGCCACCTCCCACCGTCCGGCCAGGATCATCACCACGTCGGGCTTCTGCCTGGCAATGTCCCGGAGCCAGATCCGCGGCCACAGGGTGCTGGGGGGACCGACGCCGCACTGGGTGGCCATGGGCGCATCCACCCCTTGGAGTTGGAACTGCGCCCCGTCGGTGATACCGCAGCCCAGGATGCCGCCGTCGAGCAGGTCGACGTCGTAGGCCCGCTCGTGCTCGCTGAGGCCGATGCCCAGGGTCAGGGCCGTCGAATCGCCCACCAGCAGCATTCTGACCGGAGCGCCGGTGTCCTGAGTCGACCGACTGCCCACCGGCGGAGTGGGTCCGGCAGCCAACGACGGGGCGGTGGTGGCGGCGAAGAGGGCCACCACCACCGCCACGGCCGCCACCGGTGTCACCACCCACGCCTTCCACCCCTTCAGGAAGCTCCGTTGCCGGATGGGCCGTTCGACCAGGTAGAAGGAGGCGGTGGCGATGACCAGGGTGGCGGCCACCCGTAGCGCGAACAGCGGGTAGCCGGTGAGGCCGGTGCGGGCGTGGTCGATGTAGAGGAACAGGGGGTAGTGCCAGAGGTAGAGGCCGTAGGAGATCCGCCCGACGTAGCGCAGGGGGGAGAAGGACAGGGCGGCGGCCAGGACCGAGCGCTGGGAGCAGACCACGCTGAACAGCACTGCCGCGGTAGCCAAGGCGGCCATGAAGAAGCCTCCCCGGAAGGCCAACGGGTCGTTGTAGGAGATGGTGGTCCACAGCACCAGGCAGCCCGCCACCCCGGCCAGACCGACGGCCAGCACCAGGCGGCGGCCCCGGTCAGTCCGGGCCGCCCAGCCCGGATCACCGCCCAGCCGCCGATGGACCCGGTGGTGGTCGTCGACTTCCGCTTCCCTGTTCCGACGGCGATCAGCCCACATGGACAGGGCCACGGCCAGCGCCGCCCCGATCAGGAGGGACTGGGCCCGGGTATCGGTCCCGTAGTACACCCGGTCGACGTTGGACGAGGAGTAGAGGAGTCCCATGTCGACGGCCGAAGCCACGGCCCCGACCAGACAGACAACCAGCAGCACCCGGGTGCTCCGCCACACCTTGAACACCCCCAGGACGATCAGGGGCCAGACCAGGTAGAACTGCTCCTCGACCGCCAGCGACCAGGTGTGGGTGAGGGGTGACGCCAGGCCGGTCTGTACGAAGTAGTTGGAATTGATGGCAATGAAGTGCCAGTTGGCGAAGTAGAAGAGCGCCGAGATCCCGTCCGACCGGAGGTGGGTGTACGTGTCCGACGGAACCAGGAAGGCGGCCATCAGCGCCACGCCGGTCACCATCACCAACAGGGCCGGCAGGAGGCGCCGGGCCCGCCGGGCCCAGAAGGTCCCGAGCCGGATGGTCCCGCTCCGCTGCCACTCCGAGATGAGCAGGGAGGTGATCAGGAAGCCGGACAGGGTGAAGAACATGTCGAGTGAGTAGAACCCTCCCGATGTCAGGAAGACCCCGCCGTGAAAGCCCATGATGACGATGATGGCCACCCCCCGGATCCCGTCCAGAGCGGGGATGTAGGAGAGGTTGGTTCCCTGGCGGGGGGCATCGGGATCGGGCTGCCCGATGGTCGCTTCGAGTCCATGGAGTCCGTCGGTCACCGGGAACCCACCTCGGCCGTCGGCCCCATCATCCTCCTCCTGGTAGCGGATGCCGCGACCGTAGCCTCGGGCGGATGCCCCTTTTCCGCGCCTGGGCGGCTACCGGGGCCACACGGGCAGGCGTCGACGCCCGGCCAGGCCCGAGGCCCATCCCATCGGACCCCGCCGTTCGGTCGCCTGGTCAGCTCAGGATGGCGATGGTCGAGAGCACCGCGTCGAAGAGGAAGTGGGCGGCGATGGAGCGGTTCAGTCGGTGGTGCTTCTGGAACGACCGGGTGACCAGGTACCCGAAGGGGATGGTGAGCACGAAGCCGAGCCCGTAGTAGACGTGGTAGCTCGTTCGCAGGGCCAGGCTGAGGATCAAGGCGCTCCTCGGGGTCCACCCGAGCTGTCCGAGCCGGGTGATGAGGTAGCCGTTGACCAGCACCTCTTCGGCGATGGCGGTGATGGCCGACATGGCGATACCCCAGATCACGTAGTAGTCAGGTACGTGTCCGATGGAGATCCGGTTCACTGCGGTGGAATCGTGAGCCAGCACCGGCGAGAGTAACAGGGCCACGGGGATCTCGGCCACGAAGGAGGCCAGGGCCAGGCCTGCTCCGGGCCAGATGTCCTGGACGAACCGGGGCCAGCCCAACCCGAGGGTCGATGGGGACTGTCCCGTTCTGGTGAGCAGCAGCAGGGCCAGCGGCACCACCACGGCCACACCGACGTACTCGAAGACTCCCACCACCAGGTTGGTGACGGGATGACCGGCCACGATGGTCGGGAACCTGGTGATGTTCCCGACGCCGGAGACGTGTTGGACCAGCAGGATGACGGCGGAGGCCACCGCCGGGAACAGGAACGCCAACATCACGAACCGGGTCTCCCACACCAGGTCCCGCCGGGCCGGGCCTTCGGCGATGACCACCGGAGCGCCCGGCTCCGGCCGCTCCCACTCGGCCGGCGTGCCGGCCTGCCAGAACGACCAACCTGTCGGGGGCGGTGGCCACTCAGGCGGAGGTCGCCAATTGGGTGGGGGAGTCCAACCCGGTGGCGGGGCGGGCCAGTTCGGCGGCGACCGCCAGATCCAGGCGGGGTTCAGGGTGCCACCAGTTCGATGGCCACGCCGTCAGGATCTTTCAGCTGCAACGACGGGTGGCCGTTCTCCATCACGATGCCGGCATGGTCGATACCGATCTCGGTGAGGTGGGCGGCCCAGGCATCGAGCGAGGCGCCGTCCGGCACGGCGAAGGCCAGATGATCGAGATGGTCCGGTTGGTCCGGTTGGTCCGGTTGGTCCGGTTGGTCCGGTTGGTCCGGTTGGTCCGCCGGTTCAGACGGGTCCCGGGGCGGGCCGGTGGTGAGCACGACCACCAATTTGGCACCCCGGTGCTTGAGGGCCACGGAGCCGACAGCGGCAGCTTCGACCAGGGACTGGAGGCCCAGAGCGGCCCGGTACCAGCGGGCGCTCACCACGGCATCCGACACCACCAACTGCACGTGCGAGAGCCCGGTGAT
>Ga0182030_10020650_pt1 | contig 12402 bp, 13 predicted proteins | sample 812S3MmetaG_FD_121299 | JGI IMG/M metagenome (GOLD analysis project Ga0182030, IMG submission 121299) | Permafrost microbial communities from Stordalen Mire, Sweden - 812S3M metaG (Illumina Assembly) | ecosystem: Environmental > Terrestrial > Soil > Wetlands > Permafrost | place: Sweden... | reverse complement strand
AGGATCGCCGACACGCGACCGCCGTCACCCTCCACGCCGATGGGGGTGTCGAAGCGCGCGCTGATGGTGCCGATGATGCTGACCGTGCTCGGCTGGGTGCTCAACCCCGCTGCGGTGACCGTGACCGAGGGAATGGTGCCTTTGTTGGTCACCGACCGATCGGCCGCCAGGTGCTGCGTCACCCGAACCGCCAGCAAGGCCGCAACGAGGGCGGCGACGCCGGCGAGCGCCCAGCCGATGCGCCGAGGCGTCAGCCAGGAATAAGCCCGGTCGAGCCGCCCGTCGACGGACAGGCTCATCCAATGACGTCCCATGGATAGCGTCCCTTATCCAGTATGAATCCCGCCAGGAGGTCCATCTCCTCGTCCTCGTTGCGCTCGATGCGGCGCACGTTGTTCGCCAGCCGGCGTTTGGCCTGACGCGCGAAGGTGTGCGCGATCGCGATGGCCTGCCTGCCCTCATCGCCGGGCTCGGCGGCAAGCGCCGTCGCGCGCGACAATACGCAGAGACCCACGAACAAATCAATGGTCATGTCCGCCACGCGCTTGAGCATGTGTTGCCGCGTAGCGATGCTCTTGCCGTATTTGCGCAGCAGGAAGTCGGCTGCCTTGGCGAGCTCGACGGTGTATTTTTCGAACGTGGTGGCCGCCTCGCGCAGCGAGACCGGTATCTTGCCCACGAGCTTGTCGCGCCCGACACCCGTGGCGCGCGTCAAACGCTTCTCCGCGTAATCCGCGAGCACTCCGAAGCCCTTGATCGGATTGTTGAAGATGTCGTCGACCGCCGCCTTGAGCTCGCCGAGCGACTTGCCGAGATCCTTGAGCCCGGAGAGCGCGATATAGAGCCGCAGAACCTCGTTGGTTCCCTCGAAGATGGACAGGATGCGGCAATCGCGCGTGATCTGCTCATAGGGGGCGTCCCTCATGAAGCCGGTACCCGCGGCGATCTGAAGCGCCTCATAAGCCGCCCGCTGGATGGCTTCGCTCGCGTACACCTTGCTGATGGCCGCCTCCACCGAGTAGTCGTCCATCGCGGAGTCGATGAAGTGCCCGACCATCCACACCACGCTCTCGGCGGCGAAGCACTCCACCGTCATCTGCGCGATTTTCTCGCGTATCAGCCCGAAATCCGCGATGGGCTCGCCGAATTGCTTGCGCGTCTGGGATTGTTGAACCGCGAGGCCGATCAGGGTCTTCATGCCGCCGACGGCGCCGCCCCCCAGGCCGGTGCGGCCGTTGTTCAAGATCGCCATCGCGACCTTGAACCCCTTGCCCTCGCTGTCCAGCACATTCTCGGGCGGCACTTTCACGTCGACGAAGCTCAACGTGGTGGTCGAGGAGGCGCGGATTCCCATCTTGTCTTCGTGGTGCCCGTGGCTCACCCCCGCCCAGGCCGCCTCCACGATGAAGGCCGTGATTTTTCCGCCATCCGAGGCCGTGCGCGCGAACACGGTATACAGGTCCGCGATTCCGCCGTTCGTGATCCAGATCTTCTCGCCGTTCAGCGTCCAGGTCCCGTCCGCGCCTTTTTCCGCCCTCGTGCGAATCGATGCGGCATCGGATCCCGCGCCCGATTCCGTCAAGCAGAAGGCCGCGATCATGTCGCCGCTGGCGAGCTTCGGCAGGTAGCGCGCGCGCTGGTCGGGCGTGCCGAACAGCAGGATGCCCTTCATGCCGATGGAGCTGTGCGCGCCGATGGTAAGCGAGACCGAGCTGTCGTGGGTGCTCGTCTGGCTCAGGACCCGCGCATAGCCGGCATTCGACAATCCAAGACCGCCATGCTCTTCCGGGATGATGAGGCCGAAGAGCCCGAGATCCCGCAATCCCTGGATGAACTCTTCCGGCTGCGCCGCCTCCCGATCCCAGCCCTTGAATTCCTCGCGACGGGGCGACAGGAACTGATCGATGGCGTCCAGCATCATGCCGAGGACCTCACGGTCCTTGTCGCGCAGACGCGGATAGGGAAACAGGCTGTCTTCGACGATTCGCCCTGCCAGCAAACTCTTCGCGACGCTCATAGAAGGAAACCTATTGTGCAACCTGGTCGATGACGAGATCACGCGCACCGTCGTGTCCGACATCATAGGTAAGTTCGCCGTACAAATCGCCCGGGACCGGCAACGGCCGCCCGGTGAAGGAAACCCGGGCGGTGATCGATACCTTCCGGCCGGCGGTGAGCACCCGGCCCGGAACCATGGAGTCCGCCGAGGAAAGCTGAACCTGGGTGCCGATCGCGGCGCCGGTGAGGCGTTTGACCGCGAGCGGCGGCCCCCGCATGCCCGGCTCCTGGGCGAATATGAACAAGGCGGCATCGGGGGTGAGGCGCCCCTTCAACGCCGGTGCAATGGAAAGATTCAGGGTCGCTTGCGCCGCCGAATCAGACGGCGCCGGCGTGGCAGCTTGTGCCGTGCCGGGCACGCCCGCTGCCACGTTGGGCTCGCCAAGTTGCGCGCCCGCAGCCCCCAGATCGGCGGTGCCGAGCTCGGCGATGCGTTGATCCAGCATGGCATCGATTTCGGCCGGCGGATGGAGGGCCTTGAGCGCCAACCAGCGCTTTCGTGCCGTGGCCCGATCGCCGCGCGTGGCGGCGCCGAATCCTGAGTAGAGCAACGCCTTGGGATTGTCCGGTTCGAGGCTCACTGCGTGCTCGAACAAATCACCGGCGTCCGGCGTGATATCGCCACCCGCCCGCATGCTCAGCGCCTCGCCCAGTCCCAGCAGCGCCTCGACGTTGTTCGCATCGAGGCGATGGGCGCGCTCGTACGCCGCAACGGCGCCATCGACGCGCTCGAGCGCGATGTCGGACCGGCCGAGAAGCAGCCAGCCGTTGAGGTCGTCCGGCCTCGTCTGCATCTTGTGCTCGAGCTCGGCGACCATGGCCAGAACCTGGGGGTTTGTCATCGCCGAGGCCGGCGGCGTTTGGTGCCAGTTCCAGTTCGACCAAAGCGGATACAGTCCGGCGGCGGCGGCCATGACCAGAATGCCGGCCGCGACGCCCGCGAGCCGGCTGCGACGGCTGCGAAGCAGCGGCCAAGCGACGGCCGTCGCGGCGATCGCAGCCATGAACACTGCAATGACGAGAAAGGTTTTCATTGTTTACTTGGTTTCCGGGGCCGGCTCATCGTCCACGGGCAGGCTCGCGCGATGACGCGCCACCCGGATGATGACGATGGCCCCCACCACCACCATGATGAAGGGCGCGCCCCAGATCAGCCAGGTCTTCGGCGTCAGCGGTGGGTTGAAGCGGACGAACTCGCCGTAGCGATCCGTCATGAACTTGAAAATCTCGTCGTCACTCTTGCCGGCGATCAGCATCTCACGAACCTGACGACGCAGATCGCTGGCAAGCTCCACGTTGGAGTCGGCGATCGATTCGTTTTGACAGACGAGGCAGCGAAGATCCTGGGTGACGTGCTCGTAGCGCGCCTGCAGCGCAGGATTCGCGATCTCGCCGTAGGTATTGACCGTCGAGTCGGCCGCGCCGAGAGCCGAACCCGCGATGGCCGCGAGCACGAGCGCCGCCATTGAAACACGCCCGTGGGTCACGAGCCGCTCCGTTGCGCCGCGCTGATGCGCGGCAGGAATTCACGCTCCCACACCTCGGGCGTGATGGGCGAGATGAACTTATAGAGGATGCGTCCGTGGCCGTCGACCAGATAGGTCTCGGGTGCCCCGTACACGCCCCAGTTGATCGCCGTCCGGCCGTCCGTGTCGAAACCGACGCCCTGATAGGGATTACCCAACTGGGTGAGCCATTCCCGCGCCTTCTCGCGCTGATCCATGTAATCGAGCCCGATCAGCGGCACCACGTGCTGGCGGGCGATGGCGAGCAATTCGTCGTGCTCCGCCCGGCACTCGAAGCACCAGGTGCCCCACACGTTCAGCACGTAGACCTGGCCCTTCAAGGCCGCATTGTCCACATGCCGCGAGGGATCCATCACATCGGTGAGATCGAAGGCCGGCGCTTCCTTGCCGATCAGCGGCGAGGGTAATGCATGAATGTCGCGTTTGGGATTCAGGCCCAGGGCGAACAGCACGGCGAGCGCGACGAACGCCGCCACCGGGATGACGAACTTCCACATCAGGCCGAACCGAGGCTGGGCTCGGGCGGCGGCGGGACCGGCACCGGCTCTGTCGAGCGCTTCTCGACGCGCACGCGGTAGCGCCGGTCGGTCGCCGCGATCACCCCGCCGATCGCCATGATCACCGCTCCCAGCCAGATGTATCGAACCAGGGGCTTGTATTGAATGCGCATGCTCCAGGCGTCCGCACCGAGCGGATTACCCATCGCCACGAACAGATCGCGCGCCCAACTGACCGAAATCGCCGCCTGGCTGTTGTCGGTCTGCTGCACCCAGAAATGGCGCTTCTCCGGCCGCAGAACGGTCACCGGCTTCCCGTTGCGCGTCACATCGACCTCCGCCCGTACCGCATCGTAGTTGGGTCCCTTGACCTCGGCGGAGCTGACGTATCGGAAATCATAACCGGCTATGGAATAGGTCATGCCCGGCTTCAAGGCCACATCCTTTTCGATCTTGTAGCTCTCCACACCGCTCGCGCCGATCGCGAATACGCCGACTCCGATGTGCGCGACCACCATGCCGAGCAGGCCCGGCGTGAGCTTCTGGCCGCGGCGAAGCCTCTGCACCGGCTCGATCAAGGCGGAGAAAATGATCCAGAAACCGAACAACAGACCGATCAGCCCGATCCAGTGGAACGTGCCGAATCCCACCCCCTGCACCAGCACGGACACCAGCGCGGCCGCGCCGAGCAGCCACCAAAGCGGTCTCGCCGAGGCGGTGAGCCTGCCGCGGCGCCAGGCCGAATGCATGCCGATGGCAAGAAACACCATCAGCGGAATCATCGGCACCAGGAACATCACGGCGAACACCGGCGGACCCACGGAGATCTTGCCCAGATTGAAGAGCTCGTACACCAGCGGCGAGAGCGTTCCCCACAGCACCAGCCCGGCGACGCTCACCAAGATCACGTTGTTCACCAGCAGGAAGAACTCCCGGGAGAAAGGCTCGAAACCTCCGGGCACGTACAGTTTGGGTGCGCGCCAAGCGTAGAGCGTCAGGGAACCGCCGATGGTCAGGGTGAGGAACGCGAGAATGTACAGGCCCCGCTCCGGATCGGTGGCGAACGAGTGCACCGAGACGAGCACGCCCGATCGCACCAGGAACGTGCCGACGAGGCTCAGCGAGAAGGCGAAGATCGCCAGTAACAAGGTCCAGCTCTTGAAGATGCCGCGCTTCTCGGTGACGCTCAAACTATGGATCAGGGCGGTGCCCACCAGCCAGGGCATGAAGGACGCATTCTCCACCGGGTCCCAGAACCACCAGCCGCCCCATCCCAACTCGTAGTAGGCCCACCAACTGCCGAGCGCGATGCCGATGGTCTGAAAGGTCCACGCAAAGATCGTCCAGGGACGCGTCCACTTGGCCCAGGCTTGGTCGAGCCGGCCCTCGAGCATCGCGGCGCACGCGAACGCAAAGGCCACCGAGAACCCGACGTACCCGGTGTAGAGCATGGGCGGATGAATCGCAAGCGCGAAATCCTGCAGGACCGGATTCAAATCGGCGCCGTCGCGCTCCGCCGGCATCAGCCGAAGAAAGGGGTTCGAGGTCCACAGGGTGAACAGCATGAAGCCCGCGCTGATGAGTCCCATGATCCCGAGCACCCGGCTCGAGAAGGTGATCGGCAGCTGGCGGCTGAACGCCGCGACTGCGAGGCTCCAGATGGCGAGGATCGAAATCCAGAGAAGGAGCGACCCCTCATGCGCCCCCCACAGGGCCGCCACCCGGTAGAACAGCGGCAGGTGCGTGTTCGAGTTGTGCGCCACGTACACCACGGAGAAGTCGTTGTTCACGAAGCAGTACACGAGGCAGGAGAACGCCATGGCGACGAAGACGAATTGTCCCGTCACCGCCGGGCGCGCGACCGCCATCCAGTCGCCATTGCCGCGATAGGCGCCGATCAATCCGAAAAAAGCCTGTGCGAGGCTCAGGACGAACGCGAGGATGAGGGCGAATACGCCGAGTTCCGCTGCCATGATGATTTCCTTGCTGACTACCCGGTCGGCCCGGTGGCGGGCGCACCGGTGGTGAGCGCCTGGCTTGTGCCGGCTTTGGCGGCCGCATCGGCCGGCGCCGCGCCGGCGGCACCTGCGTCGGCCTTGCGCTTCAACGACGCCGCGACCTCCGGAGGCATGTATTTTTCATCGTGCTTGGCGAGCACCTCGTCGGCGACAAAGGCGCCGTCAGGCCCCAGCGTTCCATGCGCGATGATCCCCTGGCCTTCGCGGAACAGATCGGGCAGCACGCCGGTGTATTCGACCGGGATTTGATGCGCGAAATCGGTCAGCACGAACCGCACCTGCAAGTCGCCGGGCTTGCGCGCGACGCTCCCTTTCACCACCATGCCGCCCACGCGGAAGCGCTTGTTGGGGGGCGCCTTGCCGGCGGCGATCTGGCTCGGATCGTAGTAAAACATGATGTTCTGGCGCGAGGCCATCACGGCGAGCGACACCGAGGCGGTGACGCCGACCAGGATCGCCAACACCACATACAGACGTTTGCGCCGCGGAGTCACTGGGGATCGCCCATCATGGCCAGCGCCCGCTGCGCCCGCTTGCGCGCCTCGGCCTGAAAACGGTTCGCCGCCCAGAGATTCCACGCGAGGACGCTGAACACCACCGCGAAGCACGGCCATACGAAGCGCGCGTAGCCGCCCATCGCCCAGAATCCGCCTGCACTCACGATTTCACCGCCTCCCGCACCCACGCCGCCTGGCGCTCTCGATTGAGCACCTCGCCGCGAAGCCGCATGCACAACACCGCTCCGTAGAAACAAATGAAGCCCAGAAACATGACCAGCAGGGGCCAGAGCATGCTGCCGGTTATCTCAGGTTTCCCGATTTTAGCAACCGTGGCCCCCTGATGCAGTGAGTTCCACCAAACTACAGAGTATTTAATGATGGGTATGTTGACGACTCCCACGATACCTAGAAGCGCCGCAGCGCGGTCGCCGCGGCCGGGATCCTCGAACGCGGAACGCAGGGAGACCACTCCGACGTAAAGAAACAACAAAATCAGCTCGGAAGTGAGCCGCGGGTCCCACGCCCAGTAAGTCCCCCACATGGGCCGTCCCCAGAGCGAGCCGGACACCAGCGCCGCCAGGGTGAACGAAGCGCCGATGGGGGCGGTCGCCGCGGCCACCGCATGGCCCATCTTGATACGCCAAATCAGCCCGATTGCGCCGGCCACGGCCATGGTGGTGTAGGCCATCATGGAAAGCCAAGCGCTCGGCACGTGCACATAGATCATGCGAAAGGCATCGCCCTGCTGATAGTCGGGGGGCGCGAACACCAGGCCTGCGATCGTGCCGCAGCCGATGGCCGCCGCCGCCACGGTGAGAAACCAGGGCGTAAGAACGCCTGCCGTCCGATAGACGAACGGAGGCGAGGCCAGGCGATAGAACCACGTCCACATGGGGGTCAGTACGTCTCCAGCGTCATTCGAGCGTGATGCGCAACGCGGCCGACGCCGCAAAGGGAGCAAGGGTACAGGTGAATACGCATAACGATCCAAGAAAATACAGGGCCCCCGCCGCGTCCGTTCCCGAGATGGCGCGGTCCGTGGCGCCGGCCCCGAAGATCAGCAACGGCATGGCCAGCGGCAGGACGATCAACGACAAAAGGACGTTGCCGCGCTTCAACCCCACCGTCAACGCCGCACCGATCGCGCCGAGCCAGCTCAATGTCAGGGTGCCTAGCGTGAGGCTCGCGAACATCGTGCCGAATGCCGCGCCCGGAATACCGAGCGCTATGGCCACCAGGGGCGATGCCAACACCAGGGCGGCACCGCTCAGCAGCCAATGGGCCGCCGTCTTGCCGATCACGATCACGGTCAAGCCGTGGCCCGACAGCGCCAGCTGCTCGAGCGTGCCGTCGTCCGCGTCGCCTTTGAACATCGACTCGAGCGACAACAGCGACGATAGCAGCGCGGCGGTCCAAAGCACACCGGGCGCCATGTCCTTGAGCAGCGACGCCTCGGGGTTCAATCCCAGGGGAAACATCGTCGTCACGATCAGAAAGAACACCAGCGGCTGCAAAAGTTGGTCCGGACGGCGGAAACTGAGACGCAGTTCACGTCCGACGAGAAGCGACAGGGCGCGGGCGGCGCTCATCCCGGAAGTTCCAGCCGGCGCGCCGCAGTCGGAAGCTCGAGCTCATGGTGCGCGACGACGACCGCCATGCCACCCGCACTCACGTGCTCGGCAATGAGGGCCGCAAAGGTCTCCGAGCCGCCCGCATCAAGATTGGTGAACGGTTCGTCGAGCAGCCAGAGAGGAGCGCGCATGCCGAGCACCCGGGCCATGGCGACGCGCCGCCGCTGCCCGGCCGACAGCACCCGCACGGGAAGATCCGCACAACGTTCGACACCGGTGCGCTGCAGACAAGCGCTGAGCTCGGCGGCGCTGGTCCGGCGCTTGAGGCCCACCATGAAGCGCAGGTTCTCCAGCGCGGTCAGATCGCCTTTGAGCGCCGGCTCGTGGGAAGCATAGGCAAGCGCCTGTTGATAGTCGGAGCGTACGTCGGAGATCGATCGGCCCAGCCAGGTGACGCGCCCCTGCTCCGGTCTCAGCAGACCGCACACCACCCGGAGCAGCGTCGTCTTGCCGCTGCCGTTTTTGCCCGAGATGTGCAGCACTTCGTGCGGCCTGATGTGGAGGCTCACGGCCTTCAAGACGTGACGCTCGCCACGCCAAACGTGGACCCCCTCGACGCCAAGACCGTCAGCCGCGGTATTCATGAGGCGGCGATCTTAGCTAAATCAAAGAGTTAAGGCTACCTATTGATAGGCGACTCAATTCCGATGCGAGAATCGCCAAGAGCGCAGGCTCGAGAAGGCACCTTCAAGAGCCTGCGGCGTCTCTTTGGAGTTTCAACTCAGGAGATTCTAGCGCTCCCAGTGGCCGTGCCAGTGATGCCAATGGTCCCCACGCTGCTCCCAACGATCCGGGACCCAATGGTAGCCGTGGCGCTCTCCCATCCAGCGGCCGGGAACCCAGACGTGCGCCCCACCTCGCCACTCCCAATATCCCGGGGCCCAGACGTAGCCCGGGCGCGGCCCCGGCACCACTTCGACACGCGGCTCGGGGGGCGCCACGGTGATGTCCACTCCCACCCCAGCCGACGCCACCACGGGCGCGATGACGGCGCTGCCCGCCAGGCTCAAGCTGATGATCAATGCCTTTCCAAATTTGTTCATTTTCGACACTCCTGCATGAGAAACGATGCGCAACGCAAGTTGGCGCAACGCAAGTTGGCGCAATTGCGCAATGCCTAGGGCCATAACGTGCGCGTGGGATGCTCGGTTGACGCCGCGCACGCGTCTGTAGGACGGCGCCGCTTCTTTGTGCGCCGATGCCCATCGCCGATGAATCCCGTCGGCTGCGTCACGCTCCGTCAATATCAGACGAGTAAGGCGTGATCGCCTCGGCCTTGAGCGTCGGCAGCATTTTCACGCTGCGGATCACCCGAAGACGCCCCGCCACCGCCGCCAGCAAGAGCGCAGTGACGCCCGCGAATCCGATCGCCACGCGCAGACCAATGTGCTCGCCGAGCCACCCACCGATCAGCGCGCCCGGGCCCGCGGGCAGGAGGATGAGCCATCGCATGGTGCTGGTCATCCGCCCTAACATGGGGCCGGGCGTCACCGATTGGCGTAATGACAGGAAATTAATCGTGATGAACACCGCCCCCACGCCATAGAACAGCAGCATCAACGGATAAGCGGCGATACCGAGGCGATTCAACGGCGCGCAGGCGAGCGCCACCCAGCCGAATCCGCTGATGGCGAATCCGAGCACCATCGTCGGACCCGGCCCAAGCCGCTTCACGACTCGAGACCCCAGCGCGCTCGCGAGCACCGTGCCGACGCCCAGGGCAACGTAGCTGAAGCCCACCTCGCGAGCCGTGAGGCCCAACTGCCGCGTGGCGAACAGGATGTGCACGACGGTCGCCGCTTGATTGCACATCTGCCAGACGCCGACGCAGCTCGCCATCGCGACCAGCAGCGCGTGTCCGCGAACGAAGTCCAGACCTTCGCGCATCGCGGGCCAAAACGCGATCTTGAGCGTGCCCGGCGTCTCGACGACCTTGACGCCGCGCAGGATGGTCGCGGAGATCAGCAGCAGCACGGCGTCCGCGAGCAGCGCGAGCGGCGCCCCCGCGATCTTGATCAAAGCGCCGGCGGCGCCGGGTCCGGTGACCTCAGCGGTCGATGAGGCCAGCGCGTTCTTGGCGTGCGCTTCGACCAGCCGCTCGCGCGGCACGATCTGGGTCAGCACGATCTGCGCCGCGCTTCCGGACGTGGTATTGACCGCGCCGATGACGAACGCGACCACATAGAGCCAATCGATCGACAACCGGCCGAGCCACCACGCCACGGGCACCGAGGCGACCGTCGCGGATATCGACAGCTCGCCGACGATATAGACCGGGAGCTTGCGCACGCGATCGAGCCATACTCCGGTGGGCAGCGAGAACAGTGCAAAAGGCACGATTTCCGCGGCCGCCAAAAAACCCATTTGCGTGGGCGATGCGTGCAGCAGCACGGCTGCGGAAAGCGGCAGCGCGAGAAGCGTCACCTGGCCACCGAACGAGGAGATGAGAATCGAGCTCCACAAGCGCCGATACGTGCGATCGCGGAGCAGATCGGTCGGACTCAATGCAAAACGCTGTAACCACTTTCGCGGCGTGTGCACTGTGCACTCTCATGGCGCTGCCGTCAGGGCGCGGAATGCTAAGTAGCGGGCGTCCGCAAGTCAAACGGACAGGTCAAACGAGGGCGGCGCTGCTGATGGCCCCCGCGGTGCTGGCCGCATGCTCATCGGCGAGACTTCCGGGAAATCGCAGTGCGCGCGGGCTGCGGTCGCACCGCCAGCGCCCGGCCGGCGGCAACGGTCGATCTTCGACGAAGGCGCTCAACGCGGCATTGGTCGCCGCCACCGCATCGAATGGGGTGCCGTGACGCGATCCGCGCACGGTGATGAACTGCGCGCCCAAGGCGGCCGCCAATGCGCGCTTCTCCGCGAGCGGCGTGAAGTCATTTTCCGCCGCGATCACCAAACTCTTGGACTTGACCAGGTGCAGCCTCTCGATCGCCGTCCACGCGAGCAGCGCGCGGCCGGTCAACAGGTAATTGCTCGGCGGGACCGCGCTCACCACCGCGGCGGCACGTTCCCGCAGCACGGTCTGCCAAGGCATGGGGAACAAACGTCTGGCCGCCAGGCGGGCGGCGCGGCGCATGCCGATCAATGGGACGAGGACGAGCGTCAACCCCGCTTCGATCCACTTGCTCCAATGATCGAGCCGATAGGTGGCGAGACTGTTGATGAGCCCCAGGCGGCGTACCCGGTCGGGCCTCTGCAGCGCCATTTCCAAACTCACCGCGCCGCCCAGGGAAAAGCCGACGACGTTGATCGCGTCCAAGCCCAGCTGATCGCACAGGGACCAAAGCGCGCGCGCCAGGCCTGAAATGCTGCAGGTACCGGGAAGGGGTGTGCTATGACCGCTTCCCGGAAGATCCGGGACGATGACCCGGAAGTTGTGCTCCAGCTCCGCAACCTGCCACGCCCAGTCGGCGCCGCTGGAACCCAGTCCGTGTATCAACAAAAGCGGCTCGCCTTGTCCGCGCTCCAGATAATGGAGCGGGCGGCCCTCATGGAGGAACCACGACATTATTCTTGCCTCGACAACCCGAAACTCTCGTCCTGTGTTGTTTGTAACGCGGGACGGCCGATTGGGTTGATCGAGCGGCGTCAGGATTTCGTCGTGGGATTTTTCCGATTTCGGCGTAGGCGCGGGCGCCGCCGGCGGCCGCGCCTACGCTATGTCAACAAGGCTAGGCGAATACGCCGTACTCGACCTGCAGGATCTCCCCGGAGTTGGTGTCGATCAGCAGCGCATCGGCGCCGTCGCGCACCCACTCATAGCCGGCGGGCGGGACTTCGAGAGCGAACAGCCAATAATCGCCGATGACGTACTGGGGTCCCCAATACGCACGCGGCAGAATCTCTCCGTAGCCCCAGCGGCGGCCGGTCCAACCGTGAGGCCGGTGGTAGGGACCGATCCGGTAGCTGCGCGACGCCTGGAAGTTGTGCTGATAGGCGCCGCGATCGACCGTGGGTGGACGCGCATCCCAGCCCTTCGGCTCGGTTACCCGCGAGTATCCGCGCGGGCCATCATGCGGCTCACCGCGCGCAGGCGCACCATGCGGCGCCCCGCCGCCGTGCGGCGCCCCGCCCCCATGCGTCTCGCCGCCTCCATGCGGAGGCTCGGCCAGAACGTTGCCTGCGAGCAGCAACGCCGCCAGACTCAGCGACGTACCGAAATT
>Ga0182030_10020648_pt1 | contig 12403 bp, 6 predicted proteins | sample 812S3MmetaG_FD_121299 | JGI IMG/M metagenome (GOLD analysis project Ga0182030, IMG submission 121299) | Permafrost microbial communities from Stordalen Mire, Sweden - 812S3M metaG (Illumina Assembly) | ecosystem: Environmental > Terrestrial > Soil > Wetlands > Permafrost | place: Sweden... | reverse complement strand
CTTTTTCTTCAAAAATGGGGAATTACTGCTTCGGTTTTCTACAGGTTTTTTTTAAGAATGGGCACATGCTATGATGGTCCATTGTCTGAACCTGAAAGAACTTTAAAATATAAACTGGCATTATTGAAATGCAGGATCAAAAAAATTTTTTAGGCCTCTCGAAAAACTGAATGAACTATCCCAGTTCACTTATTTTTTCCAATTTTGAAAAATCAACAATCTTGATTTTTTTCCCTATCAATGTAATAATTTTTTCAGATGCAAAGGAAGATAATGTTCTTATTGCATTCGATGTGGTCATATTGGACAGACTGGCTATATCTTCGCGGGATAGTGAAATTTTTATAGTCCTTTCATCAATTTCATAGCCATAAGTATTGATAAGAAAAATCAATGATTCAGCCAATCGTCCCCTGATGTGTTTTTGAGTTAGTGTAATGGTTCGGGCGTAATTGAGTCCCAGTTCTGTGGCAAAAGCCTTTATGATACACAAAGCTAATTTGCTGTTTTTTTCAATCAGTTCAAATAAAATATCCTTCTCTATATGACAAGTCTTCGATGCATCAATCGCAACCGCGGCAGCCCTGTGATTTTCATTGGCAAATAAAGCACGGTAGCCAATGAATCCAATAGGCCGGGCCATACGTACAATCTGTTCACGTCCGCCAATTCCTTCTTTAAATAGTTTTACTTTGCCATCCGCCAGACATATCAGATGAGTGGGAGTCGAACCTTCCTCAAATATCAGCTCTCCTTTTTTAAAGGAATTACAAGTCATGTGTTGTCGCAAATATTCCTTCTCCTTGGGATTTAAAACATTAAATACAGATTTAGAATCATCAATTAATGCAGAACAACTTTCCAAACCAAGTTTTTGCATGATTATATATTTATAGTTTATGAACCTTCAAAATTAATGTTGTACAACAACTTTTTACACAAAATCTTAGTTTTTTTTTATTTTATTTAAACTTTTATTAAACAATAATAGATTAGCTTCACTAAAATTTAGCAACGATAGGTATTTTACGGCCGATTCCAAATGCTTTTGAGGTTACGCGCAGAATAGGCGGTGTTTGATGCCTCTTATATTCATTGATATTGATCAGTCGTACTGCTTTTTCAACCATATTTTTATCCAAACCAGCTCTTACAATTTCTTCAGGCGATTTTTGCATCTCTATATATTGATACAACACTTTATCCAGCTCATGATATTCAGGGATCGAATCTGAATCTTTTTGCCCGGGTCGTAACTCGGCAGATGGAGCTTTTTTGATAATGTGTTCAGGTATAATTTCTTTATTCTTATTGATAAATCCGGATAAATGATACACTTCGGTTTTATATAAATCACCAATGACGGAAAGACCGCCGCACATATCACCATATATCGTACCATAACCAACGGCTATCTCACTCTTGTTCGAGGTATTGAGCAGAATGTGACCAAATTTATTGGATAAAGCCATTAACAATAAACCTCTTACCCGCGCCTGAATATTTTCCTCAGTTACATTTTCATGCAGATTTTCAAAAAGCGGATGAAGGGTTTTTAATAGACTCTCAAATGACTGCTGAATTGGGACAATATCGTATTTTACGTGTAGCGTTTCTGCAAGTTTTATAGCATCGGAAACAGAATGATCTGACGAGTAAACGGAAGGCATCAGCAATGCCCTCACGTTTTCATGGCCCAGGGCTTTTACTGCTAATACAAGTACCACCGCGGAATCAATACCACCCGACAATCCTAAGGTCGCACTCTTAAATCCGGATTTATAGAAATAATCACGGATGCCTAATACCAATGCATCATGAACTTTTTCGATTTCAGACATTTCAGAAATTTGTTTATAATCTTCTGATAAAGAGATTATTGAATCAGAGTCAACCAGTCTGAAATCTTCACTGAATAAAGCCAGGGAACTAATGATGTTACCGATGCTGTTAACAATCATGGAACCACCGTCAAATATCAGCTCTGTATTTCCCCCAATCTGATTTACATAAATAAGAGGTATGTTAAATCGTTTCGCGTGTCCGGTAAAAATTTCCTGCCTGACAACTCTTTTTTTTGTTGAAAAAGGAGATGCAGCCACATTGATAATAAAATCAGGTTTTAACTTCATGATCTCTTCCATTGGAGAGATCGTGTACATCCGGCCTTTGCCAAATTCATTTTCCAGAGGTTGATCGTCCCACAAGTCTTCACAAATGGTAATCGCTATTTTTAAACCCATAAATTCTGAAATATGAAAATCGGTACATGGTTCAAAGTACCGATATTCATCAAATATATCGTATGTTGGCAACAATGCTTTATGATGCACACTGATAATTTCTTTATTGCTGATGAAAAAAGCCGAATTGAAAAGTTTCTTTCCGTCCTTATTGGGATTAATACTGGGACAACCTATGACGACAGCTATACCGTCAGTCTTATCTTTTATTTTATAAAGCCATTTATAACAACCTTCAATAAATTCCTGCCTTTCTAATAAATCATGCGGAGGATACCCACATACTGCCAACTCGGAAAAGACAATAATATCTGCATTCTGTCTTTTCGCTTCCTGTATCGAATTTACAATTTTATCATAATTGTATTCAAAATTACCGATATGATAATTGAGTTGTGACAAAGCGATTTTCATGAGTACCTGTTTTATTTATACATTTATTTGTTTTTAATGCTAAGACAAATGTAGATAAATTTATATTTGTAACGGATATAAAATTGTGGCGTTTTCGGAACATCATTTGTTAAAAACTCAGGTAAAATGAAAAAACTAATTAGGGTCTGTCAATTAAATAAGTGTTTGGATCAGAATGTTCGTTTTCAAGGCTTGCGAAGCCAGATAAAGCGGAGTTTACTTTTCGTAAATGAGCATTTATCTAGCAAGCGTAACGAAGAAAACGGACATGTTGGACAAACACTAATTATCTTCTTTGTATTATTAGTAATGCTTTCCTGTAAAGAGCGAATCATAAAACCCAATATTGAACATATCAGGGTTTCCATGCCTGTGATTCGTTTCGAAAAAGATATTTTTGAGGCCAACTTCGACAAAATAGCTGATTCAATACCACATTTTAAACTTAAGTATGGTGATTTTTTTAATATGTTTAATTATAAGATACTTAGAATTGGCAACCCTGACGATCCTTCTTATCCGGAAAATCTGAAAAATTTCATTACCGATCATCACGCTAATAAAATATACAAGAGTGTCCAGGAAACTTTTCCGGATCTGAAAGATCTGACCTCTCATCTTGAAACGGCTTTCAAATATTATAAATACTATTTCCCGGACATGACAATACCGCATATTTATACTTTTATTTCATTATTCAATCAATCAGTCGTAACCGGCGACACAATTCTCGCGATAGGTCTTGACAAATATCTTGGAAAAAATTGCGGATATTATTCAAAAGTCGGCTTCCCCGCTTATATGCGATATAAAATGACCAAACAAAAAATACTTTCTGATTGCATAGAAGGCTGGTGTATAACACAATTTGAGTTTGATGACAAAAAGGCTGATGATAATCTCTTAAACAATATACTTTATCATGGCAAAATAATGTATGTAACGAAAAAGTTACTGCCTGACGAACCCGATTCTCTGATCTTCGGATTTTCTAAACTGAAAATGAAGTTTTGCCAGAAAAATGAAGAAAAGATGTGGACTTTTTTAATAGAACAAAAACTGCTCTTTAATACAGAATATTCTACCATTAATAAATTTACCGGTGAAGGCCCGTTTACAAAAGATTTTTCAACCCAGTCGCCTGCAAAAGCCGCCAACTGGATCGGATACAGAATTATTACATCTTATATGAATAAAAATTTAAATATTACCCTGAAACAATTAATGTCAAACAATGATTATCAGCAGATTTTAAAGCAATCAAGATATAATCCATGATTCAAAATCCATTTCTGTTAAAAAAATTTAATTTTCATTTTAAAATAGTTGCAAATATTATAAATTAATATTAATTTTGCACTGTTAATTGTAATTTGTAACAGCTTAATCCGATGATCTTATACTTTCATATAATTATAAATTTTGGTTTTAAACGAAAACCATTCTGATATTTTGTTTTCTTTCCGAAGAATTTCCTTACTTTATTTTATTTATTTTCTGATTTCTCAATCCTTCGGTTTGATTCATAATTTATTTAATAATAGGGTCATGCACAAATGATAAAAAATATTATATTAAAACTGAAAAATGGTTATTTTTGGGCGGTTTTTCTTCTAAAGCAGTTTTTAGAGATACCCGAAAGAATTAATTTGAAAACTATATAAAATATTATTATATGCAAGCTGGACGACCTAAAGCTCAGGGATTGTATAATCCCGACAATGAACATGACTCATGTGGAATTGGATTCGTAGCCAATATTAAAGGGCATAAATCACATGATATTGTTCACAGGGGATTAGATGTATTGATCAATATGACCCATAGAGGAGCAGAAAGCGCCGACAATAAATCCGGAGATGGGGCTGGTATTTTAATTCAGATACCTCACGACTTTTTTGTCAGCAATGGAATACAATTGCCTGCTCCCGGTTCTTATGGAGCGGGACTGTTGTTTCTGCCTAAAGCAAAGAACGAAGCTGATCATTGCATTAAAATTCTCGAAGAAACCATTATAGAAGAAAATCTCAAACTGATCGGATATCGCGATGTACCAGTTGACAGTTCCGTCCTGGGGGAAATAGCACGGAACTCCGAACCGGTCATCAAACAGGTTTTTATTACCGGGAAATATGAACAGGATGAGCTTGAAAGAAAATTATATCTGATTCGTAAAATTTCTGAAAACAAGGTTCGGAATTCCCAGATCAAACATCACAGGGCATTTTATTTCCCAAGCTTATCATCCAAAGTAATTATATATAAAGGAATGCTCACTCCTATACAGGTTAAACAATATTTTCCTGATCTGAGCAATCAAAATATGACCAGTGCAATTGCACTCATTCACTCCCGTTTCAGCACGAATACATTTCCTACATGGGATCTGGCACAACCTTTCCGCTATCTGGCGCATAATGGCGAAATTAATACCATTAAAGGAAACCGTTTATGGATGCAAGCTCGTGAAGGTCTTATGAAAACTGAAATTTTCGGCGATGATTTGCAAAAGATATTTCCAATCATTGAACCGGCAAAGAGTGACTCTGCTTCATTAGATAATGCACTCGAATTTTTACATCTGACAGGCCGGTCTCTTCCACACGCGTTAAGCATGTTGATTCCTGAATCATGGAATGCTAAAAATCCAATCCCTGACAGTTTGAAAGCATTTTATGAGTATTATTCAACGATCATGGAACCTTGGGATGGCCCTGCTTCTTTGGTTTTCTCGGATGGCCGTTATATTGGCGGTACACTTGACCGTAATGGTTTGAGACCATCCAGATATGTCATTACCAAGGACAATCTGATAGCCATGGGATCTGAAGTCGGATGCCAGATTTTCCCTCCGGAAACAATCCTGGAAAAAGGTCGCCTGCGCCCGGGAAAAATTCTTCTTGTTGATACCAAACTGGGAATTATTGTTCCCGATGCTGAATTAAAATCTCAACTTTCTAAAATACACCCTTACTCAAACTGGTTAAAAGAAAACAGACTTGAACTGTCTAAAATTGAAGTGAAAGAGCGTGTGCCTTCTGGCATGGGCAGTTCTCTTTCAGAGTATAAGAAAGTCTATGGCTATACCAAAGAAGATATTGAAAATATAATGGTGCCAATGGCACTTGAAGGAAAAGAACCCACAGGATCAATGGGAAATGACACACCATTATCAGTTCTGTCAAAAAAACCACAGCGACTTTTTACTTATTTCAGACAATTGTTTGCCCAGGTGACGAACCCTCCTATTGATTCGATCAGAGAAGGATTGGTGATGTCTCTGACAAATTATATCGGGTCCGTTTCAAAAAATATTCTGATAGATTCCCAGGCACATTGTAAACTGATTAAATTTAAAAGTCCCATTGTTACAAACACGGATCTTGCCAAGATTAAAAATCTTTCGAATACAGAATTCAGCAACGTCACCTTACCTATGCTTTTCTCTGTAAACAATGGCAAAGACTCTTTGGAAAAAGCTTTGAACAAACTTTGCAAAGATGCTGAAAAAGCTGTTGACAACAATATTAATTATATTATATTATCCGATAAAGGAATTAATAAAGATTTCGCCCCTATTCCTTCACTGCTCGCTGTGTCTTCTGTACATCATTATCTCATCAATGCAAAGAAAAGAATGCAGGTGGGTTTGATTATTGAAACTGCAGAACCCCGGGAGATTATGCACTTTGCATTATTGTTAGGCTTTGGCGCCAGCGTGATCAATCCCTATCTTAGTTTTGCCGTATTAGATGATCTCTGCAAGTCAGGGTTTATTAAAATGGATTATGTGAAAGCCCGCGAAAATTACATCAAAACCATTGACGCAGGCTTATTAAAGATCCTTTCTAAAATGGGTATTTCCACTTTACGCAGTTACCATGGTGCACAAATTTTTGAAGCCATAGGTATTTCCCAAGATGTGATTGATAAATATTTCAATGGAACCCCATCTAAAATCGGTGGTATCGGACTTGAGGAAATAGCTGAAGAAGCCATAACCCCTCACGGAGAATTTTATGTAAAGGGTTTAAATGGCAGTCTGAAAACACAAGGTACTTATGCTTACCGTAAAGACGGCGAACAACATGGATGGGACCCTGAAGCCATTGCGCTGCTTCAATGGGCTACCCGTACCAATGATTATAAAAAATTTAAAGAATTCTCTTCTCTTGTAAACAAATACAATCAGGCACCTCATTTCCTCAGAGGTTTTATTGATTTCAAAAAAAATCCAATTGACATCAGCAAAGTAGAATCCACTTCAGAAATTATGAAACGCTTTATTACCGGAGCCATGTCTTATGGTTCAATCAGCAAGGAAGCGCATGAAGCAATGGGTGCTGCTATGAACAAGATCGGAGGAAAAAGTAACACGGGAGAAGGGGGTGAAGATCCGGGACGATTCAAAAGAAAACCGGACGGCACACTTTTAAGAAGCGCTGTAAAACAGGTTGCATCCGGTCGTTTTGGCGTAACTATTAATTACCTTACGAATGCTGATGAGATTCAGATCAAAATTGCCCAGGGAGCAAAACCCGGTGAAGGCGGACAATTACCCGGATATAAAATAAATAAAATTATCGGCGCATTGAGACATTCAACACCGGGAATCACTCTTATTTCTCCTCCCCCTCATCATGATATTTATTCTATTGAGGATTTAAAACAACTTATTTTTGATTTGAAGAATGCCAATCCAAAAGCCAAGATCAGTGTTAAATTAGTTTCCGAGGACGGCGTTGGAACGATTGCCGCCGGTGTTGCCAAAGCACATGCCGATATCATCATCGTCAGCGGCTGTGAAGGAGGTACAGGTGCAAGTCCAATAAGTTCAATCAAACATGCCGGTCTTCCTATGGAATTAGGAATTTCTGAAGCCCAGCAGGTTCTTGTAATGAATAACCTGAGAGGTCGTGTGAGACTCCAGACTGACGGACAAATGAAAACAGGATTGGATGTTATTATCGCGGGATTACTCGGCGCCGAAGAATTTGCTTTTGCCACAACAGCCCTGATAACACTCGGATGTATCATGATGCGTAAATGCCATCTGAATACATGTCCCGTTGGTGTTGCCACGCAAAACGAACAATTAAGGAAACGATTCACCGGTAAATCTGAATATCTGATTCATTATTTCAACTTCTTAGCTGAAGAAATACGTGAACTACTCGCTGAAATGGGTTTTACCAAATTTGAGGATATTGTTGGCAGAACAGATTTAATTCAATTAAGAAAATTTGAAGATCATTGGAAAGCTAAAAAATTAGATCTCTCCAAATTGGTTTTCTTCCCACCAGAAGCAAAGAAATATCCTATACACAATGTTCAGCAACAATACCACGATGTAGATGACGTGATGGATCACGATCTGATTAAACTTTCAAATAACGCCATCAAGAACAAAGAAAAAGTTTGGATTTGTAAACCGATTAATAATATTGATAGAACTGTCGGAGCTATGCTTTCAGGCGAAATAGCTAAAATATATGCTGAAGATGGTTTGCCAAATGATACCATCAATGCCCGTTTTACAGGTTCTGCAGGACAAAGTTTCGGAGCTTTTCTGGCAAAAGGAATTACTTTCCGGCTTGAAGGCGAAGCAAATGATTATGTCGGAAAAGGTTTATGCGGCGGTAAAATTATCGTCGTTCCACCGGCAGGGATCACTTACAAACCCGAAGAAAATATCATTATCGGAAATACCGTATTATATGGCGCAACAAGCGGTGAGTTATATGTGAGAGGTATCGCGGGAGGTCGGTTCTGCGTCCGTAACAGTGGTGCCTATACCGTAATTGAAGGTGTTGGTGATCATGGTTGCGAGTACATGACCGGTGGAAGAACAGTGGTGCTCGGGAAAACCGGAAGAAATTTTGCTGCAGGAATGAGCGGCGGAATTGCTTATGTACTTGATATGGATGGTGACTTTGAATATTTTTGTAATAAAGGATTGGTAGAACTTTCTTCAATTGAAAGTATTGACGATATAAAAGAATTACAAAAATTAATAGGCAATCATTTACAATACACCAACAGTACAATTGCCGAACAGATTTTGGTAAATTGGCAGGAATATCAATCCCGTTTTGTAAAAGTAATACCTTTAGAATATAAGAAGGTACTTGAAGAAGAAAAGCTGCAAATGATCAGTGAAAAAATAGCAGCTTCGGAGGATAATCCACAACATCATTATTAAAATTGATACCCGGATGCGCTTTTTAAATGTATTACAGTTTTAAAAATTAATGTATGAGTAACCCTAAAGGTTTCATGGAAATACCGAGAAAAGAAGGAGGTAACCGCCCGATTCAGGAACGCATAAATGATTTTGGCGAAGTAGAACAGACGCTGAACGATGAAGACCGTCAATTACAAGCCTCCCGATGTATGGATTGCGGCATACCCTTTTGTCATTGGGCTTGTCCTGTTGTTAACATCATGCCCGAATGGCAGGATGAAATATACAAGGGGGATTGGAAAATGGCCATAGAAATATTACATCGTACCAATAATTTTCCTGAATTTACAGGTAGAATCTGTCCTGCACCTTGTGAGAAATCATGCGTGCTTGCTATTCATGAAGAATCGGTTACCATTCGCGAAAATGAATGCGCAGCGACAGAAAAAGGTTTTAACCTTGGTTATATAAAACCAAATCCTCCTAAAATAAGAACCGGGAAGAAAGTTGCCGTGATCGGTTCAGGCCCTTCGGGCCTGGCCTGCGCTGACCTTCTTAACAAATGGGGACATACAGTCACTTTATTTGAGAAAAATGACGCCATAGGAGGCTTATTGAGATTTGGCATTCCCGATTTCAAACTGAATAAAAACATTATTGACCGCAGACTTGAGATTTTAGTTGATGAAGGATTAAACATCAAAACAAAAGTTAACGTTGGAGTTGATATGACGGGAAAAGATTTATTAAATTCATACGATGCCATATGTATAGCCGTTGGGGCAATAAAACCACGCGATATAAATGTTGAAGGCCGGAACCTGAAAGGTATTTATTTTGCTATGGATTTCCTTACACAACAGAATAAAGTAGTTCGCGGCGATCAGATACAGGATGACATACGCATATTTGCCAAAGGCAAAAACATTATTATTATCGGTGGCGGAGATACCGGCTCTGACTGCGTAGGAACTTCAAACAGGCATGGTGCAAAATCTGTTACACAGATTGAAATCATGCCGAAACCTCCTGTAAAACGCGCTGAAGACAATCCTTGGCCTTACTGGCCCTATACTCTCAAAACCTCTACTTCGCATGAAGAAGGGTGCGAAAGGATGTGGAGCATGAATACCAGGAAATTTATCGGCGAAAACGGAGTTCTCAAAGAACTTGAAGTGTTTGAAGTTAAATGGGAAAAGGATGCTTCCGGACGGCTGCAAATGCTTGAAGTTCCTAATTCAACAAAAAGATTAAAAGCCGATATGGTATTTCTCGCCATGGGATTTGTTAGTCCCTATCACGAAGGTTTGCTTGACGAACTGGGATTGGAATATGACAACAGGGGTAACATAAAAGTAAATAATACAAAAGCGACGTCCAAAGCGAAAGTGTTCGCGGCAGGCGATGCTATTCGTGGTCCGAGTCTTGTGGTTCATGCTATAGCAGAAGGCAGAACGATGGCTGAGAATGTCAATGAATTTTTACAAATTTAATCCATGCACTGACAGTACCATCAGTCTGTCCGGCATCTGCAAAGGGAACCATTTTCAATTCTACTGGCTTTCCATCATAGAATGCTTTCAACCCATAAATCTGAGAACCTATCCATCCCTTCGGGAGAAATGATTTAGAAAGAAGAACAGGATTCGGCGTACTCAGTGTTATCTTTTCAGGATCCTTACATTCAGGATTTAATTCCTGATCAACAGCTAATATCTGCGGTCCTATTTTGACGGCAATAGTTCCCGGGTAACTTTTCCCTCCATCTAAAACCTGTACATTCAGATCGAATGAAATCCTCACAGTTGACGGATTATTCCAGGTTTGATCCAAATCAAGATAGGTTCCCTGGTACCCATTATAAGTGTGACCATCAACATCTGCCTTAAAGTTTTTACACCAAACCGGCACCCGTAAAGACACTCTGAAATCAGATTTTACAACTGTTTTAATGGTAAGATTTATTTTACCGTTCTCTGGAAATTTTGTATCAATAGTACATTCAACCGGCACTTCCCTTCCTTCTCTGGTTCTGATCGTATCGGCCAATTTACCTCCTGTATACAGGTTTATGCTGAAACCATTGTCTGCATTTTTTGTATATGCCAGCTCGGGAATGGCTGCAATGCCCCTGGGGACACTTGCCAGGCAACAATGCCCATCAATGTTGCATCGGTATGGCTTCTTCCCTTGTAATGCTGTATAATAACTGACACAACCCGTTTGAGGATTTTCAGCAGCCAATAAATGGTTGTAGATTGATTTTTCGATTTCATCCATATATTTAGCTTCACCGGTCAGATAATAAAGCGATTGATTGAACTGCAACCAGGTGGTTGTTACACAACCTTCACCCATACGAGCATCATTACCCGCGGGCAACACAAAATCTTCCTGATAACGTTCTTCCTTGCTGGCAGTACCAGTGATATAAAGTTTATACGTTGAGATGTCTTTCCAGGCTTTTTCAACAGCTTTTAATAATCTTTCATCCCCGGTGATCTGATAAAGTTTTACAATCCCTGTCAGATTCGATGTCATTTCATAAGCCTTGGCATTAGCTACTTTATCAACCTTCCCGACAGAAATTAATGAGGATATTATTTTTGGACCATTATCATAATCATAAGCCTTCAGAATATAATAACAAAAATCAAGGTACTTTTTAGTACCTGTATAACGGTATAATTCAGTCATGGGTTCAAGAACACTGGTGGATGCCATTCCCATATGGGCAGAGGATTCGATGATGTTTAGTTGTCCGGTTTTTTCTCCAAATGTTTTACATAACAAATCCCCCATTTTTATGGAGGCATCAAGCGCAGGTTTATAGCCGGTTGCCGAATAATAGCTTAGCAAACCAAGTAAATTGTATTTATGCGCCCATACATCCCATTCAGTCCAATAATTGGCTGGCAAATAGGTTCCTAAATAACCATCATCATTCTGACAGGCGATCAGAATATCCACTATTCGGTCCATCTGGACTTTTAATTGCTCATTTTTCGTAAAACGCCACACACGGGTCGCTGCATGAATATACTTTCCGGTGTATTCTCCTACCCAGGTTTGTTTTCCCGGACGGTTATAGTAACATTCTAAAATACCCGTTTCATCAATTTTCAGCAACCGTTGAAAAAGATTAGCATTGATCCTTTCATTCAGATACCCGTCTAATTTAATATTTTCCAATGGAAATGGAACGGATTTACACTGAATATGAGGTTTTACTAAAGGAACCTCCAATTTTTCCGTGTCTCTGGAATTTGTCATATAGGCAAAAAGCGTGTTGTATCTCAAAGTATCCTGAAAGGATTTTGAAAAAAGACAATATTCAACTTTATAAGTATTGGGTTTGTTAATTTCTCCTTTAAAAGTATAAGATGAATCGGCTTTGCTTCCAATAGCAATATTATCTTCCTGTTGAAAAGATACTTGTTTGGTTTTAATATCATAGACTGTAACTTTTACAGTAACATCCATTTTTTCAATTGGAATTTTAAAATTGAAATGTATTGTTTTATTAAACTGATACGCTCCAGATGAAGTAAATGCTATTGGT
>Ga0182030_10020646_pt1 | contig 12404 bp, 13 predicted proteins | sample 812S3MmetaG_FD_121299 | JGI IMG/M metagenome (GOLD analysis project Ga0182030, IMG submission 121299) | Permafrost microbial communities from Stordalen Mire, Sweden - 812S3M metaG (Illumina Assembly) | ecosystem: Environmental > Terrestrial > Soil > Wetlands > Permafrost | place: Sweden... | reverse complement strand
CCGCGGTGGTGCCGTTGATCCCGCTCGGCAGGTCGACGCTGAGAACCGGCGCTCCGTTGGCGTTGATGGCCTCGATCATATCGCGCGGGTCCCCCTCGAGGGGACGGTCGAGGCCGGTGCCGAACAGCGCATCGATGATCAGGGCCGGCCGGCCGATCGCCTGAGGGTTGAACGGCAGCACGGGATATTTCCATCCCCGCGCCGCAGAAGCCGCGTCGCCCTGCAGCTTGTCCCGCTCGCAGAGCAGGATGACCGAGACCTCGCGGCCGCGTGCCGCCAGTTCCGCCGCCGCCACGAAGCCATCGCCGCCATTGTTGCCGCGTCCGGCAACCACCAGGATCGGCCCAGCCTCGACGAGGTCGATCGCGGCCTCGGCCACCGCCTGGCCGGCGCTCAACATCAGCGCAAAACCGGGAGTACCGGCGGCGATGCTGAGCCGATCGGCACGCTCCATCTCAGCCGAGGTCAGAACTTCCATATCAAATTCCCGATGCGAGGCGCCTCATCCTGAGGCATTTCCCGGGGTCCTTACCGCCAAATCCACATGTCCTGCATACCAATTGATCTATTTGCCTATTTTCCGAGCTGACGGTATGATGCCCCCTTCGTCCTACCCTCAAGGGATGCCTGTTAAAAGTCTGATAACATTTCAAAATCAGGCGCTTTCAGCAACTTGGCATAGACCCTGCTTTTGAGGAAGCGCTCTGGACCGGCTCACCGGCTGTGAAGGCAATAAAAGGAAGTGCGCCTGGCGGTGCGCCGGCGGTCGGCCTCCGAGGATCCAGGACAACGAATCAACAATTTGCGCACCACGCGCGACGTGGCAACAAACCTGCTGTCTGAACTATCGAAATGCCCGGGAGGCGCTCAGTGAAAAAAATCGAAGCCATCATCAAGCCGTTCAAGCTCGACGAGGTCAAGGAAGCGCTTCAGGAAGTCGGACTGCAGGGCATCACCGTCACCGAAGCCAAGGGCTTCGGGCGGCAGAAGGGCCACGCCGAACTCTACCGCGGTGCGGAATACATCGTCGACTTCCTGCCCAAGGTCAAAATCGAGATCGTGATCTCGGACGATCTGGTCGAAAAGGCGATCGACGCGATCAGGCGTGCGGCACAGACCGGCCGCATCGGCGACGGCAAGATCTTCGTGTCCAACATCGAGGAAGCCGTTCGCATCAGGACCGGGGAATCCGGCCTGGATGCCATCTGAGCGGACACGCCGACACTCTGATATTGTATTGGACCCCATCGGAATGTATTGACCCGTGACAGACGGCTGCTGCCCGCGGCCGGATCGCCACGACCAGTAAGCCAAAAGGGGTATTCATGAAGACCGCCAAAGATGTCCTGAAATCGATCAAGGACAACGACGTGAAATACGTCGACCTGCGTTTCACCGATCCGCGCGGCAAGTGGCAGCATGTGACGTTCGACATCGGCATGATCGACGAAGATATCTTCGCTGAGGGCACGATGTTCGACGGCTCCTCGATCGCCGGCTGGAAGGCGATCAACGAATCCGACATGTGCCTGATGCCCGATCCGGTCACCGCGACGATCGATCCGTTCTTTGCGGAAACCACCATGGTCATCACCTGCGACGTGCTGGAGCCGACCACCGGCGAGCCCTATAACCGCGACCCGCGCGGCATGGCCAAGAAGGCCGAAGCCATGGTCAAGTCGATGGGCGTCGGCGATACGGTTTTCTTTGGGCCGGAGGCGGAATTTTTCGTGTTCGACGACGTCCGTTTCCAGACCACGCCCTACAACACCGGCTTCAAGTTGGATTCGTCGGAACTGCCGATCAATTCCGACACCGAATATGAGGGCGGCAACCTCGGCCACCGCATCCGCACCAAGGCAGGCTACTTTCCGGTACCGCCGCAGGATTCGGTGCAGGATATGCGTTCGGAAATGCTCGGCGCGATGGCCAAGATGGGCGTCAAGGTCGAGAAGCATCATCACGAAGTGGCATCGGCCCAGCACGAGCTCGGCATGAAGTTCGACACGCTGACGCTGATGGCCGACCAGATGCAGATCTACAAATATTGCATCCACCAGGTCGCCCACATCTACGGCAAGACCGCCACCTTCATGCCGAAGCCGGTCTATGGCGACAACGGCTCGGGCATGCACTGCCACCAGTCGATCTGGAAGGAAGGCAAGCCGGTATTCGCCGGCAACAAATACGCCGACCTTTCGGATACCTGCCTGTCCTACATCGCCGGCATCATCAAGCACGCCAAGGCGATCAACGCCTTCACCAACCCCTCGACCAACTCCTACAAGCGTCTGGTTCCGGGTTATGAAGCGCCGGTGCTGCTGGCCTATTCGGCGCGCAACCGCTCGGCCTCATGCCGGATTCCCTACACCAGCAATCCGAAGGCCAAGCGCGTCGAGGTGCGCTTCCCCGACCCGATGGCAAATCCCTATCTCGGCTTTGCGGCGATGCTGATGGCCGGCCTCGACGGCATCAAGAACAAGCTCGATCCGGGCCCGGCGATGGACAAGGACCTCTATGATTTGCCGAAGGAAGAGTTGAAGGCGATCCCGACGGTGTGCGGTTCGTTGCGCGAGGCGCTGGAAAATCTCGACAAGGATCGCGCCTTCCTGAAGAACGGCGGCGTATTCGATGACGATTTCATCGACAGCTATATCGAGCTGAAGATGACCGAAGTCGCGCGTTTCGAGATGACCCCGCACCCGGTCGAATTCGAGATGTACTACTCGCTCTGATTTTTGCGCGGGGCGCGTGGCGCCGCGCCGAGTTCAGTACTGAAACCCGAAAAAGGCGCTCCGGACGGAGCGCCTTTTTAGCTTGCGACCGGCGCATCGCTCCGGCAGCTGCGGCAGAACCAGGCGGAATAAGGTTGATGGTCAAGCGTCAGGTCGGCGCCACCAGCGAAGCCATCGGAACGTTCAGTGCGTAGACAAACCCGGTCGCATCATAGGCCAGCTTGACCTCACCCTTGAGCTGGTGGCCGAGCGTTCCGATCAAACGCGTTCCGAAACTTTGCCGCGACGGCGCGTGCACCGTCGGGCCGTTTTTCTCGGACCAGGTCAGATACAGCCGCTGGTTTTCTTCATCGATTTTCCAGACGATCTCGATGCGTCCGGCCGGCACCGACAGCGCTCCGAATTTGGTGGTGTTGGTGCAAAGCTCATTGAGCGTCATGGCAAGCGCGATCACGGCGCCCGAGGTTATTCTGATATCGGGGCCCTGGATCGAGATTCGGCCCGAACCGATGCTGATATAAGGCTCGGTCGCGCCGCGGATGGTCTGTTCGAGGCTGGCATTGGCCCACCTCGCCTGCAGCAGCAGGTCATGCGCCCGCCCCAAGGCGACCAGCCGGCCCTCGATGGCGTGCTGGCCGTGCTCCAGGCTGGTGGCCGTCCGCAGGCTCTGCGAGGCGATGGCGCTGACGGTAGCCAGCGTATTCTTGATGCGGTGATGCAGCTCTTCGAGAATGAGCTTCTGCAATTTGTCGGCGGCTTCGCGCTCCTTGGCGTCGATGCCGGCTTGCGCCAGCAGCGCCTTGGCATCGATGCCGGCCTGCTCCAGCAGCAGGCGAAGGCTGTCATTCTCGGCCGTCAACACTTCCTGCGAGGACGAGCCGGCCGTTCCCGGCCGCGGCACCCTGCCGTTCAGTTCGGGCGGCGAAGCCTTTTCGGCATCCGAAGCCTTGGCGATCAGCGCGGATACTTCGTCCGGCGCGATTTTCAACGAACCCTTGCCCATCATGTCCTGCATTTCGGCAATCATCTGTTTCACGTCGAGCGGTTTGCCGAAGAAGCGGCTGTCGGGAGGCTTGTCGCCGTCGGTCAATTTCAGCTGCCCGGACACCAGGATGATCTTGATCAGCGGCCAGCGCTCATGCACGGCATGGGCAAGCTTGAGCCCATCGATGCTGCCCGGCATCTGGATGTCGGTGAACAGGAGTTCGATATCGGAGCGGGACTCGAGCACGGCAAGCGCATCGTCAGCATTGATGGCCTCGAGCGCGGTAAAACCGGCGTCCTCGACGATATCCACCGCGCGCATCCGCAGCAGCATCTCATCTTCGACAATCAGGACGGCGCGAAGCGCGGCAGACTGACCTGGAGCCATGATACCAAGCACTTTCATTGGGAGCCGAAGGATTAGCTCGCGCCAGTTGCTCACTCATGGCTTCGAACATTGCAGCGAATTATCCGCAACCTGACTTGACGGCGGTTGCGCTTCGACGATTCCCGCAGGGTTCGGGCGCAGTTCCCAACCTTCTCGGCGCTGCAAGGTTCCGCCGAACCGATTTATTTTTGGACAGGCCTGTTGGCCAATTTGGATCCCGGCGCGCGCCCGATTCACCGGCTATCCCAGACGCTTGCTCGTCGACAGCGCCGCGCCGAAGGCCTGAAACAGGGCGCGGTTGACCGGATTGTGCTGCGGATCGTGCTCGGCATGCCATTGGACGCCGAGCGCAAAACCCGGTGCGTCGGCAATCCGGATCGCCTCGATCGTGCCATCTTCCGCCACGCCCTCGACCACGACCCGTTCGCCGGGAACGAGAATGCCCTGGCCGTGAAGCGAATTGACGCGGATCGTCTCGCTGCCGATCAACCGGGCGAAGACGCCGCCCGGGACCAGGTTGACGTCGTGACGGTCGGCGAACACCACCGCGGGATCCGGATGGATTTCGCCGTTCGCCAATCGCGGCATCCGATGGTTCATGCGTCCGGGCAATTCGCGGATTTCGGGATGCAGCGAACCGCCAAAGGCGACATTCATCTCCTGCAGACCGCGGCAGATCCCGAACAGCGGTATGCCGCGGGCCACGCAGATTTCCGACAACGCCAGCGCCAAATCGTCGCGGCGCAGGTCGTAGGGTTCGTGCCGGGGGTCCGGCTCGGTGCGAAACCGCGTCGGATGCACATTGGCGCGGGCCCCGGTCAGCACCACGCCGTCGACCGCATCCAGCAACGCGCCGATATCGGTGATCTCGGGCGAAGCAGCAAACATCAGCGGCAGCGCGCCCGCAACATCGGCGACCGCGCGAAGATTTCGCTCTCCGACCAGTTGCGTCGCAAATCGATCTTCGATGCGATAGGCGTTTCCGATCACACCGACTACGGGTCTCCGCATTGCCTGCTATCCAATCCCGTCGCAACCTTGCGCCGGATCATGCGCGCCAGCCGGGACAGTATCAACCGATTACGCCCCCTTCCATCACTTCTCAGGTCTGCAAGAAGCTCAGCCCAGCGCCGCCAGATTTTGTCGCCGCCGAGATCAACCAGCACCGCGTGTCCAGCCGGTGTGGGGCGCCCGCCGTGGGCATAGCTGCGGGTCGGAATGAACCGCCATGAAGTCGGCGGCCCGGCCCGAGTTCATGCATCTCCCCCTCGCCGGCCCGAGATGTCAACTCCGGTGACCGCTTGGCACTCCGCGCCAGCCGTGGTCTCGCGCCCTCTCCGCTTGATCCCGGGCGCGTTTGGCGAAACAGTGCGGTCGGAATCGATCTGAAAGGGAAACCACGTGGCAGGCTCGACCCAGAATCGTCTTTCTGCCCGCAGCGATCTCGCATGGGCGATATCGGTCGGCGGCATCGGCGCCATCACATTCGCGGCGCTGCTGCTTTTCACCTGGTATTTCGCCGCGACCTTGTTTCTGATCTTCGCCGGGGTACTGCTCGGTGTCGCGCTCAACGCCATGGCCACGCTGCTCGGCCATCTCGTCAGGCTGCCACATTGGCTGCGCCTCACGATCGTCTGTCTGCTGCTCGCGGGGCTGCTGTCGGGCGTGGTTTTCCTTGGCGGCTCCACCATCGCGCAACAGGCCAGCGTGCTCAGCGATACGATCAAATCGCAACTCGTGAGCGTCAAGGCTTTCCTGGAGCGGAATGGCATCGATACCAGCTATTTCGACCTCGGCAATCCGGCCGCGTCGTCGCCGGCGTCGACCGCGGCAACGCCCTCTGCTGCGACCAGCCACAATTTTGCGAGCGCAGGTACGCTGGCCTCCAGCGGTGGTGCGATCATCAGCCAGACCCTGAAGCTGCTGCTGGGCACGCTGAGTGTGGTCGGAAATTTCTTCATTGTGCTGTTTCTCGGACTGACCTTCGCAGCGCAGCCGGCCGTCTATCGAGCGGGGCTGTTGTTCCTGGCTCCGGCCCGGCATCGGGCGCGCGCCACCGTCATCGTCGACCGCATCGGCGAGACGCTGGAGCGCTGGCTGATCGCGCAGATCGTCACCATGTTCGCCGTGTTCCTGGTGACCTGGATCGGCCTGTCCGCGATCGGCATCCAGAGTTCCTTCATTCTGGGCATCCAGGCCGGACTGCTTGCCTTCATCCCGACGGTCGGTGCGTTGCTCGCCGGGCTGATCGTCGTGCTCGCGAGTCTGGCGTCCGGCTGGATCGCCGCTGCCAGCGCGTTCGCGCTGTTTCTCGGCGTTCACGCGCTGGAGAGCTATATTCTTACGCCAATCATTCAGCGCCAGGCGCTCGACATTCCGCCCGCCACCCTGTTCGCGTTCCAGATCCTGCTGGGCGTGGTGTTCGGCATCTGGGGATTGGCGCTGGCGCTGCCGCTGATGGCGATCGCAAAAGTCATGATCGACTATTTCAAGACTGAGCAAATCCCGGCCGACGCGGCGGCGGCCTGAGGCCAGGCAAATCCGATGCTGATATCAGCCCGCCGAGGTCAGTACCGTCTCGGTGTGTTCGACCTCGGGCGGTGCCGCAAAATACTGTCCGACCAATCCGCGCCATGCCGTGAAGTCTTCAGAACCCCTGAAATCCACGGTGTGATTCTCCAGCGTCTCCCATTTGGCCATCAGCCGGTAGCGCTGCGGCTTTTCGAGCGACTTGTGCAACTCGACTCCCTTGCCGCCCCTGGCGCGCAGGAACAGCGGACGGGCCTTGGCGACCGCGGCTTCGAAGTCTTTCTCGGTGCCGGGCTTGACGTCGATCTGTGCGATTTCGGTAATCATCTGGGTTGCGTCTCTCGTTGACATCTCACGCTTCTAACCCAGCCGATCGCCTGATTGAAGCGTCGCGCAGCCCGCAAAACGAAAAAAAGCGCCGCACGGCGCCGGTCGGTTGCAGATCCCCAAGGCCCAGTTCAGTTCAACAGCAGCACGGTGCCGACCATCATCAGCGCGCAGCCGACGAACAGCACGACCGGCCAGCGCTGTCGCGGCTGATCGTAGCGGCCTTGCGCCCGCCTTTCCGAAATCAGCGCCGTCTCATATTCATCCGACGTCGAGAACACACGGTCAAATCCGCCGCGCGCCGATGCGGCGGCGGTTTCGAGCGCGATCAGGGCGGCGTGGCTATTGTGGCTGCGAGTCATTTCCATGACGGCAATGATATCGAGCGAATGGTAAACGGAAGGTTACCGCCGGCGCCGCGATGATCTAGGCGAGGCTGACCGCGCCCGGCCGCTGCTGCGGATGGCCGCCGGTCCCTGCCGACTTTCGCCGCCAGTTTTCCAGCGACAGCGGCAGTTCCTCGGCCGCCTCGACGCGGTTGCGGCCGCCGCGCTTGGCCTGGTAGAGCGCGGTGTCCGCCGCCGCCAGCAACACTTCGAGTTCAGTGCCGGCCGGCCCGCCGGCGACGCCGATGCTGACGGTGGTATCGACCGGTCCGTCCTCGACCACGATTCCCGAATTCTCGAATGCCTCGCGGACGCGGTCGGCTGCAACCACGCCCTCTTCCAGCGAACAAGGCAGCAATGCTGCGAACTCCTCGCCGCCGATTCTTCCCGAAAGATCGGTGAGCCGCAGCGTGTTGACCACGACCGCGGCGAACAGTTTGAGAATCTCGTCGCCGGCCGGGTGGCCAAAGCGGTCGTTGATCGACTTGAAATGGTCGATGTCGAAAATCAGCACCGTCACCGGACGGCCGGCATTGGCCTCGCGCTCGATCACCCGCGAGGTCGCCTCCGCGAAGCCGCGGCGGTTGAACATCCCGGTCAGCGGATCCATCGACGCCGCCGTCTTGTGTGCGGTCACCGTGCGCTCCGACACCAGCATGAAGATGACGAACACGGTGCCGACCGCGTAGAGCACCAGTTCGATGGCGAACACCGTCACCCAGATGCTGCTGGCGAAGGCGCCATCGTGCGGATGCAGGAGGTCGCCGAGCAGGATCGGCAGCATCAGCACGAAGCCGTGCAGCACCGGCACCGCGACGGCCGGCCAGCGCCTTTGCAGCGTCCTGCGGCGCTCGGACCACAACTCGGTGGCGGTCAGCGCCGCATAGATCGCAACAATCCCCGCCCCGATCGTCATCCGCAGCGCCGCGGCCTCGGGCGGCAGCGTCATGATGGCCGCGATCCAGGCCAGTGCCCCCAGCACAAGTCCCGGCAGATTGGGCTTGCGGCCATGGAACACCCGCGAGGCGTTCCAGACCATGCCGCAGGCCACGAAGCCGACGGCATTCAGCGCGAGCGACAGTATTTCGCCCAGCGCGGCGCTGGCCAGCGTCCAGAGTGCTACCGACACGGCGCCCAGCAGATAGGCGGTTCCCCACCATTTCAGCGCGGCAATGTTCTCCTGCTTGCCGAAAAACAGCAGCATGGCGCCCAGCATGGCCGCAACCATGGTGGCGACGAGATAAAGCGTGGAAGTATCGAGCGACATGAACGTGCTACCAGCCGAAGGTTTACGCACATTGCTGACGTGAATCGAACCGAAAGCGTCTGCACCGTCGCACAAGCCTAAGGCTGCGGCGTTGGCAATTGGTTGGCGCGGAGGCCAAAGTTTTCGGGAAAAAACTGCATCAATTTGTCGGCAACCTTCAACAAAAAAGGCGCCCGGTCGTCGGGCGCCTTTGAATGTTCCGCTTTGGCGGCGACTTTGCAGCGAAGCAATCAGCGCTTCGAGAACTGGAACGACTTGCGCGCCTTGGCGCGGCCGTACTTCTTGCGCTCGACCACGCGCGAGTCGCGGGTAAGAAAGCCGCCCTTTTTCAGAATGCCGCGCAGGTCGGGTTCGAAATAGGTCAGCGCCTTGGAGATGCCGTGACGGACGGCACCGGCCTGGCCCGACAGACCGCCGCCAGCCACGGTGCAGATAACATCGTACTGCCCGGCACGGGCGGCCGCGATCAGCGGCTGCTGGATCATCATCCGCAGAACCGGACGGGCGAAATAGACCTCGACCTCGCGGGTGTTGACGGTGACCTTGCCGGCACCCGGCTTGATCCAGACCCGGGCGACCGCGTCCTTGCGCTTGCCGGTGGCATAGGCGCGGCCGAGCTTGTCGACCTTCTTGACGTATTTCGGCGCTTCCGGCGTCGCCGGCTTCAGCGCCGATAACTGGTCGAGAGACTGCATGGTATCGGACATCTTATGCGGCCCTCATGTTCTTGCGATTCATCGACGCGATGTCGACCGTCTCGGGTTGCTGGGCTTCGTGCGGATGCTCGGGCCCGGGATAGACGCGCAGATTGCCGAGTTGCACGCGACCGAGCGGCCCGCGCGGAATCATGCGCTCGATAGCCTTCTCGACCACGCGCTCGGGAAACCGGCCCTCGAGGATCGACTTTGCAGTGCGCTCCTTGATGCCGCCGATGAAACCGGTGTGGTTGTAGTAGACCTTGTTGTCGCGCTTACGCCCGGTCAGCACGATGTGGGCCGCATTGATGATGATGACGTGGTCACCGCAATCGACATGGGGCGTATAGGTCGGGAGGTGCTTGCCGCGCAAACGCATCGCGACCAGGGAGGCGAGCCGGCCGACCACCAGACCTTTGGCGTCGATCAAGACCCACTTCTTCGTCACCTCGGCTGGCTTTGCCGAAAAGGTTTTCATGTGAGGAAATCCGTGAAAGGGGGCATCGGGCGCGATCACGCCTGACTGCAGCGGTTTCTAGATAAGCGCGGGGTCGCCGTCAATGCCGAGAACGGATAATTACCGATGTAAAAACAATAACTTATAAATATGGTGTTATAGCACCGCCAAAAACTCTAAACGTTTGGAATGGAATAGGTCGCGGTCACATGGGCGATCGGATCGGGTGAAGTTCCCGACAGCAGGCTGACCTCGCCCACCGCCAGCCGCTTGCCAAGCTTCAAAAGCCTTGCTGCCGCCAGCACATCCTGCCCCGGCTGTCCCTTGCGCAGGAAATTGATGTTGAGATTTGTCGTCACCGCGAGCCCGACCGGGCCGATCGCCGACAACAGCACCACATACATGGCGAAATCCGCCAGCGCCATCAGCGTCGGTCCGGAAACCGTTCCGCCCGGACGCAGCATCTGGTCGCTGTAGCGCTGGCGCAGCAGGCACGAAGCGCCATCGGCGCTTTCGATTGATATATCGCCGCCACTGAAGGCCTGTGGAAATTCGACATGGAGGAACGTCTCCAGTTCGGCCACGTTCATTTTCGCCATTGCCATGTCGCTCCCCCCGCCCTCGCCTCGCGCCGCTTGTTACATTATGGTGACGGATCTGCAAAAGTGGAATTACCGATGCCCGCTCAAACCGCCCGCGCGCCGTCAGCCGATGCCCCGATGCTGCTGCGCCAGAACATCGGCAGCATCCGTGTGCTGACGCTGAACCGGCCCGAGGCCCGCAACAGCCTGTCAGAAGGCCTGATCGCCGAGCTGCAGGCGGCGCTGACGGAAACTCGCGATGACGCGGAAGTGCGCGCGGTGGTGATCGCGGCCCACGGTAAGGCATTCTGCGCCGGCCATGACATGAAGGAACTGTCCGCCCGCCGCGCCGACGCCGATCGCGGACGGGCTTATTTCGCTGAGATCATGACCGCCTGCAGCGCGATGATGCAGGCCATCGTGCAGTCGCCCAAACCGGTGGTGGCCGCGGTCCAGGCCATCGCCACGGCCGCTGGATGCCAGTTGGTCGCAAGCTGCGATCTGGCGGTGGCGTCGGAGACCGCGACCTTCGCCACCCCGGGCGTCGACATCGGGCTGTTTTGTTCGACCCCGATGGTGGCGTTGTCACGCAACGTGCCGCGCAAGCAGGCGATGGAGATGCTGCTCACCGGCGAGCCGATTTCGGCTTCGACGGCGCGGGAGTTCGGCCTCGTCAACCGGGTCGTCGCCGCCGGCACCGAACGCGATGCGGCGATTGCGCTGGCGCAGAAGGTAGCGCTGAAATCCGCCTACACCGTCAAGCTCGGCAAGGCCGCGTTCTACCGCCAGGCCGAAATGAGCCTGGCGGATGCCTATCGCTATGCGGCAGAGGTGATGACCGAGAACATGATGGCCCGCGACGCCGAGGAAGGCATCGGCGCCTTCCTTGAGAAACGCGAGCCGAAATGGCAAGACCGCTAGACGCCGCTTCCCGACATTGCGGGCGCAAGCCAAGCACGCCGGCAAATTGAATGGCCTCCTCGAATGAACCATGACGCCTACGCCGACGACTACATCCGGGAAATTCTCAACAGCGTAAAAACCATCGCGATGGTCGGAGCCTCGCCGGACAATGTGCGGCCGAGCTACTTCGCCTTCAAATATCTGGCGCAGCGCGGCTATGACATGATCCCGGTCAATCCCGGCCATGTCGGCAAAAGCCTGCTCGGCAAACCCTTCGTCGCCTCGCTGTCCGATATCGGCGTGCCCGTCGACATGGTCGACATCTTCCGCAATTCAAGCCACATCATGCCGGTGGTCGATGAAGCGCTGCGACTGGTGCCATTGCCGCGGGTGATCTGGATGCAGCTCGGCGCCCGCGACGCCGCCGCCGCCGCCAAGGTGGAGGCCGCCGGCCTCAAGGTTGTCATGAACCGCTGCCCCAAGATCGAATATGGCCGGCTGTCCTCGGAGATTTCCTGGATGGGGGTCAACTCGCGAACCCTCAGCTCGAAGCGCGCACCGGTGCCGACCCAGGGCATGCGGCTGTCGTTGAACCGGATGAGTGTCGGCGGCGGCGCGACCAGCGCATCGGATCGTGCCGCGAAAAACAGCAGTGACAGCACCTGACTCGATTGCGAGACGCTTGTTCCGGGAGCATGGCCAAGCAAAAGACGATCATTGCCGGCAACGTCTAACGCATCACGCCGCCTTGACTGCGGACGCCGCGGCTATCAGCATGACGACCACGCGCATCGAAACAAAGCAGAACAGGACATCAAGGATGACCGATCGCCTTCCGGGATTTGCCACCCTCGCCGTGCACGCCGGCGCGCAACCCGATCCCACCACCGGCGCGCGGGTGACGCCGATCTACCAGACCACGTCATTCGTGTTCAACGATGCCGATCACGCCGCGTCGCTGTTCGGACTGCAGGCCTTCGGCAACATCTATACCCGCATCACCAACCCGACCACGGCGGTACTGGAAGAGCGCGTCGCCGCTCTGGAGGGCGGTACCGCGGCACTTGCGACGGCGTCCGGCCATGCCGCGCAGGTGGTGGTGTTCCAGATGCTGCTCAAGCCCGGCGACGAATTCATCGCCGCGCGCAAGCT
>Ga0182030_10020645_pt1 | contig 12405 bp, 11 predicted proteins | sample 812S3MmetaG_FD_121299 | JGI IMG/M metagenome (GOLD analysis project Ga0182030, IMG submission 121299) | Permafrost microbial communities from Stordalen Mire, Sweden - 812S3M metaG (Illumina Assembly) | ecosystem: Environmental > Terrestrial > Soil > Wetlands > Permafrost | place: Sweden... | reverse complement strand
GCCTGCACGATGCGCTGGGCTGACTCCCACTCTGCGACGCTGTCGACGCTCGCCACCGCCGTCCCCCCGAGATCGCCGATCTCCCGGGCCACCCGCTCAGCCGCCGGTGTGCCATCCTCCGCCCGCGCCAGATCGTTGACCACGACCCGGGCACCGTGCGCGGCGAAGGCCCTGGCAAAATCACGCCCGATGCCGGCCCCGGCGCCCGTCACCACCACGACTTTTCCCTGTACCACCATGTCTGCCCCCGCTGTGAAAACCATTGTCAGTCGATCTCCGCGGCACCGTGGTCGAGCACCGTCGCCTTGCGCGCGTCGCAGCGGGCACGGAAGCGAATGGAGCCGCGATCCGCGCCGCGCCAAAACTCGAATGTGAGGACATCGCCGGGAAACACGGGCGCCGTGAAGCGCACCGCCAACGAGCGCAGCCGCGCGGCCTCGAAATCGAGGTAAGTCCGCAGGAGGGCATGACACGCCATTCCGTAGGTGCAGAGGCCGTGCAGGATGGGTCTCGCGAAGCCGGCGCGTGCGGCAAACTCGAGATCCGCGTGCAATGGGTTCATGTCGCCCGTGAGCCGGTACAAGAGCGCTGCTTGGGGCAGCGTCGCCAGTTCCACGCTGCAGTCGAAAGGCGTATCCGGCATTGGCGGCAGCGGGGTCGGCGCCGGGTCCGACCGGCCATCCGCAGCGCTGAAACCACCGTCGCCCCGCAGGACGCTGACGTTCATTCCTTCGGCGATCATCTCCCCGCTCTGGGCATCGCGAATGTCCCTGGTGACGACCCCGATGGCGCCTTTGCCAGGTCCCTTGTCGGTCAGGGAACGCACCCGGTTGACGGCGATCAAGGTGCCCGCGGGGGGCAGTGGTTTGAACAGCCGCAGGCGCTGCTCACCATGCACCAGTTTGCTCCCGTCGGCGCCGGTGCGTGGATCGCGCCACCATGCGCCAGGCGCCCCGATGACGGTCGCCATGGTCGGGACAACGAGAAGATCCTTTTCGTACGTGTAGCGTAATTCACCCGGTGAACCGGGATCGGCGCCGAGCCCCACGGCAAGCGCATAGAGCATGCAGTCGGTCTCGCCGTAGCGGTGGCGCACCTCGCCGAAGGACCACTGCTTGCAGGTCTGATAATCGATCATCGGGCCTGCCACCGCGGCTGGCGATGCTCGGCGAAGGCGAGCGGTCCTTCGATCGCATCCTCGGAGGCGCGCATGGCCCGTACCGCCGGAAGACCCTCCTGCTGCAAACAGCCGGCGGCGATCGAGGGCGCCTCCACACCCGACATCATGACCTGCTTGCTCGCGCGTACCGCCAGAGGCGCCGCCCGGAGAATCTCGGCGGCCCAGCGCCGTGCGCCATCGACCGCGTTACCGGCCGGCGTCACTTCATTGACTGCGCCGAACCGCTGCAACTCGTCCGCACGGACGCGCCGACCGGTGAGCGCCATCGCCATGGCCGCCTTCAATCCGATCTGCCGGGGCAGTCGCTGCAATCCGCCCGCGAGGGCCGCCAGCCCCACGGCGACCTCGGGCAGCGCAAATTCCGCGGATTCGTCCGCGACGATGAGGTCGCAGGCGAGCGCCAACTCGAAGCCACCGCCCAACGCCAGTCCATTGACCGCGGCGATCACCGGTTTGTCCAGATCGAATCGGGCGGTCAGGCCGCCGAATCCCGAGGTCGGCATCGGCTGCCGACCGGAGGCGGCGCGGTGCTTCAGGTCGTTGCCGGCACAAAACGCTCGCGGGCCCCTGCCGGTGACGATGGCGACCCATTGTTCCGGGTCCGACGCAAACTCCTCGAACACGGCAGCGAGTTCATGATGCGCCGGAGCATGCAGCGCGTTCAGCACCTCCGGTCGATCGAGCGTGATGACGGTCAGCCGCCCCTCACGCGCCACCTGCACGAACTTCGGGTGTCTCACGCGTCACACCTTCTCGAGAACGTGCACTGCGCACGCACTGCCGAGGCCGACCACGTGCGTGAGGCCGATGCGGGCGCCGGGCACCTGACGTTTGCCGGCCTCGCCCCGCAAATGCGTGCTGACCTCGTAGATGTTGGCGATGCCTGTGGCCCCCAACGGATGTCCTTTCGAGAGCAGGCCTCCGGACACGTTGACGGGTATCCGGCCGCCGAGCGCCGTTGCGCCACTGTCGATCAGCCGCCCACCTTCACCGTCCGCACACAATCCGAGATTCTCGTAATGCAGGATCTCGGCCGTCGCGAAGCAGTCGTGCAATTCGACGAGATGCAGATCCTCAGGACCGAGACCCGCCATCTCGTAGGCCGAGCGGGCAGCCTGTCGGGACACCGTGTTCACGTCCTGCATGACCTGGTTGCGCTGCGACCACGCATCGCTCGCGAGCCCTGATCCGCGCACTCGCACCGCCCGGGCCAGCAGCCCGCGCTCGCGCGCCCGCTTCTCGGACATGAGCACGACGGCGGCCGCCCCGTCGACGTTCACCGAACACATGAGCTTGGTGTTGGGATAGGCGATCATCTCCGCGCCCATCACCTCCTCGAGGGGCATCTCCTTCTGGTACATGGACTTGGGGTTGAAGGTCGAATGATGATGGTTCTTGACCGACACCTGCGCGAATTGCTGCAGCGTCGTGCCGTACTTGCGGACATGTTCCAGACCGACCATCGAGAACACCGCAGGCATGGTTTCGGAGCCGATCAACCCCTCGGTAGGCAGCGGTTCGTTACCCACTTTTTTCTTGACGATCATGCCGGCAGCCATCTTCTCGACGCCGACACACAATACCGTGTCGTACAGCCCCGCCTTGATGGCGATCCACCCCTCGCGAAACGCCGTGGCGCCGGTGGCGCACGCATTGGTGCAATTGACGACCGGGATTCCCGTTTGACCGATCAACTGCAGCGTGCGCTGTCCGGTCATGGTTTCGCCGATGTTGCCGCTGTAAAGGGCCTGTATGGCATGGATGTCGGTGGCGCAATCATCCAACGCCAGGAGTGCCGCCTCGGCGGCCAGTTGAACCACGGTTTTCTCCGGATACCGTCCGAAGCGGATCATGTCGATGCCGACAACGTAGACGTCAGTCATGCGTGCGCACTCCTGGGATGAAGAAATGCGAGAGAAAGCCCGCGCCCTCGCTGCTCGCCACTTCAGCCGGCCGGAATATCATCCGCACCGGCATGCCAAATTCGAGTCGTGCCGGATCGGGCTCGATGTCGAGCAAATTGCCCTTGACAGTACCGCCGCCCTCGAGATCGACGATCGCCGAGATGAACGGCACTTTCACGCCCGGATAGCTGCGGTACACGATGGTGTAATTGTACAGATGCCCGTGCGCGCCGAGGCGCACGACGGCCATGCCGCCGCGCGCACCGCATCGCCCGCAGTTCTCGCGGCGTCCCAGAAATACGGCATCGCAGGCGGCGCAGCGGGTGCCTTCCAGGTACGCGGCGCCCTCAGGGTCGATCCGCAGGTAGGAGGTGGCAGGTTTCAATTCAGCGGTCATGGGTACCTTCCGTTTCGGGTATTCAGACGATGCATGCCTTTCCGCTCTTGATGACGACGACCCCGCGGGCGGGAACGTCGGCTTCGAACGACACGTCGCCCGCCTCGTTCCACAAGCTCACGCGGACGAGATCGCCGGGTATCACCGGTGCCGAAAAACGTACCGCATGACTCTTCAACCGCCGGGGCTCGAAGGCACAGAAAGCCTGCAGCACCGCGCGACAGCAAATTCCATACGTGCACAAGCCGTGCAGGATTGGCGCCGCAAACCCGGCTGCCTGCGCCACGTCGGGATCGGCGTGCAGCGGGTTGCGGTCGCCGCACAGCCGGTACAACAACGCCTGATCGCGGCGCGTCGGAAATTCGAGCACCGCATCCGGATCCCGCGACGGCGGCCGCGGGGCCGGCGGCGCAGACGAGGGGCCGCCGAAACCCCCATCGGAGCGGGAAAACGCGGTACGCGTGATGGTGGCCACCGGCTCGCCGGTTGCCGCGTCGGTGAGCCGCGTCTCGCGTTCGATGACGGCGCCCTTCTCCCCCTTGTCATAGACGGCCAGCACCCGGCTGTCGGCGATCACCTCGCCGGATCCCGCGAGTTCCCGGTGCATCGTCAGCGACTCCTCGCCGTGCAGTGTCCGGCGGCGGTCGAGTCCCAGGCGCTCGGGCGGGATACCGGCGCCCCAGGCGACGACGGCGGCCAGTGTCGGGATGACTTTGAGGTTTTTTTCGTACACGAACGGCAACTCACACGGATCCAGGGGATCGCGGCCCATGCCCACCGCCAGCGCGTAGAGCAGGGTGTCGCGCTCGGTCCACGAAAAGCGCCTTCCCTCTTCACGGAGACCGAGCACGGCGGGATAGTCGATGGGCATGTCGCGGCCTCAGGTCTTGTTGACCGTGGGGCCGTACGCGTTCACGTAGTTGAGGTCCCGTTCCGGTAGGAACACGCGGCCTGCCTCGATCGCCCGGACGAGATCCTGCACCGCGAAATCCTCGCCCGGCACGAAGCCCGGTCCCATGTGCATCCGGATCTCGCTGATGTAACCACCGCCCGCGAGCAGGGTCTTACCCGTCTGCTGGCCGGATAACTCGCTCACCATGTAGAGAACCACCGGAGCGACGCGGTCGGCCGTGAACACCTTTTTATAATCCTCGGATACCACGCCGTCCGTGAGTTGACTCGCGGCCGCGGGGGCTATCGTCCAGACGCGGATTCCATACTTGAGTCCCTCCTGCGCGAGGGAATTCGAAAAGCCCCAGATGCCGGCCTTGGCCGATCCATAGTTGATCTGGCCGAATTTGCCGCGCAGCCCGGCGGTCGAGGTGGTGTTGACGATGACGCCCCCGGTGCCGCGCTCTTTCATGTGGCCGAAAATGGGCTTGGTGACGCAGAAGGTCCCTTTGAGATGCACCCGCAGCACATCGTCGAAGTCGCGCTCCTCCATTTTCAGCAGCGACCGGTCACGCAGGATGCCGGCATTGTTGATCAGGATGTCGACCCGGCCGAATGCCCCGAGGGCGGCCTCCAGGATCGAGGTGCCGCTCGCGGCGGTCCCCACGTCGGCCACGACCGCCACCGCCCGGCCGCCGACCGCGCGGATTTCCTCAACCGCGGCATGGGCCGCTTCCGCCGCGTAGTCGTTGACCACGATGGCCGCTCCCTCGCGGGCGAGAAGCTGCGCATAGCTTCGACCTAGCCCCGTTCCGGCACCCGTGATCACCGCCACCTTTCCTGTCAACAAGCTCATCGCCATCATCCTTTAGATTCGTGGAATTCGCCCCGCGTTCACCGGCCCGTCGGCAGATCCTTGAACGCAACCGTTTTGTCGGCCCTCGAGTCGGGCGGCATGCCGAGCACCCGCTCGGCAATGATGTTCTTGAGGATCTCGTCGGTGCCGCCCGCGATCCGCAGCCCGGGGGCGTACAGATAATCGCGATGGAGGCTGCCGCTTAAGGCAGCATGGCGAGGACCCGTGAGGAGCCCGAACTCGCCCTGGCATTCGATCAATTCGTTGGACAGTTCCTGGAGCCGATTGGCCGCCACGAGCTTGCCGATCGAGGACTCCGGTCCGGGGGTTTGCCGGCGCGACAGGGCGGTCAGCGTGCGCATCCGGGTGTACTTCAGTCCGGCCGCCTGAACGTACCACGCCGCGAAGCGCTGCCGGAAGGCGCTGTCGTCGAGCATCGTGCCCGAACCGTGCGGCACCGACCGCGCCACATCGAGGATCTGCTGCGTCGTCGGCCCGCGATCCTTGGCGCCCTCGACGCGTTCGTTCATGAGCGTGACGAGGGCCACCTTCCAGCCGTCGCCCGCCTCTCCCAGGCGTTGCGAGTCGGGAATGCGCACCTCGGTCAGGTACACCTCGTTGAAATCAGACCCCCCCGTCATCTGATGGATCGGACGCACCTCCACGCCGGGGGCCTTCATGTCGATCCAGAACATGGTGAGCCCCCGGTGCTTGGGCACGGACGGATCGCTGCGCGCCAGCAACAGGCCGTAGTCCGCATAATGCGCGCCGGTGGTCCACACCTTCTGGCCCGTGACGGTCCACGTGTCACCCGCCTTCACCGCGCGCGCGCGCAATCCCGCGAGATCGGACCCCGCCGCGGGCTCGGAGAACAGCTGGCACCAGATCTCCTCGCCGCGCAGGGCCGGCCCGACGAAGCGTTGCTGCGTGTCGGGATCTGCGAATTTCAGGATGGTCGGGAGGCACATGCCAAGACCGATTCCGAAGAAGCCGAGGGGGATGTCGTGGCGAGCCTCCTCTTCCGAGAAAATCGCCTGTTGAATGGCCGTACCGCCGCCGCCGCCCCACTCGCGCGGCCAGCTGATGCGGGCGAATCCCGCGGCCGCCTTCGCCCCCTGCCAGGCGCGCGCCGCCTGCAGCCGCTGGTCCGCGCTTGTGCATTCCGATGGGCCGGCGTGCAGGGGAGCATTGGCCGCCAGCCAGCCACGAACCCGCTCACGAAACTCCGCCTCGTCCGGTGAGTCATTGAAATCCACGTCAGGGTCCAACCGGAGCGCGCACCAGCGCAGTCACCAGGCTGTCGCTCCAGTACGCCGGTTCCCTGGCCACCAGGCTCAGGTGACGTGCCCGTCGGAAATACAGGTGCGCGTCGGACTCCCACGTGAAACCCATTCCGCCGTGAACATGGATGTTCTCCTTGGCGGCAAAGCCGAACGCCTCGCATGCCGCGAGCCGCGCCGCCGCAGCGGCCACCGGCAACTCCGAGGAGTCGGTGGCCAGCGCCCAGCCGCCGTAATAGGCGTTCGAGCGTGCCAGCTCGTTCTTCACATACATGTCCGCGAGACGATGCTTGATGGCTTGATGGCCGCCGACGGGTCGGCCGAACGCATGGCGCTGCAGTGCATGATCGCGCGCCATTTCGAGACATCGATCGGCACCGCCGAGCTGTTCGAACGCCAGCAAAGCCGCGGCCCGGATCAACACCCGATCGGCCAGCGCCATGCCGGCGCCACCCTCCCCGAGTGGCTCGGCACGCGCACCGGAAAAGCGCAGCTGCGCGAGACCGCGGGAGTCATCGAGCGATTCCAGGTGCTCGCGCTCCACACCGTTCTGATCGAGTTCCACCAGGAACAACCCCGGCGCATTCGACTCGCAGGCGAGGACCACCGCCACATCGGCGATATGGCCATCGGTCACCGGTATCTTGACGCCCTCGAGACGGCCTGACGCCACGACGGTCCGCGGACGGATGATTTGCCCGGGACCTTCCGACGATGCGAAGCACCCGATGGCCGTCCCGTCGGCAATCCGCGGCAGCCACTTCGCCTGCTGCGCCTCCGATCCGGCGAGCAGCAGCGCTTCGGCAAAGAAATACAGCGAGGACGCAATCGGCACCGGCGCAATGGCTCGGCCGAGCTCCTCGGCAATGGCGCACAACTCGATGTAGCCCAGGTCCGACCCTCCGAAACGTTCGGGAATCGCCGCACCGAGCCATCCCAGCCCGGCGATGTCGCCCCACAGGCGGCGGTCGAACGTGCCCTTCGGATCGTCCAACATGGCCCGGACGGCGGTCGGCGGGCAGCGTCGCTCGAGGAAGCGCCGCACTTCGCGCTTCAACTGTTGGTGTTCCTCGGAATAGTCGAAATTCATGGCTCTTGAGGAACGCCCGCTCAATGACTCCACGTCAGGGGCAGGCTGTGGACCGAATTGATGCGACCCGACTTGAACACCACGCCCGCCTCGTCGGCGATGCGGAACTCGGGGATGCGCGGCAGCCATTCCTGGAGCAAGACGCGAAGTTCGACGCGCGCGAGCTGTGCACCCAGACAGCGGTGAATGCCGGTGCCGAAACCCATGTGATTCTTGATGGACCTGTCGAAGTCGACGGTCATGGGATCGGGGTACTTCCGGTCGTCCAGATTGTGGAGCGACGCCGGCAGCAGCACGAGATCGCCGGTGCGCATGGGCAGACCTTTGTAGGTGAAATCCTGGGTGATCTTGCGACCGAAATTGGCAATCGAGTGGCGCCGCAGCAGCTCCTCGATGGCGTCCGGGATCCGCTCGGGCGAGTCCACCAAGACGCGGCAATGCGCCGGATTTCTGGCAAGGAAATTCATGAAGAATCCCATCGACGAGACGACGGTATCCAAGCCGCCAAACATGACGTTGGCGGACAGGCTGAGCACCTCGCGATCGGACAGCGGACGGTCTTCGATGTGGGACGCGAGCAGTCGGCTGATGAAATCATCGCCGGGCCGCGCCTTGCGCTCGGCAATGCGTTCGCTGAGATATCCCATCATCGTGTGCATGGCGCGCAGGAAGGATTCCGGATCCGCATCGCGGCTCAGCCAATCGGCGGCCGGCAGCAGCGCGGCGGCATGTTCCAGCGGCAGCTCCATCATGGTCAGGAACGTGTAGATCGGCATTTTTCGGGCCATGTCGGTCTGGAAGTCGCAGCCCCCCCGATCGATGACTCCATCGATCAACTCGCGCGTGAGTTTGCGCATCCGATCCTCGAGCCGCTGCACCGCCTTCTGCGAAAAGAACGGCATCAGGAGCGCACGGAACTGGGTGTGTTCCGGGGGATCGGCCTCGCCCGGAAAGAGCTTCATGTCGCGCTCCTCCCGCGTCATCGCGACGCCGCTGTTGGAATAGCGCTCCGGCGCGTGCCATGCGGCGGCGATGTCTTCGGCGCGGGTGTACACCCAGTGTCCGCCGTTCTTCGGGGTATAGAAGATGTCTGGACCGGAATGCAGCTGTTTCCAGCCCCGATGGAAGTCGCCGTCGACGGCCTTGACGGCGAAGAAATCGAAATCGACGAGCAGCTCCGGCGCAATGTCGGGGTTCGGCGGCTGGTTCGAGGGTTGATGGTTCACGGGCAATTCCTCTTGTTTGACTCAGCCGGCCTGAATTTCGATCAATTTGAGCTGGGTGAATTCATCCATCCCCGCCTCTCCCAACTCCCGGCCGTATCCCGAGCGCTTGATGCCCCCGAAAGGACCGGCCGACAGCTGCGTCCCCGCGCCGCCGTTCAGGGTCAGGCCGCCGGTCCGGATGCGCAGCGCCATTTCGTAGGCGCCGCCCACGTCGGCGCTGACGATGCCGCCGCGCAGCCCGAAGCGCGATCGATTCGCGAGCACGATGGCCTCGTCGTCCGTGTCGTAGCCGATCACGACGCCCACGGGCCCGAAGATCTCGTCCTGCGCGATCGCGGAGGCCGGATCCACGTCATCGAACAGCGTCGGCTCGTAGTAAAAACCCCGCTGCATGTGCGCGGGCCGCCGGCCGCCGGCGACGAGTCGCGCCCCGCCTTCGATTCCCGACGCGACGTAGCGCTCCACGCGGGCGCGCGCCACGCCGCGAATCAGCGGCCCCATCTCCGACCGGGGATCCGCGGTATCGCCGACAGTGACCTGACGCGCCGCCGCCGCCAGCTGCTCGACGAAGGAGGCACGAAGCGAATTGTGAACCAGGACGCGCGTGTTCATCGCGCAGCCCTGGCCCGCATGGCTGGTGAAACCGCGCAGGGCCTGCGACAACGCCATCTTCAGATTGGCATCGCTGCGCACGATCAGGGCCGACTTGCCGCCCAGTTCGAGCACCAGCCGCTTGAGGGTCGCCGCGCCCTGCGCGGCGATGGCACTGCCCACGGAGTCGGAACCCGTGAACGTCACGAGGTCCACGTTCTCGTCGCGGGTCAGCAATTCGCCCACCTCGGCCGGCCCGGTGATCACGTTGAACACCCCCTCGGGCAATTCCGCCTCGTGTGCCGCCAGTGCGAGCACGAGTGCCAGAAAGGGCGTGTACGGGGAGGGTTTGAGAACGACGGTGTTGCCGGTCAACAGCGCCGGTACGACCTTGGCCAGATTGAGGAAAAACGGATAGTTGTAGGGAGTGATCGCGGCAACGACGCCGACCGGTTCGCGTACCACGAACGCGGTGCCGAGCGTTTTCGATCCCGCCGCGGTCGGCGTCAGTTCCGGCGCCAGGGCGCGTACCGGTGGACGATCACCATGCTCGAGATACCAGCGGAAATGCTTCATCGGAACATCGAACTGGCGGGCCCGGGCGTTCGAGATCACCGCACCCGCTTCTGCGACGATCAGCGCGCAGATATCGTCGGTCCGCGACTCCAAGGCCTGGTACATCCGCTCGAGATGGGCGATGCGCCGCCGGGTGGGCAGGGTCGGCCAGGGCCCCCGATCGAATGCCGCCCGGGCGGCGAAGATGGCCGCGCGGGCATCCTCGACGCCCCCAACCGGCGCTTCGCCGATGACCCTTTCGGTGGCGGGATTGATGACGGCCTCGGAGCCCCGGCCGTTCGGACTGGCGAACGACCCGCCGATGTAGAGCCCGCCCGGAAGCGATTTGCCCGACGCGAATTGCATCTGTTAAGCCCCCCCCGATGCCGTGTCCTAACTCATGAACTCAAACGTGAGAAAGAATCTTTTTGATGTCCGAGGAAGTCACCGGCCGTTCCACACCGACGCTCGGATTCAATCCGCCGCGGGACATCGGTCGGGTGTCGACATGCGCGCTGCGCGACCGCAGCGCCGCCACGGTGCAGTTGTCGCGGCCGAAGCGGGCCAGCGGATCGTAGCTGAACGCGCGCATGGCGTTCAAATGGGTGATCTTGTCGATGTCGCCCGAGGGCAGCGAGCGGATCGACTGCCACAAATGTTCCGGCGAGCGCGGCCAGGTGGCGTCGGAGTGGGGATAATCCGCCTCCCAGCAGATGATGTCGATGCCGATGTCCTGACGGTTTCGCAGCCCGAACTCATCGTCTATGAAGCAGGTGAGGACATGGCGGCGAAATACGTCGCTCGGCTTTTCCTTGCCGAAATCGGTGTGGGTCCAGGCGCTGTGCTGGCCGTAGGTGAAATCGGCACGCTCGAGGAAGTACGGTATCCATCCGATCCCGCCCTCCGACAGCGCCATGCGCAATCCGGGATAGCGCTTCCAAAATCCGGCAAAGAGCCAATCGGCGGCGGCATTTGCAATGGAGATGGGCATCGCCGTGATCCAGGCGTCGATCGGCGACTCATCGGACGGATAGGGCGCATTGCCCGCCGAGCCGATGTGGCAGCAGATGACCATCGAGGCCTCCTCGCAGGCGGCCCACAGGGGCTCCCAGGTCTCGTTGTGCAGACTCGGCAGTCCGATCAAGGCGGGGTTCTCCGGAAACGTGATGGCGTGGCAGCCCAACGCGCTCATCCGCTTCAGTTCGGCGACGGCCAGCCCGACATTCCACAGGGGCAGCATCGCGAGGGGAATGAACCGGCCGGGATGCCTCCCGCACCAATCATGGACGTGCCAGTCGTTGTAGGCCTGAATCGTCGCAAGCGCGAGGTCCTTGTCCACCATCTTCTGGAAGCGTGCCCCGGCAAAGCCGGGAAAGGAGCCGAAGCAGATCGAACCGAGCACTCCGTTCGCATCCATGTCGCCGATGCGGGCGTCGACGTCGTAGCAACCCGCACGGACGTGCTCATAGGAGACCGGCTCGAAGCCGTATTCGTTCTTGGGTCGGCCGGCGACGGCGTTGAGGCCGAGTCCGGGGGCCTTCTGGCCCTCGATCTGCCAGTGATGCGCACCATTGCTGCCGAGCTTGACCTGCGGCGCGAGGTCCCGGTACCTGGGGGAGATATGCTTGACGAACATATCGGCGGGCTCGATCAGATGGTCATCCACGCTGATCAGGATCATGTCTTGTAGTTCCACCTCGACCGCCCCCCCGATGAAGTTCACAACCTGCACGCATCCTACCAAATAAATGACGCTCTGTCATTTCAATTCGGTCCGTTTCGTGCCGTTTTAATTTTCTTTCCGCCGACCGACCGGGCGCACTGGACAAAAAGGTGACACATCGTCCATTATACAAGGGCAGGCACGGGCGCGGTTCGCGCCCGCAAAAGGTGGGCGGAAACATCCAATATGGCTGATCACGACGTCTGGTCGCGTACCGACCAAGAGACCGTTACCGGTGCGCTGGCGCGCGCCGTTGCGGAATTCGGCCCCCGAATCTTTCTCGACTTCAGTGGCGACACCTACTCCTATGCGGACATCGATCGCGAGTCGACGCGCCTGGCGCGCGGACTTGTCGACCTCGGCGTGCGCAAGGGCGATGCGGTCGCCAGCATCCTCGACAACAATCTGCATGCCGTCCTCAGCTGGTTCGCCATCAACAAGGCGGGCGGCATCAGCGTCCCCGTCAACACCGCCTACAAGGGCGAATTCCTCCTCCATCAGCTGAATGATTGCGGCGCACGCATCGTGCTCGCCGAGACGGATTATGCCCGGCGCGTGGTCGAGGTCGAGGCCGGATTGCGCGGCGTGGAGCTCGTTCTGCAACGCGGCGGACCGCCGGTCGAGGCCGCGCGCATCAAAGTGCTCGACTTGGACGGCGCCCTTTCCCCGTCGACCGAGGCGTTGGAGGACGTCAATGCGCCCACCGACCTCG
>Ga0182030_10020643_pt1 | contig 12406 bp, 12 predicted proteins | sample 812S3MmetaG_FD_121299 | JGI IMG/M metagenome (GOLD analysis project Ga0182030, IMG submission 121299) | Permafrost microbial communities from Stordalen Mire, Sweden - 812S3M metaG (Illumina Assembly) | ecosystem: Environmental > Terrestrial > Soil > Wetlands > Permafrost | place: Sweden... | reverse complement strand
TGCAGGGTACGAGCATGGCCACAGATAGGGGCACATCCGTCGGCTGGGAGGCTGGGTGAACGGGCAGATAGGGCAACTGCGCAAGCTCATCGGGCGGGCGCTGGTTAGCCTGGCGACCACAGCCGTGGCCGTCACATTGCTGGCGCCTGCTGCTTTGGCGTCTCCGATCGGCGACGCCGAGGCGGCCATGATGGCTGCGTGGGACAAGGCCGGTGGCGACACGTCACCGTTGGGCGCCCGAAAAGGTGACGTCTACCCCGTCGGGGATGGTTTCGTACTGGACTTCGACGGCGGCAAGATGTTTTACACCACGGCCACCGGAGCCAAGTTCGTTTTCGGGCCGATTCTGGACAAATATGAGACGCTCGGCGGTCCGGTCGGCAGCGATTTGGGATTCCCCACTATCAACCAAGTTCCCGGATTGGCGGGGCCCGACAGCCGAGTGGCTACTTTTTCGGCCAGCGACAAACCGGTGATTTTTTGGACGCCCGACCACGGTGCGTTCGTGGTGCGCGGCGCACTGAACGCGGCCTGGGACAAGCTCGGTAGCTCGGGCGGCGTTCTCGGCGCCCCGGTCGGGGACGAAACCTACGACGGCGAGGTCTCCTCGCAGAAGTTCAGCGGCGGTCAGATCTCCTGGAACAGGAAAACCAAGGACTTCAACACCGAACCGCCGTCGTTGGGCGATCAGCTGAAGGGCTTGCAGGTCGCCATCGATCCGGCCGCAGCCATCAACATGGCCTGGCGTGCAGCGGGCGGCGCCAACGGTCCGCTGGGCGCCAAGCAGGGCGGCCAGTATCCCATCGGTGGTGACGGGATCGCCCAGAACTTCGCCGGCGGCAAGGTGTTTTTCAGCCCGGCTACCGGCGCCAATGCCCTCGAGAGCGACATCCTGACGAAATACGAATCGTTGGGTGGGCCGGTCAGCAGCGACCTCGGTTTCCCGATCGCCAACGAGTCTGACGGTGGGGTCGGTCCCGCCAGCCGGATCGCCGCGTTCTCCGGAGCCGACAAGCCGGTGATCTTCTGGACCTCTGACCATGGCGCGTACGCCGTGCGCGGCGCGATGAAGACCGCGTGGGACAAGCTCCGTGGTGCCAACGGAAAACTCGGGGCCCCGGTGGGTGATCAGACCGTCGACGGCGACGTGGTCTCCCAGAAGTTCACCGGCGGCAAGATCTCGTGGAACCGCGCGAAGAACACCTTCAGCACCGACCCGGCCAACCTGGCGCCGCTCTTGTCCGGCCTGCAGGTATCGGGGCAGAACCAGCCCAGCAGTACCGCAATGTCGCCGCACGACAAGGGTTGGTTGTCCTGGCACTGGTGGTACCTGGTGGCGATCATCCCACTGCTGATCTTGATCGCGTTGTCGGTGTTCCTGGCGCTGCGGTGGAGTCGGCGTCGCTCGCGTCGGAAAGCCGAACCCTACGCAATCGACCATGACGTGGACGCGGCCGGCTACGACGACGCGGCCGAACCTCGCTGGGAGCCCGACTACGCCGAAGCCGGGACTGATCACTACCGGTTCGGTGACACCCACGAACCCGAAGATCAGCCGCAGGATGCCGACGACCGTTGGCCCGGAGCCGGCTACGTCTTCGGCGCCCACCCCGACGACGAAGATCCCGACGCGGTCGACACCGATTCCCTTTCCGTGGTCACGGAGGAAGCACTGGCGGAGGCCGGCTATCCCGATGCCGACGCGGAGGACGGTTATCTGGACGATTCGTACTCGGAAACCGGCTACCCCGAGGATGTCTCGGAGGAGGCCGGGTACCCCCAGGCGGCGTACCCGCATGCCGACGACGCGGAAGACGCGTTTGCCGAGACCGTGGATCCCGAAGAAGCCCATGAGGATCTGGTAGCCGCGGAAGCCGGTTATCCGGAGTCAGCCCATCCCGAGGATGCCGAACTCGAGGACGCCTATCCCGATGTAGCCGTACCACATACCGCTGGGGACCTTGCGGGTCCGGGGGCCGCCGCGGGGGCCGCTGCGGGTGCGATAGCCGCTGCCGCGGCTGCCGGACCGAGATCCGGGCGCCACGCAGCCCTCGACGCCGATGACGACGACGCGGAATTCGCCGAGTCGACGGGCTTCGTGGCGTTGGCGCCGGCCGGACGCCCGACGATTCACCTGCCGTTGGATGACCCGTACCAGATGCCCGACGGATATCCGATCAAGGCCAGCCCGCGCTTCGGGCTCTACTACACCCCCGGTAGCGAGCTCTACCACGACACACTCGCCGAAATCTGGCTGTCCAGCGAGGAAGCCGCGGTGGCGAACGGTTTCGTCAAGGCCGACTAAACCGGGCCTGGGCAGCTAGACCTTGCGGATCACCGTGACGACCTTGCCGAGCACGGTCGCGTCATTTCCGGGAATGGGATCGAACGCCGGGTTGTGCGGCATCAGCCACACCTGACCGCTCGAGCGCTTGAAGGTCTTGACGGTGGCCTCACCGTCGAGCATGGCGGCGACGATGTCGCCGTTGTCGGCGACGTTCTGCTGGCGCACCACCACCCAGTCGCCGTCGCAGATCGCGGCTTCGATCATCGAGTCGCCGACCACCTTGAGCAGAAACAGCGTGCCCTCGCCGACCAACTCGCGAGGCAGCGGGAAGACGTCTTCGACGGCTTCTTCGGCCAAGATCGGTCCACCGGCCGCTATGCGCCCGAGCACGGGCACATAGGTGGGTTCCGGCAACGCGTCCGAGCCCGCGACGTCGGTGATGGGCACCGCTGGCGAAATGTCTTCGGCCCCACGGACATCGACAGCGCGAGGGCGGTTCGGGTCGCGGCGCAGGTATCCTTTGCGCTCCAGGGTGCGCAGCTGGTGGGCCACAGAGGAGGTCGACGTCAGGCCGACGGCGTCGCCGATCTCCCTGATGCTCGGCGGGTAACCGCGGGTGGTCACCGACTCGCGGATGACGTTGAGAATGGTGCGTTGCCGCTCGGTAAGCGATGAATCCACGGAATGCAGCCGGCGGTTTACGCCGGCGACTTTAGTGTCGTTGCTGTCGCTCATGGCACTGAATGTAGCGGTCCCGCCGGCCAGAATCAAACATGTGTTCGACTAGCGTGTCGCGGCGGCCGGAATGGGGCCTAAAGACCCTGTAACTGGTGAATCACACGTGTGTAACTTTTGTTCAGATCGGGTATTCGCGCTGCATGACAGTCCTGGCGACCCATCCAGTTCTGTCGGTGGTATGGCCTAGCGTTCGACGTGTGCGCGACACGCTTCGCTCAAATGTTCGGTATCGAACACACGAGCGATTACAGTCGAACACACGAGCGAGTAATAGCCGACCGGAGGAACGCACATGACAATCATTCACACCGTCTCGCCGCGTACCCGCAACGCTCGGCGGCCGATCAGCCCGCTCGCACCCGAGCTCCGCTACGAGCGCCAACGTGTCGTGCGATCCCGCTGGCCCGGCCCGGCCCGGCCGGCTGACCTGCGCACGCGCTACCACGGCACCGGCGTCTCGATGTCGACGGCACCGCATCGCAGGCGCGCCGTCTCGGTGGCGACGACGCTGGGACTTGCCCTGCTCGCCGGGCTCATCACCCTGTGGCTGGGCCTGGTGGCGAACCTGGGGGAGATGGCCAACGGAGCTTCCGGCAGTTCGGCTTCCGCTGCGGTACCCGACAGGCTCGCCGTCGTGCGGGTGGAAGCGGGCGAGTCCCTGCAGGACGTGGCGCACCGGGTGGCACCCGACGCGCCCGCCCGTCAGGTGGCCGATCGCATCCGCGAACTCAACGACCTGAAGTCGCCGGCGGTGGCCGCGGGCCAGACTTTGATCGCGCCGGTCGGCTGACGGCGCCCGGGGCGGCTGCGAAAAGTGCTCTACGCCAAGGCTCCTCGGCGCCCACGACGACCGACGCCCCCAGGTTATGACCGTGTTGGCCCGCTGGGGGAGCGCACAGGTACGCTCGGAGTGTTCCGCGGGATGTCAGCACGGCGAAGGAGCAGTCATGCACTGTCCGTTCTGCCGTCACCCCGATTCCCGGGTCATCGACTCGCGGGAAACCGATGAAGGCCAAGCTATTCGGCGCCGCCGGTCATGCCCTGAGTGCCAGCGACGCTTCACCACGGTAGAGACCGCGGTCCTCGCCGTCGTCAAGCGCAGCGGTGTCACCGAACCTTTCAGTCGCGAGAAGGTCATCAAGGGCGTGCGCCGCGCCTGCCAGGGTCGGCAGGTGGACGAGGATGCACTGAACCTGCTGGCTCAGCAGGTGGAAGACGCGGTGCGTGCCGCCGGCTCGCCGGAAGTGCCCAGTCACGAGGTCGGTCTGGCCATCCTGGGGCCGTTGCGCGACCTCGACGAGGTCGCCTACCTGCGATTCGCGTCGGTATACCGGTCCTTTTCTTCGGCCGACGATTTCGAACGCGAGATCGAGGCGCTGCGCAAACACCGCCAGGTGTCGGCCCCGAGCTAACGGCCTAGGCTGTTTTCATGGCCCCGGAGTTGCATCCCAATCTTGAGGCACTGGCGCCGCTGCTTGGTGCGTGGGCGGGTCAAGGCGCGGGCAAGTACCCCACGATCGAGCCCTTCGAGTATCTCGAGGAAGTCGTGTTTTCTCATGTGGGAAAGCCGTTTTTGGTCTACGCGCAAAAGACCAGGGCGGTGACCGATGGCAAACCCTTACACGCCGAGACGGGGTATCTCCGAGTGCCGCAACCGGGTCACGTTGAGCTGGTTCTCGCGCACCCCAGCGGCATCACTGAAATCGAAGTCGGCAGCTATTCGGTGACCAGTGGCGTCATCGAAATCGAATTAGCCACTACCACAATCGGATTGGCGCCAACGGCCAAAGAGGTTAGCGCGCTTGGCCGTTTCTTTCGCGTCGATGGTGACCAGCTTTCCTATTCGGTGCAGATGGGTGCCGTCGGCCAACCCCTGCAGGATCATCTCGCCGCGGTGTTGCACCGAAAGTCTTGAGCCTCAAGATCTTCAGTTCAGGTGTGTGACGCCGTCCTTGACGGCCCGCCCGGCCACCCGAACCCAGCCCTCGGGGCTCCAGGTGGTCTCGAGCATCGATCCTCTGCCCTGGGTGATGCTCAAGTCGCGGCTGAGATAGTCGGTAATCCGTATCGCCGCGGAGCCGGTTGCTTCGTCCTCGGGAACTCCCAGATTCGCAGCGAACATCCGGGCACGCAGGGACCCGGCGGATTCGTCGATCCAGGCCCACAGGTAGTGCGCGATGTCGTCAGAAAAATCAACGGGGTCGGCCGCGAGAAGCTCATCGACCGAACCGAATTCGTGGATTGCGAATTCCGGAGCCCAGTCCGCGCGGGCGTTGACGCCGGTGAGGTCGCCCGCGTAGCTCACCTGCACGATGCCGGCCGGCACCGCAAGAGTGTTGATCGGCGTGCCGTTCTGGCGCAACCACCACGACGCTCCCACGGTCGGGTGCCCGGCGAAGGGAAGTTCGATTCGCGGCGTGTAGATGGTGGCGGCCGTGGTGGTCGCGCCGGCGCCGGGGATCTCGACGAATATGGTTTCGCTGTAACCTAATTCGGTTGCCAGCTGTTGGCGGTCGGCGGGGTCGACCTGATCGGCGTCGATCACACCGAGCGGATTTCCGTGGTTGCCATCTGGATCGGTGAAGACTCGCAACACCGTCACGTCGATACCCATGGCCCCGACTGTACGGCCCGGGTCAGATCAGGTAGCGCTGCGCTCGTCGGAGCCGATGGCGTTGAGGACCGCGACGCGGGTGTCGGCCGAGCCGGTGACCGTCCGTTCGCCCCGTCCGGTGCGCAGCAATGTGCGCAGCGCGGTCTGGTCGTACTGGCCCGGTGTAGTGGTGTCGATGAAGCGTTGAACGACATCGATGAAGCGGGCCGGGTCGTCGTGGAACGGGAAGTGGCCTGAGCCTTGGAAGATCTCCAGGCGCGAGCCGGGCATCGCGGCATGGGCCATCCGGGCGTGCCGGACGGGGACCACCACGTCCTTGGTGCCCCAGACGATCTGCACCGGGATGGCCTCCGTCAAATAACATCGATCCAGGAAGGTGACGATCTGCCCACGCCAGTCCACCACTGCCCGCAAGGTCCGACTGAAGGCCGATGAGGCCGTCGGCTCCGGCAGATCGTCCAGAATTCGCAGCACGTTGGGGAGATCGCGGCCCACGCCGGTCGAGCCGATTGCCAGGCCCGCTATCCGCCCCGCCAGTTGCACAGCCGGTAGCACCAAGGGCAGTCGCAGCAATGCCAAAGCTTCGGTGCCGATCGGCAGTGAGGCCAGCCGGAACACGACGTTGACGTCCTTGGTGACTCCGCCGGCGGCGACCAGGATCAGCCGCTCGACCAGATGCGGGAACTGGTAAGCGAATTGCATCGCCACCCCGCCGCCGAGCGAATGACCCACGATGGTCACCCGCTCGATGTCGAGTACGGAAAGCAAGTCGCGCATCCCGTTGGCATAGCCGGCGACCGAGTAGTCGGCGCGCGGTTTGTCGGAGCGCCCGTGACCGAGCAGATCCGGGGCGATGACCGTGAATCGCTGAGCGAGCTTGGCCTGCACAGCATTCCACGTCGTGGAGTTGTCACCGATGCCGTGGATCAGCAGAATCGCCGGCCCGGACCCGGCAATCCGGAACGCCCGCCTGTACCCGTGAATGGTGCGGTACTCCAGCGTGGGCGTGGTCACTTCGCGCACCGGGCGAAGATCGGTTTTGCGCTTCCGCTCGGTCATCTCGCCAACCTTGTTGTCGGGCCAGTTCAGGGCGATTAAGCCGGGTCGTCGTCGTCGCGCTTCTTCTCGGCCTGCTGAGCCAGGAATCGCTCGAATTCTGCGCCAAGTTCGTCGCCGCTAGGCAGGTCCTCGTCGTGAGCCAGCAACGACCTGTTCTCCTGAGCGTCGATGAACGCATCGTACTGGCGCTCGAGTGCGGTCACCACTTGAGCGACTTCGGCACTCGCTTCGACCTGCTCGTCGATTTTGGTCCGGATCTCGGCGGCCGCGTCGGTCAGCGCCGACAGCGGCAGTTCCAGCGATCCGGTCTTGGCGACCTGCTCGAGCAGCGCCTGGGCGGCGGCGGGATAGTCCGTCTGCGTCAGGTAATGCGGGACGTGAACGGTGAACCCGACGACCTCGTGACCGTGTTGGTCCATCCGGTATTCCAGCAAGTTGGACGCGCTACCCGGGACTTGGATTTCAGAAATCCACGGCTGGAAATCGGAGATCAGGTCCTTGTTGTTCGAGTGCGCGGTCAGCGTGATCGGGCGCGTGTGCGGAACGGCCATCGGGACGGTGCCCAGACCGATGGTCTGCCGTACGCCCAGCCGTTCGGAGAGCAGCCGCACCGCGGTGATGAAGCGCTCCCATTTCAGGTCTGGTTCCAAACCGGCCAGCAACAGAAACGGGGTGCCGATGGTGTCGCGCAGCGCGTACAGGCTCAGCTCCGGGTCGTCGTAGTGCGTGAAGTGATCGGTCCTGAAAGTCATCAGCGGACGCCGCGAGCGGTAATCCAGCAATTCGTCAATCGCGAAAGACGCGACCAGTTCACTGTCCAGGGCTGCTTTGAGGTGGCTGGCGGCCAGCCGTATCGCGTGACCGGCGTCGGAGAAACCCTGTAACGCGTGTACCAGGACCGGGCCGCGGCCGTCGGACGTCACCAGATGGGGCGCCGGGAATTCGAGTTCGTACATGCCGGGCTGCCCTGGCTGGTAGGACTCATCGTCGGGGTCTTGGTGGTGGGACATCGCCGTTACCTCCTCTCGGGGGGCTCTCCAGGGTGCCCTAACCAGTCTCCCCCAAATCAACGGGCACCAATAATCGAAACGCACTGGGGCCCGGATGTAATTCTCTGGCGGAAACTTTGCCTGCCCAGGCACGTCGGCCAGCAAATCCATTGAGACAGTGCGACGCGTTGAATTCAGCCAGTGATCCTGTGGTCGGGCATGATAGGAGCCGATGCGGATCCCGATGGTGTTGCTATGCCCGCTGGTCGGCCTGCTGACGCTCATGGCGTCGTGCAGCCGGCCCCCGGCGCACGCCTCTCCAATCACTGCGCCGCCACCCCGGAACGGCGGGTCGGCACAGCACCTCGGTCAATGGGAGCAGGGGGCGGTTGCGGGGCCGGTGGATCCCGACAGACGCGTCGGCGCAATCTTCTTGGACGGTGGCACCCAGCACGTGTGCACCGGCTCCGTGCTGCACTCGACGGGCGGCAACCTGGTGCTGACCGCCGCGCATTGCCTGGCCGGGGCCGCCCAGATCGCCTTTGTGCCCGGCCTGGCCGGTGACGGGCCGCCCACCGAGGTCTGGACGGCCGACAACGTCTATCTGGATCCGCGCTGGCTGGCCGGCAAGGATCCGCACGCCGACTACGCGATCGCGCGGGTCAACAGCGACCACGGTGGCTCGGTGGAGTCGCACGCCGGGTTGGCGCTGACACTGGGCACCGCGCCCGCACCGGGCAGTCACGTCACCGTGGTGGGTTATCCGACTGGCGTGGGCGGCTCGCCAATCGGCTGTCAGGGCCGCACCGCGGTCACCGACGGTGGCTTTCCCTCATTGATCTGCGACGGATTGGTCGGCGGCACCAGCGGCGCTCCCTGGGTCACCGGCACCACGGTGATCGGTGTGATCGGTGGCTTCGAGCGTGGTGGGTGTGCCGAGAACGTGTCGTACTCGGCGCCGTTCGATGTACACATCACCGAGCTGCTGGCCCGCGCCGAAGCCGGCGGACCGGGCGACCCGGTGCCGGTCGATCTCGACGACCCCTGTTAGTCGCGCTCAGCGGCGAAACTGATTGAGCGCCCGCACCTTGTTCATCACGTCGAGCGCGGCGACCTTGTAGGCCTCGGAGAACGTCGGGTAGTTGAACACCGCGTCGACCAGGTACTCGACGGTGCCACCGCAGCCCATCACGGCCTGTCCGATGTGCACCATTTCGGTGGCGCTGGTACCGAAGATATGCACGCCGAGGATCCTGAGATCGACGGTGGACACCAGCAGCTTGAGCATGCCGTAGGAGTCGCCGGCGATCCCGCCGCGGGCCAGCTCGCGGTACCGGGCCACGCCGACCTCATAGGGGATCGCGTCTGTGGTCAGTTCCACCTCAGTGGCGCCGACGTAGGAGATCTCCGGGATCGAGTAGATGCCGATCGGCTGCAGGTCGGTGATGCCGTCGCACTGCTCCCCGAACGCGTGGTAGGCGGCCAGCCGGCCCTGCTCCATCGACGTCGCGGCCAGGGCGGGGAAGCCGATGACGTCGCCGACGGCGTAGATGTGCTCCACCTTGGTCCGGAACTTGTCGTCGACGAAGATCCGTCCACGGCCTTCGACCTCGAGGCCGGCATTCTGCAGGTCGAGGTGATCGGTCTGACCCTGGCGTCCCGCCGAATACATCACGGTATCGGCGGGAATCTGCTTGCCGCTGGCCAGCGTGGTGATGGTGCCGGACGCGCCGACGTCGACGGCGGTCACTTCCTCGCCGAACCGGAAGGTCACCGCGAGGTCGCGTAGGTGAAATTTCAGTGCCTCGACGATCTCCGAGTCGCAGAAGTCCAGGATGTCGCTGCGCTTTTCCACCACAGTCACTTTGGTGCCCAACGCGGCGAACATCGAGGCATATTCGATGCCGATCACACCGGCCCCCACCACGACCATCGACGCCGGCAGCGTCTTTAGGTCGAGGATCCCGTCGGAGTCAAGCACTCGGTTCTCATCGAACTCGACCCCGGAAGGGCGCGCCGGTTTGGTACCGGTGGCGATGACAATGTATTTGCCGCTGACGGTCAACTTTTCGCGGCGGGTGGGGTCTTCGATTTCGATGGTGTGCGGGTCGGTGAACCGGGCGTGCCCGATGAGCAGGTCGATCCGGTTGCGCATCAGCTGGTTTCGCACCACATCGACCTCTTTGGTGATCACGTGCTGGGTGCGGGCCAGCAGATCGGCCGGAGTGATCTTTTCCTTCACGCGGTAGCTCGCGCCGTAAAGTTCGCGCTGACTCATCCCGGTGAGGTAAAGAACTGCCTCGCGCAACGTCTTTGAGGGGATGGTGCCGGTGTTGACGCACACACCGCCCAGCATTTGGCCGCGCTCGACGATGGCCACCGACTTGCCAAGCTTCGCCGAGGCGATCGCGGCCTTCTGGCCCCCCGGCCCCGAACCGATCACGACGATGTCGTATTCCTGCATCGAACCCATGGTTAGACGATAGAGCCCACAGTCGAGACTTTCTCCACAAGACGACGCGGGATCGCGTTGCGCGAACGCGGCCTGACGGTGGTGGCCGTCAGCGTTGGGCCTCATGACGACGCATTCGCCTGATTTTGAACTGGATCGCCCGGCAGCGCTGATCGCTGCGCTCCCCGCCGTTCTCGGCTTCGTTCCGGAAAATTCATTGGTCTTGGTGTCGTTGGGGCACGGCGAGTTGGGGGCGGTGATGCGAGTCGACCTCGGTGCGGACCTCATCGACCGGGTTGAACACCTCGTCGAGGTTGCTGCCGCCGCTGAGCCCGAGGCCGTGATCGCGGTGATCGTCGACGCCGACGGTGCCGACTGTCCGCAATGCAACGCGGACTACCGACAGCTGTGCGCGGTGCTCGCAGAGGCGTTGTCGCAGAACGAGATTGAGCTCTGGGCAGCGCATGTGGTGGATCGGGTCGCCGTCGGCGGGCGCTGGCGTTGCGTGGACGGGTGTGGGGCGGGCGGCGAGGTCGACGATCCTTCGGCGTCGCCGTTGGCCGCCGCGGCGGTTCTGGAAGGCCGGCGCCTCTATCCGCGCCGCGCCGACCTGCAGGCCGTCATCGCGGTCGACGACCCGTCCCGCAGCGACGAATTGGCCGCTGCGCTCACCCAACACGCGGCCAGGCGCGACGCGGCGCACGAGGCTGATCCCTTGGGCTGCGGCCGTCGTGATGTGGAACACGCGATGGCCGCCGCCGCTCGGCTCGCCGGCGGGCAACCGTTGCCCGACGCCGAGCTGGCCGAGCTGGGGTGTGCACTGAACGACGTGCAGGTGCGTGACACGCTGTACGCCCTTGCCGTCAGCGAAACAGCCGGCGAGGCAGAGGCGTTGTGGGCGCTGCTGGCGCGCACCATGCCACCGCCATGGCGGGTGGAGGCGCTGGTGTTGCTCGCGTTCAGCGCCTACGTCCGCGGCGACGGGCCGCTGGCCGGAGTGTCGCTGGAAGCCGCACTGCGCTGCGTACCGGACCATCGGATGGCGGACATGCTGGACACAGCATTGCAGTGCGGCCTACGGCCCGAACAGATCCGGGAGCTTGCGATCACCGGATACCGCATAGCCAAGCGGCTCGGGGTGCGGTTGCCGCCGCGGCGGGCGTTCGGCCGGCGCGCGGGGTAGCGGTGTCAGACCTTCTCGACCTTGACCGCGTGCGCCATTTCGAACGGCAGCGTGACGTTCTCGTGGCCCGGGATCAGGATGGTCACGCCCGCGGGACCGGTTTCGACAATCACTCGGGCGTTGGGGACGACGCCGGCGTCTTTGAGCCGGGTGATCAGGTCGATGTCACCCTGCACGTGCTCGGTGAGTTGGCGGACGACCACCGCGACCGGTGATCCCGCCGGCAACTCGGTCAAGCGGACGAGATTGCCGTCCTCGGCACCGGAATCCGGGCCCACGCCCAGGTCCAGCAGGCCCGGGATCGGGTTCCCGAACGGGGAGGTAGTCGGGTGGTTGAGCACCTTGACCAGCCGCCGTTCCACGTCTTCGCTCATCACGTGTTCCCACCGGCACGCTTCGGCATGTACTTCTTCCCACGGCACCCCGATGACGTCGACGAGCAGCCGCTCGGCGAGGCGGTGCTTGCGCATCACGGCAACCGCCAGCGCCCGGCCTTTGTCAGTGAGTTCCAGGTGGCGGTCTCCCGCCACGTGGAGCAACCCGTCCCGCTCCATCCGGGACACGGTCTGGCTGACGGTCGGCCCACTCTGATCGAGCCGTTCGGCGATCCGGGCGCGCAGCGGAGTTACGCCCTCTTCTTCCAGGTCGTAGATGGTCCGCAGGTACATCTCGGTGGTATCAACCAGGTCGTTCATCCAGCACCCTCCATTGACGCTGAGTCTACTTGGCCGTCCGCCCAAATGCGCTTAACACTGCCTAGGCAAGCAGTATGCCCGCCGCGTCTGCGGCGGGCATACTGCTTGCCACTTAGGTGGCGGCCCGCACTGGGGGCCGCGGCGTCTCAGCTCGCGTAGGACCGCAACCGATCGGCGCGATCGCCGTTGCGCAGCTTGGACATTACGTCGCGCTCGATCTGGCGGACCCGCTCACGGGACAGGCCGAACAGCTTCCCGATCTGGTCCAGGGTGCGGGGTTGGCCGTCGTCCAGACCGAAGCGCAACCGGATCACCTGATGCTCGCGCTCGTCGAGTGTGGCGAGCACGCTGCGGATGTCGGTGTGCAGCAGCTCGGCGATCACCGCGTT